>Ga0209086_10000021_pt1 | contig 156442 bp, 195 predicted proteins | sample M_130207_XF_Meta_FD_187312 | JGI IMG/M metagenome (GOLD analysis project Ga0209086, IMG submission 187312) | Freshwater microbial communities from Lake Montjoie, Canada to study carbon cycling - M_130207_XF_MetaG (SPAdes) (version 2) | ecosystem: Environmental > Aquatic > Freshwater > Lake... | reverse complement strand
ATAAAGTAGGTTGACGAAGCCTTTTCCGACTCTTCTCCGAATGTACTTCTCGACGAAGGCTTTGGCTCCTGAAAGTTGGCCAACAACTTGCTTACCGACATAATCAATGTTATAGATCGAATATCCCATTTCAAGATATTCTGGTTTTTCGTACACTCCGTCTGATAAGCGAAAGATCTTCTCTGCAGGATATCGAACTTCTGCTGCCGTACCATATACAAGTTTAAAGAAGAGATCGACTGCGCGCTCAGTGCCCTTGGCACGATACAAATCGAGAGAGTTTTTGACAAGAAGTTTCTTATTCGTGGCGGTATCGAACTGAATGTTCTTTAGATACTTCTCTTTGAAGTGAACGATAAAATCATCTGTCGTACTATCAATGTCGCGATAGTCTGGCAGCCTTCGAGCATGGTAAAGCGGATTTGCATCAATTGGTTGATATCGTGTGATACTCGACATATATGTTGAGTTAGCAAGTTGATCAGCAGTGACTTCTATAATATCATTATTCGAAGCGATATACTGAGTAACAGTATTGCCAGAATAGTTAACATATGTTCCAGAATTTTCAAGCCATTCATAGTAGGCTTTCACAAACGCAATAAAGTTCTCACCTTCTTCTTGATAAAAAGAAGGAAATTGACTCTGAATTAACGGAGATATTCTTTTTTCGATATTCTTCATTATTCTCTGATCTGTTCAATTGAGACGTCGACGTCATTTTCAAGAATATTGAGTATCACGTTCTGAGTTGAAGTGATATCAAGCGTACGTGGTTTAGCATAGATTTTAAGAGAAGTGCCGGTGTAATTCGTGATATTAAAGTTATTGATTCGAATAACACCAGTATCATAGTCGACAGTTCCAACGGAGAGAATAGTTCTGTTATTTGTTCCAGAAGTATTGACGATACGCATGATGCCGTCGCCGTCATCTTCAAGACGACAATTTGGCAAACCATTATATGTGAATGTCGAAGAGCTTACGACATGAATATCACCGGTAAGATACTCTGAACCTTTGCCTGGAATATCATTCTGCAAAGCATTTTTAAAGTCGATCGTTACATTTTGACCAGATGATACGACACCTGAAGTTGCCAATGATACGAGAGAACCAGAAGTAGTTGTGGCACTTCCAGTGACAGTCGTACTTAATACTGGCGTCAGATACTTCACAAGTTCTATCTTTGTTTCGTTACTAATAATGCTTGTTTCTGCAGTATCGACGTCACGAATAAATTTCGAGTAGCGAAGAGTACGACCAAAGTTATTCAGATTGATAGAAGCGTGATTCAGAATCGAGTCAATTACCAAAGTACGAATATCTTCCGGATTTAAACCTGTGAGGTTAATATTGTACTTGATATTTGTATTGACATATAGATACGTGTAATCCGGAGAAACAAAGATTGGCTCAATCGCCACAGAAGAGCGAGATCTTAAGAATCTTTTATATTCTGCTTCTTTAATCTTTGGAAGACCATCAACTTCGTCGAGATCGATCGATAAGAAAATTCGGCCGTATTGCGGAGGAGATGCATCTTCTCCACCATATGCAACCACCGCATTGATTTCAGGAAAGTTTGCTTTCAGCAAGTTCTCATAGTCTTCAGAAGTCACAGCACGTTCTTGTGTAGTGAATGCACGAGGAGCGTTGTACTTAATTGAGCTGAGATCTTCTGCAACTGCACCATCCGCGGATGCAGTAATAGTTTCAATGACAACATTTGTTTCGTTATCGATACGCGCTGTATTAATAAACCTGAATGCGCCGTTCGGAAGTTCGCCGTTGCATGATCGATATTCAATGATACACGCAGAGTTGTTCTTTGGCTTTCTTCCAACGACTCCGTCACCAAAGACGACTTCGTATGTGTCACCAATTCCTGGCTGTAAGAAGAAGACTTTTGCATTTTCATCGTGACCAAAAAGAGATGTCGCTCTCTTATAAGTCTGAACAGACGTGCCGTTATCTTCAAAGACTGTGACTAATACACTTTCAAGATCGACACGCTTATTACTAATTTTATAGACAAGCGGATTACTATAATTGACTGTGTAAGTATCACTCAAATAGCTACCTTCGTATATTCGAATCGGTTCGCTCTCATATACAAAGTTTGATCCCGATGGAGTTCGGTTAGTAATCACATAGTTTTCAGTAGTACTAAAGTTATAAGTAAAATCATCGACACGCGAAGTAAACGATGTACCTTTTGGAATCACGATCGATCTCTTTGCCGCATCTGTCGAAGTAATCACCAATTGAATGACAGCCGACGAAGATCGAAACGATCTCGGAAGATAGTTTAATTCTTTGGCATGAGAAATGACGCTGTCGCGTAACTTCGCAGAATCGAGAAACATCTCGTTGCTGATCATGTTGAGATAGAACGCGTTTTGATATGTGTTATACGAAAGCACATCAAGAAGAACCGAAAGGTTGCTTCCGTCGAAGTCGTAATCTTTAAATCGATCTTGTGATTTCAGAAATGTTTTTAACGAATCCTTATAGGAATCGAAGTCTAACTGTGTAAGGACGATGCTTGAATCTGCCATTATCTTACTCTATAAAGGGTGAGTTGAAGTGTCTGCGGGTTAGCATTATTTATTATCTCATAATAGACTGATACTTCATAAGAATGCGCAAACTCGTTTGATACTACCAAGACGTCAATGATTCGAGCGCGTTGTTCATATTTGGTAATCGAATCGAACACTGCATCTTTGATGAGATCAGATGTCATGACAGAGATATCTTCGAATAAGAATCGACGAAGCCCTCCACCAAATTCTGGATTAAACAAACGTTCTTTGGTATTGGTCTGTAAGATATTTCGCATCGATCTTCTCACCGCTTGTTCGTCGGTATGAAGAGCAAGTCTCTTATTCTGAGGATGAATATTGAAATTATTATAGAAGTCAGTAAACACAGGATCACGCTGTGTTGTTTTCCTTGTCGTGAGTGCGTCTATTCTGTCTACCATATTACCCTACTTTATCTTATTTATAATGATTATACGACTGTTTGTATTACTTCGTAGTTTTCAATAGAAGCATTCGGAACATCATCAGAGAGAAGAATAACTTGTCCTGTAAAAGCAAAGGTTTGATAATCTTCGTTGCCACCAATTGCGTCTAATCCTGGACCAGCCGACCGAGTAAAGCTATACTGTATCATAGCTGATGTAGCTTTGTTTGTTTCAATATACGAAATAAGCTTATCGTTTGCATCATACACAAAATTATTCAAAATGACTTCAGCATCTTCATATGCAATAACCCTTCCAGTTCCAGCTGTAGGATTATAACTCTCAGATCGAAAAGGATACCAATTATCGACCGCAATATCATCAGCTTCTACAAAAACAAAAACCGCGCACAAAAAGAAATCATCAATACAATTTGCTTCGTTTACAAATATTGGCAAATACCAATCGTCGACTACATCGGTATCAAACGTAGTGACTCCAGGTTCTTGTACAGTAAATCGTATTGCGACTGGCGGACTTAAATCCCCGTAAGAAGTATCAGAAACAGTCGGTGCGCTGACATCCGTAAAGAAATATCCATTTTCTGATACTGAATATTGATCTAACATGTCAGCTTAATCCACTTCACACGGTGACAGAAGTAGGCTGAGCCCACTTCGGCAACGTGTCAGGATTCGGTTCGAGCCCATACTTTGTTCGACGTACCTCAATACAATCAGGAATTAATTTTAAAATTAAATCTGGAATTCCAAATATTGGTTTTAAAATGATATTTAAAACCATGCAAATCGATACTTTACCGCGACATATATCAATAATCAGTTTGATTGTGTCGAGGATTTTGCCGACGATTGGAAATTGTTGCAGAATCCAACCTGGAGCTTTGAGTATGATATCATGTATCTTGGCAATAAAATCTGTCTGAAAGAACCTCTTAATCTTTTCCATAGCTTCTTCAAATGCATCTTCAATTCGATGCCACAATTCTTCTTTCGAGTGAATTGTTTCTTTCTTTTTACGTTGTTCGTTATCGAAACCAATTAAATTGCCTAAGGTTCCGAAGAGCGGGATCGGCAAGTTCAAGACAAAGTCTATGAGTTCCTGAAGCAGTTCTTCGCCCAAGTCTTTCTCTGCTTTCCCAGATAAGACGTCTTCTTTTGCCTTCTTAATGCGTTTCTTAAAATCTTCATACTTCAGTTTTAATTGCTCTTTAATAGGCTTCGTCGGATCGATAAATACTCCAAGCTGTTTAATAAGTGTTCCAAGTGGAGGCGGAAGCTTAGTAAGCAATCCGATGATTGCATTGATACATGCACCAATAAAATCGCTCAGCAGTTCTTTCATCCATGCCAAAGCTTTCTGCCAGAATTCTTCGGCCTCGTGTTCTGGACTTTTAATTCCAAATGTGCCGTCGTATTTTCCATCTCCAAAAAATGCTCGAATCGATTCGATGTCTTCTGCCATGGCGGCTTTGATCTTGACTTTGCCTTCTTTTGTAAAAAAATCCTTGACGACTGGTTGATAACTAATCGGATTACCGGCTTCATCTAAGAGAGTCACAGCAGTAATGAACGGAATTGGAATCTCAAGTGGATTTGGAATTCCAAGAATATCAACAATTTTCAGCAAAGCTTCTACGATTTTCTTTTGAAAGAAGACGTCGATCTCTTTCAAAAACTCTCGAACCTTATACTTCATCTCTTGTTCTCTTGACTTAATCTTTTTAAAGACGTCTGTCATCAGAATGCCAGTAATATCGTCGACCAGCTTTTCCATATTGAGAACGGCACCAAGCAATTCTTTACCGCAGTCATCTTGAATAAACTTCGCTTGTAACTTGAGTTGACTCGTGATCTTTGCAATGCCTACGAAATAGTCTTCCATTTGACGGAAAGATATTTGCCCGTTAGAACCACATTCTAAATTAGGAACATCAGGAACATAGACGATTGGTTTCATGCATTGATTCCAACAAGTGCAGCTTGAATATCTACTACGCCAGATTTTGATACAACCTGTACACTGCCATTATTTGCAAAGATTCCTACATTGCCTTCATTTGCAAAGATGTCAACATCAGACTGAGCAGTGATCGTAATCTTACCCTGATTACAAACGATCTCGATGTTTTGATCAGATCTTTCGGAACCAGCATTGAAGATTGTCATATTACCAGCTGCCAACTGAATATAATCGTTTACTGACTTTGTGACAATCGTACCATCTGGTAAGATCTCTAAATAAGATCCAGACTTATGATAAACTTGAACACGCTCTGATCCAGGAGTATCGTCAAACTCAAGGATATGCCCACTTCGAGTAGTCATCGTACTATTGTAAGGATACTTTGCTTTATACTTTGATGCTGGTTCAACATCAAACCCGTCATCGGTTTTAATACGATTACGAGTTTTCAGTTCTGGTTCGCCTTGACCTCGAGCATAAGAAGATACGCTATGATTATCTTCTGGTGCATAGTTTAACACACCAAGAATATATGCTGACTGTTGATTTGGAAGCTTCATACACATCACTCGAGATCCCTTTAAGAGACCAGTCGGACTTAATCCAATTCCAGAAACTCCGGCGCTCGTAGTTGGCATCATAATATATGACGGCAATAAATCTTCAGAATTCACTTGATTAGAGTGACCTAAAAGTTCTCTTACTAAAACTCTGCCAGTTTGTGGTTTATCAGCTTCTAAACCGAGATCTGTCGTCGGATCTTCTGCTACTATACCTTCAAAAAATCTTGGAACTTGCATTTATCATCCTCTAAACTGTATGTGTTTTTGGCAATCCACCGATGCCATCTTTTACGAGCTCTAACCCCTGTGCATATTCTGCTTTTTCGTTGAAAGTCAGCATATGACGACATTTAGTTACAACATAATTACCTGTCGTGATAGCGCTATCTTCATTTACAGGATTTTCTTCTCCTCTTGTAAGGCCGGCCGCTTCGGGTAATTGACAGTGAATCACGTCCCCAACAGTAATGGCCGAATCTCCATAAATAGTGATTTGCATAACCACTGTTAAAAAATGACTCATATAATAAGGCATATGATTAAACTTTTCGGCTCTTTCTGCATTTCCAATAGTCGGATCAAAAGGAATCGCTCGAGGAGCTCCTTCATTTCCATCTTCAGTTTTTTCAACCTGAGCTTTAAGATTTGTAGATGCAGATCCTTCGTTTAGTGTTTCGAATTGTAAATTTTTTGGATCAGCTTGAAAAGAAATGATATCTCCAGTGACACTATTTTGTAGTTGACACGTCGATCTTCCACCTCCAATTAATCTTAAAATTCCTTCGTTGCCGCTTTGAATAATTTTAGTAGTTAAAATATTTCTCCACTTTGCCCCGGTTACATTTAAGTTGGTTAAAGTAGATTGTGTAAAACACTTATCGCCGATATTTTTTATGCCTTCTTTGATTAGTGCTTCCATACTTTTAAAAACAAATCCATACTTGTTTTCAAAGAAGTAAAAACAATGACCGTTAAATTCTTGAGACATTGCGTGCTCTAATCTAATTTGATCAATACACTCGAATGGAGTCTTTTCAGTAAAGTTAAATGCGTGCAATCCACGTGTTTTTTCTGCAAAGAAAGGTTTGTTTGATTTCACCAAGTTAAGATACGCTTTTACCATATTCTCGCACTCAATATTTTTTCTAACGAGCGGCGTGTTTTTAATAGTCGAAGCTTTCCAGGCTTCATATGTAACACACTCCACTTTATAAATTAATGCTTTATCATCGGGAGAATTAAAAGTAACTGGTTTATTAATAACATAAAGTTCATATCGAATAGACGATTTTAAATTGTCTTCATCTGTTGTAAAATCAATGATAATTTTCTTATCTGTAAAAACAAATTTATCTCCTGCGCCCTTCGCCTCATAGAATTCAAATTGTGCACGAACAGCAGGTTCGAGTATAGATTCATATATGTTTGCTTGTACACAGACAGGAGTCAAATCAACAACTTTACCACAATCGTCAGTTTTTGCTGTGTTATCAATCATGAAAAACGCGTTAAGTTTAAACTGTCCGTCTCTAATTTGAGAAATCATATTACAAACTCAATTGTTGTATAAATTGTTTTTCTGTTTCGGCAAGATAAGAAGACTTGAGAACAAATATATTTCGCTTGAGTTCGTTTGTTTCTTTCTCATCATCATATGCATTTACAGCATACCAATATTCTGTTTCTGCATCAGAAATATTTTGCTTTATCAGAGTAATTGCTTGTATTCCTTCTGCTTCATTGACTGCAAACGTTCCATTCACGTGCTTTACGGTTAAGCTATTATTTTCAAGATCAATATAGTCGATAGTCGCACCAGCCCCAGTACTCGTCTGAGATATTTTGTCTCCGACTTCGAATTGTGTTGGAGAAGCAGTAAGAGTCAACGATAGTATTTTGTTTGTAGATACTATCCAATCTTCTTTGATTCTTTCGTAACCGATCACTGCACCAGTGTTCGTAAGCTTTGGCTTCCAATACTTTTGAGTATTTGTAGTTTCATTCGCAAGAAGAGAATCGTATTGTTGAAGAGTAATAATTCTTTCGTCTTCATGCCAGTTTAATCGATAGAAAAGAGTAATCGCTCGAGCATTCGAATTTGAACCATACTTTGTTTCAATATAACTTTTAAAATCTTCTATCGACTTATAATAGTCGTAGTAAGGATCAACGATGTTGTTCGTAAGATAGATCATCCAATCAAATTTCGAAGATCCGTAATAGTTATAAGACAAAATATCTGGTCTCTCGAAGCCTTCTTCGAGTGTAAACTGAAAAGTAGAATAGATTTCTTTCTTCGTTTTGTCAGTAAAGTCGACGCGTGCCAAGATATTCTTGGCAACGTTTCCGTCGTAGTCTACAATTGGAAATCGATCGAAATATCTTGCCATTATTGAGGTTTCTTTTCTTCTTTATTGCTAAGAGCACCTTCTACGTAACCCGTGGTGTCAGCTATTGTTTTATCAATATTAAAATCAAGTCCCGCAGCATCAATGCCTTTTTGTATTTGTTTCTTGAAAGTTTCCCAAGTTTCACTGAGCCGATCTCCGCCTTCTCTACCATAGTCGCGCGAAGTTTGAATCTGTGTTTCAAGCATTGAAATTGAACATTCAATAAATGCCGGATGACTCGTGCCTTCAAAGAATGCAGGAATTCCTTGCGGAGAATAATTTAGATCGATTGATTGAATAAGACACGGGAAAAATTGAATTAATCCAGGTTCACCTTTCATAATTCTTAATTCTGGTTGACATAAGAAAGGATATGCGAGCGCCGCAGTTCCTAAGCTGCTATATGATGGCAAAGCATATGCTTTCATTGCTTTCAACAGATTCATTAACTGTTGACTTTCTTCTGGATTACGAGGAGCAAACGTCCACTCAAATCTGTGAGTACGGAGTGGGACTCCGCTAAATAAAGCTTGTATGTGAGGATTTGGAACAGCGCCAATCGCTTGAGCTCCGAGAGCTCCTATATCTCCTGTTGATTGAACCATCGCACTAAAAGCAAGCGCCGCTACCGAATTTGTTATAGCTTGTGTTCGTTCCTTACCACCGGGTGAGCTTATAAAGTTTTGCATCGCATCTGCAATTCCGCCTTTTAAACCTTGCGGGCTTTGATCAACGTTGATTTCGAAGCTTTCTCTTATTCCTTTCGGAAGAGGAAGAGCAAATGCTTGTACAAACTTGAGATCTCCTTTTGTATGAGGAGAAGGACGTTGGTATTGTTTAAACTTAAATGACATATAATAATTTTCACTGATATGATCAGGAAACTGCAGCGTATCTAAGCTTTCCTTGCCGTCGGCAAGAGTAATTTTATTCGAAGCTCTTTGAATAGCATCAACATATGTTTCGGCAAAAGCCGAAGCGCCTATGATATTACCATTTTGTGGATTAAAATTGTTACGAATGTCGGCGCAAGATGCTCGTTTCATTTCACTTGTAAATGTTTGGAAATACTTGTCTTCAAGGCCGGCAGTTAAAGAATCGCCGAATCTTGCAGAAAGTTTAGCTGCAGTTGCATCAGAAAATCCTACCTTCTTTAACGCTTTGGCAAAAAGATCTTCGACGGCATTCTCGAGTTTATCTTCAAGCTTATTCGTAATCTTTTTAGCAATATTATTTAGAAGTCCTCCCGAACCTTTTTTAAAGTCATCTAAGCTTACTAAAAATCCGTCTCTTGCCATATCGTCTCTCAAATTTAAAAAGGCTATCAGCTTATTTATAAATAGATTTATGGCTTATCAAGGAAAGTTTCGACCAAAGGATATAAAGAAATATCTCGGAGACTCGAACAATATCGTATATCGTAGTCGATGGGAACTCAAGTTCATGATGTACTTAGATTCTCATCCGAATGTCGTGCAATGGGGGAGCGAAGAGTTAGTCATTCCTTATCGCTCTCCTCTCGACAATCGCGTACATCGATACTTTCCAGACTTCATCGTAAAGAAGAAATCACCAGAAGGTAAAATCGATACGATTGTCGTTGAAATAAAACCTCATGCGCAGACGCGGCCTCCAGTGGTGATAAATAAGCCTAATAAGCGTTATATTAATGAAGTCATGACATGGGGTGTCAATGAAGCCAAGTGGAGAGCTGCAGCGGTATACTGCAACGATCGTGGTTGGAAGTTCGACATACTTACTGAAAAAGAACTAGGAATTAAGTTTTAATGGCAACCGTATTTGATACCATCATCACACAAGGTGTTCGTTCAGGACAGATTCCTGCACGTACAAACTCTGCGCGTGCTTGGTTTCGAGATACTGCAGGTAAGATGAGTCGTATTAATGAGCGTGAGATGATGAAGGGTGACGTGAGTCGTATGACTACTCAACCTCTTCTCGGCTCAATGTACATGTTCTACTACGATCCGAAACATAAAGAAGAGCTTCCATATTACGATAGATTTCCTTTGATCTTTCCATATAAGAAAGTCAAGGGTGGATTCATGGGATTGAATCTACACTATCTTCCTTTGCAGCTAAGAGCGAAGTTGATGGATGGGTTATATGACTTTGCAAACAACACTCGTTACGACGAGTCAACAAAGCTTAAACTCAGCTACGAACTGATGACTCAAGCAGCAAAGCTAAGATGGTATGCTCCATGCATTAAGCATTATTTGGCTTCACATGTACAATCAAAGTTTATGTACGTTTATCCTTCAGAATGGGATATCGCCTTATTCCTACCAACAGAACGCTTCGTCAAAGCAAAGAAGAATCAAGTTTGGATGGATACCAAAAGAATGCTGGGAGTTACTAAGTAATGTCAAACAAAGCTGAAGGAAGAACCAAACAAAATACCGCCGCCGGGAGACTTTTAACTTTTTTTAGTCCACTAGTTGAGTCTGTATCTGGAAAACCTATCAGTGCATTTGTTCAGTCGAGTCAGGTAAAAGGCGGAAATACTGGAGGAAGAGCCAAAGTAGGATCAACTGAGCGTGCTTATCAAGAATTATTTGACAGGATTGAGGCTCGTGATAATCCGCAAGGCGCGCGGGGCTCTCAAGGCGCAACAAGCAGAGGTGGTGCACAAGGAGCAACCGCGAAACCTAAGCCTGTGGCAAAAACACAAGTAGCTAAAGGTATCAATACTAATACAAAACAAGAAATTGAAACTAAAAATTCTGCGTTTGATACGGGTGAACGTACTAAAAGCATATTTAATATCGGTCGATTCCGAGCCGAAGTTTCTGGTGCAGATAGTATACTTCCTACACACAGCTTCTTAACAGTTTTTGCTCCGATGCCATGGGCAATAAAAAAGTTTCCAGCCGGAAATCTCGATTCGATTCTGACAATGAGATGTGATAACGTTGTTCTTCCTTCTATTAATCTATTACAAGAACAAAACATTAGAAGATATGGATTTGGCCCAGTTGAAAATGTTGCGTATGGCGTAAATGTCGGAGATTTTACTCTTCAGTTCATCGTCGATAAAGACGCGCTGGTTGTAGAATTCTTTGAAGAATGGTTAAATTTAATTGTCAATCGCGACTCTTTTGGTGGCGCGAATATGAATAATAATAAAATTGGTGGTATGCGAAGACCATATGAGATCGCTTACAAAGATACGTATGCGTGTCCGAATGTAAATGTATTTGTATATGATCGGTCACAAAATGCTGTGATGGAATATCATATATATGATGTTTTTCCTACCGGCATACAAAGTATGAATATGTCATGGAGCGAAGAAAATACTTTAATGAAATTAAACATAACTTTTTCTTTTACTGATCTTCGAATTGAAAGATCGAAATCGAAGAATAAAAAAAGCCAATCGATTAATGATGAAATTAAAGTAACTGCGACTGGTCCGTATGCGGTTCAAGGAATGGGTGCTGGAGGTGTTGTTGATCTTGCTACTCTCGATCCAACAGGTGCTCGCGGCCTCGAACTGACAGATCTATCAAATGAAACTACAATCATCGGCGATGGATTTAGATCAAGAGGTTCGCCACCTCCTCTTCCGCCAGACACATTTTCTAACCGCGGCGTTGAACTCGCCGGGTTTCCGAAACGATATGACACTCTTGGAAATCAAATAACAACTGTCGAATCATAATTTATAATTTAGGAGAATATATAATGCCTTTGCCAAAAATCGACCAACCACTCTTTGACGTGACGATTCCCTCTTCAAAGAAAAAGATTCTCTTTCGACCATTCTTGGTGAAAGAAGAAAAGATCTTACTCATCTCTCAACAAGGCGGAGAAGACACTGATGTGATCAGGGCTATCAAGCAGATCTTAAGACTCTGTGTGCAAGACGAAGATTTTGATGTTGATAAGCTGACGACTTTCGATCTTGAATACTTGTTCTTAAAGCTTCGCGCCAAATCTGTCAACAACATTGTTAAGCTATCATATCGCGATAACGAAGATGATAAAGTCTATGACTTTGAATTAAACCTCGATACAATTGAGGTCGAAATGCCTGAAGGTGTTGATTCGACTATCAAACTGTCTGATAATATTGCAATGATTATGAAGTATCCAAGCTCGAGCATCACTGATAAAATCACACAGTTTGATAATGAAGTTGATCTCATGACATTCTTTATCATCAATTGTATTGATACGATCGTAACAGAAGATGAAATCTATCCTGCTTCTGAATATACAGACAAAGAACTCGAAGAGTTTCTCGATCAATTGCCAGTCAATTCTTTCGATTTAATTCGGCAATTCTTTGAGAAGATGCCGAAGTTATATCATAAGATTGAATACACAAATGAACTTGGTAATGATAGGAGTATCGAGTTAACGAATCTCAAAGATTTTTTTATGTGGCGCTGAGTCATAACTCGCTTCAGAACTACTATAGCATGATCTTTGCTTTGGCTCAACATCACAAATATTCGATCACTGAGATTGAAAATTTAATACCTTATGAAAGAGATCTCTACGTTGATTTGTTAATGGCTCATCTTGAAGAACAGAGACAAGAAATAGAGAGTAGAAGAAAGTAATGGCGTTATTTGAAACACCGGTTTCTGCTGCAGTAAAATCGACCATCGAAGGTACTTTCGGTCTAGCAGGAAAAGTAGTAGAAGCTGCTGGCAATGCCGTGCGCGGCGTTGGAGAAGCGGTAGGAGGAGCTCTCGAAGGAGCTCTTTCTCCTGCACCAGTAACTGTTATTAACGGTGTTGGTATGGCAGGTCAAGCCGGAAAGTCGAAAGTGTCTGGTTCGGGCACGATTCCCGCTTCTCCTAAAAAATCTGCACGTCCGGCAGTCAATCCAAATATGCCTACAGAAAAACTGTTATTAGTAGCAGTCAACTATCTTTCTTCGATTGAAAAAACTCTTGAGCAACAACTTCAGTTTGAAAGAAGAGCATTTCAACAACAAGCGCAGGCAGAAAAAGAAGCTTCGATCGAATCTGGCGGAAGCTCATTTCAAAACCCATTTAGTAATTTAGGAGAAAAACTCGACGCGATAAAGGATAACGCCAAAGAAAGAGCTGGAACTGTTGGAAAACTTTTAATCGGGGCAGGTTTGCTTGGTACGCTTGGCCTCGCCGCCCTTGGAAATTTAGACACATCACAATTAGAAGAACTAAAATCGAATTGGTCTGCTTTTACTGATAAGATATCTCCTATCATTGGTTTCGTTCAAAATTTTGCGGCAGCAATGGGCACAACAGCAATCGCAGGAGCTGCAATAGGAAGTACATTTGGGTGGAGAGGAGCACTTCTCGGATTAATTGGCGGGAAAATATATGAAGATGCTTATGGGACATTTAATGAAAAAACAGGACAAAGAGAAGGTGGTCAAGGACTGCTTTCATCGATAGTCAGTAATTTTCCACTCGCAGCAGTAGCTATAGCTCCTGTCACCGCTATTAAATTTGCATATAAAGGCATAAAAGCGGCGGCCGGTGCTGTGTCTGGATTTGTCGCAAGACAAGCTGCAAGATTTAGTGCATGGTTTGCAGAGAAAGCTTTTATACGTTTTGCTTTTTCAGCATACGGCAAAAATAGATTGTGGAATCTCTTTTTAAGATATTTAGAAAAAAAAGCCCAGCAAAGGCTTCTTGCTGAAATCGCTGCTGTCGCAGCAACTGCGGCTGCAACTACTGCTGCTGAAGCTGCTGTAGCTTCTACCGGTGTAGGTATACCTGTCGCAGCCGTCTCAGCGATAGTAACAAAGCTAATTGCAGCGGGTTTTGCTGCATGGTTGCTGTGGGATTTATATCAAATTTGGGTAGAATTCTCAGAAACCGCTGAGGCAAGAGCACAAGAAGCAACTGATGCCGAGAAAGCAAATGCATCGCCTGTATCTACAGCCGCAACACCTGATGCAACCCCAGTATCAAGTTCAGGCAATATTGCGGGTGCACCGACAGCTTCTGCAGCTCAAATGGAAAATCTTCCTTCAATTCCTGCGGATGTAGAAAAAATCCTTGCTACTATCAGAACACGCGAGTCTGGTGGCAATTATGGTATTCCACACCCTAATGGTATGCCAGGTCAAACTGCATCTGGCGCTTATGCCTTTACAAATGAATCTTGGAGAGGATTAACCAAAAAGTATAATATAGGAACAGAATATAGTAGTGCTTATCTTGCTCCTCCTCCTATTCAAGATGCTGTTGCAGCAAAATACATTGAAGAGATATTACAAAAAGCCGGCGGCGATGTTTCAAAAGTTCCACTTGCCTGGTATACCGGCAATATACAAGGAAAGATGTCGGCAAAAGCTCTTGCTGTAAACAATGGTATGACTCCACAAGCATATCAAGCAAAATGGATGGCAGATTATACAGGTGGAAAATATTCGGCTTCTTCTTATGATTCGCAAGGAGCAAGTTCGCAACAATCAGCCGGTGTTATGGGTTCTCTTGCTGATTTAGGTAAAGGTGCAATTGAAAGCGCCGGTAAAGTGCTTCAAGCTAGTCTTGGAGAGATGAGTCTTACAACCGGTTCGCAGTTATCTAATAAATTTAATAATAATATGCAAACTCCTGTAAAATCAGAATCTGCGGCAGCTGCCAAAATTTCTAAAATATCTACAGAATTACAAAACACTGTTGATTTAGGGAAATTAGATTCTACTAAAGCAGCAACCGAACCAGCATCTGCAAGTATATCTCCTATTGGAAAACCCGGATCTTCAAACGATAGTAAGCGAGATCACTTTGATCCGAATTACCCAAGCGATAGCTTGCTTATGGAAAAATATATGCAACATCAAAAATTGGTAATTGCATAATGGCTGAACCGGTTACGATTGGCGGCCAAACCTTCATTAAAACTGGTGATGGATGGGTAGATCAAAAGACAAAAATAAAAGCGCCCGAAGGCTTACTTAAGCTTCTGAATAATCTTCAATCTGAGAATTCTCTTTCTGAAGGCAAGAAGAAGCGTGTTCGTATTGATCCTTCTCGACCTGTTATAAAACTCGGTAAAACAGAATACGTATGGGATCTGAATAGCAACGTATGGATCGACAAGAAAACTAAAGACGCTGCCAATCCTGCCTTTAGTAAACTGATTGAAGCTGCTTATCAAGGTATTATAGAAGGTACGACCGAAGAAGAAAAGCTTTACGAAAGTTGGGCGAAGAAAGCTGCTGCTGGACAAGTCTTTGCAGGAATGGGAGCAACCGGACAAGCCGGAAAACAAAAAATAAAAGCTACTTCTGGAGGAGGTCAACTTCCTGCGCCAAGTATAAAAATTAATTCTCCTATCGTTCAGATGATAGAGAAGCTATCTGTCATTGATGGATATTTAAAGCAAAGACTAGCCAATGATATGGCATTATCTAATTCACAGAATGCGTCTGCAAAAGAACAATCGATAGAACAAGGTGCAACGAAATCAGATGCTACACCTAATTTAGAACAAGAAAAAGTCGATGCTGAAGTAGAAAAAGCAAATAAAGAATCCAGTGGTATATTATTAGGTGCAGCCGTTGCTGCTGGAGCTCTTTTTATATCTCAACTCGATCCGGTAAAAGAAACTTTTAATGCTATTGTAAGCTTTGCAAAAGGCGTTTATGATTTTGCATCAGGAATAGCTGGAGTTTTTAATGACGGCCTACGCAATATTGTAGGAACTCCAGAGTCAAGGGCAGCAGAAAAATCATCGACTGAAACTGGTTCTTCTGCAAAAGACGTAACACAACCTGCTGGTAAAATGCAACAAACCAGCGATCAATCAGAAGATTCCACATCATTTTCAGGTCCAAAACAATCTGTTGCTTCCGGTAACAAAGCTTCAAGCGGGCCGAATTCACCAGAAGAAATTTTAACTGCTTTTCCAGGACCTAAATCTTCTTCAAAGTCCGGCGCTTCTGGTGGAGCAACAGGATCTTCGGGTTCTGATGCTACTCGCGCTTCTTCTGCAACCGCTGTAACGCCTTCTTCTTCTGCAGCTACAACTCCTTCTTCTGCAGCGCCTGCTTCTGCAACTCCTGCGAATTCTTCTGCAACTCCTGCAGCTACTCCAGCTACTACGGCACCAGCTAATGGTACAAAATCTACGGCGCCGGCACAAGCAACTCAAACGGGTGGATCTTCTCCTAGCGCAACTTCTAATGAATCATTGAGTAAAGCTACACGACTGGCTGCTAGCCAAGTTGGTATTGGCGAATCACAAATAGGCAACTATTTAAGACAAGGTGGAGTCGGATTAGATCCGCGAAATGAAAAATGGTGCTCGGCATTTGTAAACTCTACGCTCGCTCAAGCTGGATTAAAAGGCGCAACTAATGTAGCCAATAGCTTTCAAAAATGGGGAGATAATGTTCCAGTATCTTCTGTTCAAGAAGGCGACATTGTTATTCAAACTCGTGGTTTAGGCCCAGATGTTGGTGGTGGCCATGTAGGTATCGCAACAGGCGTAAGACAAGGAAATAAAGTCGAGCTCATAGCCGGTAACACTAGCAATAAAGTTAAGAGATATTTTTTAGATAACAATGCTAAAAATGGATTGCAGATAAGAAGATATAACCCGCAAAAACCATATGGTAAAGGAGCAGTGGGAGGAGCGCCATTAGGAGGAACCGGAGATAGCGCTTTGGAACAAGCGATTGGAGCCGGCGTTGATTTAACGGAGGGCGCGATCAAGGCAGTTGGAAATATTCTAAGTGCTGCTTTAGGACCTATGAGTATTACTACTGGATCACAACTTCAAAATAGCTTTAATAGCACAATGTCAAGTGATATAGGAAAAGCAGCAAGAGAAAAAACAAATGCGATTGTCGATTCAAAAATTATAGAATCTGCAGCTGCTACGATAAAGTCGAGTTCAACAGATACAAAGGCTTCTGCGAGTTCTTCTCAAATGCAAATCGCTGAGTCGACTGGAGATAACGCCAGCATTCAATATTACTTAACTCGTATGGGATTTGCGCCGATCGATTATAAACAAGCGGCAACAGTATAAAAAAAGGGCGACCGAAGCCGCCCTTTCCCACCTTATCAATCTTCTTCGGCAAGCCGTTTGAAGAAATCAAGATCATCGTCATCATCACTGACTGTGGAGGTAGGAGCAGATACTGCTTCCGCCTCCTTGAATGTCGGTGCAGGTGCACGATATTCATTTTCATCCAGATCAACACCACGAATCTTTGCAGGCTCCGCAGAGAGTGCAAGGACTGTATTCAAACGAGTCTTGAGATCTTCATAGGACTTGAACTGCTTCAGATCTACAATTTCAGTGAGCGAACGCTCTTCATTGTAGACCCGCTCAAGCTCGGCGTCATCATCGAACAGTGGTGCGGGAGTATCGAATTCAGACTTATCGTAGTTGGGGTAACCCTCAACCTTACGAATTTTGAGCTTGAAGTTAGCACCTGACCAAAGATCGAAAGGATTTACTGGCTTCTCATCTTCGAACTGCGGGTTCATCAGATCGTTCAGCTTGTCAAAGATCTTCTTGCCATATTTGTACAAGAAGACTTTGCCTTCGTTTGCAGGATTGCCTGGATCCTTCACAACATAGATGTTGCTGTGGTATGCCAAGCGGCGCTTCTGCTTGCGTGCGATCTCCTTATCAGAGTCAAGACCAGTGTTCCAAAGAACGCTGTTATGTTCCGATACGGGATCGTCTTTACCGATGGTCGTTAACGACCGCTCGATATACCAAAGCCCAGTTGGACCTTGGAATCCATGGTCCCAGATGCGAACGAAGGGAATGTCTTCGTTCTTCGGCGCAGGAAGGAAGCGAATGACAGCGTAGCCGTTACCAGCCTTATCGACGGTATGCTTCCAATATTTGCCCTCATCGGGATCTGTATAGGTGGTATTTTGTTTAGCAAGTTCTTTCGTGAGTTTCTCGAACGAGGAATTGGAAGAACGCTTGAGGTCTGCAAATGACATAATTAATCTCCTATATGTCGGTTTTTTACGGTATGTTTCGATGTATTTCGATTGCAGCGAACTGCAACTGTATTTATCATGAAGTAAAGACGTCCTTGACAATTTTTCTGCACCGAAATGCATCATAATGAAAGAACGGTTTATACTTTAGCAGCTTCTTGTGGATGCTGGGCCATAGGACACCATCCTCAATTTTCTTGTTCCAATGACCGAAGAACCCGAAAATATCATTGAGGATAATCACCGTCTCGATAGAAATCTCGCGACGAAGATATTTTTTCAGTAAGAAGGGATGTTGCCCATTCTTTACAATAACACAATCATTGAAATTTGTACATAGTTTTTTTACATCTTCTTCAAAAATATAAGAAAGAGATTGTTGTCTCTTCAACCATTCGTTGTACACTTTCTCTGAGTTATCATCAAACAGATCACCGATCCATTTCAGATCGCCATCAATAAAGTTGGCGACCAGATATTTGAGAGGATCTTTGTGTTTTGACAGCTTGTAGAATTGATACTTATCTTTACGTACGTCAAAGCTCGAAGGCTTGGCTCCGATCTTGCCGTTGTATTTGATATAGTCGTAGCTGTCTGTTGTGAAGTGATTTTTGAGGGCGAGGAATGTGGTGTAGCTCTCGAACGGAGTCATACTGGTAACTTTGCCCGCTTTGGCATGAAGTTGAGTTCTTCTGCTTCGTCTTGAAGCTTTGCCTTAATACGAATGTTGCTACGAATAATACTCGCAGCAGCCTCGAGTTCGATGTTATTCTTTTCGCAATAGTGGACGACGGCATCCATATAGTCTAAATTATAATTGATAACCAATCGTTCAATTTCTTTAATGAACTTTTCAGAAGTCAATGCTTTGGTTGAGATGACGTCGTCCATCATAATATAATTATCCTCTATAAAAAATGTGTGCACCAATTTTAGTCGTACGATCAAAGACTCTGCCCCATGATGGGCTTACATAGTCTGCGTGATAGAATTTTGCACCTCTTGTAACGTCACTGTAGTTACCCAGATATACGTTTTCGGCAACGGTTGTCGCCTTACGATATGCTGTCATATCAGCTATTCGCTTTCCTCCCTCACACTTCCATGAAAATTGGCATACGCGCGCAGTTCTCTGATTGATAACCGCACATGGTGTCTTTGGGAATCTTTTATCTTTTACGCGATTCAATACTACATTGTTCACCGCGATTTTGCCTTTAGTTGGCTCATGGCCTGCTTCGAAATACGTATTCTCGGCCATGCATTTGATTTGTTTTTTATCGTATCTGCTCAGATAGACTGGTTTATTTACGATAACTTTTTTTTCAATAATCTTTACCACTGGAACTTTTACGATTTGAACCACTGGTTGTTTAGTTGGAGTAGCCAAAGCCACACCTGTGACTGCGATAATACCTATGACAAAGCCTTCGGCCCAGCGTAGGTACGGGAAATCTTTTCTGTTTTCGAAAAGTTTCATGTTTGTCCTCTTAGTCTCAATGACCTTGGCAAACAGAGACTACTTTGCAGGCATCTCAGCCATATAGTTTTCTGTCGCTATAAGAAGATACACAAGAGAATAACGAAGTATCTTCCATCCATTTCCCTCTTACTGGAAATGCAAAATCATTAGTGTTTTCGTCGGTGACATCCGAATGATGCCGCTTTCTAGCCATCTAAGACTTGAAGTTTTTGTAAGAGTCAATGGAGGGATTAACCTCCGTCATATTTTATTTATACTACCACCAGCGGTTTTCTGGCGACTCGTAGCACCAGCAATTCAACTGGTAGCAAGTGGCCCGTTCTGTTCCAAGGTGGAGCCATACCCGTGTAGATCATGCCGCTAGGCGGATATCTGCAAAGCTATCGTTATCGTTAGCATTTATGTTTTGTGGCACTTTGCCAAGCAATCAGTCTCGAACCGCCCTATTACACGAAAATCGAATTCCATGTTCACCCCCATCAACTATACTGTTTGAACAATATAGATGGTGGAGGTGCGGGGAGTCGAACCCCGGTCTTTCCGCCTTTATTGTTGATTGTCAACAACTGATATTCTATATATACAATGTTTTGGCTTAATTGTACATGTTTAATTGCACCAAGATTGCTTTGCATCTCCGAAGTATGCACGAGCAAAACTGTTCTTGATCAACAGATCGCGAAGGCTCATGCCATCAAGGAGGATATCTCCAAGAACACGACCACCGAACTTGTCCCAATCATACAGAACAACCTGATGCTTCTTTGTAGCAGCAATCACATCTTTGACAAAAACAGAAGCCTGTTCGCCTCGTACTTTTTCGCTCTCACATTTAGCACGAAAGCTTTTTTCAGGTGTATCAACACCAAAGATACGAACGCCAAGTTCAGGCTTCAAAGGAGCTGGAAGGTATGGAGCGGCAATGACGATGGTATCACCATCAATCGCGCGGATAATCTTTGCGTCATAGGTTACACCGACAGGTGTCTTCTGTGCGATGACAGGAGTTGCCATCAAGAGCAGTGCGAATGCGATAAAATTCTTCATATTTTTTCCTTAATTACAAGTGGTTTCCCAATAAACATATCGGCGACCATAGCGCCATTCGGTAATCTGTTCGCGAACGCAGTAGCGTCTATCATATCGATAATCTGGTGGATAATAACGAGTATCGCGATAGACTTGATAGTTATCTTCTTCAGGCATACGTTCTTTTGAAGCAAGTACTCCTACCACAAGTCCGCCGAGTATCGCTCCGCAGAGCCATCCACAACCTTTGCCTTTACGGCTTTCTTGCTGACTATGATCTCTGTCTCTCGAACTATCGTGACGACGTTCGGCATATGCTGGAACAGAGATGAGCATACTCGCGGTAACTATAGTTGTAAGAATCTTTTTCATATTAGAACCTTTCATTAATATCAGCAAACATGACTCGTTTTTTTGGATCACCTGCGGTGATGCATCGAGTGAGTGTAAGAGCTTCTTTATAATTCTTCGTATGAAATTTGACCGGAAAGATGATCTCTTCATCCTCGATTTCCAATGCTATTCCGACAAAGTAAGTACCGTTTTCTACCATAAACGTATTTATAATTGGGAGAACCGAAGCTCTCCCAATCACGTTAGGCAGCATCTGCAAACTCCACCGCAGTTTCCAACGCCTTCGTCTTGAGATTCTTGTTCGAACCGTACCAAGCAGAAGTCATACGATTATCTGCATTGCGACCGATCATGTGGTCGGTCATGAAGGTGACTGCGTTGAAAGCCTGCCACCAGCTACCTTCGCCATACTCGGCGCCAGGCTGTTGGTCCATGATTTCGAGAGCGATACCAGCATTTTTGCTGAGATCTTTCTTCGTACCAGTGACAGGGAACACACGTTGGAAATACTCGACGATGTTCTCGTCAGTGTAACGCTTCGAACCAAGATAAGCAGCCATTTCCTTGTACTTGGCAAGCTTTTCCTTGGCGACACCGAGTGTTTCCTTCACAACGTCACCGTCAAACTCGCGACGATGGCTAACCTTGACAATCTTGCTCGACTGGCTGTTGAGCGAGAGAGTGAGAGTGTTATTGCAAACGACGCGAACTGGAGTGAAGCGAACATCGATCGACCAACCATACTTATGTGGATTTGTGAAAAGAAGGTAGGAATCGACGCGATCGCCCTTGAACAACTCGAAGGAATCCTTTACCTTCGCCAAGGCCCAAACAAGTTGACCATCACGAAGCGAACCAGCGGTGTGCATTTCCATCTCACCGGCTGCAACGAAATCATTGAAGAATTCGAAGGCCGATTCGTTCTGGTTAGGAACCCAATCGTTTGTGATCACGTCGAGGATCTTGTTGTCGACGTCACGAACCAGAGCGGAGTGACCGATGTCGACTTGCTTACCACCGATTTCGGCGAAAGCAGGAACTGGATTGACCTTCCAGTCGAGGTTTGCTGCCTTCAGCATCTGATTCGGAGTGAGGTCGTTTGAGACCTTCGTGCCGAGGTGATGCCAAGGTGTTTCGCCTGCATAAGCCATCGAAGCCTTGCCGTCGAGAAATTCAATCATATGAGCCATAATATATTTTCCTTTTTTCGATTTGGTATAACCATTCTACCAAGATTTTGATAAAATGTACATGTTTATTTTTAAATTAAGATGCTTTTAAGCAGCATTCATCAAAGAATGCAATATCACGTGTAATACGCTTTGCAGTGCTGATCAACTGACGTGTTGAACATCCGACGAAGTCAAAGCCATCACATTCCATACAAGTCTGAACCTGCAATGCTTGTTCCAAAGAAATTTGGAGGCCTTCAGCAATATCTCGAGTAACTTGATTCATCATAATCTCCTTAGCTTATTATTCATACTACCAAAGTTTTGATAAAATGTACATGTTTAATTTGCAGTTTCGATTAAATTAATTGCACCGATGGCAAAGATTCCGAGACCAATGAAGCTCTGAATTACAACCTGAAATATGCTAGCATATTCAGGAATCAGAATGAGGATGAGCAGTCCGATAAACAGTGTAATATAGTTCATATTATATCTCCAACGAACGTTCATAAGATTCGCGTTCGGCTTGTTGATCAAACCAATCGCTGAGTGTCTGGCGGTCAAGCCATTCTTCGTAACCTTCCCAGAGGGACTTATCAAATTCAACATTTTCCATAACAATCTCCTTAGCTTATTATTCATACTACCAAAGTTTTGATAAAATGTACATGTTTATTTTTCGATAAAATCACATACTAGCTGAAAAAAATCATCGGGCTTTTCGTCTTCGAGAACCATCAGATAGTCACGAACATCTTCTGTGATGCCATGCTTGGAAAAGTATTCAGCGATTGCTCGCTGAACAGTGTCTCTACCGAAGTAACCTATGACAGGTGATACAGTCATACTTCCTCCAAAATATCAAGCATATATTCGATGATCTTTTCGAAGTCATCGTCAGGATGCAAGTGGTGATCAATTGCAACTTCGCTGTACATCTCAGTCAGATAGTCGCGAATCTCAACACCGTGAGTTCCTGAGATACCTTCATAGACATAATCGAATGGATCATCGAGGCCAGCAATGTGGTTATGTAAATTCATCATAATATATTTTTCCTTCTTTATTATAGGTCCACCTTACATTGTTTTCGAAATAATGTACATGTTTATTGTCAAAAAAAATGCGGCCGAAGCCGCATTTTCTTATCCGTACATTTGATGGTAAGATCGAACCAGATCCACCGCTTTCTCAAGGTATCGTTGAGGTCGTTCAACAAAGACTTGAGACTCAAGGGAATCATCGACTCCAATGATAATGACGATATCCTTCACTAAGATACCTGTCATCTCCCATAGCATATAAGAGTAGAGACTCGTTTGAAGAAAATAATCTTCGATCCAATCTTTTCGCTTCAGCTTCGCAGACGTCTTGTAGTCGATGATCGACAGACGACCGTCGTAGTCTGCTATCAGATCGCAAGATCCTGCTAACTTGAGATGATCAGAGAAAAGAGTACATTCGGTAGCACGAACCATGTCTACCTTCTCATCCAGAACCTTCTTAATCTGATTAAACATCATCATGTTATGAGGCATCGACGTATCGATATCGCTGCCTAATACATAGTTCTCACACATCGTATGGATGTTCGTTCCGCGAGTGGAAGCTCGGGCCGAAACTCGAGCTGCTTCGTCCTCACCGACTCTTTTCTTCCAAGCTTCAAGCGCGCTCTTATCTGTCATCTTACCGAGAACGGCAGTGACAGACGGATATCTCTTTCCTTCTGGAGTCTCATAGAGACGCGTCGGACCATCTATCCTTTGCAGTTCAGCAAATTCTAGTAATTCGTATTCGAATTCTTTACGGTTGGAGACCGAGTTTTTGTCGAGCAATTATATATTCCTTCACTAGTTTCGAACGAACAATATCTTGTTCGAGAAAATCAACATGCACAAAGTCATTTAACTTACTGATGATTTTCATGAAATCCTTCAGTCCGTTACGTTCTTGTTCTTTCGTAAGATCTGACTGACGAAAGTCGCCACAGAACAATACTCTACAACCTTTACCAATACGAGTGATCACAGAATCAAGTTCATGGAATGTCATATTATTGACTTCATCTACAATCACATAACAGTTATTCATGGTAATACCGCGAATAAATGATGTCGAGATAAACTCAATCGCATTCTTTTGTTTGAGGATCTCATACGCATCAGACCGATCAAACAGTTCAGTACAGATAGCATAGTAAGGTGCCTCATAAACTTTCATCTTTTCTTTCTGATTGCCAGGAAGAAAACCCATATCTCGTGTTGGTACTACCGATCTTACAATATAAATCTTATTTTGTACACCTTTATTTGACATCAGTGCGTCAATAGATTTCGAAAGAGCGAGGAAGGTTTTGCCGGTACCAGCCATACCATGTAACATCAAGTGTTTTCCATCATCAAAAGCATCAAATGCAATACGCTGATTTTCTGTGAGTGGATTAATATTTTTTAAATTAAAGTTTTGAGTCTTAAATGTTAGTCCTTCTTGAGTGTCACCATTTTGTCTGGCGATTCTTTTTTCTCTCTTCGTAAGTCTATGTTGTGTTTCCACTAGCTGTCCTTATTTTTTATTGCGAGCTTTATTCACTGCCTCTCTAATCTTCGTACTTTTAATACCTTTGTCAGCGTGCTGTTGACCGAGTGGCGAGTGCGGGTTAGCATTACCGATTCTATTCAGAAGATCGTTAAAGCCTGAGTCATTTTTATGAGTCACGCCTGCGATTCCTGATATGAAACGCGGTGCACCAATAACCTCTTCAAGATCAGGATTCTCTTCAAGAAACTCGAGCTTTTGATTATAGGTGAGAAACTCATCAAAAGTTTCTCCTGTTTCTTTTACTCTAAATTCATAGATAGGCATTAATAATCTTCATCTTCTATCAGATCTAAGAGGGTACTTTTTGTTTTAGAACGCAGGGCAGCACGAAGCCTCTTCTCAGTAAGACGCTGGCGATTATCGTATGAGGTGTTTTTTGAATCGTCAAATTCTTCATTATATTTTCGAAAGCGCTTAACCGTGTTGCTCATTTGGAATTAACCCTGGAAAAGCTTCGTTAATTGTTGCGGCATCAAGTCCTTCGACTTTTTTATCTTTGACGGCAATCAGAAGATCGGCATCTTTTGGATGAAGAGATTCGAGAAGACCGATGAAAAGCATTTCGCGCTGAACTTGTTTAATGTCAGGACGATTGCCGGCAAGGTAAAGAGGAATCGTACGAGCCTCTTTATAGAGCCTTCCTTCAGTGTCGAGTACTTCGCTCGGCTTATAAGGAGGAGCTCCTTCTGGTAGCCACCATCCTACGTTAGGATGGAATGCCAATTCAAGGATATACCGAAGTGTTTCATTGTCATATTGTCGTAAGATAGAAACCTTTGTTGGTACATCTTTTGCTTCCTTGACCAAATCAAGGATCTCTGCTATCGCTAATGTTCTTTGCATATTAAAACTCGTTGACGCTTTCTAATAGGAGTTTGAGACGACGTTCGATAAAGTAGTTGAAGAGTTTGTCTCTTCCTTTACCAGCTTGCTGCTCGTACTGCACGAGCACTTCCTTCTTAATATCAGGAGGAATGAAGTTGAGATCAACGAGCTGCTGATTGCGAAGATAGCCGCGCAGCATCTTCTCGTCGCAGAATTCTTTCGGATCTGCATCGAGCCATTGATCTAATTTTTTCTGACTAATAGGTTTCTGTCTTGCGCCGACAACGAACGTATCATCAGCTGACAAGAAGTTAGGAACACCGTCACCAGCATCGCCGCGAATGATATGTTCTTTTATGAACTTATCGACATCGTTTGTCTTGCGCCACTTCTTTTGTACAGGATCAAACTGCTGCACGTTCATGTAAGCTTGAAGTTGAACAAAGTCCTTGTCACCAGAAAGAATTAAGATCTTCTCGTTGGTATTGCCATAGGTTTGTGCAAGCGTGCCGATGATATCATCAGCTTCGGCTCCATCAACACGAAGTACTCGATAAGGAAAGTAATCCTTGAGTTCATCACGAACTTTATTCAGAGACTCGAATACAGAAGTCCAGTTGATCTCAGACTTTTCGCGATTCTTCCGACGATTGGCCTTGTAGTAAGGAAAGATTTGTCGGCGCCAATTATTACCGGCATCGCACGCAATAATCATCTCGCCGAACTCATTCTTAAACTTCACGTTATAAGCTCTCACAGAATTGAGAACCATATGACGTAAAAGATCTTCTTCAATATTTGCATTCGTGTGGTTTCCAAGTTGTATCATCAGATTGGAAATCATAACCTGCGAAAGGTCCATAATAATCATTTCAATTTCTCACTCTTCATCTGGTAAATTATATGTGTATTCAATACTATTATCTTCATTGTATCTAAATTCAAATATGGTGTCAGACATATTATGAAATGGATGCTCGAGATTATACTGCCGATGTAACAATGCTTTGATGCTTTCCATGACTAAGGCAACATCTTTTACATATTTATCGTCATTGATATCTACGCCATACGCTCCGAACATATTAATTATATCAGGAATCATATCATTCATCACAGCCGTCACATGATCTTTTCGAGTCTGAGTCACCTTATCATGAATTTCGTCCAAGTTCTGAGGTGGTGCATCTTCTCGACGAAAGCCTGGAAATACGATTACGTTGTCCGTCATTTAATCACCCTTAGTAGAATAGTGTCTTGATTGATTCTGCCATTTGGCTTTGATTCCACGGTCTTGATCTCGTCCATCAGCTTACGTAGGCTGACTTTACCAGCACCAAGCAATGCTTGTATCGAAGCTTCTGGTTTGCGTAAGCCTTTACTCATAGAGGTTTCAACATCATATCCAATCAGCGTAGTGCCTTTTACTTGGATTCCAGCTGGACCAACTGAGTCATAGCGACTGAGTTTCTTATACTTGGTATTGTAAGTCCATAGCTGCGTACATCCTACTAACTCTGTTGGATGAACAGAGACAATCTTGAGTGAAGGCTCTTCCTTCTGGTATTTAAGGTTCTTGACCAGATCAACTGCAGACTTCGCCTTCTTCTCACGGGGCTTACGAACTTTTGTCACTTTCTTGTTATTGACATAACGTTCGATGTCAGAGAAGAAACTCTGCCAAAAGTTAATCCAAAACTTCAGACGTTTACCAAATGCTTCTTGAACTTGCTCGTCATTCGACATGATCTCAGTATACTGAGGACGATAATAGTCTGATATGATGTTTAAGATCTGAGCATTCAGTTCGTTCGCTTGACAAAAGGTGTACATCGAGAATGCCTTGCCTTCCATCACAAGGTCGAGTTCTTCTTCGATATTGGTAATGATCATCTGCGCCTTATCGCGAACGCGGGCTTGAATATCAACGACAGCCTTGACAGCGACAGCTTCTTCGTCTTCTTCGACAATCTGACTTGCAAGCTTTAGCAAATCTTTTACACCATTATCGAAGTAGTCCATATTCTCTTTTGGAAGTTCATTACCATTCAAGAGAATACGAGCGATATTGCCAAGAGTTTTCGAAATCCTCCACTTTGGTAACTTGCGCAAGAGAGCAAGCTCATTCTTTGTATAGCTACGCTTGGCATAAGTGAAGAACCAGTCGCGTGACTGATCATCAGATGCCATGTAATTATACCAATTCAAGGCATTAGAAAATCCTGAGATTACTACAGGCTCGGATCCATAGGCTTTGTCATCGATCGACTTGATCGCCGACCGAGAGATCTGTTTTGGTTTCGCTTTCACCTTAATGACCACACTTATCTCCTATAGTTTCTTCTTGCATTATTCAATCTACTACAGTTTCGATAATTTGTACATGTTTATTTTCATAGGTCGATTTTATAATTAAAAATTGGCCCAGCTTTAGGAGTATATTGTGTTGCATCTGGTTCCCATCCAGGAGTTCCAACGACCGGTGTCCACTTTTTATCGACATGTTCCTTCTTCACATAAGACCACTTACGAGGAGTTTCCATTGCCGTTTCCATACCATACTCGAGCAACTGATCGTGGATCGCATCATGTTCGTACATCTCTACGTCATCAAAGACGAAGACAGCTCCAGGATCTGATCGTTCAAGGAAAAACGCAATCTCGGTATCAAGCGCTTCGAGCGTATGAGGACCATCGAAGTGAACTACGCTGTATTTATTGAGAATACTCTTATTCTCTGCATAGATAGGAACACCGTCTGCATAGCGATTAAAGAACTCTGTATCTTCAAGATTGAACATGTAGAAATTCACATTCTTCTGACGACAATACAGATACATATTGATCATGCAGATGTCGCGCATTTCATTGTTATAGTCGCAACGCCCTTCCTTAAAGATCTCATCGCGATAGTATTCGATGTTACCGTACGGATCGATACCAAAGACCGGTTTTGCAGGAGTTTGATCACTCTCAACAAGACCGTCGATGATAAACTTTAAACCTCCGCCGAGGCGAACACCAACTTCAACCGCTGCGCCTTCTACTCCTTTTGATCGAATAGCTGCATCGGTGAGTACTTCGTAGTTTGCACTGTCTGTGCCGAATTGAGCCTGAATTTGATGAATTGATACTGGTTGCTCTGACATTATATAGTTACCTTATTTCTGTTTCGAATATATTTAGCAATCATATGCATAATGGCTTGATGGACGTCTTCTGCTGCTTCGTATTCTTGAATGTCAACGTGCAAAGAAATATCTGCAAGTTGAGTACATTTATTATCTGATTTAAATCCTGACAATGCAATAGTCTTCATATTCAAAGACTTAGCAGTCTCAATTGCCTTCACAACATTTGGAGAATTGCCACTCGAAGAGATGGCTACGAGTACATCGTCTTCTTGACCAAGCGCTTCGAGTTGAAACGAATAGACATCGTCATAGCTGATATCATTGGAGATGGCAGTCATGAGTGGAATATTTGCTGCTAGCGAGATGACCCGTGGTCGTAATCCACCTTGCTTGCAACCTTTGGTATAGTCACATGCCCAATGTTGAGCGATCGAAGCAGAAGCACCATTACCAATCGTATAGATGTTATTTCGATTATTGGAAATGCTGGTCATCCAAATAAGTTCGGCGGCTTTCTTAAATTCTTCTTGATCAATGCTAGCAAAGCCGATATTAATCAGGCCGAGGTGATCAAGTATGATATCAGTCTCTATAAACAACTTTTGCTCCTTCATGTGAGATGCCTACATCTAGGCATATTCTATCTGAGAATTCTTGGCGAATTGCGCTCTTTGAATCTGTGAGTGCTAACATGTATCCGCCTCCTCCTGCACCAAGCAGTTTAGATCCGAGTGCTCCTGCAGATTGGCATCGATCATACATACTATCTATCTCTTCTGAAGAGATGCCTTCAGTCATCTGTTTCTTTAACATCCACGCAGAGTTTAATAATCCACCATATTCGTTGATATTCACGCGTTGTGTACTCTGCATCTTTGCCATATCTGCGAGTTGGCGAATAACGAATGTCTTGGCTTCAAAGTTGATCTTATCAAGAATCTTTGCTGCATGATGTTCGATATTAGTTGGAATCAAAATCATATAGTTTTCGATACTATTCGAATCAAGCCGCTTGACATCTACACGACCATTACCAAGTTCATTAGCATACTCAATGTAATTCATACCACCAAATGCAGATGCAAACTGATCTTGCATACCGATCTTCCAACCACATAAGTCAATCTCGATATGACAAGCAGTTTTCGCAAGGCCATATGGATTGACGTATTCATAACCAAGATAGGCAGACAAAGCCTTGATCAAGGCACAAGTAAAGGCAGACGATCCACCAAGACCGTTACCGATCGTGGGAATGTCTGCGAATGATGTGATTTCGATGTTGGATTTGATACCGAAGAACTTGAGCGCGTTACGAACGATTTCGTTCTGAATATCTTCGACGTCTGTGACGCACTCAAGCTTTGAGTAAGACACTTTAATGTGGTCGTGTGGTGTATGCATAACTGCTACATAGACATAATTGTCGATAGCCGTTGAGATGGTTGCTCCACCCCATGTTGCAAAGTGCGTGGGGATATCGCTACCCCCACCGAAAAAACTAACTCTGAGTGGTGCCTTGGCCAATATCACGGTGTTGTTCCTTTAACGAAGCGATGAGTCCCTTCCACTTGGGAATGACAGAATCCCAACCGAAGCGAGTGTCTGCGTATGCTTTGACGAATGACATCATATTAGTAATGTCGTTGTTCTGAACATTTTCGATGGCATACATGAGAGTATGTGCAAAGATATTAGCATGGAGATTTTGATCCTCATGATCTCCATCATACTGGACAGTCAACCCACCCGACGTGTCAGCCAGTGCCGAGAAGTTAGGATGTACCGCAAGACAACCAGCTGACATCGCTTCAATCAAAGAACGACAAGAAGTTTCAGGCCAGATACAAGGATATGCAAAGATGTGTGCGCGTTGATATGCAGCTCGAACAGTCTCTTGATCTGCCCATCCATGGTAGTTGATCTGTGGGTGCTCCTTCATCCGATCGAAGATAGGCTTGTACGCTTCGTCGCGTCCCTGCCATCCAGGACCATAGATACCGAACGAAGAAAACACGTCTAGTTCAATATTGGGGTATTTTTCGGCAAGAGCACAAAAGACAGGAACCAAAATCTCCAATCCACGATGAGGTGTGGATGTATAAATGAGGCGTATCTTGTCCTTTGGTTTGTCAACGAGTGGAATAGGCTCGATGCCTGTTTCGATAACTGTTGAATGATTGCTATATGGAATTCCAAGATAGTCACGATACTGTTGATACTGCCAGTTCGAGCTGAAGACCAACTTTTGAAAGCGAGCTCGAGAAGTCGGATCTTGAAGATGTGCAGCTTCCGGATCACCGGCGAGATCATGTAAATGATAGATCTTAATTCGGTCAGGATCGAGGTCGCGGACGCGAGCAGTGATAATTTGGACACCATCGAGTTCATCACTTGATAGTCGATGGAAGAGATTTCGAGTGGTAAGTTCTGTTCCGCCATTCGATTCCTTATTCAGTTCATTCAATTCAATTCGTTCTTGATTATTCATCTTCAAATCCTGGAAAGATCGATCGGTCTGCAATTGCAAAGAAATCCTTATCACTGATAGCCTTGTCATCGATCCATATATCGTATGACGGTTTTCCGACTCGAACTTCGTGAAACTTGCAGTCCCAATCATTTAGTTGTTGTGTAGTGAGTTCAGTCCAGTCGATGCCCGATCCTGAACCACGAGCAGTCCAATACTTAATAGTGTGGCCTTGATCGTATAGTTTATTTATCTCTTCAATACGCTGCCTAAATGGGATGGAAAGTTCATATCGATGCTTTCCATCCATAAAAGGAGTCAGACAGATAGTCTGATCAATATCGACCATGTAGATCACTCGACGTGTACTATACTAAAGCCGAGAATCGAGTCGTAACGGAATGAACGCCATCCCTTATTTTCGAGATCCCATACAGCGAGTACATCTGGATTTGGAGTCTTTTGTTGTTTAAAAGCTTTTTCAAGATCAGTCTGTTCCGGAAGTTGTGTCGGAGACAGAGTGCAACGAAGAACTCGTTCTGTGCCATCCTTCTTTACGAAGGTAACATTTGCGATTCCAGTTTGAAGAATACCTTTGAGGTATTCATTCCGCCAAGAAGCTTCGTTCTGGTCTGTCGTACCATTCAATGAGTTTGTCATAACCACCTACCTTTTCTGTGTCAATAATAATAAAAGGAACTGTTCTTACATCTGGAAAGTTTTCCATAAACTCTTCGCGTGTAAGATCTTTTCCTATCTTCTTCTCTATATACTGTTGTCCTTTATTTGTAAACAAGTTTTTTGCTTGTGTACAATAAGGGCAATTTTCTTTCGTATAGATCAATACATTCTTAACCATCGTTTGTTACTTTGCTGTAAATACCGGTTGAACGATTTTTTGGATTGCCCCAAACGGCATTTGCTTTGACTTTCATCAAGCGACACTTTGTGCTTGGACCAGGAACAGTAATCCATGGATTCTGTCCTTTGCGCCACGCTTCGAGTTTATTATAAGCAACTTCTCCTTCACTTCGCGCTTGACGAACTTCTTTTACGCCGGCGACGATATTACGACGCTGTCCTTTCGAAGTAACTGTCTTACGTGTTCTCTTTTTACCCATTATAATACCTCATTTTTATTGTTCATATACTATTATATAACACGTTTCTCAATTAATGTACACAGTTCATGTTCTCTGTCGATATACTTATATTCGACTTGAGTAGGATCCCATTCTTTCATGGCTTCGAAGACATCATTAGTATTCAAAGCGCTGCACGTGTATACATCGAGTTGAGCAAGCGCAGGTTCACACTCATCCCAAACATGTAGAGCGATATGACTCGTCTCAATAATAGTCACGGCAGTCAAACCACGGTTACCAACCATATCAGAATACACCGCATATGGTCCCATTAAAATTTTCATATCAATTTGATTGACGAGCTTTTTCATCCACGTTTCAATGGCTTCTGTGCATTGTGGAGGATTCTTGAGCTCTGCTCTTACAATCAAATGCTTATGTTCGAGTACCTTACCCACCTCATAAATTCTCCTGTTCAGGGTTGAAAAGTAAAGCCTTTACGTGGCTTGCTTGAATTTTACAAGACACCCAAGTATTATAATACTGAGGATCTAAAATGGCATCGTTATCAAATATATATTTCGTTTCAAAGTAATTACATTCTCCGCGACCCTTACAGAGTCTTAAGATCGTTCTACGAAAGTTATCTTTTCCGTAGAGATCAATATCTTCTTTGAGGGAAGTCGAAGATCCGTAGTAGTCTCGCCAATCGGACTCTACGCGGAGCTTCTTTCGTTTGCCTTTGACAGTTTTGTATCCGGCCTTAGTCAGATACTTGCGACCAATATATTTTCGGCCGTTGATTAAGTTTTCAATAACATATATGAAACCATAATAATCTTCGACATCAATAAATTCTTTGTCTTCGTATAACCACATAGATCACATTCCATTAGGAGAAAGATCTATTTATTCTTCATATTCTTCGTCGAATGGATCTTCAAGATCAAGCTCTGCGGAACAGTATGGGCAATATTCAGGTAGAGTTGTACTCTCAGTAATTATTTTAAATTCTTCGTCACACGAAGGGCAAGTAATCCAATCCATTATAACGTAAATCCTTTGAACGTGTTTTCATCAACATCTTTTTTCACTCCACCAATCACATAGCTAGTAATTTCTGTTTCTTGCGGGGCAACTTGAACATCAGAACCTGAAATCCACTTCTGTGTCCATGGCAAAGGATTCGCTCCAGGTTTGCCATTCAAGCCGATAGCACCCATTCGTTTTGCAGCAATATGGTCGACATAATTACAAAGAAGTTCTTCATTCAGACCAATCATAGAACCATTCTGGAAAAGGTAAGATGCCCAACTTTTCTCTTGGTCGACCACGCGATAAAACATGCCGATACACTCATCTCGTGTCTCTTCTTGTATGCGAGCAAAGTCTGGATCCTCTTTCGGTAGAATTTTGAGGAGCTGTTGTGTCGAGGCAAGGTGAACGTTCTCGTCCCGCGCGATGAGCTTGATGATCTTGGCGTTACCCTCCATTTTCTTAACTTCGGCGAAAGCCCAGCTACACGCAAACGAGACATAGAACCTTACTCCTTCTAAAGCATTCACAGCATTCAGACAAAGCCATAAGGCTTTCTTATGGTCGTAATGTGCAACATCACCATTCCATCTGACATTAAAACTAATTAAGTTATCATAGTATTTGCTAATATCATAAGCACAGTCTGCTATTTCTTGAATGTCGAGCATCTCGTCAAATACCCTTGACGGATCTGAATAAACGTTTCGAATGATATGAGTGTAGGATCGACTATGAATCGTTTCGGAAAATGTCCATGTTTGGATCCAGGTTTCGAGTTCGGGGAGCGAACAAATTGGTAGAAACGCCAAGCTAGGCGCACGTCCTTGAACAGAGTCAAGAAGAATCTGTCTTTTGAGATTGCTTGTGAAGATGTGCTTTTCATGGTCGGTTAACCCTTTAAAGTCTTTACCGTCTCTTGACAGATCAACTTCTTCTGGTCTCCAAAAGAATCCAAGTTGCTTATCTGTCAGCTTCTCGAAGATGTTATAACGTTGCTTATCGTAACGAGCAATGTTTACTTGTTTTCCGAAGAAACAATTCTGTTCTGTAGCATCAAACATTTCGTTTGAAAAAACGGTCATTCAACTCTCCAAGTACTGGTGTTTAGTTTAATATCTTTCGGCCAATCGCCTTCGGTATATGATTTATCATGGAATCGAAGTTCATTGGTAGGCATAATAGTTAGTCTGCCATTATCTAATTGAATAAACATAAATTCCTTCGATTGAGAAGGATCTTGTGAATATCCATCATGCATTGGAACCACTGTAAAAAGATAACGACCAAAAAGGCCGCTCTTTCGAATTTCTGCTTGTTGGCTATGTAGATAACTATATATTAAAACAGAAAACTGATCGCCATAGCAATCCCATATCTGTGTATCTTCAAGATGCCAAGTTTTCTCAGGATTTGGAGAAAATGCCAAGGCATGAGGAGGAACTCCACGCCAAACTGCTCCACATTCCAACATGACATGACAACCCCAAGAATGTCCAGCTTTGGCATGAAGTGCAAACCATACACACGGTTCGAACGTATTTGGTTTGGCATCTTTACGAATGAACGAAGAATCTACCCAACAATAGATATGATGAGGTATATTTCCCGATCCCGTATATAGCATTAAAAGTCCTTCGGTTCGAGCCACTCAATTTGGTTTTGAGGAACAGTTCGCGTTTGAATTTCACCTGTTTTGGTGTCTTCAATCGTAAGTTTTACAGCAGTCGAGTTTGGATTTGTTTCATGCTTATGAACAAACCAAATTTTGCTAAGATCGTCCCACATATCGTTATCTATTTTAATATACTGCATTTGCTACTTTCTGTACACCACTTTATTTTATAGTATGAGTTTTTTTATGTTTAAGCGATTTTTTTAAAGCTTGAAACCAAAGTTTCTTTTCAGTTTGAGTATCTTTTTTGAGTATCGCTTCATACATTTTTAAAATTAATTTTTTTATTTTCATTTTTAATTTCCTGCCATGTTACGATTTCCCACCTGCCATCTCGATGTTCGACAAGTGCAGTACATGATTCTACCCAATCGCCATCGTTCATATACATGCTGCCATCGATATCTTTGATTTCTGCATTGTGTATATGACCGCAAATTACTCCATCATATCCTTTTCTTTTAGCATATGCAGTAACATTTTTTTCAAACTGAAACATAAAGTCGATGGCTCTCTTGACTTTATACTTTAACCACTTACTTAGAGACCAATAGCCAAATCCAAGTCTATGGCGAATCCAATTAAACCGACTATTTAAATTAAGTACAAAATCATATGCTCTGTCGCCAAGAAAACTTAACCAAGGTGCAAGACGAGTAATGCCATCAAAAAGATCACCATGAACAACCATGTATTTTTTACCATCAACACCTTCATGGCATATCTGATTACATATTTCAATCTTACCAAAACTTACACCATACGGAATCATCGGGCGAAGAAATTCATCGTGATTGCCGGCAACATAGACTACACGAGTACCGTGTTTAGCAAATCCTAAAATTCTTCTGACTACATTGGTATGTGACTGTTTCCATTTTAAACGATTTTGTTGTATTTTCCATGCATCAATGATATCACCAACCAAATATAAAGTATCACACGTGTTGTGCTTAAGAAAGTTATTCAAAAGATCGGCTTTGCAATCTTTTGTTCCTAAGTGAACATCACTAATGAAGATAGTTTTATATTTCATATTTTACAAGAATCACAATCCTCGTCTTCGAGTTGACCTTGTGCGAGTGGTTTAAGTTCTTCCATCTCACCAGCTCCGTCAAAGGTGTTGAAGTAGTAGAGTGTCTTACCGCCATACTTGTAGTGCATCAGAATATGTTTGATCATCTCAGACATTGGAATCTTTTCATCTTCGTAATGACGAGGATTATAAGAAGTATTGACTGAGATTGCTTGATCGATAAATTTCTGTAGGACTGCCATAATCTTCAGATAACCTTCTGGAGACTTTTGATCCCATAGTAACTCATATTTATTCTTTAATCTTTTTAACTCAGGAACAACTTGCTTGAGTACACCATCTTTTGATTGCTTGATCGAGATGAGTGCACGTGGTGGTTCAATACCGTTGGTTGAGTTACTGATCTGAGCAGAAGTCTCGGCTGGCATGAGAGCCATCAGAGTCGAGTTACGAATACCAGATGATAATGCTCGACTTGCAAGTATACTCCATGGCATCTTATAGTTTGGCTCTACAAGTTCATCAACTTCTTTCTTATATGTATCGATTGGCATAGTACCATACGCATACTTTGTTTGATGATCAAGAGGGCAAGAACCTACTTCTTCAGCAAGATCGACAGAGGCTTTAATAAGATAGTAACTCCATGCTTCAGCATACTCATGGACCAGATCAAGGTTTGGATGAGAATAATTAGTGTCGTTGCGAGCCAACCAATAAGCAAAATTAATGATGCCAATACCCAAAGGCCGGCGATTCCGAGTACCAATAGCAGCGGCTCGAACAGGATAGTCCTGATAATCCAGTAAGGCATCCAAAGCGCGTACTGCAAGGGTGCATGGCTTTTCGAAATCTGCTGGTTTCTTAATCTTTCCCCAATTGATTGCTGCAAGCGTGCAAAGGCTGATTTCGCCTGACTCATCGTGAATATCCTTTAATGGTGTAGTTGGTAATGTAATCTCACAACAAAGATTGCTCATCTTAATTGGTGCTGCTTGAGTAAACGAACCATGCTCATTGCAATGGTCGACGTTCATCAGATAGATTCGTCCGGTATCTTTTCGCTCGGTAACGAAGGTTGAGAAGAGATCAATCGCAGAGATGGTTTTCTTTCTAACCTTACTACGTTCGTACTTTTCATAGAGTTCTTTAAAGTCTTCAGTGCTTTTATAAAAGGCTTCATAGAGGTCCGGGACATCACTAGGCGAGAAGAGGGTGATATTACCTCCAGATAAAAGTCTTTCATACATTACCTTGTTAAATTGTACGCCATAATCAAGATGACGAATTCGATTGTCTTCTGTGCCCTTGTTATTCTTTAGGACAAGAATATCTTCAACTTCGTAATGCCAAAGGGGGTAATAGAGAGTCGCTGCTCCACCGCGGACACCACCTTGGCTACAAGATTTAACAGCCGATTGGAAATGCTTATAAAAAGGAATAACACCAGTGTGAGAAGCATCACCATTACGTATAGGAGATCCAATAGCCCTAATAGAACCGCCGCCAATACCAATTCCGGCCTTTTGTGAAACGTACTTAACAATCGCAGAAGCTGTTGCATTTATGGAATCCAGTGAGTCGTCAGTTTCGATAAGTACGCACGAACTAAACTGATGTTGAGGTGAGCGCACTCCTGCCATAATAGGAGTAGGAAGACTAATGTCAAATTTACTGATAGCATCATAAAGGTCCTTTACCCATTTCATTCGATCTGTTTTGTAATTTTGGAAGAGAGTCATGGCAATCAACATGAATGCCATCTGAGGCGTTTCGTAGAATTTGTTGGTGACACGGTTGCGGATCAGATACTTACCGCGGAACTGTTCCATGGCAGCATAGGTTAGCAGGTTATCACGGTCGTGGTCGATGTATTCTGCTAATTCAAACCACTCTGCATCGTCATATACATCAGCCAATGATTCATCATAATAGCCTTCTTCGACTACATTAGCAAAATGTTGACATAAAGAGATAGGCTCATACTGCCCATATACTTGTTTACGAAGATTATAGTTGATCAGACGACCAGCAACATACTGATAGTTCGGTTCGTCTTCTGTAATGAGTTCAGCAGCTGCCTTGATCAGAGTCTCTTGAATATCAGAAGACTTAATCTTATCATAAAATTGAATATGAGTTTTGATTTCAAGATCTGAAACAGAAACGCCGCTTAAACCTTCACACGCATGCAGCGCTACTTTATGGAACTTATTAATATTTAAAGCTTCTTTTGATCCATCACGTTTCGTTACAAGTATCATCATTTTCTTTCTTTTTAAGGATCCAAGAGTTAGTTTCTCCATACGACCACACTAATTCTGTGTCTTCGCCCCAATGTAATGTCTTTAAGAGTTCATATGGTAGTTCTATATATAACTCACCATCTTCAGTTTCTTTTACTACGGTACTATGTTTCATGGTAACTTCCTCTCAAACTCTGCTTGTGCAGCCATACTATCCAAAGCAGCTTTCACATCAGGAAAGTGCTGACAAATTATTTCCCAGCATTGCTCGGCAACAATGCGATGTTCTTTCTGAGTCGCACGATCCATACGCAACTGGCAGTAATGCACCCATGAACGGAGCGAACCAGCCATGATGATAGTCGATTCTGTCAATCCTTCTGGAAGCAATGCTCGTGCTTGTTCTTTTGCCATGCCAAGTTTAATTGCAGTGTTATACTCTTTCTTTGCATGATAGATCATACGGCGCTGTATATGTTCCCATTCAGTATTAACTGTTTTATCATCTACTTCAATTGAGTTCTGTCGATTCTTGGCGTCTTGTAGTCGTGCTTCTCGAGTGCCGAGTCCAAGTTCTTGAGTCGGGTCTGCATATCTCTGTGAAAATTCTTGGAAGGAAAAGGATCGATGGCGAAGTATTTGCCGAGCGATGTCACGAGTTGTTTTAATTTCCATTGATACATGTACCATCTCCAGTGGTGACCAGTGTTGATTGCGAATAAGATATTGAACCAGTTTCGGTGCTGTTGCTGCGTTATTTTGATTCGATGGGTTGGATACTCTTGCTGCCCATGCAACCAATTCATTTGCTGTATTACATTCTGTATAGGCACTCGGTTTCGTCAGACCGATTAAATTTACTTCACTCATTTTTTACCCTTTATGTGTGCTTCACAATACCGCTTACCATTCGTGGCTTTATCACCAAGAAGAGTAACAATCCAAATATTGCCACTCGCCGTTTTCATTTCATATTCATCTATCTTCGCGATTGGTTCACGCATTATTAATCCTTATGATTACACATTTCATCACTTACTTTTGTCTTGAATACGTTTGGAAATAAACCATGAATAAACAGTATTGCTCCCCAGCGCCATGATCTCAACATGTGCTTAAAATAACTTATGTTATTATCACTCAGATGAGACATCGAACGTTTTCACCTTTTGGAACTGTGGAAGATTTATATATCCATTCGCCTTCAGATCATTGACTCTACCAAGAGCATCGTAGTACTCGACGTACTGACCATCATTGTACCACCAGAAGTAATCCCATGGAGCCCACAATCGAGCAGCGCGTTGATACTCGACAAGCCATTGCTTTCCAACTCGAAAGATTCGAAGCTTCCGAATAGAGATCTGCTCGTACTCGACTCCAAACTCGTTATCTACTAACTCAGTCATATCCGTTTCCTAATAGTTTAAATACGTGAGGATCAAAATACAAAGGACCCCAGTTATCTTCGCCTTGTTCACATGACATCACCTGAACATAATCATAATAGAAATCTTCACCACGAAGATCGATGATTAGTTCTACGGCAGTCTGAACCATGTTAGCATTATAAACTACCCATGTAAGCATTTGCTCTGGAAGATTCTGTATAGCCTCAACGGTCTTTTCGCCATATCGCGAAATGTAGTTTTGCAGTTGGTCCTGAGTAATTACATTCATCTAAAACACCCTTAATATATTCTGACGTGTAGCCAGCTAAAATCATATCATTGACATCTTTATGTTGGATGTCTGATGGCCATATGACTACACGATAACCAGCATCAATGGCCTTCTGCATTCTTTTGATTGTATCTGAATGTCTTGGCTCATTATCAAATACTACCACAATTTTCTCTTTAAGTAAACCGGTTTGTTCGATTTGTGCAGAAAGATCTCCACCAGCCGCCGCCATGGCATTCGGCAAGAACATCGAATCGATCGGTCCCTCTAATAGATATATATCTTTGGACTCATCGATCGTATCGAGTCCAAATACTTTTGGTTTGCTTTCGTCGAGCATGATCGTAATATATCGAACACCATCTTTTCGAAACGATCTGCCTTGAAAACCGAAGAGATTCTTTTCTTGATCAAGGAATGGTATGATCAGACGAGGTTCGTCTTTCTCACCGATCTTCATTTTATCAGGAAGCATACTATTTACCCACGCGCCAAATTTTGGAGCATAGAATAACTTGTAATGTAGATGGGATGGAATCTGTCGACTGTTAATGTATTTTTTAACAGGATGGTCAGGATCTAACTGACTTACTTTCTTGAGTTTCGAGAGAGCCGTGGTCTTGACAAAGACTGGAGGTTTCATCTTCTCTGCAAAAGTCTCGACGTCTTTTTGATTACCGGATTCTTTGATCTGTTCTTTGACATATTCGAGATAGAGAGTCGGATCGATCTCTTTCATGAAATACTTAAACTGCATGCTCGCGCTACAGTTATGACAATAAAAGCGAATCTTACCTCCTCTTTCGAGAAGATGCCCACGAGACTTACGACGATCCTTTTGAGAGTCGCCGCAGATCGGGCAACGGAACCGATAGACATTGCTATTGATTCTCTGAAATCTTTCTAATCTTCCTGAGAGAAGACTAATGTATTTGTGTTCTATCCAAAGCATAACAACTCCAATCTGTTAACTTCATTATACACAGATTGTCATTATTGTACATGTTTATTTTAGCTAAATTAGCCTATATTAAATATAGATGCCCACGGAACGAGAGTTATAATGCCACCCACAATAGCAGAACCACCGATGACTGCCCACATCCATTTTTCCATAGTAGTGATGCGATCACTCAGAGTATTATGCTGAATAGTCGACTCTGCTCTCATCTCTTTAATTTCTTTCATCAATTCATCGTACTGATCATCGATATTATCTTTCAACTCGCGTTCACCAGAAGAGATGCGCTCATGTAAGATTTGAATCTTATCGTCTGTTTCCACTCTACGCGCTTCCACTAAATCTGATAGTTGTTTACTTATAATTTCTTGAGAAGTTAGCTTAGTTTCGTGAACAGCAAGAAGATTTGATACGATGCTTGAAATATCAGTCAGCTTATCAATGGTGGTATCCAAACGGCCAACAAGCGTATTGACGACTGCCATATCTCTACTCAGATACGATACATCTTCAACTAGCTTGTTGACGTTTGGAGTTGCCATTATTCTGTTGGTTCTGTGCTAGCTTTAAGTGCAAGAGCTGCACCGCCGGCGGCAAGTACTGCACCAAGACCGATACCCCATGTTGATGCATCGAATGTTGCTCCGCGATAGATGTCATAGATCGACAGACCAAAGAAGATGATTACTCCTTTGGCCCACAGAATTCTACCAAGATCAAGTGTCTTATTATCTTTTCCAGTGAATGTCTGAAAAATGAGATCTTTTATTTTTTTAAACATTTCTTCGACTCCGTTAGGTTAACGAAATCATAATTTAGAAAGGACCAAAATCCTCGTCGCTGTCTTTGTATTTATCGATAGCAGCCATCATCTTAATTTCATTTTCGGTTTCAATCGATTCGGCTTGTGCGTTAATCACATGAGCTTCTGCAAGAACCTTATGATCAGTCTTACCGAGCTCTTGTGTCTTGACATTTGGATCAAACTCGGCTACTTTCATGCCCATCATTGTAGCAAAAGCACCGACAAAGGCGCCGATGATCATTGAGAATGCTGGACCAATAATCTTAAAGATCTCGTTATTATCGATCATTTCATTTGGCAAAAAGAGGCCAATCAGGAAGATACCGACAACTGCTAACATAATAGATGATAAGACGAGCGTTACCATCTTCATGATAGTCAGCTGAATCTTACCTTTTTCTAGCTCAAGTTGTTCGAAGCTCGTAATTGGTGGTGACGAGAAAAATGACATTAAGCTCATTTCTTTTTTCTAACTTTCTTAATTTTGTCAGCAGCATCGCTCACAGCATTGATAACTTCGTTTGCTTCTTTGGCCGTCTTATCAGCAACCGCTTTTGCAAGCTCAAGATCTTCCGCTGTGATTTTGCCATCTTTATTCAGATCTGCTGTTTTCGTAAACCAAGCGATCAAGCTTTTAATTTTATTCCACATAAGAATCTCCGTTATTTTCTGTTTGATGTTGATGCGAGCTTTCTTGCGACACTTGCAGGAAGCCCGTCTTTTGAAAGATTAAGAAGTCCAAGAGCAGCGATCAACAAGAGTAGACCACGCGTATCATCTTTATTACCACTACTCGCTCTATTGAGAGAGTTAGCAATGATCGTAATGACACTGTCATTCGAATCGTCTTCTACTGGAGCGTCTTTAAACTTTTTCATTTCTTTTTATTCTCTTTTGCCATGGCATCAACGGCCATTTTATTCTCACTTATCCAGCGTTGGAGTTCGACGAGTTGGACCGAGTTTGATTGGCAGATGGCGTAGTTTCTGATGATTCCGATGAGGGCATCAGTGTCTTTAACTGCTGAGGGGGACGCATCAGAACTTCTGGCGGCGTCGGCATCACCGGCACTGGCACTAATGTCGTGCGTGAACACCCAGCCGTTAGACATAACAGACTGACTAGGAACAGAGTTTTTAGCGGCATCAAGATATACATATTCTTTCTCTCTAATTGTGTTTGTACGATCAACATATTCAGTGACTACCTCAGTAGAAATTGCAGAATTCTTCCTCTCCAATTCCGCAACTTGTTCACTTGCTTTGGCAGCAAACCTTGCCAATTCAGCTTCAGCATAAGCAGATCCTTTCATATACCCGTAAAAGAATACTCCAATGAGCAATGCTCCAATAGCAAGTAGCTTATACGGAAGAGGAATCATGCCTAACATATTATTTTTTCATAAATCGATTGAAAGACATGACGTTTTTCTTTTTCTTATTTACTGGCGGTTCGCCTTGCAAACCCGCTACATTGCCAGCACCTACCGAATTGGTTGCTACTTCTTCAGGTAAACCTTTTTTGCGGCGCATTGCAGCAGTGAAGTGATCTGGTGTTCCAGTATCTGGATCCATCTTTAGATTGGTGCCAGCTTTCTTTGCCTTATCTGCACGATAAGCTTGAGTGCGTTGAGCAAGAGTTCCTACTCGAACTACGTCTTCGCTCATCTCGCCTTGCATATAGTTTGCAGCAGTAGTGATATAATCTTCGGCAAGTGTGATCTTTGATTGAACCCATTCAGGAAGATTTGTGTCTACTTCGAGCATATCATGCATACGCTGAGCGTTAGCAAGGATAGACTTGAGTTGTGACATGGCCATATCGCCTTCGTAGTCATACTCTTGCTTTTCTTTATTGGCCATTAAATCTTCCTTAATTTCTGTACTATTTTCTCATCCATTACAATATCTTCAGTCAGAATAGTCTTATTATCGACACCGATATTCGATATCTTTTCCGGAAGTCTTCCCAATAATATAATAAATGGCTTCAACATATGATGATAGCCTTCTAACTTAAAGAATATCAATCTTGTAGCTTCGTTACCAAATACATTATATAGAACAACAAGATGATTGACAATCAATCTGTCTTTTAATTCTCCGGATTCTTCATAGCGATTCAGTAATCTTTTAATATATTTAAATCTTGCAAGATCTTCGTAGAATTCAAGATCCTCAAAACATTGTGGATTATCATAACACTTAGCAGCATATATCAAGAAATTCGAATCATCAAGTTTTTCAATCATTAGGCGTTTCTTACTTTCACATCCCCTGCCGCAGTATAGTATAGTTGACCGAGTGCAACACCGCCGGTATTTGCGGCAGTGTTATTTGCATATGGGCCTTGTACGATAGCTTTACGAAGTGTGGATAATGTAGCAGATACTGTCGTGTTTGCGGAGATATCCTCGACAATGAAGATATCTCCGCTCGCGATCGACGTATTAGCCGTACCAATCGAAGTCAGTTCAGTTATTTTCTTGGCACGATCGCTCATATATTATCCTTATGCGTCTGGCAAGATTGCGTCGTCAGATGCGTCAGTCGAGAAGTTTCCACCCATTGCAACGAGTGTTTCATACTGAACGCGGCCTGCACGACCGCCACTTCCGACTGTGCGAAGTACCCAACCGGTGTGTGCTGCGCCGTCGATAGCACCGAAACCGGTGAGAACAGCTTCAGCCGTTGCAGTATCACCTCGTACTGTGTGTGTTTCAGGCGATGCAAGGTTACGAGTGTCAGTCAGATCAATCGCATCGCCATTTGGAGCAGTTGCGAGTTTGATTGTTGTCGTATTCGCCGCTTGTATGTAGTAGTACGTATTACCTGAGAGAGGAGCGATTGGAGTATTTGCAGTAGGAACTGAGTAATAGATTCTGTCTCCGACAGCAAACTTAGAGTTGGCAGTTGCAACAAGAAATGTATCATTTGTATTACTGAAACCAGCAGTATTCGATACGATATTAAGTGCAGCAGGTGCCGCGATTGTCACCGCTGGACGCGATGTATATCCACGAATTGTCGCGTTTGCAGTCACTGCCGTAATACGACCGAGTGTCTGTGTCGAGTTAGCAGCAAGTGTATTTGCTCCGCCTGTTGTGTTAGCAACAGTGACTGCAGCATTCGCTCCATAACCTGAACCTCCGCTTGTAATCACATACTGTGCGACTGCCACGTTGGCAACTGCAAGTGAAACTTCGTTTACATCAAGACCAAATTGGCCGACTGCTTCGCCAGCAGTAAATGCGCCGACAGTGGTGTTACCGAACAGTGCAGTTTGGTTTACCGTGTTAGGTGTTTTGTTCACTGCAGTTGTGGCCCATAGGACCGAGTTTGCAGCATCGTCTGTATTGCCCCATTGAGCCATCTTCGTTTCTCCTAAAGATTCTTTGTCTTATTTATCATTCTTCGGATGTAAGCATATCAATCATGTATGCCGACATTTTTTTATTAAACTTTTTTGGTTGACCATTATGAATAACAGTGCCTTCTTCCATTTGTACAACTTGGGGTAAAGGCGCAACTTCTTCATTTTCAATAGCAACTTCAACTTCTGGTAAAGTTTCTGTTTCAACCGTTTTATTTTTTACTACAAAATTTCCAACATTAATTGCCATATTACACCTATACGTGTTTCATGAGGTTTTCATGAGAATGACCTACAAACTTTTGAAAGGCTTCTTTCTCTGTTGGTTTCATGCCAGCATACTTCGACAAAATCTTTGCAGCATGTGTACCTGAAACTTCTTTCGAATCACCGTGTGTAAAGTTGATTTTAGATCCACCTAACATCGATGTCTTCGCTTTTTGAAGTTGATTCATGATATGTTCGTCAGCTTCGACTTTTGGTTTTGCAAGAACTTTGTTCTTCTGAAGTCTTTCAATTCTGGCCATATCTGCAGGATTGTTATGCATCAATTTTTCTTTAGTTCTCGGATGAATCGTAAAGTCTTTGGCTACACCTTTTTTAGGACGGCCACGAGCTTCGTCAAGTTCTACTTCTTCTTTACGGAAACGTGCCTTGAGATCCTGCTTGTTTGCCTTACCGCCCTTGGTCATTCGATAAGAAGAACGTGCACGGTCAGCTAACTTATCACGATCTTGGAAAATATCTCTACCCGATCTACCATAAGCAGCAGTATATGAAGCATCTGCCGCGTGTTTTGCCATGTTAGGCCACTTCTTAGCAATCTTCTTTTGAAGAGTATAGCCGCGCACATCATCTGGATCCGAAGCGGCATATTGTAAAGCATTCATAGCCTTGCCCTTAGAGATCTCGTCGATCTGACCAACATTTGCATCTTCGCCTAACGCTTTTATAAGAGATCTGACATGATCGCCTTGAACAGATAGTGCACCACCATGCTTTTTGATATCTTCGATTGCTGCAACATGCTTCATAGCAGGATGGTTTGGATCATTCTTTGCTTTTGCTTTTTTGATCATACCAGCAATATCATAAGGATCTGTTTTTTCAAATATTTCATTGTTCAACGAATCAACAAAGTCTTGCTCTTCCTTGGTCAGTTTCTTAACTGCAGTTTCGATACCTTTATGACGCTTTGTGAGTTTCTTTTCAGCACCCGCTGCAGAACTACCGTGGGCTTCTTTGTGCCCTTGTCTATAAGAAACGATATCAATCGAGTCTTTGGCTTTATTGATATAACGGCCCATTGTTGCCTTTGAGATCTCGTCGAGCTCTTCAACTTCTTCTTTAATATTAATTCTTTTATTCTTACCATGATGCCATCTAATGCCAGATTTCCATTCATCAGCCGAAATACCCTTTGGGTGCTTTTCACTTTTCTTTGAACCGTGCATCTGAGAATGGGTATACCAGCCATCATCTTCTTCGTCAAGCATATTCTTGCCTAACTTAGTGCGTACTGCCTTCGCTAACTTCGATGCATCAACACCAAAATCGTTGGCTGCGGAGCGAACATGGCTTTTACGAATGTTATCGCCGTAACGCTTTTGAAGATGAGCAACAATCTTTGCAGTTTCATCGATTTGTGTGGCTGTATCGCATTCGCCGCAGCATTCGAGAGTTCCACAGTTGTTATGCTCTGCTTCTTCATTGGCTTTTTTGGCTTTCTCAATTGTTCTGAGCGCACGCATAGAACTCTTTGCGTCTTTGTTCATCTTAGCAAAAGTCTGTGGTTTCTTTGTTGTGCTTGATTTACCATCTGCGCTGATGTCGTAATCTCTTTCGCGCTTCCCTTTTAGATAGCGATAAGCCATATCAGAAGAGATCTCATCAACCTGCTCGACTTCTTCGTTCTTCTGCTTATTCATTGCCTTCTTTGCAAGATACTTGGCAACGTTCTTTACTTTATTGCCGTATTCGTCTTTGCGCTGGCCGACTTCTTTATATGGGCCTTCGAATGGCATATCGTGGCTTTCGCTATGAAGATCTTTGTCAGCACCGCCATATGTGCCTTTACCCTTCGTAATATAAGAATTCACACGAGCATGGGCCCACTGTTGTGGAGTTGTACCAGGACGATGGCCGCTATTCCAAGCTGCAATGCCACGAGCATATACTTTTTTCAAGGTTGACAAAGATACACCAGATTTCTTTGCTTTATCTGCAAGACCACTTGATGCTTCTTCCACCATTTCCAGAATTTCTTCTTTCATTGGCTTCTTTTCTTTAGCCATCATCGCACGAACTTTATCTGCAGTTTTCTTGTTTGCATCAGTCGGTTCGTCGGCAGTAGGCATATGGCCTTCTTCCATCTCTTCTGCTTCGCACTTTTCGCACTCGCAATCGTCAGCATGTTTCTTCGCTTCGCCAAGAATGCCTCTTACTGTGTTGAGAAGATCAGCACTGAATCCTGTGATTTTATTCGTTAACATTTTTTGCTCCGTAAATTTAAATCTATTTATGAAATTATTTCATCGATGCGCGGAGCATCCATGCGTGTTTGTTGTGCTGATCCAGTCTTTCTTCAAGGAAGTTAACGAGACCGTTTTGATTGTATTTGTCTGCTGCTTCTCTTGCAAGTTGAAGAGAAGCAAGAACTCGATTATTATCTTCGAAAAGATTAGTCACCATGGTTGTAGGAAGCAACTGAATAAGAGATTCATCTTCAATTGTTGATAGTTCATTGAACCTTCCGAACGAAGCTGGAGCATAAGATTTTTGGGCTCGAATCTCTTCGGCGAAAGGATCAATGGCACCGCCGACTTCTTCGTAGATGTTACCAAAGAATTCATGATACATCGGGAACATTGGTCCTTCGACATTCCAATGATAGTTTTGAGCCTTCACGTAAAGCGCATAGGTGTCTGCAAACGCGACCTTTAAAGGGTTTGTGATCTCTTCCATTAGTTACACTTCCATCTTCTTAATGACATTGCTTTACGAGTCGGTCTGCCTTTCTCGTCTTTCATTGGGCCTTTATTACCACTCATACGAGCACAGAATGACTTGCGTCTTCCTGCATCTTTTGATCCGGGTTTGACTTTACCTGTGACAGCAGTTTGTAGATTCGATCCAGGATTCTTTGCGCGAAAAGCTTTGACACCTTTCACAGTCATTCCTGCACCTTTTTCAGTGGCAATGAAATGACCTTTCGAGTCTTCGCCACGCTCAGTGATGAACTCTTTAAATCCGATCATTCTGCGTCTCTCTCAATATCTGCTTCTTTCTTAACTTTTCTCCAAACAAATCCGGTTGGAGTACGAACTTTGACCATTCGAAAATCTGATCTGCGCTCGATATCTTCATCAAAAGCTGTATTGAATATCTCGTTGATATCTGCTTTTTCTTGGCCAGGAGTTTCTTTCTGATACTTCTTGACAAGCGATTTTGTACCAACTTCGCGAGTTGCAGAAGTATCTTCGTTAAATCCAAATGCAGCATCTACTTTTTTGTGGCCATGTTTATTACGCAAATACTGTGATATTGCACGGTCTTTTGTTTTAAATTCCGATGTATCAACTACTTTGCTTTGTTGTTTAATAAGTCCATGCAGCGTTTTAATATCGTGCTTTTTTAATGCGTCGTATTCTTTGACAATCGGATGCTTTTCGGCAGCTTCATTGATTCCTGCATGCTTATGCGCAGAAGCTTTAAAGTTCAATCCAAAGTACTTGACATTGCCATGCTTATTCGAAGCTTTCCATCCACGTTGTTCAGTGCTGCCTTTTTCTGTAAAAGGCTTGACATATGGTGTATTGTTCGACTCGTCGATCACTTTGTTTTTAATCTGATCTTGAGCTAAGCGAATCTGTTGAGGATCGGCGTCTTTTTCTTTCTTGATAGTCGAAGCATTTCGCTTTATATACTGAACTTCTTGACGTTCTTGAGTACCAGTTTCTTTGTGCGCAGCAGTTCTTACGCCGACATATCTGATTTTACCATGTCTTGCAGTATCAGCGATTTGATTACCTACTTGATCTTCTGTTGCTTCTTGAGCTGATTGCAATCCAGCCTGCGTTGGAGCACCTTTCGATCCAGGCTTACGCATGCGTTCACCAGATCCAGCTGCAATTCTCTTGCGCTTGGCATGAATGTTAGCCCAAAGACCTTCGTTGACATCTTCTCCGTACATAGCATGATATTTCTTGGTATGTACAGATTGCGGCATCGGCTTCTTCCGAGCTGCCTTGTCACCAGGTGCATCTTGATATGCACGATCATCTTTGTCAGAATACTTTTCCATCTTTTTCCAGTGAGATTCGCGCGCCTTGGCAGTCGATGCACTCAGTCCAGTATGATAGGCAGATTCGAATATGCTATCGAGTTTATCATTGATAAGTTTCTCTTCGCGAAGATCTGCATCGAGTGTCCATGCTTTTCCTTTGGCAATATAGCTATTGACTCTTGCAAAAGAAAATTGTTCTTGCGTAGTTCTACCGTCATTTTCCCACGCAAAAGAACCGCGCTCGAACACCTCTCTGAGGGTCGAGAACGGTATGCCGGTTCTTTCGGATTTTTGAATAAGAGTAGAAGTTGCGGCATCTTCTGGAAGAACTGCATTCAGCAGTCTCTTCAGCGTGATTCCCATCGAGTTGTCGTTCTCGTTGAGAGCATCGATCGATTCGCCGATAATGTCGACGAGCTGCATCGAAGTCTTATTATCAAGACTCTCGACAATATTATTGAATTGTTCGTTGACGACCGGACCTGCAGTCGCATGCTGCAATTTTGCTCCGGATTGAAATGAAGCCAAACGATTGACTTCTGCTTTTCGAAGAGAAGGCAAAAGACGAGCGGCTAATTTTCGAATTAGCTTAACTTTCTTATCAACTACTCTATCGACTTGAATCTTTTCAGATGTCGTAAGCTCGGTATAAGGTGTACCCTTCCGAGCTGAGAATCTCATCTTGACGATGTTTCTTGCTTTGTTGATTGCTCGAGCCTTCAGCTTATCTTCTGAGGCGAGCTTATGCTGCGAAACTTCTTTCGCTCTTTGCATCTTTGGTTCTTTGGCTCTTAAGATGCGAGCTCGACGTTGCCGTTGAACAAGTGTCAACGCTTTTTTCTCAGCTAAGGTGTCAGTTAGGACTACGGTATCCTCGTTATGCTGGCGATTTCCGAGACCCTTAAGCTGAGGACGGATCTCGATACCATCAAGCGGTTTGCCAGTTACAGACTTTCCAGTTGGTTTCTTTAATTGTTGAGTATCAACCGGTTTTTTATTCTTATCTTCCATCAGAGTTTCCCTTGGGCTTATCTGTTACACAAACGGGATTGCCGTAGCCTAACCGCAAACCTATTTATAACAAGGAAACTTTAACGAGTCAACTAATCCAGTTTTTAAATCGAATAATAAATGATTCGTTGACACCCATACCTTTGCGGACATCATGATACAATTCATCTTTATGTGCTTTACTCATACCCGATGGAGCCATCTTATGAAATGATTCCTTATCTCCAGCTGCAGCATGCTTACGCATCGTAGTACCAGAAGCAGATTCAATTCCACTTCCGCCTTCCGTACGCTCACCGCCTACAGCCTTGACTTTAATACTTTTAAAGTTATAGTGACCGTGTTTACCTTCTGCACCATTGTATCTATGCAACAGAGCGTGAAATTCTTTAACACGATCTGATCCGACATGCATGGTAACGTGAGTATAACCAGCTTTGTGTAGTTTTGACATCTGATGAAGAAGCGTAGGATGCTCTCTTGTCATGGCTTCGACGTGTGCACCCTTGACAGCGCGAGAAAGATGCTTTACCTTTTGCTCTGGCGTCAAAGGATTCTTCTTTGCATCATGAGATCCAGTCGTTAAGATCTTATGATCTGCACCTTCTTTTTTGGCGGCATTCATTACATTCTGTACAACCATCGCATGTCCAGCATGAACAGGATTAAATCTTCCTTGTGTAATATGAATTGACTTCATGCTGGTTTACCTCTATTAAAATTGGCCGCCGAGAACTCAGCGCGATCAACAAACTTAGTAGGACGATTATGTCTGACTACCACAAAGCCTTCAGGCTTTGCTTTCTTTCCATTAATACTATGATCAAATTCTGAATTACTTGAAAGTGTATTCGTTAATATGTTCTTGGCCTTCTGCAGCGCCTTATGTTGATTTAATACATTTTCAAAATGCGCACGATTGCGTTGAACATGACCAATTGCCGTTTCCATCTCGGCAGTTTTTGCTGCTTTTGCTTTTTCGGTTTTTACACTATCAACCCTTTTCTGTTGCGACTTGATGTAGTGATTCATAAAACCTTCGACATTCGGTCTTGTACCGGTACGAACAGTATGATTAATGTAAGTCTTGAGTGGAACCTCGTGGCCTTTGATCGCTTCATACGTTTCAGGCTTTGTTTTTTTATTCGCCTTTGCTGCAGCAGCCATCGCCCTTGCAAATCTTTCTCGTTGCTGAGGAGTATATTTAATATTATCAAGGCGATGAGCAGTAGAAATCAAATGCACATCTCTATGCAATCCAAACTCGCTCAAATCAGCGCCGTGTTCGGCTTGCATATCTTCGAGATTATTACCATTATACTTCGTATGAACGGCAATGCCTATCTTTGCGTTTAAAGCAGCTTGGCCTTGCGCTGAAGCTCTCGCAGCAGAATACGTAATCGTATTTGGAGTAAAGTGCACGCGACCATCAGATTCATGCACATCATTAGGCGTATGCATAATATCACCTTGGAAAACACCTTTCTTCGGTGTGACTTTCGGAAGATGTTGTAAAGCTGCTTTGAGTTTTTCTACCAAACCCGGAGCATGACCGTGATTCTTTTGAATATCTTCTTCGGTGTAGTTAATCTTCGGATTCTTATTAAAGGCAGACTTTGATGCCACGAAGAATCGACCGGTTTGAGGATGACGACCAAATACTACAGAAGGAGAACCATCATACTTCATAGTCACTTTGGTATCGTTCTTCTTACCAGTCAACTTATCATGCACATCTTTCAGATTATGATAGGCATGAGAAAAGCCTTCATGACCAGCATTAATCACGTGATCTTCAGCATGCTCAAGATGCGTAAGTTTACTTTCGTCGAGCTCTTCGGCAAGGAAATCTTTAAAGGTTGTCATCGTACTGTTTTTACCGATCCATCAGGATTTACAAAATAAGCTTCGAACGTAATGTTAGGAAATTCTTTCTTTAACGAAAGAAATGCTTGAAGATTGCTCGGAGCATCATCAAACAACCGAAGCTTTACGTAGTTCTTAGTATTTATATACTTCCGAAAAATGATCTTCTTGGCTTCTGCCGAAGAGTCTATCTTCAGGTTACCAGCGCGTTCGACATGGATATTATCGATAGGTAGACCATGATCTCTGAACGTCTGAAGGAAGATATCCTTATTATCGAAGTCAGCTCGTGCTGTGCAGATAATCACTCGACTATGAGGATTCTTCTTTGAGTTAGCAAAGATCGCTTTTGTTTTGGCAACCATTCGAGTGATTGGTTTAGATGACTTGCGAAACACCTCAGCATTTGCAAACTCTCCGAAGTCGTAGGTTTCACCCTTCTTACGTTTGTAAGTGTTGAACTCTTGGTTGTCGAGCATTCGAACAACCTTGCCATCTTTCACAACAGCAACCTTTGCATATGTATGGAACAGCGTCTCATCGATATCGAATATCGTAAGCGTACCTGAACCAACAAACTCTCTGAAACGTTTCTTTATCATAGTTTACTCTACCATAGTTTTGATAAAATGTACATGCTAAATAATCAAAGTGTTGCGATTTTTTATTGCAGTCAATTTAGCAACGATAAAAAATCTAGCTCCTGGTACACCAAACTGTGTGCGATCTTGTGCAGGACGACAGTAGTAATAACACTCATAGTCTCCAGAAGGAATTTCTCCATGCACTACTGTATGATTGCTCGTGATCTTATAGTTTCCGCCTACTTTTGCAAATGACATTGGGCCTTGATAAAGAACGTTAATGTTCTGTCGGCCGCTTGCTTTACCCGCTTTATAATCTTTACCGTATAAAGTTTTTAACGCTACACTCTTTGCTGACACCGGACGAGCAAAAGCCGTCTTCATAGGCAATCTTTTTCCACCAAGAATCTTCTTAACATCATTAGCAAACTGAAGAACCTCGGCTTCATCATTAATTTCAGTCATACCGCCGTATTGTTGAAAGTCATTGGCTTTTCTTCCTTTTTTATGAGAGATCCAGGCAACCTCGTTACCTTTCTCATCGATCACGTGAAAGTCTGCTTTTGGTGTACCGGGAGTCGAAATGACTTCGGCCATTTTTACAATTTCATTGCCAATCTTAACTTTAATATAAGGTGTTTTTTCTGTAGAAAGAACTTCTGCTAGTTTTTTCTGGATGTCTGCAAGCGCGACATTTTCAGCTACTGTACCAGAACCCGCACCTTTACCGCCAAATTCTGCAGACTTGGCAAAATCTGCAAATTTATATGTTATTCCGGTGGTACTAGTAAACTTAATTGCGCCCAATGCTTTTTTGTTTCCAGAATTATAAGCGGACATCGCTAAAGTTTCAAGATCAGAATCTTTTTTAATCTTTACGAGTTTACCACTCATAAGTAAAAATTCTTCTCCTGCTTTGATCTTATCAAAGAAGGTATTGATTCTTCCTTCTCTGCCAGCTTTTAATAGCTCAGAAGGAATCAGTGGTCTATAAGGTGTTTTATTTGTCATGATATATTTATAAAACAAAAGAAAACCGCTCCAGTATCTCTACTAGAGCGGTCATATTAATTTTAATTATATTAGGCTGCGATTGCAAACCATTCTGGAATTGGACGCTTAGTCCATGCCATCTTGAAGCGATCTTGCTTCGTCTGATAGAACTTACGATAAGATCCTACGATGTCATTGTAATCGATACACTCGGGAAAAGCCGCCATAGCCAATGGGAACTGAGTCTTGTAGCCAATCGGAATGTTACGAGGCAATTGCTTCAGTGCTTCTCGTAAGAGGGTATCTGTGCTATGAACCTTGCCATAGCGATACGTGTACTCGTCACAGAGAGCAGCAAAGTGTATCCAGTGCCAAGTATAGTTGTTATTGCTTTGTGCAGTCCAAATCGTGCAAGGATGATGCATATGCACAGCACGATAGAATGTATCTTCGCGTTCGTCAGGAAGAGTCCATGCCTTCGACATCGTCTTACCAGACTTCGAAGGAATACGACATTGCTCACCGTCAAGCATACGATGGACTGTCGAAAGCATCTGAGCACTCTCGACAATCATCTTCACTACGTGCTTATCACACTGCAGCTGAGCTGCTTTTACAGGATCAGTATCTAATACAAATACATTCATATTCCAGCTTTCTTTACGAGATTTTTATATCCACGCCACGATGGATGGACATTATCAGGTTGAACATACGAAGTAGAGATGATACGATCTCCGTAACTGACAGCAATGCTCTTCACCGCGGCGTTAACCTTAGGTTTGCAAAAGCCTTTATTACAAGGAGGCATGATCCATACTACATTGCCTACCTTAACACGAGTTCTAATTTTTGTCAACTCTTTTTTTGTATCCACGCCGCTATGATCGTTTGTTCCGAGGCTAATCACGATTGTCTTGGCTTCAAGTGGAGTCTTACCCCACTTCTTGTTCCATTGCCACGTATTGAATCCGCCTTTCGAATACGATACGCATTCCTTTGGCGCAAACATTTTCGTACCGACGGCGATCGAGTCGCCCATAATCAAACATTCTAACATTACACTTGAATTCCTGTCACTTGTTTTAGATATTGTGTTGACACTTGTGCACTTGTTTCAGTGGCGCCAACAATCACAGTATCAGAGATGACAACGTTGTTATCAGGAGCTGACATCATCCATGGCATCATCGCAAAACCTTGAGGTCCCATACCAACCGTACGAGGCTTGATGAGCTCGGTGACTCCGCCTTCTTGCTTGACACGAGCAATGAGTTCTTCGCCCGACATCAATTTAATTGTATATACTTTATTCTGTTCCATTATTTTCTACCTCATAACGAATATTTGTGCCTTTCCAGACTTTGATACCAAGCCCATCGTATTCCCAGTCACGTAGATCAGGATCAAGTTCTTTCATATCTGGTTTCGGAGTATCATAGACCACTTCGTGCACATACTTAAACTTTTGTTCGTCTGACCATTCACGAAGATAATCATTGTCCTCGTCAAATACACGAAGATACTCTGCATCATCGATTACGCGAGCAGAAGTGACTAACTCGTCGATATGCATCTGAGAAAACTCTTCCGCCTCATTCATCGTGACGACGTCTTTGGCATGTTCTGCACTCTCACATTCGACAACATAACGAATACGGTGCACCGAGATTGTTTCTACAAGATACTTAGGCATCGTCTTTCAATCCCATTTCTTTTAGCTGATCAGGAGTTGAATACCACTTGAGCACAATCTCAAGCGCATCGATATGTTTTTGGATCTCGACATCATCAGCCTCTTGATCACCCCAAACAAAAACACTGGAGTTTGATCCAAGATCTCGACGCAAAGTATCCCATGTATCACGCAGTTGGTCGACAACAATTTGATCAGTCATTTCATAAGTTAAATCAATCGTATACTTACTCATTAATATTTACCTTCCTATAACGATTAAAAGTACCATCAGCTTCTTCAACCATAATCTCGTCGAGGTTCTTATTCTCGGCAAAGATACGCTGCTCGTGATCGGCAACAATACGACCAGCTTCACGAAGCTTACGCAACACAGCATTTGCAACGCCGATATTGTTTCTTCCTGTATCGAGAGCGTCGGTCACTGCTTGTGCACAATCAAAATATAAATCACTGTCTAAAGACCACGAGTGATCAGTCGCATTCGTAAAGTCACCTACACGTCGAAGATAATCTTGGCCACCATCGACTGCGATCGCACCGCACGTGCATTCAACAAAGTCATGACGATGCTTCGAAACAATAAAATCTCCACAACTCAGGCATGTCGCTGCGTTTTGAACAATCATTCTGCTATCACCTTTTCGTGCACTTGTGTAATGTGCTTACACTTATTATAGAAATTAAAACCGGGACAGTCACACACCCAACCACGATCGAGCATCGTCACGTGATACTGTTTGCCTTTGCAGTTTATATATGGCCATGTCAGACCGACTAGATGGTGATCATGAAAATCGATACCAGTCATTGCGAGCGGCGTACGAAAGGCGGAATAAGTTGGTGTATGGTCAATCATAGGTTTACCTTACTACAAAAATTCAATTTTGTACACCCCCTAAAGCGAGAAGGATTAAAATAATAAAAAGAAATCCATAGAGTGCGAATTTAAAAAAATGCTTGGCGACCTTAAACCCGACCCAAAGGAAGAAGCCCAAGATCGCCAAGAACGGCAACGATGAGAGGAAGAACAAGAAGCTCAAGCTCGCCTCTTACCAGTTGCCGGATCGGCCGCTTCAGACTTGGAAAGGACAACAAGTCCGCCTTTATTATAGGCTTGGCCGATGATATAATTGCTGCTTACTGCGAGCTTTTCTTGCTCGTAATTTGAGTTCTTGGTGTAAGCTACACCGATCTCGTTCTGAGAAGGATACTTTTGGCGATGGTCAGAAATGCCATAATCAGGCATCGGTGTACCGCGAAGCTTTGGCTTGTAGTTACCTGCACGGTAATCTTGATATTCTTCGAACGTCTTTGGCTTTAAGCCGTTGCTCTTGCAAAATCTACAATCTTCGAGCCAAGCCAAACCAATTTTGGTGTACTTTGACGTCGTCATTTTGGACTTACGCTTGCCATGATGAGTGGTCGTGTAAGCAGGGCCGAGAAGATGCATTGTCATAATATAATTTCCTTCAGATTCTGGTATACATCGATATCGATTAATTGTACATGTTTATTTTAGCGGAGTTCTTTACCGTCTAAGATAAAGAATCCGCGGCCTAAATCATCACGATCGAATTGCAAGATCTCGTCATTCATCAAGATCTGCAGAGGAGCTTCACCTTGAGCATTATAAGGACCAACCAGACGAGCAAAGTAACCTTCGACTGTGTAGTGCTTAATCAATGCGGCTTGAAACTTAGCCTTGGTAACTGGACCACGATGCTTGAAGCGCGCAACAAACTTGCGTTCACCTGCAGCAGTCATGTAGTGCAGGTATCCACCATGGTATTCGAAGTTAGTTTTTGTAAAAGCAGTCATTAACAATCTCCTTAGCTTATTATTCATACTACCAAAGTTTTGATAAAATGTACATGTTTATTTTTAAAAAAGACAAAAAAAATGGGCGACCCGAAAGCCGCCCATCATGCGTGTAGCAGGAGGAACCCCACCTGTGACCCTGCCTATTCCATTCGTCAATTAAGACTCTTGCCTAACTTACACAGTTGAACTGTATATCCACGCACCACATAGTGTACATCTATTTATACAAGTTCTACAGTCAATTCTAAAGTTTTTTCGCGTTCGGCTAAAAAAAATGCTGGAGTAGATCCATCAAACCCACCGCCAAAGTTTAGGTGACGAACCATCTCCTTGGCTTTGGACATACGCATACCCTTGACTACAATCTGATCTGTCTTGGTCTCGAGGATATCTCCACCCATTTCTCCAAACCCGCCACCAACGTTGACGATCTTTCCAGTATTTACGATCTTGTAGTTAACCATCAATCTTCTCCCATTTAAAACCAAAACAAAGTTCTTGCATCTTGCGATGAAACCAATTAGGCTCATTGCCTTCCTCGACCATCCACCAAGTATTCTTTAGTATCTGGCATTTCCATCTGTATTTAGGATTTTTGACTGTATTGATTATCCAACCGTTCCTGAGATTATCGATCATTTGAAACCTGCAAATTTGATTTTCTCGAACTTGCTGACTGGTTTCGATTCATTTTCGAGTCGATAACCAGAGTTTGTATTGTCAAAGATTGGTCGATCTTCATCTTGCACGATGTCGACTTGAGCAGAAGCTTCTACATTATACAGTCTCATCTTCGAGTAGTCAACACCAATCACAAAGCGTTTATTCACCGATGGATCGCCGTAACGGTTCTTGAGTTGTTTGACCATGATCTGATTAAGTTGACGTAACTCTTCGCTCGTAATCAAGGCAAACATAAAATCTGCAGTTGCCGGCAAACCGAACGATTCAGAAGTATCTTCGAGACCAACATCAGAGCTACTAAAACCAGAACGATTAGTCTGAGTCGCCGAAACAATAGGGACGTTGAACTCGACGGCGAGGCCGCGAAGTTCCTCGGCGATCGCCTTGATGTAGGTGTACGAGTTCACGTTCGATCCCGGTTTGATCCTCGAAGATGCACAGATGTTGAGATAATCGATGTAGATAATGTCCGGGATAAAGTTCTTCTTGATCTTCAACTCGTTTAAGAGATGTCGAAAGTTTGCGGCGCCTGCGCATGCTGTTGGATACTCCTTCACAATGAGCTTACCTTTTGCTCGTTCCTTGACTCTTCCGATCAACTTATAGTAGATTGCCTGTGGCAGATCTTTGAGATCGATAAGCGTGACACCAAGAAGATTGGCATCGATACGCTCGGCGATTCTTTCTTCTGCCATTTCGAGAGTAATATACAAGACATTCTGACCTGCCATCAAGTTATGTGCCGCGCCATGACACATGAACAATGACTTACCGACACCAGTGCCAGCAAGAGCAATATTGAGTGTCTTGCGAGGGAGACCGCCTTGAGTAATCTTGTTAAAGTGATCGAGATCGAAACCAATTCGAACTTCTTTCCGATGATAGAACTCATAGCGTTCTGCTGCGTCATTCAAGAAGTCATGACCAACATGACTATCGAAAGAAACACCGAGAGCATTAGTCAAGATCTGAGGAATGGATCCAACAGATATGCTATCCTTCTTACTATCATCGACGATCTGAATCGATTGCATCAGAGCATTATATAGAGCCTTGTCTTTACAAAACTTCTCGGTATTATCTACGAGCCATGCCACATCACGATCTTCAGATTTGTCAAGTCCAGAGACAACTTCTTTTGCAGTCTTAAACTGATCATCAGACAAACCACCGACATCGTTGAGATCGATCTCGACAGCAGATTTTGTAGGAAAGTTGTTATACTTTCCCACATATTCATGAATGATAGAGAAGATCTTACGATCTACAGTGTCGGTAAAGTACTCTTCTTTGAGGAATGGAATGACCTTACGACCGTATTCCTCGTTTTCGATAAGATTTCCAAATATGATATGTTCAATTCTCATTCATCCTCCATCTCATAAACATCTGCCACGTCGTCTTCACTTTGCATAATAGCACCGTTGGCTGCAGCATACTTGTTCTCAATGAAGTCAACAAACTTCGGGCAGATCAAAATAGGATGCCAGAAACCAACGTTGTAGGTATCAGCGATACGATAAGACTTGTCAAGGATTTCGCCAGTTTCCATATCAACCTTCTGATACCAACCAACCTTTGGCTTGATGACATGACCAGACTCGAGTGCCATATCCAAGAGACCAGACCATTTGCTGATACCCTTGTCCCATGACACTTCGATAGGAATCTTTGATTTTTCTTTTACATAACGTGACTTCTCGACGTTGATGATGAAGTTATAACCAGTGACTTCCTTGCCATCTTTTTCTTGCTGACGCCCGATGATGAAGATGTTATCAGCCGAGTAATAGATGCCTGTACCACCAGAAACCACAGCCTTCGAGTACATCTCTTGAGTCTGATAGGTGTGATTGACCACGACTAGCGGAATATCTTTCAGATTGAGGTGTGGTGTTACCATACGGAAGAGAGACTTGAGTTGTTTTGCACGAGTCATATCGGCTGCCGAGTTTTGCTTCAATGCATCTTCGACTTCTTTCTTCGATGCAAGGTTACCAACAGAATCGATTACGATGATGACATGATCACCGCGCTTGATCTCACCAAACTGTTGCATAATATCAAACTTCAACTGTTCTACATCTGTGATGGGAGTATGGAGAACTCGAGATGTGTCGATGCCGAACGAGTCGAAGTAAGCTTGAGGAGTACCAAATTCTGAGTCATAAAAAAGCATGACTGCATCAGGATAAGTGTCCATATATGCCTTCGCCATGAGAAGACTGAACGAAGTTTTAAAGTGCTTTGATGGACCTGCCCAAATAGTCAGACCAGGAACGAAGCCACCATTAATTTTACCACTCAATGCAATGTTGATTGCAGGCACTGTCGTGCGGATCATGTCCTTGGCATTGAAGAACTTGGAATCTGATAAGATATCCGAATCTTTGATTGTGGTATTCTTACGCAATTTATTTAATAGGTCTGACATAACTTCTCCTTGTCTGATTGTCCCAGTATATACGATATATCTTTATTTGTACACAAGTATTTTTATTAACTCGCAAGTATCTTATTCAGTTTAGTAATGAAGAGATCGATCTTCTCGCCACGATTAGGCCAGTTAATGATCGGGTTTTTATCTGCGTCTTTCTTTAAGTTTGTAAGTAAAGGCATGATGGCATCGTACATGTGCCTTGCCTTATCAGTACCTTCTTGTTTGATTTCTTCTTCAGAAGAAGTCGTGAAACCAAAATCAAAATCTAAATCGATGTCTAAGTTTGCCATTAGTTTAGCCAATCCTCGAGTGTTGCTCTTTTTTCTGCTTGCCAGCCCATTGTATTTGTGATAGACTCGATAGGGCTAAGATAGCCTTTCTCGAACTGCACCGCATAGTCGATATAGGTTTCCATTTTCAATTCTTTTGGTAGACCATTCGGACATGCGATCACGTAGTCTTGTGTCGGGTTCGGGTTTTTGAGATACGCGAACTTAATCTTTTCACCGCTGGTAATCAATTGATATTTATTTGTCAGTTTCTTCTTCTTCAACATTTCATTGAAGACGACTGAACCGCGAACGTGAATAGGTGTCTGGCTTTGGAACCTACCACCTACCCAATATTTCTCGATATCCTTGACACCGCGAGTAAAAGCAATGTCGTCAAATCCAAGAGAAGAAAACTCTGACTTAAAGTTGGCCACATATTTCTGAAGATCCGATTCGGATCCAGCCATAATAATCTCGAGAGATTTCTTAATGGCATCACGACATGCAGTCGGAGTCGAGGATCGAACTGCTTCGATGCCTGTCATCTTCAACTTCGGCTTCTCATACTCAACACCTTCAGAGTTCCATACATTCAAGATGTACATCTTCTTGGCCTTCCAGATACCTTTATCTGCGATGTTCTCTCGCTTCATTTGCATCTTCTGATCATATGCACGCATATATTCGGCAAGCTCTTGATAAGAACGGTCGATGAATGGTTCAATTCGTTCCTTACAGATCTTGTCGATATATTGGATCACCTTCTTCGTTTCAGGAACATCATCACCGAATACATTCTTCACGAGGTATTCGAGAGTCACATACACTGAATCGGTATCGGAAGCCAATACATAGTCAAAGTTCTCGGTCTTCAACAGTTTGTTGAGATAGTCGTTGAGCTTATTCTCGATCCAACGAATGCTGAGCTGACCAGATGTGGTAATGGCTTCGGCATTGTTCACGTCAAACCAGCGAAACCACTTGTTGCCGAGAGCACCATAAGCCGAGTTCAACTGAATCTTCTTGGCCATCTGCATGTTATCGAGACGAGCAATTTCTTTGACGAGCTGGGGTTCTTTCGTCTTCTCGTATTCTTTCTTACACTTGATCATCTGCTTCTTATATCGAGTACGATCGTCATACATACGATCCATAATCGATGGCAAGAAGCCACGCTTTTCTTTTGTATAGATACAAAGGTTGGCGGCGATAGTGCAGTTCGTTTTATCAAGATAGCCACCGAACTGACTAGCGCCACCAACAAGTAGGTCGTCGATCGACACCTTATCTTTTAAGCGAGTGACAAGCGTCTCTGGCGAGATGTTGTACTGCATAATAAGGTGAGGATAAAGGGAGTTTAGATCGAACGACACAACCCATTTACTCATGCCGACCTTTGGATCTTTGACATATCCGCCTACGAAGGCTCGGTCGGGTTTATTCTTATCGTTGAGAGGAACCACGATGTTTCGATCGAGAAGATAGTTGTGAGTGATCACGTCCCATTGCTTCACGGTTGCCATGGTATCTTCATAGTTTACCTTAGCGTCATAAGCCAAAGCATAGACCAGCTCGATGAGCTTTAGCTTGTCTTCGAGTCTCTCAACGATCTCAACATCTCGAACGTTATATTCGATGTAGAGTTGAAAGTTTCTTAGCCGAAGGTCATCGAGGTCGGTATAACCTTCATCGCGATAGTCAAGCTTTCCTTCGCCGAGTTCAACTTGAGCGATGTAGTCAAGTCGGTAAGATTCCTGCTCTGTGTACGTAAACTTCCTGTAGAGTTTGATGTAATCAAGGACGGCGATGCCGATAGGGGCATAGCAAATGCAGTCTCGTCCACGGCTGTTAACTTTGTATTCACGAAGTATTTTCCAGGGAGAGAGACGTTCAGCGTGATCATCTCCAAGAACCTTTCGAATCCTGTTGACAAGATACGGAATGTCGAAGAACTCGATGTTCCAGCCTGTGACAACGTCAGGCGAATAGAGTGATCCGTTCCAGACTTCGAGAAAGGCGAGTAAGAGTGCAGATTCGTCTGCGCATTTGTAATATTGTACATTGTCTTGATGCTCCTGATATTCACCGCAACCAAAAGTAGTCTTTCTACCATTGCGGCCGATGGTAATCGCTGTGATTTCATTGTCTGCTTTCTCGATGTCGGGGAAACCACCTTCAATGCTGGTCTCGATATCGATCGAACAAACTGAAACGAGGGCAGGATCATACTTGATCTCACCCTTATACTTGTCATAAATATACATGTAAGGCCAATCGGAGAGGCCGTAGATGTTCATGCCTGCCACGTTTTCGTAACTTTGTAGAAACTCTCGTGTTTCAGACATGGAATCGAATTGCATCTTGCCGACATATTCACCTTTCAGGTTCTTATGTTCGGTTTGTGCACTTGCTTGAACGAATAAATAAGGTTTGTATTTCACAGAAAACTTGACAGGTTTGCCGTCAGATATTCCGCGAACTAAAATTTGATTTCGATGACGAGTAACATTGGTATAAAAATTCATTGGATCTCCAGTATCTGGCCGCATTATTAGTTATACTCTAAAACCCAAATAAAGTACATAGTAAAAGGCGATAAAAATGAAACTAACTGAACATTTTGCTCTAGAAGAAATGACTGTTTCTCCAACGGCTAAAAAACTTGGACTTAGCAATAATCCAACTCCAGAACATATTGAGAATATGCGTTACTGTTGCGAAAAGATTCTTGAACCAGTTCGTGCAAAGTTTGGTCCTGTGACGATCAACTCTTCGTATCGTGCACCGCTTGTGAATAAGGCAGTCGGTGGTTCAAAGACATCACAACATGTCAACGGTCAGGCGATTGACTTTGAAGTAAAAGGTGTTGATAACAAAACTGTTGCCGATTGGATCGGCGATAATCTTGAATTTGACCAAGTGATTCTTGAGTTCTACACAAAAGGTGATAAGAATTCAGGATGGGTTCACGCTTCGATTAAGAAGGCTGGTGGGAATCGTCGTCAACTTCTAGTTGCTGCGAAGTCAAAATCTGGTGGCACAACATATACGCCTGTTCAGGATTTTGATCCCACCACAATGAAGGCCACTGGAGTTCTTCGTCAGACAACTCCTCCGGTTCCTGCTTCAAAGGCAATTCCGATTGCTGCGGGTCTTGGTCCATTAGCTGCTCTCCAAACGAAATGCGGCATTGTTGCCGACGGTAAATGGGGACCTGGAACATATAAGGCAGCAAGAGATTATTTCAAGCTGACAAACAATCAAGCGGCACACTTCTTCGGTCAGTGTGCTCATGAGTCAGGTGGGTTTAAGGTGTTCTCTGAGAACCTCAACTACTCAGATAAGGGACTCAACGGAATTTTCAAGAAGTATTTTCCTACGATCGCTTCGACTGCAGGTTATGCTCGTAAACCAGAAAAGATTGCAAACAAAGTGTATGCTAATCGGATGGGGAACGGTTCAGAAGCCTCTGGAGATGGTTATAAGTGGAGAGGTCGTGGTCCGATCCAACTGACTGGGAAAGACAACTATGCAACCTTTGCCGCTGACGTAAAACGTCCTGACGTCTTGACGAATCCTGATCTTGTGGTTGGTGAGTTGGCTTTTGAGTCTGCATTATGGTTCTTCCGTAAAAATGGATTGCTTGCAATTGCAGACAAAGGTGTATCCGATGCTATCATCACTCAGATTACAAAGCGAGTGAATGGCGGTACACATGGTCTTGACGATCGCCTAAAGAAAACAAAACAATACGCCAATTGGGGATAAGTTGAAGGGGAGCGAAAGCTCCCCTTCTTTTTACTTCGTTTTACCTTCTGCCAAGAATTCGGCAGCTTGCGACGGATATTCTTCGTCTGGATCCTGAATATGGATCTTCTTTGGTTTCTTATGCTCAGGAATAATTGCTTCGAGAGCAATCTTGAGAATACCATTCAGAAGAGATGCGTTACGAATCTCTACATTATCCGCGAGATTAAACGTGCGAGTAAATGGGCGATTCGCAAGTCCTTGATAGAGGAATGCAGGCCATGTCCATTCGCCCTTCGAATCCTGCTCTGCAGGTTCTCCAGACTGAACATTACCTTTGATGATTAGCTTATCTTCTGCAAGCTCGATTTCGAGATCCTGCTTACCGAAACCAGCAACAGCCATCTCGATAAGATACTTGTTCTCATCAATCTTCTTGATATTGTATGGGGGATAGTTTTGAGCTGCCTTGACAGTCTGCTCTGCAGCTTCTGACATTCTCTTTACGATTGGATCGAAGCCTACAAAAAAGCGATCGAAATCCTTGATATTATTAAACATACTCATTCTCCTATTAAGCGAGTTTAGTTGTGTCACCCATTAGGCGTGACAGTTTTATTTATCAGATAAAGTTGAACACATGCTTCTAAAAACATTTGTTTTGTGATATCCCAGTGAAAATGTTCAACGTCTTCATCTGGTTCGTATGATACAACCTTCGTAATTCCTTTCTGAATGATGCTCTTTGCGCATTCGCTACAAGGTAGCAGAGGACTATAAAGCGTACAACCTTCAACAGACAACGGAGCATTATCGAGTGCATTTCGCTCGGCGTGAGCTACGAACAGATGTTTCGTCGGTCTATCATTGTATCTCTGTGCAAGATCGTTCACACCACGAGGAAAGCCATTAAAACCGAGAGAGACGATACGATTGTGCTTATCTACGATGACGCATCCTACTTGTGTCCGAGGATCCTTTGACCATGTCGCGACATGGTCAGCAAGATCGAGGAATCGTGCTGCCCACTTACTCATTTCTTTGCTTTCAAAATACGTTCACGCAAACCAGATGAACTATAGTTGTGCCTACGGCTGCAGTAGTGGATAGGAATATCGAGATAGGATCCAGTAAATTCTGTCCGATCAATGTAATCCATACCAAGGAAACGAACGTCCCAATCGTAACCTGACAGTAGGTTTAGCAGATCAGCTTCTGTATCATAAGGGATTATTTGATCGACATACTTGCATGCTTCGAGTTGTACATAGCGCTCAAACATTGCTTGAACTGGCTTGTTCTTCTCAGGTCGATCAATCGTAGGATCTGACTGCAAAGCCACGACCAACCGATCACATTTCCCCTTTGCTTCCATCAGCATCAGGATATGACCTGCATGAAACAAATCAAAACAACTTGCTACGATACCTACACGTTCAGTCATTCAAACAAAACTCCAATTACAGTTATCATAGCAAGCAAAAGAACAATACCAAGACAGCCTGATCCAGTTAGTCCATCCCACATTGCGCGCTGACGAGGATGATTAGTCATAATCAATCCCTTCGTCTTGTTTGCGGCCCATGTAATGATCATCACTTACACAATGAAATTGTGCTTGCAGACGGCTATTAATAATCGTGCGAGTCACTTCACCGGCAAACTTCACACACTGTTCTTGACCACCGGTTTCGTAAACATCTTTTGCAACGAATTCGCCTTCTTGAGTGAACAAATAAACAATCAACCAAAAACTCATTTTACTTCAACCCTTACAAGATTAGCAGGAGCAACACAGTAAGAACCTGCATCAGTATCGACCTTAATTAGGCCTCCATCGTAGCAAGCCTTAATAGTAGCTTTATTCAGCGCGCGCTCTTCGTTTTCATTAATGATAGCCGATCCAAGAAACCAGCCAGTCAATAAAACTAGTAAACCCACCATACCAGTAAAACTAAATACACGATCAAAAATTGTTTTCATAATATCTTTCATATCAATTTCCTTTATATTGAACCCACTTTGCATAAAGACCGACTTCACGGCCATACGCTTCGATCTCCCAAGGAGAGTCAAAGTAATCATCTTCTTTACGTTTTGCTTTCCAAACTTCACCCATCCACTTGCTGTAGATTTTGAGACCGCCGCGTGCAGCAACTGCATGGCCAGTCTGAAGTTCGTTCTTGGCATGTTGCTTGACGTGCACCATTTCATGGCCAAGAGTCTTGATCATGTCTTTGATGTCTTGGCTCTTCAGGCCGATGGTGAACCACCGAGGATTGCGAAAACCATCTTCATCGACGCATTCGCCTTCAACGTCAAGGTTATTGTAAACTTCGATGTCGAGGGTGAGGTTGCGAACCATGCGAGGATCCATCAACTGATCGGCAAAAAACTCTGCGGCTTCCTTCAGAAGGGCTTTCTCTTTGCGCTTGCCAATCATGCCGGTAATCGTGATATTCATGTTTTCGTCCTTCATCATTATAGGTTCATCCTATCATGAAAATGGATTAATGTACATGTTTATTTTGAGGTTGCGCGATAAATTCCGTCCCATTTATATGGTTCTTCAATCTTCAAATCTTGAATGCGTTTCTCCATCATCTCGTAGTATGCATTCAGATCTTCGTTCCAGCAACGCTTCAGATCTTTTATCATATTGATAGCTGCATCCCATTTGCCTTGACGATAGAGTTCGAGGAACTTTTTATGTAGGAGGTCTCCTGCTCCATCAGTAACATCAAAAATGGTATAGATTCTGGCGGGTTCTGTCTTACCTTTTACGGCAATGAGATCAAGCTCAACTACTTGGTATACATCCCTAACCAATTCGGCAGTTTGTGGCCCGACGACAAGTTTGACCCCATAAGGCTTGGATTGACCTTCCAAACGAGCAGCCAGATTAACGCCATCACCCAGGCAAGTATAGTCAAAACGCTGAGTACTGCCCATATTGCCAACAACCACAGTGGCAGTGTTAATACCAAGACCCATCCCAAAAGCGGGTATACCTTCGCTTTTAACTTCTTCATTAAATATCTCCAAATCTTTGAGCATCTGAAAGGATGTTCTCACTGCATCTAATGCATGCTGTTTGTTATCGAGTGGCGCATTCCAGAATGCCATCTGTGCATCACCGATATACTTATCTAATGTCCCGTTGTTTTCAAGAATCGCTCTTGTCATGACAGTCATATAACGATTCATGATTGATGTGAGGCCTTGGACATCTTCGCCATAGTGTTCAGAGATTGTAGTAAATCCACGAACGTCTGTGAACATGATTGAAAGCTCGCGCGATTCTCCTCCGAGTTTCAAGAGATCTGGTTGTCTTTGTAACTTTGCGACCAGATCTGGACTTAGATATGTGCCAAACTGTTTCTTGATTTGTTGCTTCTGCATGAACTCACTAATAAACTTTACGGTATAAATATGCATATAGATGATCGCGATGGCCAGCACGTTAAAAGTGACATCCAACAAGATTCCTTTACTCGCGAATAAATACACCGGTAAATAAAGGTATCCACCTAGAATCAAACCTATCCAAACGATAGAGTATTTTAATCGAGAGATCATGATTAATGACAGAGCCAAAACAAGAAGAGCAGCAAGATCTACAAGCTGTGTCCAATTCGGAATCGAAACAGAATCTCCATTTATCAGAGTTTCAAGAATACTCGCTTGCAATTGATGGGGATATTGCGCACCTGAAGGAGTCGCTACAGGATTCGCAATTCCTGCGGCAGTTACGCCTAGAATCACTATCTTACCAGTCAGATCAGGAACTTCTTCGCCAATTTCGTATGACTGGAATCGATAGTTCGGATTAATGAACACTCTTCCATATTCGTCTGTTTTAATTGTTTCAAAAGAAGGAATTCTTAATGCTTCAACCCCAGTCTGATTTATCTTGGCTTGATACGAAGAGTCTCCTGCCGCTACACGCAACAGCTCTAGAGCAAATGCGGGATAGTATTCGCCTGATGATTCAGATAGAAGAGGAACTCGCCTCACAACCCCATCAGTCTCAGGTAGGGTTGACGTTATCCCAACACCGGCTGCGGCTTCTTGAAGAACTGAGACATTACTTAGAACGCATGGGTATTGAGGAAGAAATTCAGTTGCTTCTCCATCGCCGATTACGGCAACGCCTGTTTTCCGAATTGTCGTACTTACCCGAGAACAAGAGTCGCTTACAGTCTGACTAAGAACGACTGGATATTTGTTTAAGCTATCTGAAAGAACACTATCAGTGCCCATGCGATCAGGCTCGAGCATAAGTACAGTGCTGCCAACAAGAGCAGCCCCTCTATCATAGACCTCATCAATGATTTTAGCGTGGACTTCGCGCGGGAAAGGCCACTGACCATATTTTTCAATTGATTTCTCCCCTAAATTAATGACTACAATCTGCTCAGATTGTTTTGCTTTATCAAGCATGATGTAATCATAAAATTTGAGACGAGTCGCTTCAACTAAGTATGGATCTTGTAATTTAAATGCAAGTAATAATGCAAATGTAAAGAGTGCCAACCATGGACTCAATAGAATCTTTTTAATTTTTAACGTAACTGTATCCATTGCAAGGTCCGGTCGTACATGTGATTGACATTAAGACTGAGTCAGTAACGCTCGCAGCAGTTTGCGATACAGTGACTCCAATTCCAGGATTATTTATTATTAGTTTAAACAGCTTCTGCGCAGCACCAGATTGAGTGATGGTTGCATTCAATCCTCCATAAGGTGCACTGATATCTAAGAAGTGATTACCAGAACCTGATTGTGTAGTTGTGATAACGTTCGAATTACCTAAGATGTTGAAGAACGCAGACTTTCCACCAACATCTTTTTGCTGAGCAGTCAGCTGATTTCCTGTTCCATTCATTACTAGCTCTGTATATTTGCCATTATATTGTTGTGTCAGAGATACCGTATTACCGTTTCCTGTGACAGACACTTCTGCAAGATTGTTTCCAAGAGCTGCCGCTGCAGTGCCTTGATTGATAGTAATAGCGTTATTGCTACCGTTGATCAACATCGATTGAGAACCATTCACACCTCTTACGGCGTTAAATTTTGAGAACTGTTCGATGTTGACGGTGTTATTATCACCGATGTTTTGAATGTAAATTGAGTTACTTACAATGGCATTTGTCTGACCAAGCTTAATAGTTTGATTAGTCGCAATTGATGTAGTTGGATATGTTGGTTCTGCAGGAGGCGGAGGTGGAGCAGTCGGTGCCGAAGATCCTTGGTTAGGTGCAACAGGAGCAAACGTAGTACCATTCAACGCCGTAGTTCCTTGTAACTGATCGATGAATAGAATAGGTGAGAGAGCTGTATCGCCAAGATTGAACGACGAGAATCCAAGCATATAGTTGCCATCTGCCGGAACTGTGAACACAGCAACCTGCCATCCAGTAGCACCATATGAATTGGTCGAGTAGTTGCCCGTTCCAGGATTCGTAAAGCCTAACAACGCAAAGTTCTGTGTTTGACCGTTGAGTGTTGGTGTTCCTGGTCCACCTGTCAAGGTGATGAGAGAACCGTCGTTATACGGAACATAGTCTGTCGACAGATATTGCCACCCAAACGAATATGTAATTCCTGCTTGTAAGAATATTGTTCGACTGACAGAAGAAGCGTTCGTAGGATTCATCGATCCATTCGAATAGATCGTATTACGAATAGAAGTGATATTTGAAGCGCTCAGTCCAAGAGTAGTCATTGCAGCATTAAATTGAGGAGAATTTCCTCCTGCTTGAACCGAGAGCATGTACGATCCATATGGAGTAATCGTCCAACACTTACCACCGCCTGGGCAATAGTTCTGCATTCCAGTCGTAACTTGTACACCGTTGCCACTATCGCTCCATGACGTACGAAGTGTAGTAGATCCGTTACTAGCTGTCCAACCAGCATAAGTTCCAGCTTCAAAACCATAGTTTGATGGTGTCTGTGCATTTAACTGCACGCTGAACATTAACAGTAGTAGTGTTAAGATCCATCTCATCATCTTGCACCCGACTCTTGTATCACGGTGATATTTCCTTGTGGTCTACCTGTACCAGTCGTAGTCCATTTATCATCCATAAAATTGTAAGCGTCGACAATCCCATTATGAGATGAAACCATTTGAATTTCAGTATCTTTTGGTAACCACACTATGACAACTTGATTCTTATCTTCTGAGATTCTCGAGTACACCCATCCGACTTGCATTTGTTTTTTAAATATAGGAGATACATTCGTATAGATAGTTTCTGTCGGTCTTGCTCCAGAGTTATACTCTGCATAAATGTTTTGAAGTTCGTCTTGAGTAGGCAAACGAAGAGTAGCCACCGCAACTTCTTCTACGCCATCTCCGCCAGTATTTGGATCTTGGTTGTCATCAGAAGCGGCTTTTGCAGGATTGACAAACTTCTTGAGTGCTTCGCGAGCAGCAGTGATCAGTGATTGACCGTCATCCGTTTCGAGAGGAGAGATCTGAATATTGTTGTCCATACCCTTCATTGAAGGATTAATGACGACAGGAGGCGCAGGAGGCGCATAAGAATTCTCGACCATCGTTGCTTGGAATGGCTGAGTCAGAGTGACGATGCCTGCAGCAGTGATGACATCGATAGCTCCTGAAGGGCATTCGAAGTTGATCTTTGTGATATCTTTATCGTTGTAACATTCAGGAACAAGAACAACAGTCGATCTGCCTGCCTCATCAACAGACATAACAAAGTCTGTGCCTCTGACTGCAATCGTCGCAGTCGGAGTACGTATTCCAACACCTCGAGAGTTCCCATGAGCAATCCCGCCAGAAGTATATCTTGCAGTCCCCAAAGCCAGTTTAAGACCGAGTTTGCCTTTACTCTTATTATTTCCATCATAAACGAAATCATCAATTATTAACCTTGAATTTTGTGTGATGTTTACCATCGTGGCATCAACGAATCGAATCTTAAATCTACCTTGAGAGTTAGTCGATACGGTATCGTTCTTCTCGATACTCGAGCCTTTAGCAGCAGGTGCAACCTTTGCACCACGCTTAACGGAACCTCCGCCCTGAAACTCTGATATCGATCCCACACCTGCAAAGGCGGGAACCGATATCAGAAGTAATAGATTAATGGCCAGTCTTGATATTAAACGTACCATTTGAACCCGCCGAGTTAATATTGATTACGGTTTCTGAAGCTCCGTACTGTTGGGTTGTAATGGTGTTAAGTGTACCTGTGAGGTTCACATAAAGTGAATGACCGAATGTGCCGCCAAGACCTGTTTGTGTCACGTCGAAGTCATTATAGTCACCTGTGACAAGAAGAGTCTGAGTTGCATTAGGTGAGAGTGCATCAATGTTGAATGCATTATTATCACCAGTTACATCCATCGAGTTACGAATGTTTTCGCCTGAACCATGAAATACGAGCGAGTTTGAATCGCCTGTAAATCTGGCATTCAGATCAAACTTGTTACAGATAGCGTCAGATTGAAGCGTGCCGCAACGGATGTCTGCGGTGTTGAGATTACCGATTTGACGAACTGTTACTGCTGTGATTCCTGTTGCTCCTGTAGCGGAGACCACGCCCATGTAGAGTTGGTTTCCGTTACCGGTTTGAACAGCGATGACACTTTGATTATCACCTCGTAAATAGATAGGATCATCATTGTCGCCAATGATATTAGCAGTACCAGTTTGAACAACGTTAACATCTACATTGCCACCTTCTTGATCGATATATACTTTGTTTGTTGTAGCCACTGCAGCTGCAGTCACCTCATTTGGTGATGTAGTTACAATTGCTGGTGGAGTTGGGGCTGTCGGTAGCACGGTTTGTGCAGTCACTGATGTTCCATAAAGAAGAGCAGCACCAACTAATAAAGACTTAATTACCTTCATTTGTTGATTCCTTTTGCTTAAATCTCCATAGTCCTTTGCGTTCACCATCCTTGATTAATTCCACAACTGCCGTTTCTATGGCTGAACGGATTGCATAACTACCAGCTTCATTTGATGTTTGTTGTCCATCAAATTCAAAAGCTTTTGTTCCCACATCAAAAAACTTAAATGCTGTCACTCCCTCGGAAGTAGAGAGTAGATTCTTCTCAACGGTGACAGAAGTTAAAACTTCACCTGTCTGAACCGAAACGAGTCGCATACTAATAGTAACTTGATCTTCTGAATATTGTTGATAAGGACCGATTCCGAGGAATCTTGCACCGTTACCACCAGTTTTGGTATTTGAACTATAGTCAATAATACCGCCTTCAAGGATGATACCTGCAACCATCAAAGGAGGAAGTGGTTCAGCACCTTCTCCGAGTTGTTGCTCTCTCATCTGTCTTACGAGTTGACGTTCTTTAATAAGCGAATCAATGCCTACGCGCTCGACTGGTCGAAACCATTTTCCTCCACCAGTATCTGCCAATGTTTTAATAACATAAGCATCTGCACCTTGAGTGACGGCTGTCGAGAAGCTGGCTTGAGTAGCAGAAGGTTTGCGTTGTCCTGTTCTATCAGTGAACGAGTAGATGGCAATCGGAATTACCTGACCATCAAGTTCTGGTAGAGTTCTAAACAACTTAGGATTTGCAAATCTTTCTACTTCAGCATCTTCTCTTGCGAGATATGATTGATTGAGATGAGGATGCACTCCTCCAGCACAAGCCGTTGTGATAAGAAGTAATGGAAGTAATAAAAGCTTTTTCATGACTTCTCCTTAAAATGCAAACGTTGCGATAGGAACAGTCACGACTGTCGTATTACCAAATTTGTCAACGACAGTCAATGTCACTGATGTACCAGTTTTTACATAGCTAATCGTGTTACCATCAAGATTAAACATGCCTTGTTGCGCCGAACCTTCTGCAAACAGATTGTTTGACAACTGTGTGGCTAGCTGAGCATATACCTGAGAGGTGAATAGTGCCATGAACTTTGCAAGCGGCGTATTCGAAGCTTCAGCTCTTGCAAGAGCAATCTTTGAGGCTTCAGCATCTTTGATTGCTTGTTCACGAGAACGTTCTTGTGCATCGATTGATTGCACATGTGACGACCATCCATATCCATTAAAGGATGGACTTTTAAACTGTTGTACGAGCGGATCAGCTGCCGCTGGGCTGCTGAAGAATATCGAGCAAATCAATATTTTCTTGAACATCTTTTTCCTCTTTCTTTTCAGAAGAAAATCCAAATTCAAGACAGAATACTTTAAGGATCTCAATTTTTAAATTAATTGTCATTATGAGGATCCTTTATCTGTAAAACAACGCTCACCTTCTGTTGAAGTCTAATGAGATCGTTGTCCAACATACGGACACGATCGATTAGTGCAATTAAAATACCGTTAGTTTCGCCAATCAATGGCATTAATTTATCTGTGACAAACTTATAAATGAACCAAACAAAATATCCCATTCCCACAGACGCGACAATTGGAAAACCGTATTGTTTTATAAGCTCTGCGAGCAGTTCTGGATCCATTAGTCTTTCCGAGCATCGTTCTTTCCGTCTGCTCGGGCAATTCTGTCAAGGTCTGGCTGAAGACCGAGAGCTGAACTGACTATAGCATCAACACGGATGATATCATGATTCATTGTCTTGACTCGATTGTCAAGCCCCATGATAATACCCTGCATGCCCCTGATTGCTTTTACAACACTCTCAAGGATATAGTTGATAACAAAATAAACGAAAACCCCACCGAGCAATGCTGCTGCGATGGGGAATCCGACGTCACCAATAATTTTGAATATAGTATCGTAACCCATACGATTATTTATACTATTTAGCGATTGCTATTGTTTATTCTGCCCTTAAAAACAGTTCGTCAAACTTTTTTATCCACATCGCTTTAAACTCAGGATTCTCTGCACGCTGAGATGCAACGAGAACGTTCTTCAAACGACGAACAAAGACTCGATCGGTCCATGGATCAAACTTCATACAATAACTCCTACAATTAAAATACCAACAACGAGTGCGTTTACAGCAATCAATGCTTTATCTCTCATCGCGATTGCAGCATAACCCCAAAGGCCAGCACCAGCAATCGAGATCAGAAGATCTGCCGCATGGAAATCAAATGCTCGACAAGCTGCAGCCACAATAACACAGGACGTGCCGGTCCATTTGATGATTTCGAGAAAAAGTTCTGATTTCCGACGAGCCAGAGCAGCTCGCTGACTTGGAAACCGACTTAAATCTTTTGAGAGTTTAAGCATAATTAATCCTTTTGATAATTTTCAAGAAGTGTGAAGCCTGCCGAAGCGCAGCGATAAAGTTTACCGTCAACGTCAAGAATATCACCAACTGACATCGAAGAGCAAGGGCCGAGCTTAAAAATATCCTCGAAGTATATGCTTTCTTCCCAGAGATTCATTGCTTCAAAGGCATTTTCCATGTCGTTGGTATCAACGTTAGCGACATGCGTGTAGTACTGGAAGTTTTCAGCTTTAAATTTACCTTCGAAGCTACGATCGAAGTAAGCCTTGATACGTGCGCTTGTTTCGCCGGTATTGATCATGTTGATCTCTGCATCGGTAAGCTGAATCTGATAAACCTTAATCATTTTTTTCTTCCTTCTTTATTATAGTTCCACCTTACACTGTTTTGATAATAATGTACACCAAAAAACGCACTCAGAGCAAGTCCGAATGCGTTTTTTTTAAAAAGATTATGAGTTATGTATCGTTGTTTTTCTGAGGATACTTTTGATAATAAGAGTCTTCGATATTCTCTCCGAAGAAATCGACATCAAGTTCGTTCAGTTCCTTGACAAGACGATAGCCAAAATAGGAAAGGATTCCTACGACTGCTATTCCTGCAACTCCAGCAACGACTTTCTTATTATCCATTTTCTTTTAACCAGTTTAAGATGTTTTCTGGAGCAGTTTCACCATAAGGATCGACTGGGCAATTATCTTCTGCGCCTGGTTCGATGAACCACTTCTCGATCTTACCGTTATTAACGACACATGCGTAACGCCATGAGCGTTCACCAAAACCGAGATTATCCTTATGAACTAGCATACCCATCTTACGAGTGAACTTACCTGAACCGTCAGGAATTACCTTGACTTTCTTCACCTTCTGTGCTTTCGCCCATGCATTCATCACAAACGCATCGTTGACCGAAACACAATAGATGTCCTTAATTCCGAGAGCCTTGAATTCAGCAAACTTCTCTTCGAAACCAGGAAGTTGATATGTCGAACACGTTGGAGTGAATGCACCAGGAAGGGAGAAAAGAACCACGCGTTTACCTGCGAACAGATCCCACGTGGTGACATCTTCCCAGCGATATGGATTGTCACCGCCAATCAAGTCATCTCTAACACGAGTTTTAAAAGTTACACTTGGAACAAGAGTTTTCAGTTCATCACCTACATTCTCATCAATATCCCAAAACCTTTTAATCTTAATACGTTGTACCATAATTTACTCCTACCAATGATGAATTGCATTTGCAATCAAAAAGATGTTTGCTATGACGGCTTGTACGATGAAGAGAGTTCGGATCAAAGCGACTCTATCAGACTCGCGATCACAAGGACTTGCTTTTTCACCTAAAGCTTTTGCCCAAATACGCCACATAACTATCTCCATGAATAATGTGAAGCGACAAACCTATTGCTGGTTGGGCAGGAGTACCACTCCCTAGATTTGTCGCTTCTTCGGTGGTTCAGCAGTTCGGGTTCTAGTCGTTAGTGACCCTCATAGTGTGCCTTAAATCAAGAGATGCATCTCCATCATCTCCCACTCGAATTGGCTCCCCGAGATGGGTTCGAACCACCGGCCAGGTGATTAACAGTCACCTGCTCTACCACTGAGCTATCGGGGAATAAACTTTATTTTAAATTCTTTAATTCTGTATTGATATACAACTGAGCCGAATTCATAATAGTGCGAATCGCTGCCTTCTCGGCAGGAGTTGCCCCGAGTGCTTGAACATAAAGATTGATATCAATCGACTGTGCACCAGGACCACCATCTTCGTCGAGAGTGTGTTCACTGACATGCATTTCAACTTTCTTAATCATATTATATTCCTTATTTATATGCTGTTGCTGTCTTTGTTCATTTCCATCTGCCGCATAATCCTTTGCTCTTCTTTCAAGCGTGCAGCTTTCGTGGCAGGTGTTTCCATGGATTTTTCCTTATGAGCTTGACGTTCTTCGTCAGTCATCTTATTTGTCATATCAAGAACGATATTAAACAGCCGATTAAACTCAGAAGAATTAGGAAAGTAGCGTTGAACCGATGAGAAACGAGTTTCAGCCATCGTCAAGTAATCAGAATTAGTCATTATAATCTCCATTTCTTATTATTCAATCTACAACATAATGCATAATTTGTACACTAAATAACGTATACAATGAAAAATAAATGGTGCCCCCACGACGACTTGAACGCCGGACCTACGCATTACAAGTGCGTCGCTCTACCAACTGAGCTATAAGGGCATTAAACTAAATTAGAGAAGTATATTCACCGTGTAAACCTTTAATATGTGCATAATGATACATTGCATTTTGCTCTAACGGTGTCTTCTGATAATACGTAATATCAAATCGTGTAAGATCTGATAACGTCATATTAGATTTATGCTTCTCATAAGGATTACCTTCATGGTTTCCTTGATTAACATTTGTAGGCCATGCAATAATAATATTACGAGAACAATATGTCAAACACTCTAAAGTATCAATAGCTTCACTCAGATAAAGATGTTCGAGCACATCGAAACAAGTAATCAAATCATAAATTTTATTATCTTGTTTAGTAAACTCTTGAATCTCCATCTTATGAAGAATATGATATTTATCTTGTAATTTGTATGCTGACCAGTACTTTTCAGTAGGCTCAACTGCTTCGAGTACAGCACGAGGAGCTGCTCGCTTGAACATATCACTATATGAACCAGAACCACATCCTACATCTAAGATATAGTTCGGCGCAATCTTACTAATATGGTTTTCTAGTGTGTTATTAAACACTCCGATTGACCAAGGCATATACTATCCTTTAAATGGTGGACGCTCTGGGGTTCGAACCCAGGACCTACAGGTTAAAAGCCCGGTGCTCTACCTACTGAGCTAAGTGTCCGTAAACTTTAACAATTGATTACCATTCGTTGATAATCTCGATGCCCTTGTTCCGATAATGCTGCCTCCAGTAGAAGCACTCATCCATCATAGCATGACCGCTGTGGTTCTTATACTCAATCTTACGAAGAACCTTATTGGTTTTAGCGTTGCGAATGGTGAGAGTATAGTTGAGCATTTCGTTTCCTTTCTGATTATAGATCCATCTTAAACCAAAAAAGAATTAATGTACACTAAAAAGTGGTGATCCCGGCAGGATTCGAACCTGCGGCCCCAAGCTTAGAAGGCTCGTGCTCTAATCCAGCTGAGCTACGGGACCTCTAACTGTTAGACGATACGACCTATTCGATGAAGAAGATTAGCTACCTTCATGAGTTCGGGAGACGCATTTCGCTCGCTCTCTTCAGTACTTACGAGCATATCTTTATAATGACGGAGGGCGCGCTTTAGTAAATCCATATCTGCTGGCGCAAACGTTCCACCTTTATTTTCATTCGGCATTACTTCGACTCCAATAACCAGTTATTCGCGGTGTCCATCCAATCGAGTGCTTCAACAGGAATCGATTCTCCACGACGCTTTGCGTTCAGAAGATCGCAAAATGTATCTTCGACGGCCTTCGGATTTTCCATTGTTGGAAATGCAAAAAGTTCGACGTTCATAAAATAATCTCCTAATAATATATATTCAACTTATCGCGAAGTATAGTCGTAAACAGTGAAATGAGTTGCGTCGGCAATCAAACAATCTTGCATCGCACGGTGGCGCGAACGAAGATAAGTGGTTTTATCGGGACGAGTCATTTCGCGGCCGATTGAAACGGCGCGAGGGCCACGATAGCGAAGACGGACACGAGTATTGGTTTCGCGGTAAGCGGCCAAAACTTGTTCGCGAAGTTCGATTGGAATCCAATAAGCGCGGACAGGATAATAATTTTGACGAGTCGCGTCGGCAGGGACGGCGTAATTCGATTCGATTTGTTTAATGGTAAGAGTCATAATATATTCCTTTTCAACTGATAATATCATTCTACCATAGTTTGGCATTATTGTACACCGGTATTTTACTCTGATAACCATCGAGCGATTGAACCGTACTTGAGGTTGAGTTCATGCTCAAGAATCTCGAGACCATAGAATTCGAACTCCGCCGCGCGAATACCTTCGGCTTCGGCGATGATCTCGATCGCACGTTCACGAGTTGTACCCTGAACGATTTGCATCGTCTCTTCAACTCGAGCAACAAACTTGTCGAAGTAGATCTGTTGATACTCAGCTTCGCTCTCGATCTGCTTATCAAGCATGTGCGAAAGAGCTTCGAAGTCGGTATCGAACTCTTCGATCGACGCGAACTCGGCGTGACGAGGACGACTACCGTATACGTCCTTGTACAGGTCAGAGTAGATATCGCCATCACGGCTGTTGGTTGCAGTGTTAATATCACGAAGAGTAAGCATAGTATTTTTCCTTTTCATCATCATATACCCAGGATACAACGTTTTGACAATAATGTACACAAAAAAACGCACTCAGAATCATCCAAGCGCGTTTTAATTTCAATTTAAATCAATAACTTATTTTTTGCGACCGATATTATATTTCGTCACGAGACTCCATTCATTTTTTTCTTTGAATGGAAGGATCTTAATTTGGTTCAAAGGAGTCTGAGGATCAATGATATTATCTGGATCAACAATCGCGATCAATCCCCAATCGGAGAGAAGCTTGGTAATTGTATTTCTGCGACCTTTGTCTTCTTCTGAAAAGTCTGATGGTTTACCATCGAGTGCAAACAACTCTTTGAAGTGGACGATATAATATTTGCCTTGTTTGTGTAAGATATGGCAAGACTGATAAAGAGTCTTGTCCTTACGAGAAGCTACGCCGATACGAGTCAAAGTCTCGCGAACTTTCAAGAAATCGTCTTCTTCTCCAAGCCTCACTTCAACTAAAGTTTCTAAAATATTCATGTTTCACCCTTCTGAATCTTTTTCTTTATTATTTTTATATGTTCAGAGGAGAGGATATCAAGAGCTGCCTTGGCAGCACGGCGGTTATAATTGTAGTACTCTGCAACCGCTTCGAGATCTCCATCCTTTTCTTTTTTCACCCACTTCGCAAAGCGTTTGCTAGGTCGTATGATATTTATCAAAAAAGAATATTGGAGTTTGTTATCGAGGTTGTGGTTGCAGTTCATCATGTTGGCGGCATGAATGGAATCGGCAAAGTAAGATAAGGATCTATTTGTTAGCCAAGGACTGTATGTCTTCTCGGCGAGAGCATCATTCTCCGTACCTTTCATCAGGTTCTTCTTGGTCGAGTTGATCGATTTCACGAAGTCGAAGGGTGTCATTTGATCGGCCTTTCATTATCACGTCTGCAGACTTATCAAAGAAGTCTGCGCACTTATCACATATTTCAAGAGAGACCATGCCTTCATCAGTATTCATTTGTATTTCATGAAATGGCACGCTCTTCAGATACTTATCTTCACACACGGCGCATGTTTTATTTCGATTGAACCAGATCACAAGAATTCGCAGTCGGCCATAATTTCTGTGAGACATGCCATGAGATTGATCTCAGGATCAGCAGCGAATGCATTCTGATACTGATACTTTGCGAGATGGAGTACGAGTTGAGGCATACTACCTTTGCCGATATAATCCTCGGCCTTATCGAAGAAGGCACGGAAGAACTCGGTCGGTTCAATGTCAGACTCTCCAAGCCACTTACGAACGGCTGTGAAGTTCTTATCCTTCATGTAACCAATGAGTTTGGCGAGTGCATTGTCAGAGAAGTTACGTAGGATACCGGTATCGATCTTACCAGTCGCACTGTAACGCTGCAACTCATTGATCACTCGGCGCCAATCAGGAAAGTGAGACTTGATCACTTCAGCCACAACTGGCTTCTCGTATTCTACACCTTCAATGTCAAGAATGCCGCACACTCGTTGCATAAATTGTTTTGCAAGAGCTGGCAGTTCTGACTTTGGAATCTTGAACTTGATCACAGAACAACGAGAATGAAGAGGCTCGATGATACGATCAACAAAGTTACAAGTGAGAATAAATCCACAATTGGCACTGAACTCTTCCATAAAGTTACGAAGAGCTGGTTGAGTCGACTGAGGATTGAGATAGTCGGCTTCGTCGAGGATCACCATCTTTCTGCCACCCATGAGCGACACAGAGCTAGCAAACTGTGAGATGTCGTTACGTAGCATATCGATGTTGCCATTCATCGAACCGTTGATAACGATATAGTCACATTGTAGTTCTTCGCACATGGCTTTTGCCACAGTCGTCTTGCCAACACCTGCGGTACCAGAGAGAATGAGGTTAGGAATGTTTTTCTGATCTACGAACTGTTGAAATGTTTTCTTCAGTTCGTCAGTCAGGATAGTGTCGGACACGGTCTTTGGGCGATACTTCTCTACCCACAAAAAATCTTCAAGCATAATATATCTCCGTCACAAAAAGCGGGTGATGCCGAAACACCACCCATAATAATCAAGCCTCGAACGCCGAGTTGGATTCAACAGCGATCCAGTATTCTACTGTTGCGCCCTTCCAATGGCTAAGGCCCTTGGAAGAGATCGAAACGTCATAAGAACCTGGAATCAACTTCATGCAATCCGAACGGAATACCATGCGAAAGCGAGCTTCAGTTTCACCAACTTCGATGCTAAACGAGTCGTTGCTAGTGCCACGAGTATCGACAGCCTGAAGCAAGATCTTACCGTTCTTACCGACGATGGCAATCTCAGGCAACTGAGAAACTGCCAACGCCTTCATCACTCGATTAAGCGCTTCTTCAGAAATCAAGCAATTGACTTCTGGATTTGGCAATTCAATCTCACGATCAGGAGGAACGATGATCAGCGAAGGATCAGTGACAGCGTACTGAAACTTGTTGTTACCTTCGATGAGTTCGACGTACGAATCCTTGATTTCAATCTCAGGATCATTAAACAAGGAAAGAGTGCCAATAAACCGTGAGAGGTCATATACGGCAAAACCTTTGTCAAATTCTTGTTTAATTGTTGCTTTTGCAAGAACAGATTTTGTACTCGAAATAGTACGAATCACATTTCCAGGCTTGAACATAATGTTCTTGTTAATAGCCGAGAAGTTCTTGAGTACTTGCAACGTATCATTATCTAATTTCATAATAAATCTCCATATGTTCGGAATATTCAATATACCAACGATTGTATTAATTGTACACCATTATTTGTTTTTACCGAGTGCAGAAGGATCTGCAGTTGCAGCTGCACCGATACGGGCAATATCTGGCAGAGAACCACCGAATACATACGAACCAACGTGCTTCAGTTCCATCCATGGGCAAAGCCATACATGCATTCCAGCATTACGAACCCACTGACAGAACATATAGTCTTCGGAGAGGTAACGTTTCGAATATTCTTTGATTACACCATTGTTCGGATCTTTCACAAAGTCTACAATCTCTTTTGCTTTTGCTTTTGGATTCTTTTTCAAGTATTCTTCAAGCTCGGCATTAATGTTCGTACGCTTATGATCGATCGGCGTATCGAAGTAAGCCATGATTTCACGGCTACCGTCGAAGTGTTCTGTACGAACGTGATCAGGTTTGTAGAACTGCTGAGGATAAGCTTCTTGAAACTTCTCGAAAGTTTGGCGCCGAATCATCATGAATCCAGTTCCAGATTCAAGCACTTCGACTGGTTGTCCAAGAGCAATCTCTCGTGTTTCACCAGTTGGATTAAAGACGTAATCACCAACAAACTTTTCGAGATCGTTTGGATTCTCGTCAGCCATACCCTTATCGACAGCAAGCTTAATCTTTTCCCAACTGATGCACTTCTTCGGATATGGACCAGCGATGATATCATAGTTATCTACTGATGGATCTGGATTTTGTAGAGCAAGCAGTGCGATCACGTCATTTGGATTGAATCCAATATCAGAGTCGATGAACATCAAGTGAGTATCACCTGAACGCATGAATTCGTCTGCGCAGTAGTTACGCGCTCGAGTGATCAATGACTCGTTAAACAAGAAGTAAAATCTGACTTGAATTCCGTAGTGCGTACAAAGTGCAGAGAGATCTGCGATTGATCGTGTAAACATACCAGCGCATTGGCCGCCATACATTGGCGCGGCAATAAAGAGCTTGCGCTTTCTGAGCTCTTCCATTGGAACATTAATTTCAATACCCATAATTAATCCTTAATCTTTATTTTCAGTATCATGAACGTGGAGTTGCATAATTGCGTAGTGGATAACCTTCATCAGGTCCTTTCGCCATTCGGCGGGATCACCCTTACGACCGTATCGTTGAGTGTACTTCATCATATTCCCGATATTAAAACCAGTACCATGACCGGCGTCAATGATGAATTCTGTTGCTTGATATTTATTTCGGGAATAATGCTGCTCGTAAGTAGCATCGATGTAAGACTGAATTTCTTTGAGTGATTCGCCTTCATTGTATTTATACACACTGAGATGCTTCGCCGTAATTCCTGGAATAAAATTTATGTGTGTGCCCGAAGGATTCTCGACGTATATACCTGGAGGACCATTTAATCCTGCCATACTTTCAAACTGTGGTCCACCTGTTGGACCTTTCTTAGTGATGGATACGGTATTATCATCATGTTCGTTCATTATATACTTACTAGTTTTCATGCAAAGAAATCCTCTAGAGTTGCGGGTTTGTTTTCAGATAGGCCAGACCACTTGCGGCCTTGCCAATGCGGATATGAATTGCGCGAGAGATGGACCGACTTTGGTTTTTCCATGCATTCAAAGTCGAGCTCACCTCTGTCATTGAGAAGCGGATCAACCCATTCAATGAGGTTGACACTACCTTGAGCACAAAGCTTTCTCATCTCATCCTTAAAGATAAGACGACATCTATTGCGATCTTCCCATGAACCATAGAATGGAGTTCCTTTATAGTATCCAGTCTTTGGAAGGACTCGCGATTCATGCTCGATAGGAAGCAACTCATATGCAGAAACTTTTGCAAGATCTAGTCGAGAGAGCTGTTCATAGTATCTATTCGCCAAATCTCGTGTTGCTTGTTCAGGATCAGGTTGACGGCAAAGATGGTGACGTACGTCGATGTTACCGAAGTAGAACTCTGCGATCTCATGATGAGGCTCGATAAAAGTTTGTAGACCTTCCTTGAGTGCACCGTGGAGAGTCTTGAAGGGAACCGAATTGACAAACCAACCTGGACGATACATGCAAATAGCATGGCTATCACCGGCCACTGCACGATTCGTAGTTTCAATTTCACGAACTGTAATGGCAGTGTCTTCGATCTTCTTTAGATTTTCCCAATCAACAAGATGCCAGAAAGGATGGATATCACCATCGAGTCGGGGCTTTAACATCTCACTGTACTTCGGATGATCGATCCATAAAGAATAGACAGGAGCCTTTAGATTCGAGTAGAGAATCAACTTATCGATATTACTATAATTTTTCATGCCACCGAAAAGGTTTAGTGAGCCAAACCAATCATTGCCATGATAGACATAGACTCTATCAACTTGTGGCGGATCAGAATGAATGTTACCAGTAGCATCTATCCATACCGTATCCTGATGAATGTTACCAGTACGATCGAGATGGACGTTACCTAAACTACTCAACTGTTCAGCATAGATGGCAGCCTGAGCGGCCCGATGCGAGTGAATGTTGGAAGAAACAGGAGTGAATGGGGATGTGAGTAATATGTTCATATTATCCCTTATATATCAAGTTGCCTATATTGTACATCATTTTTTTGCCAATCGCGGTAACTATTTACGCGATCATAGATTGTAGGATCATTCAATACTGGTTGTTTACCGACATTCCAAAATAAGATGTTCCTACCAGTATTTTTTGGAATGTATTTCCATACTTTTCCATCATAAGTATCAATCGATGGAAACGGTGGAAGATTCTCTGCCTTCTCGCTTTGTTGAAATGGCATCGGTTCAGAGATGACATCAGCACGGCCAAGTTCACCAGCTTTCAGATTACGAGACACTGCAACTGAGTGGAATTTGGCATTTGGCCACGCGATCTGCATTGCACGTGAGAGTACACCTGTTGAGATGGCGACATAGACTTCATCAGGCGCTTCGATCTTTGATGCAGCCTTCACAATACCAGCGGTGACGAGTTCATGCTTTAAACCAAGAGGAACGAAGAAGGCATCTTCTTGAGAATCTGCCCAATCTTTGGCGATCTTGTTTAGATTTGGCATTGCAGCAATACGATGAAACTCGACATCTGCTCCTTGTTCAATACAGCATGCCTGATGATGAGAGATTGTTTGTGAAGAAGGCATGAACAACTTTACTTTCTTATTATGACGCTTGGCCACATCAAGAAGAGAAACACCTGCAAGACCAGTGCGAGGTTGAACATATACAATAGTCGATTGATTCATTCTTGAAATAAGACAATCACCACCACGAACTTTCGTTCCAGTGATGAGATCGTCTCGTACACATCGTACACCGTCATGAATTGTGACGACTGGATCTGGATAAGGATCGGTCCATGATTCGGCAAGACTCAGATAATATTCTCTGGCTTTTTCCCAACCGTAAATGCCTACGTCTTTGTTCACGCCATCGGTGACATGTTTATTATGTGCCATTCGTCAGCCTATCATATCTATTCGTCTTGAGAGACCATTCGATGGGATATACCCAATCATATGGGATTTGCATCGTCTGCGACTTCACGCCAAGCTTGACTGCCATATATTTATAATGCATACAAAGCTTGTCTTCGAGGTTCAGATAGTTATGCGTATGAATGGGATTTGATAGATGTGCCTTCAGATAATCCATATGCTCGACTTGCATCTTCGCCGCATCATTCAAAGCAACATACTCACCGAACTCGTTAATATCATACTTACTCTTACTCATCAGATTCGGACAATCAAAAACTTGGCTGAGTCCGTCGAAATAACCTGTACCGCCATGAAGGAAAGAATCAGGATCCACCCAATCGGGATGACTCATAGCCACGTGACGAGCTGCGTTCTTACAAGGATACATGGCATTACGAAAACCAAATTCCTCGACGAAGATCGTGTTCAACTTCTTAGCAAACTCCATCATCGTATAAGGTCGATTGCGTTTCTCAAACAAGCTTTCAGCATGCTTCTCTGCAAATGCCGTAGGAACTTCACACAGCCAATCTTTTACACTCGTATCTTTTGGATAATAGATTTGAAAAAGATCTGAGCGAGCATGACGTTCAGATATAAAACGAGTACGCATAGCTTCCGGACCTCCAGATTGCCATGCTTTAAAAGTTTTCCAGTGTTCATTGCTAAAAGAGAAGATAAGGCATGCTTCGAGTACAGTCTTAAAATCTTCGACTTCCTTGATCTCATCAACGAAAGGACATTCATGCCAATGCATGCGATGACTGAACTGTTGATAGTTGTCACGAAGAAGAGAGTCTCGACGCAAATCATATTCACGACAAAACTCAAAGAACTTTTCAGTCCTCTCCTCTTGAGTCCAGTCTTTCATCCATGATTGCTTCGGCTTTCCTTTGTCGTCATACTCGACTTCGGCAATATTCGGATATTCAATATCAAATTCATGCTCACCGAGCAGTTGTGTTAACATGTTCATTTACTTTTGCCTTATAGTCTTGTACACTCATGCCAACTTGCTTGAGAACAGTATCATCGGATGGATGGTTTGTCATACCATTGAAAGTTCTCACGAGGCCTAGATCCAGCATTGCCTTTTGTCGACCATACGGGTGATCTTTAATTTTGCATGACGACCACAGTGAGTCAAAATCGAGATGATTGTAAGCTCCACCCGGTTTCACATAGTTCTCGACCCATCGGATAAAGTCGCAGCATACATCTTCTGCATTGTAAGGGAACGCGCCTGTATCTGCATAAATCTTTTCCATTACCTTGTCGAGGAACTTTTCTTTTTGCAACTTATCTGTATTGTTAGCAAGATATGAGATACATTCTACCGCATTCGTACCATAATAGAATGGGCTTTCAAGATTGACATACTGCGGAAACCAATCGGCAATGTCTGCTACGAATGCAGCATATTGGAATCGATAAACACGAAGTCCATTCTTAGTATTCCAGTCAAACATCCATTCTCCGATTTCGCGAAGATCTTTCTTGGAGTTATTGCCTTCGAGCCACTCTGCCATTTCTCGGCAAAGACGAGGTGCATACTCAGAAAGATAATAGTCTCCACCTCTCTTGTAACCAGGTTTCGGCTTTGGAAAGGAAGGAAACTGATAACCTACCGACGTGTAGAATGGATATGGATAAACGTTGATGAATCGCGTCATCTCTTCAATAGTATTAAACTTGTAGAGATGTGGAAGAACGGTGTTCGAATAGCCCGAAGGTTTTACAGAGTAGTTGATACCAGAACCAGTCACACGATGGAGAAGGAACACATACAACCATTCGGCAAGTTGAAAGTCAGAGTGCTTACCAGTCCAGTCGGTGGCAATCGTCTTCCTTTGGTATGTATGATGGCCTTTTTCCATCTTGTCCCAGTATGGATGTTCCGGAGTCCATCCATAGAAAACGTCATTGACAATCTGTGAGAATCCCGCATACTTACGTTCGACGACGTCATAGAGCTCTACGTTCTCGAGGAGGTCGTCGTTCATATTCGATTCGAGGTATGGCACAGAACCAAGATTACACTTGGCTTGCTGATCTTTTGCTAGATAGAAATATCGGATATACTCGTCATAATATTCAGTGAGTTCCACGCAGATAATCTTTCATATTTTCAAGAGTCATCGTTACGTTATGAAAGTCGTTCCACTTTCTATTACGCATTGAAGGATGACCGATCTTGAGGTGATCTATGCCAAGCTTGTCGAGTACCTTCGAAGGAAAGTTGCCGAGAGCAATCACCTTCTTATCTCTAAACTTGCTTAGCTTAGTATTTATATCCTCAAGATTGACGTTCGCCATCTTCGGCTCTGCGTCGACAATATCAGGAATCACGTTGTAGAAGTCGTATGCATATTGACCTACGATGTTCATCCAGTTCTTGAGACGCCAATACGTATCTGATCTCGAACGGACATCGTTACTCGAAGGGCATAAACCAACGACCACGACATCATCACTGATCTCGTGGCCACTCTGAGTTGAATAATATAAAACGTCTTTCATTACTTTACCTTATCAAAATGTCTTTCGTACACATGAAGACTACCAACATGCCAAATAATTTTTGGTTCTTTTGTTAATCCTAAGTCTGCTGTCAAAGTATCAGCAACATGCTTTTGCCATGCATAGTCGTTACGATAACCGAAGACAACATCATTCGAACGCATCTGAACGATTGCAACAAGCTGCTCATTACGAATCATATACTGTACAGTATTAGTACACATGAAGTCGCTCATACCATCACGCTTGTAATCTTCCCACATAGTAGGTCGAGTGTAGATCATGACTGCGCGACGACTATTTGGCAAATGTAATAATTGATTGAAGACACGCATATATTGCAAACCGTTATCTTTATGATAGATAGCCCAACCATAATTGGAATTGATCTTGCCACCACGATCAGCAACTTTCTGCCAGATAGCAGGAGTAACACCAGGAATATCATCGACATACAATGACATTGACTCGTACCATTCAAGCTCACGTTGAATGTAATCATCATTTACATCACCGAAAATGGTTGGTTCATCTGCTTCGAATGTAGCACCGATCATCTCGATGGTTTTGACACCAGTCTTATCAGTGACAAAGTTACTGTCCATCAATTCATCAATGAAGTGATTACGAATATCTTCAACCTTCAGCAAGATTACCTCCAACGCCCGCGCCAACTATCTTGACAGGACGATTGAGGAAGTCACGATCTGGTGATTGACCGTCCATCTTACCACGAGAATAAGCAACGACGAACGACGCATAGTTAATCAGATCCATTGCAGAGTCTACAATGGATTCGAAGTTAGGCGTATATGTAGGATCTTTTTCCATCGCTTCGATGACAGATTGCATACGCAGAGTCTTGGCATAGATGAGATCGGTGATGGTAGCTACACCACGAGGATAGTAGTCAGCTTGGCGAATGCGTGATGCTTCGTTCTGATAGTCTTTCGACTTCTTTAGCTGGATCTCAGCACATTCTTGGAGGACTTTAATTGATTCACGTTCTTTAGACATATTTAGGCACCTTATAAAATTTGCCATCGAATTTGGAAGGCATTAATGAATCTACTACATATTGCGAATTAAGTACATTGATTAATTCGAATGTCACTACATCATTTTCTTGGAGTGGTCGATCTTCAGGCCGATACATCCGATAAAAACAATAATGAGTCAAGCGTCCAGCTTTAATGCCAGCTTCTACCCATGGGTGTGTATTCATCTTTTGTTCAGAAACGTTATAGTATAGGTTCTCATCGATGCATTTGAAATCGATGTAAGCATCGTCGACGCGAACGTCATAAACGCATGCTCCGCTTTTTTCACAGTGCTCAGGCAGCGGACCAAGAACGATGTTTTTCTTGATGAGCCATTCTTCGAGCATCAGACAGTCGACGTCTTTGGTAAACTTGAAGTCGTTTCGAGTGCCTTGATTGAGGCGTGACTTCATAGTTTCACGGAGTTCGAGGAATTCTTTGTCGATTACCAAGCCAGGCTCGGTTGTTGCAAAGATGGTTTTGAGTTTTTCTAATAGTTCAGTCATAATTTTAATCTACCACATCTTTCATAATATGTACACATTTAATTTAAATACTTTTGTAATGTTTGTCCCACGCGGAGTTTGCTACATTCAAACCCGCTTTGGCTTGATCAAGATTCCACATAGTCTGACTAATAGAAAACGGTGAGTTTGCATTTTCAATGTCACGAATGAGTTTATTCACACTAGCACGCTTTCTCATAGCTGGTATACTGCTATTAGTCATCGGAGGTACAGGGATTTCACGAAGAATTGCTATAGCAAAGTCACGGGCCTTAAAAAGAGGTAAACTCAAAAGAGAGCGAAGGATGTCATACTTATCCATTAGAGTGCCTTTCCGTCAAGGATGAGCTCGTGAGTTTTGTAATGGCGGCAAAGAATGCCGTCATACATCATCATTCCAAAAGGAGTATGACCATATGCGTTGTAAGGTCCAACGAGACGGGCGAAGTAGGCATCTACATCGTAATACTTGATCAGCGCGGCTTGAAACTTGGCTTTGGTAATTGGGCCACGCTTAAAGCGGGCGACAAACTTACGTTCGCCGGCGGCGGTATTGTAATGGAGGTATCCGCCATGGTATTCAAAATTGCTCTTCACAAACTTAGTCATTATCATTTCCTTCTTGATTATAGGTCCACTATACCAAGAATTGGATTAATTGTACATGTTTATTTTCGAAAAAAACCTTGCATATTGAAAACAATGTTAACTCTGGCATGACAGTCGTCTTGTAAGGTACCACTATGCATCTTAGATCCTTCAAATAGTAAGAATCGATTGGCTACACATTCAACCTCGGTATCTTCTACCACAGTAGGCCCATTGTTATCGTTGATATAGTATATGCCTGTGTAATGGGGTTCGTCAAAATCAATATGCATAGCCGTACGCTTACGTACACCTTGATTGGTAGTAAGCGTACAGTTAATTCTTATAATTTTATTAATGACAAAACCGAGTTTATCATCCATGAAATAAAGTATCGGTTTAATATCTTTAAAGTGAGGTGATGTATAATTCTCGGCTATCACACTATGCACAAAATAGAATTCATCGTGCTGATCTTTATATGTAGCACCTGGACAATAGTTCCATTCGATGTTATCTCCTAATATTAAGGATTTAAGATCTTGATACAAAGAGTCAGGTAAAAAATTGTCAATAATCCACATTACTTAAGCTTTGCTAGCAATCCATGATTATTAGTATGGGATGGAGCCTTCCAACCAGCAGGTTTGATCAGATCTGGAAGACCGAGAGGATTCGGTCGTTCTGGCTTTACTCCGACTTGTTTTTGAAGGTTGGCGCGTAGAACACGATTCCATGCCTCATACGAATCAATACCCATCGAATCCAATGTACCGATGGCCACCACGCAAAGGTCGATTAGACCATCGACGATTTCTTCTGCGTCATTGGCGTTCACCGCATTCTTTGTTTCAGTCAGTTCTTCGTCGAGGAACGACATGCGAAACCGAAGAAACTGCTTCAGCTTCTCGGCATCAAAATCTTGAATCTTCTCATTGACACCGTAATACCGATGCATACCAGAAATATCTCTTACCCAATCTTCACTCATGCTTTTAACCAATCCATCATTTGTTGTACTTCTAAAGATAACTCATTTTTCGGTTTAAGTACACCGTTTTTTCGGTTTATTTTCGCCGCTAGCTTTTTTGCTTGTTCCATATGATATGTATTCGCTCGCTTGGTATGCTGAATTCCATTTAAGTGATCGAGCTCATGCTGGAATACACGAGCAGTAATACCGTCAAACTTCTTCGTCTCAGTCGTGCCATCAGGATGTGTGAAGCGAACCTTAATAAACTTCGGGCGCTTGATCTTGACGAAAAGATTCGGATATGACAAGCAGCCTTCTTCAAGGACGACCGTCTCAGAAGATACGTCGACAATCTTCGGATTGATCACACCGATGACATTCTCTGATCGCATCACAAACATACGAGTACGTATACCAATCTGATTGGCCGAAAGTCCCATGCCTTCAGCATCGATCATCGTCTCAGCAAGATCGTTGTAGAGTTCTACAGCATTGACTATAGGATTATCGAAATCAAACTTCGGCATCTCTTCTTTCAAGATCGGATCCGTATGCATTAAGATGTCTTTGATCATTTGATAATCCTGCTATAATCTAGTTTTGTCATTCTATTAATTGCTGTATGATACTTTTTCAGAAGTATGAGTTCATCTTTCGAAAAGTATTGACACCAATACTGTTTGCCATCTTTCTCTTCAATCCACTGGTTCATGCTGCAATCCTACTGAAATTTTTATGCTTCTCAAACTTAATCACCGAATGGAACTTATCATAGAGCTGATCGCCCTTATGTGAGATCACAAAAGTGTTCGTATCTTGTGTCAAGCCTTCGAGGATCTTCATGAATTCTTCTGTTCCCCCGACGTCGAGCGACGAGTCGAAGACTTCATCCATGAGGAGAAGGTTGGTCGAAGCAGAATTGCGCAGCTTAGCAATAGCCCTCCAGGTAAACATAAGGCTAAGATCAATGCGCATCTTTTCTCCTTCTGAGAAAGAGGCATAGCTGAAATCGTCTCTGTGACGCGACTTAATAGTTTCATTAAAGTTTTCGTCCAATTCGAACTGGACAAAAAAGTCCATGGCTGCGAGATACTTATTGATCAATTTATTCATGACAGGAACGTATTGCTTAATGATCTTCGTCTTGATACCTGTATCTTTGAGCAAAACACCTGCTACTTCCAGAACCGAACGATGATGTGTAAGTTCTTCTTTGCGAGCTTTGGTATTCTTTAACTCAGTCTTGAAAACATCGACATCATCAGTGCTCGTATCAATCGCAAGCGTATTATTACGAATCGATTCGATCTCTGCGTTGAGAGTCTTGATTGAATTCTGCCACGAACGAATGTCAGCATTATGACCAGTGATCTGTGTATTGAGAGACGTGATCTGTGTATTGATACCAGCGATCTCGTTCAGACGAGTCTCGATGTTTTCCATCTGTCTTTCGATCTCAACCATGGCAGTTTCAATCTCACTTGTCTTATTCGTGCGATTACTAATCCATTCTTCTTTGAAATCATGGTCGATACCTTGACGACATGTCGGGCAGTTATCGTGATCGTGAAAGAACGAGATCTCTTTCTTAAACTTACGAATCTTGGTCTCGAGATCGGTCTCCATCTGACGTAGCTTCAGCTTACGCTTCGATACCTTGTCATGATCCTCGATCTGTGCACTCAGAGATAAGATGTTATCAGACACAACTTGAATAGCAGTTTCAGTTTCTGATACACGATCTTCGAGTTCATCGATCATGCCTTGCTTAGCTTTGATCAGCTCGTCATTGTTGGTACGAAGAGATACGATGTGCTTCTCTGCCAGCTCGATCTTGTTTTCGATCAAGTTAATCTTATGATCAGACTCGTGAAGTTCATTCCGATTCTCAATGATCTTTTCTTTGAGTAGCGTATTCATCGTACTAAAGATTTGTATGTCCAGAAGATCTTCGATGACTTCTCTTCGCCCATGAGCTGGGAGCTGCATAAAGGGCAAATAGTTTGCAGAGCCTAATACTACGATCTGGCTGAAGGATTTGAAACTTAATTTCAATAATTGCTTCTCAAAGTAATCTTGATAATCTTTATTGGAGCTATTTTGATTTAATAGTACACCATTTTGATATATCTCGAAGAGGTTAGGTCGCATACCTCTTTTTACAAGAAAGGCGTTTTTTCCTATCAGGAACTCACATTCAACTAAAAGGTTCTTATTTGTCATCGAATTGACAAGCTGTGGCTTATTGATATTACGGAAAGCTTTACCATACAAGACATAAGACAGCGCATCCAAGATCGTCGACTTGCCTGCGCCATTTTCACCGAGAATGAGTGTAGATTTGCTGCGATCCAATTGGACTTCAGTCATTTGATTTCCAGTCGACAGAAGATTCTGCCAACGGAGTTTGTTAAAATAAATCATGATTACTCCACACTTAAAGCTTCACCATACAACGTTGTTAAGAAATTGTACAATCTTTTTTTATCCACTGGAGTTTCCCACTGGTCAATCACTTTGGTGAGGATTGTGAGTGTATCTTCCGCTTCATTGACAATGTCACGGTCATCTTCCAATTGAAGATTGAGATTATCTTCGACCACCTGTATGTCAAGAGCACCTGCCTTTTCGAGCTTGTCAATATATGTATCGAACCAGAACGGGTTGTTCTTGTTCTTTACAATTACCTTCACATAGTTACCTTTGACAGTATCGAAATCTAACTCATGAATCGATTCGAAGTTAGGCCACTTGGCATCATCATAAAACCACTTCTGAAACATCGTATAAGGATTCTGTATAAATGTTAGCTCACGAGTGTCTGTGTCAAATATATGAAAGCCCCTTGGATCATCATAGTCAGACCAAGACATTTCATAGGGTGCGCCGAGATAATTGATATTACCACGCGTGGATTTATGATGGAAATGCCCACTACACACGACATCAAACTTATCAAACATGCTAGCGCTAAATCCATGATCATTTACTGCACCCTTATACATCTCGAAGCCAGCGAGTTCGAGATGCCCAAATAAAACCTGCGCAGAAGTGTTATCGATAAACTTCATGCTTTCGTCATAGTTACCAGAACAAATCCAAGGAAGTACGGCAACACTCAAGCCGTCGATATCTACTTCTGTAGGATCTGAGTAATAGTGAATGTCATACGTCGAGTGATCAAACAATTCGCGCATAGAATTCACTTCGTTCGTATTCTTAAACGAAGTATCATGATTACCAATGATAACGTCTAGTCTGATTCCGGAAGTATCACAGTGTTCGACGAATCGCCGTAAATGTCTGGCTGTAACAAAGTTGATATACTTTCGTCGATCAACAATGTCACCCAAATGAAAAATGCGGCTAATACCATTAGCAGAAAGGTACGGAAAGAAATGTTCATAATAAAACCTATTAAAATATTCTGCGAAAGCCGCAGAATCTCCACGAGCACCCCAATGGGTGTCAGTAATTAAAGCAATCTTCATTTAAAAATCTTCTTTTTGTTACTGTGATATTCACGTAATGCTTTATCTGCATAATCACGAATGGCTTCCATTGAGACCATATAGTTATATCGAATATGTTTCGGTGTTCCTTCGTCAAGCATATTTTCTTTGATCTGTTCAATGAGTGTTGGAATATTATCCTTCATCTTCTTCGTCCTCGATAAACTTCTCTACGCCTTTCTTTTCGACAGGCTTTGGTGGTTTCTTTGCTTCAAATTTCTCTACCAATTCACCAAGCTTTTCTGAGACATTGATAAACGCGGCATTAAAATGCGATCGATCTTCAGGCGCCATGTCCACGAGTGTGTTCATGATCATGCTATTCTCAAAAGCTTTGTGCTTGATATATGTGTGCTTCTTTTCTTTTTGAATTCGGCGTAGAAATGCATAGTAAATGATTTGAGTAAAGTATGCGAATGGATTCGAAGATTTGTCTGGATTGAAGTTATGAATGTATGTCAAGCAGTTTTCAATACCATCTCCGACCATCTCTTCACGATACGAATATCCGATAAAGTTAGGTCGAGTTGAGAGGCGTTGCGCAATCATCATGATGCACTTGCCTACGTAATTCGGAATCGCTGGCCTTGGTTCACCATTTTTCTTCGCTTCTTGACAAGAATTCCAGAACTTGACCATCTCGGTATAAAACAACTTATTGTCGATATAGTGGGTAGTCGGTTTCTTTTTAATCATCATTCAACTTTCTCAATTTACTGTACTTTTTCCTACGAGTCTTTGTGTCAGAAAAGATTTCATCTTACGATCCATCTCATCCATACCCTCGAGGGTTTGTTTTAACATGACATCATTATCGCGTTTAGCCGTAAATTCAACGAGTCGGCCATAATATTCTTCGAGTCTATTCGAAGGATTATAGTTATACAATACCACGTTTTTCTTTATATGTACACAGTTATCTTTCGAAAATGCTAACAAATAATCCATACGAATACCAGAACCTTCATCTGAGTCGTCGACAATATCCATCATAAATGGTTGTTCAATTGTATATGTCGCCGATCTATCTGTTTCATTTTTGATTTTACCGATCAGGACTTCGCCGTTAATCAGATGTAATACTTTTATCATAATTAAACCTTTACGTTATAGATTTCGTAGTCAAACTGCTCAGCATCATAGATCTTTGTTCTTTCAATAAAATGCTTGAGCGTAAAGTTTTGATGGGATTTGTAAGAGAGATCATCGACGATATCATATAAGATGGCGCCGTGTTCTTGTTTCTCTTCATGCAATCGAAGCATACGACCGATGGACTGTAGAACTTTAATCTTCGACTTCGATGGAGAAGCGGCGATCATATGATGTAGTCGATTGATACTCACGCCTGTCGATGTCGTTCCGAGCGAGGCGAGGAGGATGGCGTTTTCTTCTTCTTCGAGAGCCTTTCGTATAGACTCTCGCATATCACCACTAACAGAACCATCGATGTAAAAAACATTATGATTAGTACTTCTTGTGATGAGATCATAGAGTGTTTTACCATGATCGACAATTCGAAAGAAAACAAGCTTATTACCTTTTAAAGAGAGTCCGAGGTTGCGAATGAACTTATTCCGAGCTTCACTACCAACGAGGAAATCGATTTCTTCTTGGTATGTTTTTCCTTTGAGCTCTTTGCTTGTCTGTTCATCATACTTAAGGACAATACACTTGATCTTGAGTTTAGATACGTATCCTTGATCCATGAGCTCTTTTGTGGTAACTGCTTTGTACTTTGGACCGAAGAGACCTTCGATTGTTGTCTCATTAAGAGGTGTACCATCGAGCGTGCCGGTAGTACCAAAACGATACTTACAATCAGTAAGACTGCTAAGAATTTGTATAAGCGAAGTCGCTTTTGCTCCATGTGCTTCATCTCCGAATACGACTCCAAACTGTTGATACCAAGGTTTTGGCATCTTATTCTTACCATTATTGAGTGACTGCCACGTTGTAATAACAAGTTCGGCTTCAATATCATTCGCCTTACTCAAACCTTGAGTCGACATATGAATATCACCTGTATATCCATACTCTCGAAAGTCACTCTCCATCTGATTTACCAGCCCAATCGTAGGAACGATAATCAAACCTTTGTGTTTCTGATACCATCTCATCAGAATGTAGATCATCAATGATTTACCAGAAGAAGTTGGCGATACTAATGTTCTTCGATTCGATCGAATACACTTTAAGATTGAATCAAACTGATAGTCTCGAATTGCATACTTTTCAGGAATTCTAAGAGTATCTATGAATTCTCTCAACTCATGCTCAGATACACCATCATAGTACATCTCTTCATCAAACGAGAATGTATAGTTTCGAGCATCACAAAACTTTTTAATATGCCTTGCCAATCCGGCGTATACATATCCAGTTAGATTGTTAACGAGACGAATCTTTCCATCCCACATTCTGGCTCGATACTTTGGATGGAACTTATAGTTCTCAGCATAGAACGTAAACGCATCTGCCAGTTCCATAATAGTCGATGGCTCTGCCTCCACTTTGACGTGGACATTATTAATAAATTTAAGGTGCACTGAACTCATTAAATACCTACTTTAAAACGCTCCCACTCGATAGCGGCCTTAATATTAAAACCACGAGCAGTGAGAGACTTGATGATGGATTCAAGGAGATCGATCTTCTCGTGCTGAATGCCGATTTTCAGTGATAGATTCACCATATCCTTGTCTGCTTCGATATAGTTATTCACTTCAGATTTCAGTATTTTTCCTTGCGGTGGCAAGCGCCAACCTTTCTCATGAGACTCTTCTGTCGGTCCGAGAGTGTAAAACTCCAGCTTCTCGAGCTTCAGTTGCTTCAGTTCGACTTCTTGCTTACGAAGCAACAGCCGCTCATGCGTAAAGATCTTGAAATACTTGTGATGGAGCTTTGGAATGTTGAGCGCCTCGTCGCCGAGCTCAGAGCGATTAATCTGGGAATCCTTTTCCCATTCTGCATAAATGTCATCAATTTTCATAACTAAATCCTATAAAACTTCGATATCATACCTTAGATATTTAAACTCTACACTGCATTCTATATAATTGACACTAGTATCTGTAGTATTAAACTCAATATCTCCTATGCTAATCGGAAATGCATCATAAAAAGTTATCATAATATTCGAGTTCATGCTACTATTCATAATCTGCAGATTGAGATCCGAATATAAAGTAGCTGCACCGCCGACCTGAGAATTTTGCAAAGCTTTATAACCGTCAAAACTGGTAGGAGAAGCGAGTGCTACCATCCAGTTATAGATCTCGAGATAATCTGTCATATCTTCATTCACTCGGAACGTCAGATCGAGTGGGCTATAAGTTAGTTTGCCTGTGACTGGAATCGGAACGAATGGAGTTGGGCTCTCTCCGTTACTCATCTGTACTCCAGGAAAACGAACGTTCTGTACATTGTAACTAATCGCCGGTGCTCGCGCTAAGGTAAACTTATAGCCTAAAGGTGACAGAAAGTTTTTGTTTATATTGTTTACGGCAGTCATATCTTTCCTTCGGCTGTAATACCCATTATACACACTATTTATATATTGTACATGCCAAAAAAGAGGAGGACCTTTCGATCCCCCTCCTTAGTTTTAGTGGTTGGTTTTATACCAACTCTTATACTTACATCAAGTTGTTAACAAGAACGCGACGATAGTACTTGTTCGAATCCTGCTCAAGAACAGCTGTTGCAGAAGCAGCAGTTGTACCCTTCGCGAATGGATTCGGTGCCATGCCGTAGCGTGTCTTGAAGCCAATCTTCGGCTGGAACGAACCTGGATCAACCGCACGAACCATCTGAAGTGGAACGTATGGGCAATAGAAGAGGCCAGCGTCGAATGGATTCGAACCCTTATAGCCTACGACCAAGAAGTTTGTACCAGCATATGGATCAATATAGACCTTAATGCGACCATTGATAACACCAGCAAATGTGTTGCCTGTATCGTCGATATTCAACGAAGAGGTATTCATCGCAGGAGCGTAATCAAGAACGCCTGCCATCTGAAGTGCCGAAGCAACGTCCGAAGAGCAGATGATTACGTTACCTTTACCGCGACGTGTTTGCTTCGCGATCTGGTTGCATTCACGTTCGATCTGGAACAGAAGGCCTTTGAACTTTTCAACTGACCAACGACCGTTTGAATCGGTGTCGAGATCGAAGATACCAGCAGTTGTGGTACCATCGGTTGCACCTTTTTCAGCAGTGATGATGATAGAGCGAACAACTTCACGGTTGATTTCTGCAAGGATTTCGCCCGAAAGAATGTTCGAAAGTTCTGATTCTGCGTCAAGACCATGAATCGCTTTCAGATCTTGTGCGAGTTCAAGCGTGTATTCAGCCTTCAGAGCACGTGTCTTTGCAGATACAGTCACCTTCTCGATCGAGAAGCCCATTTCCGGGAAGATGTATGTGCTGTTCGCGCCGAGCAATTCAGCCGAACCAACGAGAAGACCCATTGTGTAGTTGTAGAACGAGTTGCCAGCGTTGTTTGACGAATCAGGTGATGTACCAACAGTGTTAGCACCAACAGTAGTTGCTGTAGCAGCACCGGTGTTAGCAGCTGTCAAACCAGCGCCGAGACGCGAAGCGTGACCTGTGTTTGCTTCGTTGTAGAATGCTTCTGCCGTGTTCGCATCTGTCGAGTTAGCATACTGCGAACGCATTGCGAAGATAAGGCCGGTTGGACCGTTCATTGGCTGAACGCCGCAAACGTCATAAGCAATCAGATTTGGCATCGAACGACGTACGAGTGAAATCAATACTGGATCGAAGTTTGCAACAGCGCCGCTGCCTGCAGAGTTGATGTGACCATCGCCTTCACCAAGCATTTGCTGTCCACCACCAGCTTCGCGAAGCGCGCGCTCTGTGTTCTCAAGCACTGTCGCTGTGACAAGGCGCTTATGAGCATCTGTAATTTCTGGAAGATCCGTGTGCTCGAGCACTGGCTTCCACTTGTTATTTAGTTCCTCAGCTAACATTTTATTCTCCCTTTATCCTTAGGATTTGTTTATTATTTATCAATTAAAAGTTTTTGGTTTTAGTTCTTGAAATCGCGCTGACATAGTTTGCCATTTCACCAACCGCTACAGGCTTATCTTCAGTAAGACCTTCTGTCGCTTCTTCTGTAATAACGCCAGTATTGACTTCTTTCTTCTCAGAGAAGTACTTGCCTTTTAGAATGTTGAGTTTCTTTACATAAGACTCAGAATCTGTGAACTCGATACCTTCTGCAAGAGTGCGAAGCTTTTCTACCTGCGTAGCAGCAAGACCTTCAGTCACTTCGTCGAATGTCGCTTCCATTGTCGCTTCATCGATGACTGACTGTAGTTCGAGTTGCTTATTTACAGACTCGTCGAACTTTGTTTCAAGTTCTTCGATCTGTGCCTTCAATTCACCAACTACATCAAGCTTCTCTTCAGGTACTGTGATGTATGATTCTGCAAATAGATTGTAAAGACCTTCCATGAAGTTCTCTGCAATATCGGCGCGTAATGTGGATTCGACAGCAAGCTTGTTGTCTTCCATCCACGATTCTACTACGTAATCGAGATACTGATCGATCTTTGTAGTGATCTCTTCTTTGATTTCTTCTACTTCTTCGCCAAGACGAGTTTCAAACTCTTCTTCAAGACGAGCTTCTTCGATCGAAACGCGAGCTGAAACAGCTGCTTCAAAAATCGTAGAAAACTTTTCTTTTGCTTCTTCGGTAAGATCTTCGCCGGCGAATACTTCGTCGATGTCTTCTTTGACCGCATTGAGCGTAGGCATCGGCATTTGCCCCATACCAGGAGCTCCACCAGGAGCGGTAGCTGAAGGAACACCATCAGCACTATATTGCTTGATCGAATCGTTAAAGAAGTGCGAAAGATCTTCGCCCTTCAGCTGAGCAAGGAGCGAGCTAAAAGTAGCTAGCATCTCTGCGCGTGTTGGATTCGGCTTCAATGTTTCCGAACCAGCAGATTCATCGATACCGTCTTGAACGATTTCACTCGTATCTTTATTTGACATTTTTGACTCCTTGTAATATTTATTTATTTATTCTAATTAGATTTTAGAAATTTTATTGAGGAAGTTCTCAAAAATTTCAAACTTTTTAGCTTGAAGCTGTCTTTTCGAAGATGCGCTTTCAATATTTTGTACGGTTTGTTCTATTACCTGCGCCGCTTGTTTCTTTGCAACGAGAAGTTCGTCTTGCCAAACCCACTCAACACCTTCCATAATTCCGTTGACAAACGCATCAGGAGCAGATGGATCTGCAACAATATCAGCGGCTGTGGCGAGATAGAAATCGTCTTGAACTTCATTAATGCCTTCTTTATTTAGCTTTAATGAACCCATACCTCTGGATGAAACACCGAGCTTGACACCTTCGCCGATCAGCCCCTTGGCGATGTTACCCATCGGAGTATCCATCAGCTTTGCCCGACCCACGAAATTGGTGCCTTCTCTCTTCAAAGAAGTGATCATATGAGATACACGATCGAGGTTAATCGATGGACCATCAGGATGACCTAACTCGCCGAGAGCACGACCTTTTTGAATGTAAGACTCGTCGTAACGATTGACTTCTTTTTCAAGAGTCTCGACAGGATACATACGACCGTTGCGGTTCTTAATGCCTCCTTGCAAGAAGATACCTTCAATGTATACGTTCTTCTTCCCGTCTTCACGAGATTCAGTAATGCATTTCAGATCTTCAACAACTTCGGTGATTAGCTTCATGTCTTCTTACCTTATGAGTTGTTATATGGTGAAATGAATGTGCCTTGCTTCTGTACTTCCAGCAAACAATATGCGTTTGCTGAACCGACAAAATTGACTACTAAATTTGCAGTAGGATTTACATTGAGCGGCATACCGTTACCGGCATAATCAATATAGCTAGTCGAGTCATACACTCCAACAAGAGTCGTACCTCTTAACACTTGAATATGACCATTACCGTCGCAACCCCATGCAATTTGTGTAATGTAAGCTCCAGAAAGAACCTCATCACTCGTAGCAAGACAGGTGGCAGTGGCACCAACATTCGTAGTAGTGCTATTGCCAACAACCACAATATTGCCGCTATTCGCAGCAGATATGTGAATAACAGCAGAGGTATTTTTCTTATTTGATGTAATAGTAACAGCCATTATTCACCTCTATAACTGATTGAGAAATCCAACATCTGTTCGATGCCGTCTGCGGTGTCGCAGGCTTGCATGAATGCATATTGGTTATCTTCGTTGAGTTTTTCAAAGACCGATACCATCGTTCTCTGATGTGTTTCTGAAATATCAGCCAGCTTAGTTAGAAGACGCTCTTCTTTATTAAGTGGTTTGCCGCCGCGTTCTGCTGAGAGCTTCGCTGCAATTGCCATAACTTGGCGCTTTTTCTGTGACTTACCCATAAACTGAGGAGCATCAGACTTTTGGAAATCCTTGATTACGGTTCCCATCGACGCTTTCTTCATGTCTAACTTCTCGTCAACTTGCTCAGTTTCTTCATTCGCAATTTTACGAACAGCGTTCTTACGATTATAGTACTTACGAGCTCCATCAGCGCTGTTGCTTTTTGCAAACAAACCTGGAAGTTGCTTTCCAGCTTTTTGGGCGTATGCATCTTTCTTTCCGGCCGAGATCTCGTCGATCTGTTCAGCTTCTTCAGACATCTTGATTTCACCGCTGCGACGCTTCAAAGCCATCGTACGACCAGCTGCACGCTTCTTCAGAGTCTTGGTATCTGATCCGTCGTTTGACCAATCACCGCCACCCATCTTCATCTTATCAGCAATCTTCTTGCCTTGCTCGCCAGCCTTGTTGTAATAGGTGCGAACAGTTTCTTTCGAAAGCTCATCGATCTGCTCGGCTTCTTCTTTGGCCATAACTTTAGGCTTTTTAATACCACCTATCATATCACCATATGACTTACGGCCGGCTAGTTCGCGACCTTTAGCACGTTGTTCACCGCCCTGGTCAGCAATAGACTTTGCCTTCATTCGGTATCTACGAAGTGTGCCGTGTGATAGTTCATCGATCTGTTCGGCTTCTTCAGCAACTTTCTTCTTCTTACGAAGAAGTTGGAAGTCATGCGCATCGACCTTGCCATTCTTATTAGCATCGATCTTATGCTGAGCACCCTTCAGTTCTTCATACACGTCTTCGTCTTCGCCAGGATTATAACCGTGACGTTCTTTCTTGCGATCGGCCATCTTGACCTTCGAGCCCTTGAAAACTTCGTCGTCATTGCCGTTGCGATCAGCAGTCTTCGCAACTACGTGTTTGTCAATGAACTTCTGCTCGTCAGGATTCTTGACGACCATCGGCCCAAGCTGTCTTTCATTTAAGAAATCTTTAAGCGTCTTCGCCATCGTCGTCATCTTCCTCTGTGTCTAAGTCTTCGAGATCTTCTAATTCTTCGAGATCAAGATCATCGATATTAAAATCTTCGTCTTCGAACTCTTCGTCGTCAATTTCAAAATCTTCTTCGTCGAAGGCATCATCAGCGGCTTCGTCTTCGTCATCGATGTCTTCTGGTTCGGCGAACATTTGCTGAGCATATGCAACGCTTTCATCTTCGAGTCTTGCGTCAATCTTCTGTCTCATAATTGCGTCGAATGCGTTTGCAAACCGTGTCGGTTGTTGATCTACGGTTGCTCCAATCAGTTCGTCAATATCCATATAAATTCTCCAAAATTCTTTTACTATTTATACTCGGTTTATTTTCCTACCAAATCTGGTACGTTTGGAATAGAAGTAGCCTTCGGTTTACCTGCTGGTGAAGGAGTCGCATCATCTGGAGAAGGCGGAGTGCCTGCATCTTCAGGAGGTAACTGTTCTCCACCTGGCCCCATTTCTGGTGGAGCATACTGCGGATTATCCATTTCTTCAATAATCTGCTTGTCGATCTCTTCCATATCTTCTTCTGTCTGATAAAGAACGTTCCGACGAATCCATTCGTGCGAATAGTATTTTCCTGCATAGTCATCGACATCACGTAACATCGAAATACGATCGCGAAGAATCTCTGTATTCTTGAGTTCGGCGAAGTGATTATCTTCAGAATATTCGTATTTAAAGTTAGCTTTAAATTCGGCCCAATCTTCTGATGTAATGATACCTTTCAGAATCAATTGTTTCTCAAGAATCTTACTAAAAATTTCTGAGAATCGAGTGCGAAGACGTGTAATAAATTTAGCAAACTTCACTTCGTCGCGAGTCACTTCAGTGGCTCGGCCAAAGTTAAATGCTTGTTCAGGATCGAGGCGAGAGATCGGAACGTTCAAAGCTTTGTAAAGCTTACGTTGAAAGTAAACGATGTCGTCGATCTGTCCAAGGTTCTGACCTCCCGGAAGAGTAGTGATTTCTGTACCCTTACCGCCTTCACGACGAGGTAGCCAGAAATCTTCGAGCATGGTCATGTGTTTCCGATCATCGCGGATTTCTCCGGTTCCGGCATCGTACACGACTTTATTTTTAAAGCGAGTCATCACATCACGAAGATATTGCTCAGCTTTCATTTTCGGTAGGTTACCGACATCGATGTAGAAGATACGACGTTCAGGTGCACGTGAGATACGATAGATGACTAATGAGTCTTCCATCGCCTTTAACTGATTGAGTGGCTTAATTGCCTTCTGCAGATAACCAAGAACCATGTCACCTTTGACATTGACAAGGCCAGAAGATACGTTGACAATCGAGTCGACTGCGATCTTAATGCCTTGTGTAGTAGGATCTTGATAATTCGGTTGACTTGGAGTTTTACCAAAACCGTTTTCATTGTAGATGTAGAACTCTTCGCCTACCATCGGAACAATGACGTTTGAATCTTTTGCAACTTTTCTTTTCTTCTGAGTCTTGACTTTCCGAAGCTTGCGAGGATCTACATAGCGTAGTTCCTGAATACCTTCTCTCGGCTTCTTCTCGTCGATCATCAAGTGATAGAATATTCTGCCGTCGACATACCATTTCCGAAAGATCTCGTATGCGTGGCTATTAAATTCAAGAAGTTCGAGTACAGTTTCGAATTCGTCGAGAATAAGTTTCTTGACTTTGTCTGGCTGTTTTAAATCGTCAAGATTTAAAGATACGACTTCTTTTTTTGGATCAATGACAACCGCTTCGTTGATAATATCATCGACTGCCAATTCGATGTCAGGATGTTGAGCCATCTCTCTATACGTCGAGACAAGCTCTGATTCGGTTCGAATAGAACCTTCCATATCAACGTACTGGCCGTAAGCTCCACCTTCAGCAAGAACAAGCGCTCCATCATCGTCCTGTTTTGGGGCAAATGATAGAAGCGCTTTTTCTTCTTGCTTTCTTTTAATTTCAAAACCAAATAACTCGGCCATGGATTCTCCAATTTAAATAACAAAAAAAGTAAGGGTAATAACTACCCTTTACTTATTAATCACCGCCGGCATCGCCTGTCTGTCCGACCTTACCAACTGACCAGTAGTCATATTGGAATGTCACCTGGAACAGTTCGATCTGATCAGTCGTCGACCAATCGAGCTCGATAGGGCTGATATTACTTGGGAAGATTCCGTTAAAATCATAAGTACGGATCTTCGTACCATCTTTACCAAACTGAGTGACTGTGGCCTGAGACTTATATCCAGGGCCAATTTCTCTGACGTTGCGCTGTAGACGATTGATCTGATTCGACCATTCTTCCATGGCATTCCGAATCAAGAAGTCTTCATCGTTCATGATTGTGACTGTCCATTCGGCGAATGTTCTATCACCAGCTAACTTCATTTGACGACCAAAGTAAAACACTGGAATGACTCCAAGATCAGAGCCAGGCAGCTGAGCTGCCTGACACATGAATCTTGTTTTTCGATCTCCATCACTGTTCGCGGGATTTGAAATATCCACTTGGAACAGATTTTGTCTTGCACCGCCAAATTGTAGCTGGCTTCTCATTTCATTGATATTAAAAGCCATTTACTTTCCTCCTACGTTTATTTTTATTTATTAGAACTGGCCAGCGATTTCGTTGAACTCGACACCAGATCTGACGGCGACGAAGTTTAGCTGAATGAAGTTGATCGACTTAGCAGGCTTAATGTAGATGTCTCCAACAAAGCGATTGCTGTCAATTACTTCAGCAGTGTTATTCGTCTCGTCACAAACCACGCGGAAGTCAAAGATTCCACGACGACCTTGAACGTCGCGAAGATATGGCTCAACCAGATTCACAAACTGTGATCTTGTGAAATCGTCGTTGAATTCAAACAGCGTAGAGTTTGAAGCTGTTGCAATCGCCTTTTCAAGAACAATAAACAAGCGACGTACGTTAATACGATCGAATGCACTTGCACGACCGAGGAGAGTCTTATCTCCGTAGAGTACTGTGCCTTGACCCGGGAATGTCACGATTGGATTGACATCATTCTTATACAGAAGATCTCTTTCAGTTTTTCCAGGGCTAAACGCCAGCTTGACGAGGTTTTTAATTTGACCGCGAGTAAATCCAGCAGGAGAGAACCAAGGATCTTTTAGGCTATCGCTGCGAGCAGTAATACCAGCAATATCGCCGTTCAATGGAATGTAGCGATAGATATCTGCATACTTGTCGTACTGATATTTGTAACCAGAATCGAGGAATGCATATGAGGTATTACGCAGAAGATTTCTGAAATCTACGATGTTCTGCGCTTGTGCATTTTCTGTAGTGATACCTACAACATCAGAGTAGGCTGGCGAAACGAATACTACGCAATCCTTACGAACTTCTGCAATGTTGTCGATCAGATAGTTAGCTAACTGAACGTCGTTCGTTCCGATTGCTTTCCCTTGAAGAATCAAAGAAACATCGACTGTACTTGCATCTGCGAAGAGATCGTATGCAGCACCAACGGCTGCCATTGATACTGTACTTTCTGTCGCACCGTCTGTTCCGCGAACGAATGACTTTGTATAAGTCGTCGTATTGGTCGAGTTAGCAACGGTTGAGAGAGTATTCGAAGCAGCGCCAGAGCGATCGTTTGTAGCCCAAATCCAACGTGAGAAGTCGTTGATCGCCGTCTTGTAGTAGTTAGTTGTACCATCTTCTTTCTTAGCATCTGTTGCACGCGAAAGGTTTTGGTAGATTTCAAGCACTTGACCAGGTGTTCCGCTGATTAGACCATCTTCGTCAACCACAACAACTGAAACTTCGTCTTTCGTAGAAAGTCCGGCGTTTGTCATCGCTTGAGATACGCCTGGAGCAGAATCTACAGTGTTGAAGTATTCCCATTGACGCTTCAGTGAAGTAGCACTAAAGTTAGTCGACTTGTTCCAAGTTGAATCGAAAACGATGTTGAAGTAAATGTTTGTACCGTCATCGGCTTGCGCGCCCTCTGAGACAACCTTCATGTTCTGCTTACCGATAGAAGTATTACCAACTTCGATATAATCGCCGACAGTGATCTTATCTTTAAGCGCTGTGACAGCCAGACGTGCTTGTGCAAGAGTAAGACCGAGACCAGTCGCTGTTTGTTTTGTAAAATAAACAACCGAGTTGGCTGCGCCATTCGAGATGGCAACGTTTGCTCCGCCAGATGTTAGCGAGAGAGTAAAGCCACTTGTATTCGCTCCAGTAATGTAGTACGATGTACCTTCTGATAAACCTTGAATGCTATTCGCAGTCGAAGAAGCTCCCTTTGCATACCATACTGCGTCACCGTTCGTAAAGAGTGTATTTGCGGTAGCAAGAGAGATAAAGTTAGCTGATACACCGTTCGATCCAACTGCGCGTGCTGTTGCAGAAGCGGCTACACGATCTGCGAAATCGTCGTTAGACCATACGAATACTACGTTAGCAGTATTGCTACCAACATCGATAGCTATTGTTGCCGATGTAAGATCAGCAAGAGCATATGCATTTGCAGTGGTTGAACCCCATGAAGTATTAGTTTCAAACGTGATGGTTTCAGCGTATTGTCTATCACTGTCGCACATTGAAACTTTGAGAGAGTTACCGAGTGCACCCGGATAACGAGCTACAAACTCTGTTCCAGCGAAAGTTGTATTCGCTGCGCCTTTGTTTTCAAATTCTTCTGAGTTTCTAACAACTACGTTTGATGCAACGACTGCAGCTGTATCACCAGCATAAGCAGAGAGAGTAGTAGCATTCGCAAAGAATGAAATTAGAGCTGAAGCATTTGCTGTCGCGGCTCTCGAAATAGTAGTAGTGGTATTGGAAACCGCTGTAACGAAGGTATCATCGGGAATGCCATCGCCTTGCACGCGATTACCAACTGTAAGGCCAAGAGCCGCGCCGTTCGCCGTGGCAAGCGTAGTATTACTACTAAGCGTAACAGTCGCTGTATTAGAAAAACCTGTTGTATTGGCGGCCCGCGAAACATACAAAGCATTTCCATAAGAAAGGAAATTTGCGGCTGTATAAAACGTTTCGTAGTTGTCCGAGGTCGGTTTACCGAAGCGATTTGCGAGTGTATTTTCTGAATCTACAAGAACGAACTTTCCGACTGGTCCCCAACGAAATACTCCGCCAAAACCGCCGACCGTAGTCGCAAGTGCTGGAACAGTAGTTGTAAGATCAATTTCGGAAACATTGATTCCTGGGCTGACTTGAAACGCCATTGTTATCTCCCTTTAAAGGTTAGTCATGTAAGTTGCATTTACTTTATTTATAACTTCAAAAAATTAGGGTATTTGTTCATAAAACCCAAATTAATCGTATATTTAATTTGATACTAAAAGTTTCCTTCGAAAAAACCACGCTTTTGCGCTACCCAAAAATCATCTCTTGGTCCGCCGTCAAATAACGACTCATTGACTTCTTCGTCATGAGCATCATCACCTGTACTCATGAGACCGAATGGTAGCATCTGTTGCTCAAGCATCTTTTCGTTCTGCTCGTAAATTTGCATACGAATATCGATATTTGTAATCTCTTTCAGATACGGTTGTGTAGTCAACCAGGCAAAGAGAACACAACACATGGCCATGTCATCATTGCCGTCTTCTGCTTCGTAAGACTGATTTCCTTTCAGAGTGTTCTTGAGTGAAAAACGACTCAACTCATAGATAGTATCATAATCATAAATTAAAAACTTGTCACCCTCAACAAGAGTTTTCAATGTGGCACAACCAATTCTCTTGACTTGCTTTGATGTTTTGACTCCATAGTGTGTAGTGGTAGCAAAACCACCTGATAAACTTTGTCCTGTTCTACCATTATTCGCAGTCACCAGAACTCCATCATATTCAAGATCATAGTGTAAGATGTCCGCGACTTGCTGACCAATATCATTTGTTTCGACGAGAACGAGAGCATCATTATATTTGACTGCGGCACCGTAGATAATATTTGGATATATTAATGGAGATATTAGATTGTTTCGAAATGCTGCGACTTGACGATATGGCATCGTCGATACGTTGACGACAATAAAAGCAGAATAATCTGCTCCGGCTCCTCGAGCAGTATCAACCACGATAGCATAAATGGTATCTGGTTCTGGCTCTTCATAGATCTTGAGTCCACCGTCTGCCTGAGCAATCGGTTGTTTATAGACCATATTACGAAGCTTGGTAGGATGAATCAAAGTATTCGAAGAACCAAGGAACTCGCACTCGTATTCTTGTCTGAACTGATCTTCAGACGTATTGCTGATCGTCTGTTCTCTCCATGCTTCGTCACGGCCTGGAATCTGTGACCAGTGAACATCGACACGAGCATAAGCATTACGGCCTTCTTCTGACTCGGTCCAGATACGATAGAACATGTTCATGCCGTTCGGTGTCGAAGTAATCAGAACCTTCGAACTTTGACCAGATGAAATGGTAGGATAGACCGAAGCAAAGAATTCGTCTTGAATATTGGTCGGAACGAAGGCAAACTCGTCGAGGTAAACCATGTTCTGTGAAGTACCACGAATCGCAGAAGACGAAGTAGCTGAGGCAAGGATTTCAGATCCGTTCTCGAGCTTAATGTTACCCTTATTCCACTCAGTCACACCCATCTGAAGCCACTTCGGAAGATGCTCGAACATCAACTGAATACGACCAAGGATTTCTCTTGCCTGTCTATCTTTGTTAGCCAGAATAGCGATCGAGTATTCTTCGTTAAATACGATCTTCCAAAGCAAATAAGCGGCAACAGTCGTCGTCTTACCAACCTGACGAGGCATCTTACAGATGACAAATCGATTCTCTTCGAATGCAAGGATCATTTCCTTCTGGAATTCCCAGAGCGGGAACATGATCAAACCCTTGTCAATATTGACAATCTTACAGTAAGTTAAGATGAAGTAGATCGGATCCTCAGAGCACTTAATATACTCGGCAACTTGCTCTGGAGTATACTCGACCTTTGTGTCAGCTCTTTTTAATCGAGGATTACCTAAGTAATTTTCACTCGCCATCTTTATGCTGCTTTAGATATTTTTGTAACTCTGCAGTCGAACCAACAAAAAGATTGTTTGTGACTTGTTGTGGAGAAGCAGAAGGATCATCTTCCATCAATTTTTTCTTTTTGACTTGTAAATCCAAAAGATCTTTACTCGCTCCGACCATAGTGTTCATCATTCCAGCAAGTACTTCATATGCTCTTGGATGTTGACTTTGTTTTGCCACATCCATTAGATCGAAGAGAGCTTCTTGCCCTTTATTAATGACTTCCATCATATTCTCGCGAGCAAATTCAAAGTCAGCCGAGACTTGAGTACTCATCTTTTTTTCGATCACAGCTGGTAAGTTATCGCCGGCGGCGATGTTTAAAAATTTATCAAGTTCATTGCTCATTAGATATTCTCAGTAATTGTATTAATAATGGCATAGTCATCTGTACTTATAATATCTTCATACGAAATACTTAAAGCAGTGTTGGTAGTAGGTTCTCCGTTCGCGGTGAGTCCAGGACGTGAAGTCACTACTATCGTATTCGCTGTGCTATTAGTATTTCCGGTCGCGACATCTTCTGGAAATCTAAATACAGTTTCAGCGTGTTTAATTAGTTTTGATTTCTTCGATGGTCCGTACAACCAACCTTTCAATGTAAAGCTAAGTGTCCATATTAAAGCTCTTCTTTGTTCGAAGTTGCCTTCATATTGATCTTGAGAAGAGATACTATTTAGAACAATAGGAATATCTCGCGCGCTATCGACTTCTGGTACAACATTCACGCTTACGGTAAAAGCTGGTGTAAAGTAAGGTACGATCTGCTCTACGATACGCGTGCCATCTTCGGCATTCTTCACTAAGATGTTCATTTCGAACTGCATATCATATGGAACAGGTTGATATTGATACTTGACTTCGTCATCGGTGCCCGCGGTTGCAGATTGCTTCGTCAGCTTATTCAGAGTGTTTAACTTACGAGTAGGATCATATTCTAAAGTCGTCATTTCAAAAGAAATACGAGGAAGAATAATACCAACTTGATTATCGAGTCTCGGGCTTTGTTCGAGTCTCGAAAGTATTTTGTCTTTTGGACCGTACGTTAAAGGGACTTTCAGAGTCTGAAGTACTTCTCCAGTCGAGCTAAGTCGATTGATATAGATATCGTTGAAGACAGTACCAAATACAATGATGTATTTTCTTAAACTGTCATGATTCCATGTTCTTCCAAACATTATACTTGTCCTTCACTAAACGGATCTATCTGCGTCCAGTCAAGGATAGTGTCCCCGTCTGTTTCAAACTCGATATTATCTTCGAATGCATCTCCGGCTTGTGTGCCAAAATCATAGCTACCTTGTATGATTGGATTTCCTTCTTGAGTAATCAGAAGTAAATTGTCATTCGTCAAGATTCCAAAGGCATCGAGACTTAGACTGGAGTTTTTCTCAATGCTATCGATAGCTGTAATACCTGTATTCAACTTCTCGCTACCATACTCGAACATCTCACAAACAAGATCATACATCTGGATAGCGCCCATCTGATAAAAGACAGGAGTTTTGTTCACATACTTCACATACATTAAACGATCTGCCATTGCAAGATAAATCAGATCGCCTTCTTGAGGACGATCGATCATCTCAACGTTTCCGATCTCATTCATAAAGTTACGAACAGAGACAGTAAATGTGACTTGATCTCTGATTTCAAGACCAAACTTCGACAAGAATTGCCCGTCGCCTTCGTAACTTTCATAGCTACGAATATACATGTCAATTAAGTAATTACTGTTGTATTCTGATACTGCATCTTCTTCGTAGATTTCATCTTTGGCTACGAGTGTACGAGGACAATAGAATACATCATGACCATATATTTGAATAGACTCAAGAACCAGATCCTCGATTAAGATCTGCTCTTGACTATTTGTAAAGTTGTTAAAATAGAAATTGGTTGTCATAGGGTTAACCTATCATATCGAGAACCGGAAGGGAATAAGATGAAATCATTTCTTGTTCCATCTTAGTTCTTGCGTCGACCGCGTCATTGTAGATTTTCTCTCCGTTAAACTGTACTCCACCCGGTAAGGACATTCCAGTAAACTTTGTAAGATTCGAACCCCATTGTTCTTTAATCAAAGTCGTAGCATAGTTTTGAAGCCAACGATCGTTATAAGCATCTGTCCATGTTTCTGGATCTACAACTTCGTAAGCTTCGACGAGTAAGAATTCACCGACAGCAACTGTATTCCAATCCATATCAACATAAAGACGATCTTTGTGACGAGAATAACGAATAGGTTGTTTACCAACAAGAAGCTCAGTCATGAGTGCAAGATGTTCCATGACCATGTAGTATGGAACAAGAGATACGTTTGTCAAAGTATAAATATCATTCAGTGCGATCTGATAGCGAATATTAAAGAGGTCGTCAGAGCGAATCGAAGGATCACCCATCGAGAAGATGCTGACAGCACCAATGATATTCTCTGGAAGAGTGATATACTTGTTTGTTACGTCAGTTGACGTGATAGCATGCTTATAGTATATTCTCTCTGAACCATCGAAGTGATAGTCATACCAGTAACGAATTGCTTCATCGATGCGATCATCTACCTGATCATCGTCGACGTTAATCTCAATGACTGGTTTGCCGAGCTTCCGAAGGCAATACTCTTTAAATGTCGCTTTTGTAGTAGGAGTTGCCATCGAATACCTCTTTATTATATTTATGTGTCTAGCTATTTATAAGACGTATAAATACAACTAGTATAGCATGAGGACTTGAAATATTATGAATTTAGACTTGATGATTATTGATAACTTCTATATCAATCCAGACGCGGTCAGAGCCTTTGCTTTAACTCAAGACTTTGGCGTCATAGGTAACTATCCAGGAAAACGAACACCTTCATTCTTGACACAAGATGTCAAAGATTGCATTCAGCATTGGATGAATCCAGTCGGAAAGATTTCCAATTGGCACGAAGATTCCGGTTATACTGGTGCCTTTCAATACGCTACCGCTTTAGATCGAACGTGGATTCATTGCGATCATACAAGCATGTGGGCTGGTGTATGCTACTTGTCACCAGATGCTCCATATACCGCTGGCACTGCCATGTATCGGCACAAAGAAACAGGCGAATATCGGGCTCCAACAAACGAGCACGAAGCATATGACTATACCAAGTGGGATCGAATCGATGTTGTAGGCAACAAATACAATCGATTGATTCTTTATAGCGGTGACCTTTTCCATGCTAGCTTAGATTACTTTGGGAAAGATTTATATGATGGACGTCTTTTTCAGACATTCTTTTTTGACACGGAGCAAGTGAGATGAAAGTTTGTAAAGTAATATGGTCGACGAATCGACTCGAGTATTTAATTCCTACACTCAAATCTCAGCGTGATATGTTAGACTTTGAAGGTTGTGAAGTCGAAGGCATCTTTATCGATGATATGCCAAAAGGTCGCCACGATGGTACGATGTTCGAGTTAGCCAAAAGTTTTGGTTTTACCGAGATCTTCTTACATCAACAGAATATGGGTTTGCCATACGTATGGAATCGAACCTTCGAACTGCTGAGAGAACGAGATTATGACTACGTGTATCTATCAGAAGATGATGTGACGTTCAACTGTCCGATTCGAATGCTCGACATGACTCAGATCTTACATGATTATCGTAACGTTTCTCAAGTATGTTTGACAAGACAAAAATGGTATGATTTTGAAGAGGAAACTCAGGCTTATGAAACAGACATTACACTCGGAAAATATCGAGGAGAACTTTCTGAAGCATATTTTTGGAGTTTGGCAAGTGTTTTTCCGCGTGCCATAGTAGATCTTCCTCATACCGAATCAGTAGGCGAGAAGAACTTAAGTGAGTATGTCGTCGCGAAATCGTTGCAACAACTTGGCATGCAAACATGTAAGCTCAAGACCGAAGAAGGAAATAACATCGTCAATCATATCGGCGAGTATAGCATCGGCAAGCGAGCTGAGCCAGGAGATCCTCGCTACGAAGATTTTGCAGCATACGATCCTGAAACAAAGTACAGCTCGAAGCATGGAACAAAGTGGATGAAAGGCATATAATGAAAAACGCTAGAAAACATCTTAAAAAACATGGATATGTTCTCATCAAGAACTTTTTATCTGCAGAAGTAATTCAGATTTGTAAGTCTTTTATGGATGTTTCACAGGCTTCGAATATTAAGACTGTAGAAGCAAATCCTTATCTCATTGGCAATGTCGATCACTATCAACCTACTATCTTTGCTGATAGTATGCTGCTCGCATATAAGAATAAAGTGCAAGACATCTTTAATACTGAATTGATTCCTTCTTATGTATTTTTTAGGCAATATTATACCGATTCTGAACTCAAGATCCATCGAGATCGTTCTGTCTGTGAATTCTCAGCTACTATACTAATTGACAAAGACGGCGATCAGCCAACGTCTTTATGTTTCTGTGATGACGAACACGGATCAAATCCTGTAGAAGTCTTTATGGAAGAAGGAGATGCTATTATGTTTTATGGCACAACCGAATTTGACGGAAGATGGCATTATCGACCAAAGGTAGAACAAAAATCTATCACACAAGCCTTTTTACATTATGTTTCACCAGGAAATGTAGCACAATATGGTTTTCCACTTCCTGTTTATAGAGACTAATAGTTCCACTGATCCATATCAAAAAACTCTATGTCATTATTGTCTCTAATGTTTTCTAGAAACTGCTGTTGCAACTCAGGAATTAGATGATTTTCTAATGATCTGACCTTAAATTCATTCAGTTCATTTATTTTACCTTGACATATCTCTGATATGTTAGGCATTTCAAAAAAATCTAACATCAAATTAAACTTGTCTTTGTCTATTATATGAGACAAGGATGTTTCATAATGTTTGACGCCCCAAGATTCAAGTTTTGTTTTATATTGTCTACACAGTCTTTCAATCTCAAAGCAATACCATAAACAATATTGATAATCATGTGGATCCTGTAATGTGATTTTGATGGCATCTTTGTCATTTGGATTGACAGATGTTAAAGGCGACTTAGTCGGATCCCAACCAAAACTATACCAGCTTAAGGCAACATCTCTTGGATCACGGCGAAGCGTAATGACATTTGGTTTATAACCGTTATCGATAAACAACTCTAAGTTATTATCTTGGCATATAAGAGATACAGTATCAACATAGTATTCACAGTCTAAGTTTTCGATATATTCGATCTTAGACTTTATGAATCTGTTTTTTTCTGCCAACGATTTTCCGTAAATAGAAGAAAAACACTGCTCGATATTATCAGTACACACATAGTATGATTCATGTGCAATAGTATTTGGAATTTGATTAAATGCAGTGTATAAAAACGTAGAGCCCGATCTTCCTGGTGTTAATAAACACGTAAATTTAGGCACTTAACCACCAAATGTGTGTGTCAAATTCGAGATAGTCGTCGTAGCCTGGAGGTGATTCAATAGTATATGTGTGTATTGGATTTTTTACATAAAAATTATAATACAAAGTATGAGATCTTACCGGGCATCCGACAAGTACTGGTTTGAAATTATTTTCAACATACGAGAAGAGATCATCGTTATAGAATGGATCGCCCATTATGAATAAGTCATAGGCGTGGCTTGGTTGATAGTCAAAAACGCTTTGTTGAACCAATTCTATTTCAACGCCATTCGCTTCAGCATTGAGTTGCATGATTTCTATACTCGGTGTATAGTCATCGACTGCTATTACTCTTGCAGCGCCAGCCATTTTAGCTGCGATGGCTGCAATTCCAGATCCAGCTGCCATGTCAATGATTGTTTTGCCTTGAACTAATTGCGGATTATCAAGAATATATCTGGCAAGTGCCTTTCCGCCTACCCATGCGTATGCCCAACAAGGATATCTATCGGGATATACGATGTGATGTGCTGTATCACATAGATACAATTGTATCTCAGGCACAAAATCGACCGGCTGAAGTCTTACTAATTTTTCGTATTTGGTTAGTTCAGGCATTTACTTTTCCCACATATGTTGATATCGTGATACTAGCTTATTTATGAGTTCTGTCTTTTTAGTCAGATCTGGAATATAAAATGGATCTAACCATGGATGTTCTTCTTTGTCATAAAAACACGCAGTATCATTTAGTTCTAATATACGATTCGAAACAAACTCCATGGATATTGATATTCGCGGATTTGCATTTTTATTAGTAGATTTTTTCCCCCAATGTAATATCTGCGGATGCCATCCAAGCACATCTCCTGATTTGGCTTCAAGTATTTTTTTACTATTATCATAAAAATCTTCTTGCCAATTTGCATAATACGATTCGTCTGTATTATAAAAGTTAGGATCGTTTGCTATTGGCACGACACACATGCAACCATTCTCTGAAGTTGCATCTGTTAAAGGAATCCAGATAGTTAAAGTTTTTGGAAGACCGTCATCAAATGTACTATAATATCCGCCTTCTCGATGTATCTTCCAGCCTCTTTCTTCTTTCGATGGATCGATATGCCATGCCCACACTTCAGGAAGCCGATAATAATTTTCACCAAGAATAGATTTGATGTGTGCATCGATCTTGACCGTCAATAACCAAAACTCGTCGTATATAAAACACCATACTGGTTGCATATCAAGATCTTTTAACTTTTCAATGCATCGAGTCATTTCATCGAAAGGCAGATTCCATGAGTCAAATGGTATATGGAAATATCCGTCGTTAACTATTTTATCTTTGACATCTTCTATAGCAATTTCTGACGGTGTTGCCCAACGATCTATTTCTGCAATCGTAAGATTTGGACATAATTCTTTCCAAAATTGAATATCATGCATGGACTTCAATGTTCCCAGATATTGAAATTCTTGGAGAGTCTGTAGTATAAAATGGATATACGCTATGCTTCAGCATCGCCGGAAACATAATCATAGTTCCTTCCCATTGTTTATCAATATACAGCGGGGAATTTTCTTGTGTTCCTATAAACGAATTATAATAAAAATAAAATAAAGAAGTATCACGACTTTTTGCATTTTTAAAAGTGTTCAATTCTTCCTCTAAATCATACGGGATCTGTAACCATATAACCCAAGATGCTGCACCTTCATGATGATGCACGGGATTGAATTCATGTTTTTTCTGGACATTTATCCATGCTGTATCAGAAATATAATATTGGTTTGAAAGATGATAGTCAAATCTTTCTCTATATTCAATCCACATATTATTAATAATTTTTTCAAAATATGGATTTACTTTGATTTGATATTCACCAGCAATTTGACCTACTAAATGTTCATTATATGGGATCTTTTTTTCAGCATCTGCAAGTGCATCAGCTTTTATCTGCCTGAATATATCATTAGGTAGTTTTGTTTTTAATACCCCAGGATTTTTAAGTTTTATTTCTTCGTATAACATAGATTTAAGTCGCCGAAACACTTCTCTGCATATATTCTACAAATTCGGGAGGGCCCATTTGATACCATCTTCCGTCAACTTCAATGTTAGCACATATATTATGAGAAGACGTATACATATAGACCCAATTTAAGATTACAGAATCAATCTTCTGATGGCTTTCTGCGATATTCCAATAATTGTGTTGAAGATTATCACCCCAGCCTTTTTGCGTAATAATAACTTTTGATAAATCCGGTCTCATCCATTCTGGAATAAGTGTCGAATCATCTCTTAGCCATTCACATGCATATGCTTTACAAACACCTGGCCTTTTTTCATAAATAGTGCAACCCTCTCCACCTAAGTAGTGACACGGTCTTCCCTTATCCATAATTTTTCCGTAAATATCAGCATATAAAGTGCCCGTACAGCATTCTTTACAATCTCCACATTCTCTATTCCGTTTGAGATTCGGCACTGTCATTTGTTATTTCACCTTTATCATCTTGAATTTCTTCATTAACAATTATATTAGATTTAGTGTCTTCTTCAATTTCTTTATTAATAACGACGTGAGTTTCGCCTGGTATCAAAGGATAATTCATTTTACTGACTAATGCAGGATAGTCTCGACCGCGATCTTCGATCTTTTGATTAATGTAATCTACGCCAGAATATTTGTAGTAATCTATGAGAACGGATTCTTGAACATATTCAAGATAATCTGTCCACTGTTTAACAGATATTTTTACGCATTCTGAGTATTTATCCATACTAATAATAGGTTTATACCACTGTTTAGTAGTATACTCTCCGGATCCGGCGAAATGATATACTTTAACTTCAGTCGGCGCGTACATATAGTAACCGGCTTCAAATGATGTCATAGTAAGAAGCTGTTCTTCAGCATCAAAAAACGAAAGATGATTGATTCCTACATTTTGAAGCCATTCGACATGAGTAAAAAGATTGCCGGCAAAAAGATGTGCTGTAGGCATCACATCTGGTGTAGGAGGAACATGATGTCCATGTACTGCTAATATAGAATTTCTGTCCCACATAAAATATTTTGCATGTGTGGTAATTCCGTAAGCTTCTATATGTTTATACGGTTCAAACTTTTCAGTTAACGTATAAGTTTTAGTTCCACCGTCAATAATAACTTTCTTACTACCAGATTTCTTGACACCACGCTTATAGTCTTCTACAAGATATCGATCCCAGTTTTCATCGAACACCATATGACTGTCGATTTGATAAAAGAAATCCTCATCTCTTACATTCAGTGAGTTAACCTTTCTCGCCCAACCTACCCCGTCTGAATATTGTGGTTCGACTCTTTTATAAACAACATCCGGTCTTGCCACAAGTTCTGGATATAACTTCTCAAGCGAGTCTTTGTATACGATCTGTTCTAAGATCGAGTAAGTTGCTTCGTGTCTATTTGATTTGTTTTCAATTAAACTCTCAAGAGTATAATGTAAAAGTGGATCTCTATAAGAACAGATTGATACAAATATTTTCATTTTGACAACCTAAACACTTTCTTTAACATTTGAAACCTACGATAATATTGTTTATCATCACCGGGAATTTCATTATTCCATTTGTCTACTTGATCTTGTGATCCAGGCCCAAATCCAGCATTAAATTCTTTATTCCAGAACGGGATCACATGCAACAAAGGATCTCCAGCTTTGATATGTACCTCGCACTCACGCTTTGGAGCACAGATAAAATTGGCAGTATGAAACTTTTCATAATCAACAGATCCAGGTAATACCATCAAATCGTCTAAGAAGTCTGAATGATAAATCGCAGGTAATAACAAGGCTGTAATATTACCACGACCAAAAATAGCCCAAGGTGCTCCAAAATTAAGAGGAGTCAACGGAACACCATCTTCTGGTTCAAAGATCCCATCGATTACGTCTGCACCCATTACTCTACCTGGCAAATATCCGCGGGTTCCGCGTTCGTCAGATCCAATATAGTGAGCAACACCTGCTTTATTCGCTCTAATGTGAATATCAATCCATGCAGGAATAATATATCCCATCTCAGCATATTGAATCATACCGGGGCAGTGAGGCAACATATGCTTTTTGTATTTGTTTTTTTGATATTCAAATGTGCGCGGTTTGATATCAGCCGCTCTTACAACAGGATATGTCTGATAAGCAGTTCTACTGGTATCTACAAATTCAAGATCTTTTTTCTTTTTAAGAAAATTGAAAATCATTTTCTAGGTTCCCTCAATTCTTGTGTATAGACATGACGACGACTGTCTTGTGCTTTTTTGATATTATCAATGTGTTTAAATTCTTTAGTGGTCATTTCTCTGACGATTGGTTTAGATGGAATATCGCTTCTTTTAATAGGAAACACTACAACAAGTGGAGTTCCTGCTGGAATAATATCATCAAAGTTAGGAGTGTGCCAGATTGCAGGAAAATTGATTTCTTTAGGATATCTATCAGTGTCGACAAGACCTGACAAACACGTAAAGTCATTATCAAAATTATTAACTAATGGCATGATCATCGTAGAATAACCGGGCTTTGTTTTAATCACCCAATAGTTGATGAACTTTATTGGAGCTGCCGGAAATCCGGGCGCAGTCTTTTCACCAACTTGCTTGATATTATGAAACTCACAAATCTTTGTACCAGGAGGATTTGTCACCTCAATATGAGTGCGATCGTGATTAGAAATGAGATGTAGATCTGCTTGTAAAGGAATCACGTATCCTAATGTCATTGCATCTAGCATTGGCATACATTTCTTTGCAGACATTGATCGAGCACCAAACGTGTCTCTTTCATCAAGATCGACAGGAATTTTTTTAAACCAATCTGCTATATACTTTGCAGCCGGTTTTGGTTCAGGAATAACACCATGTTGTTCTGGATGGCAATAGAATTCCATCACCGGTTTTTTAAAGAAGTTAAACATTACGATTGCCTTTTTCCCATTACCCACATTACCAATGATTTTCTTTCACCAGAAATAACTGGTTTTACTCGATGCGGCATCCAAGATGCAAAGAAAACAATATCACCTTTTTTAGGTTTCACTACTTTAGTATCTTCAAAATTGCCATTATTGCAAACCTCGAGTTCACCACCTTCATACTCATCAGGATCAGAGAGCATCATCGTGGCAGAGATTTTACGCTGAAAGTTTTGCCAACCAAACTCAACATCCCAGTGCCAAGTGTAGTGTTGGTTAATATTGTATTTTGTGTATTGAAGAAGTTCAACACCTTTAATATCATACATAAATTGTTGATGATTTATGGTTGATGTGATTGCAGCAAGTCGTTCAAATAACCAATGGGAATGTTGATCGGGGTGAATCCATGCTATTTCAGAGTCTCTGACTTCTTTTTTAGCAACTGCATTCTCGGATCCTACTGTACCTTTTCCAAAGTTTTGGAGAGATTCCATATAAAGGATTTTGTCTACTTCTTCAGGTGTAAATCCACCTTCCCATATAGCAAAACACTCCAACGGCGCATTATATTTTTGAAAGTCAAAAGTCATTATATATTCCTCATTATATAAAAATTACGATACTACTATAGTTATATTACCCCCAGGAGCCACTGTCACAGGATATGTTGCGTTATCTGGATATGTATAATAGCTAACAAGTGTTTGACCTACCGGTGTTGCTGGAGTTCCTCCGGTCGCCGATCCGGGAGCTGTCACGCCGAGCGCTGATGATGAGGTACCGGCAACTGCCGGAGTATTTGGATTATATGTTGACGACGTTTGTCCAGTCGGAGCGTTATATGTTCCGGTCGAGGTTTGACCCGTTGGTGCATTATAAGTGCCTGTTGAGGTTTGACCCGTTGGTGCATTATAAGTGCCTGTTGATGTTTTTCCAGTTGGAGCATTATATGTTCCGGTCGATGTTTGGCCAGTTGGAGCATTGTATGTTGCTGTTGATGTTTGACCAGTTGGAGCATTATATGTTCCGGTCGATGTTTTTCCAGTTGGAGCATTATATGTTCCGGTCGATGTTTGGCCAGTTGGAGCATTGTATGAAGATAAAGTACCGCCGCTTGATGGATTAGTACCAGCAAATGTACCTCCACTTGATGGATTAGTACCAGCAAATGTACCTCCACTTGATGGATTAGTACCAGCAAATGTGCCGCCTGAAGGAGAATTATAACTTGCAACTGTACCTGGAGAAGGAGAGTTATAATTCAGATTACCAGCAGTTGGAGCATTATAGAACGGATTGCCTCCGGTACCCGCTTTGGCTTTATAGGGAGTATATCCAGCAATTGTTCCTGGGCTTGGAGCATTATATGAGCTCGCTGTTCCTGCGCTCTCTGGATTATATGTGCTCGCAGTTCCTGGAACAATTGGGTTAAAGTTAGAATTGCCTGGAACGACAGCATTATAGTTAGAAGTGCCCGGAACGACAGCATTATAGTTAGAAGTGCCCGGAACGACAGCATTATAGTTGGCAGTTCCAGGAACAAGTGGATTATAGTTTAGGTTTCCGGGAACAAGCGGATTATAGTTCAGATTGCCTGGAACTAGAGGATTATAGTTTAATGTTCCAGGAACAAGTGGATTATAGTTCAAGTTACCAGGAACGAGTGGGTTATAGTTAAGAGTACCAGGAACGAGTGGATTGTAGTTTAATGTTCCTGGAACAAGTGGATTATAGTTTAATGTTCCTGGTACAAGTGGATTATAGTTTAAGTTACCAGAAATGGCTGCTGTTCCGGTGCCACCTGCACCAGCAACGTTGATTACATTTCTACCGTAAGGGATTGCGATATTGCCTGGTGCATTAAACGTAGTCGTGCCGACACCACTTGCGCGCCAAGTTTTTTCGAGTGTAAATTTAGAACCTCCACCAATACCCATATCTTAGCTCGCATTCTTTACTGACAATGAAACAATGTAAGTATTGCCCGCATCGTACGTCATAATCGACCAGATATCGACAGCATTTGCAGTCGTTGTCGCAGGAGGCGAGACAGCACCCGCGTATTTAGTACCTGTCGGCCATGTAATGGTTCTTCCTCCGGTCGCATCTTGTTTGACTGCAAGTGTAGCAGAAACCATTCTTGTATTCGCTGGAATTCCAGATGGTGAGATTGTCGTGTTTCCAGTAAGTATTAGATCGAAGAAGTTTGCAGTCGAAAAGTCTAGTGTAAATGTACCAGTAACTGCCGTGTTTGACACTTCGTGTTCAGAGTAACCTGCTAACACTGGGCGAGTAATAAAATTGTTGGCCATTACTAAGTTTGCGGCAAGAGTAGAAATGCCTCCTACTTGTAAAGTGGTCGATACGTTAGCAAAACCCGTGATCGTAGTGTTACCGGCTGCGAGCGTGCCACCTATCGATAATTTATGGGCCGGTGCGGTGTTACCAATACCAGTGTTACCGTTAGTATCGATACGCATAGCTTCAGTGCCAGTTGAGCCCGTGCCCCAAGTGTGCGTTCCAATGCCTGTGACTTTATAATAAGATGCCCAAGCAGAGCCTCCGCCATAAATCGACCCGGCTTCAAAAATTGTTGACTCAACCGCAGCCCAGCGATTGCCGACAACAAGGCCATTTTCAGTATTGGCATCGGTGGCATTGATAATGCGCGCCGCCCAAGTATTAGTAGGGTAGTTTTCGGTAGCATTGCTGCCGCGTTTGACATGAAACAGTGATGCCGGAGAACTTGTACCAACACCGGTGTTACCACTTGCTATAATATAAACAGCGGTACCAAAGGTGGCTGTATTCGTTCCCACTTGTAATGTAGTCGATACGTTTGCAAAGCCAGTTGATGTAATGCCCGTTGAGTTGGCAATGAAGCTAGAACCGACAGTATGTGAAGCTGCATTGACTGCGCCTTGAAATAAACCACCAGTAAGACTTATTGTTCCAGTAGAATCATTTTGAGTTCCGTTGCCGATAGACAATACTGCAGCTTGCGAGCGAGAAATACCAACATCATTATTGAATTTTAACACTTGCCCGGCGGCGATGTTAATTGCGCCTGTTGTGTCAATTGAGTTGGCGGACAAAACAAACCTAGAAGTGGTATTACCTAATGTCTGCCCTGATGAGTTTGATGTAGGAACAATAGCAGTAGTATTAATTGTTAAACCAGTGGTTGTAAATGATGCAGCGTTAACAGTACCAGTGTGAAAAGCTCCAATCGTATTAGCAACAAAGGCTGTACCCACAGTTAACAATGCTGAGTTGACCGAAACTGAAGCATTCGCAAAGCCAGTAATAGTAGTATTACCGGCAGCGAGTGTTGTGACGCCTGATACTGCGCCACCGAGCGTAAGAGAACTTAAAGTGCCTACAGAGGTAAGAGACGATGCAAGAATTCCAGTACCTAAAGCTGTAGAGTTAGCAATAGTAGTAGTACCGATCTTATAGACTTTACCGGCCGCAAGATCGATATGTTCAGAAGAAGTCCAGCTGTCAGTTGCATCAACCCAGTTAAATGTCTTATCGGTGGCACCTTTCAGAGTAATACCACCACCGTCGGCAGTCACATCGGTCGGAGTAGTTACGTCAGCAAGCACAATGTTTTTATCTTCTACAACAAGATTTGTAGAATTTATATTGGTTGTAGTACCATTGATAGTAAGGTTACCAGAAACGGTAATATCACCAGTAATCGTCGTGTTACCTGCGGCAAGCGTCGTAATACCTGTTACGGCTTGTGCAGCACTTGTTGACTGAATCGTAGTCGTTCCAACAAACAATGAAGGTAATCGAGCAAAAGCTAATGTGCCATTGTTTGCATTCGAAGCATTGGCAGCAAAAATAGTCGCATTGGTATATGCTGCACCGGCATTTGCAACCATCGCAGTATTCGCTGTACCGATCTTTGTGTCAGTGTAGGATACTGAGTTTGTATATGCAGTAGTAGCGTTACCAGTAATTTGACCTTGTACTGTAGCTAATGAAGACCCGTCAAGATTCGTAGAGTTGTTTGCAGTGCCACTAAAGGTTGAACTATTCATTGTTGCGGTAACAGAAGAGTTGCCAAGAGTTAAAATAGCGGTCGTTGAATTTGAAGTAAGCGTAGCGCCAAATGAGGTTGCATTGATCGCGCTTATTTGTACGTTACCTGTTACGTTTGCAAAACCTGTAATTGTTGTATTACCGGCAGCAAGTGTCGTAACACCAGAAGCTGCACCTGCTAACGTAAGAGATGTGATTGATAAGGCTGAGTTCACATGAATGCCGGCAGTATTCACCGTAAGTGTCGAACCGGTCGTTACACCGAGTGTACCAGTTGATGTAATTGGACCACCAGAAAGACCGTTGGCAGTTGCGACAGATGTGACTGTTCCTCCGGCATTGTCATCAACTGCCCAGTATATCGAAGTACCATTTGAGTGTAATACTTGACCGGCAGTACCGATACCACCGTTCGCTTCAAGTCCGACTGCCGTACCGATAGCCACTTTGCTCGTGTTGGCAATGAAGCTAGAACCTACAGTGAGTGAAGCTGAGTTGACGCTGGTGCTGACATTCGCAAAGCCAGTAATAGTTGTATTACCGCCTGCTATTGTAGTGCCTACATTCAGGCCTGATTTAACGCGAAAGTTATTTGGTGTAGCCATCTGGTTCCCTATCCCTCAGATTTTATTCTATTTATACATTTATCAATGTTAAACGAATCGGCATGCTTTATAATATTACGCTAGCCCTATGGTGGCAGTCGATGTTTCTCTATCTAACGTAAGCACACCCTCGCAGACCATACTCCAGTCATTACCGGTTTTCTCCCCGCGACAAGGCACGTTAATCTCTACGTTCTTCGTCAAATACTCCTTGCCGTCCTCGAACACGCGCCATACGTGATCCATCGTACCGCGCCCCGGCTGACCACGAGTTTGATTATAGCGTATTTCGAAATGCGACATCAGATCACCTCTGCAGGCGCAAGACACGCGACTGGTGCCTTTGGCTGCACGGCGAGGTTAAAGTGAACGAAGCGGAACGGGTCCTTCGACGTATTGCGATTGAAGCTGTGCGCTAACCATGCCGGTGTGAACATCAACATCCCCGGTTCTGGAATAAAGTTAATCGCCGTGCTTGCAAGCGTTGCTTGGCTAGGATTAATTTGCGGCAAGTCGAGCATGACGCGTCCTGGACGAGGATCGTGAATGACAGCGGGTGAGCATCCTTCCGGCGTGTCAAGGAAATAGAAGCCAACAAGGAAGCTACCTCCGGCATGCGCGTGGTAATCCATCGATGCCGTTTGATAATGCTCTTGGCACCACATTTCAGTAAACCCAGTGCTAAAATTCTCCATAGCGTAGCCTTGGCTAGCTAAGATATTCCACGCCGTCTCGCCTACAAAGTTGGCAAACTCCTCGATGCGAGTGTCTTCCAACATATTGCCCGACATGAGGAGAGGATGTATTTTGTCCGGCTTAGCTTTGCCGTGAACTTGCTTGATGCTGTCCAATGCTATTGTCTTAACTACATCAAGAAACCGTGGCTGTTTAATAATATAGATGGGAGTTACAAAATAATGAAATTCTTCCAACGGAGCCACCATAGGTTCCGACACTTTCTTACGCGCCATAATTAATCCTTATATAATAGTATAACGACTTACCCAGTTACCGCTTTCATCCTTCTTAGGGAAGAGCGGAAATGCAGGTGTCATCGGATCGACGCTTTCAAGCACCCACAGCCTGTGGGCCTCAAGGCAGTCAAGCCAATACTGCTTTTGCGTAGCATCCTCTGTTTCATCCGCCGTTTGCTGGCATCGCTCCATGCGGAACTGTAACGCAAAATTGGCTCGGTCTATTGCTTCCTGCGCCAGTATTGCATCCTTGGCTGCGCGCTCTTCATCAGTCATAGCGCGAACAGAATGCACGTCCTTTACTATGCCATCAAACCACTGGTAGGCCACACCTTCGTACACCTCATAAGTGTCCGGCACAGGGGCATCGACGCGGATGAATTTGGCAAACGTGTCTGGCAAGTTCTCCATATCCACGTCGGGAAACGCCTCACGGAAGTTGTCCGCAAATATCGGGTGCTCATGCGGCTGTCCGTCACGGATTTGAATGTAGAGTTCGAGATCAGTGTGTTCCATTTATAGGTCCCCTGTATTAGTCGATGGGAAGGAACGTGTTGTACCAGGGTAGATAATGCGAACTGCGCCTCCTGAGGCAACATAGACTGCATTGCAACCAGCGCCGCCACCGCCGTATGCTCCCCCATTTCTGACATTTGCAGAAGCGCCGCCAGACCCACCACCGCCGTTAGCAGCGCCGTTTGTTCCTTGCCCAAGTATGCCTACGCCGCCACCACCTACGTTATAGGGATTGCCCCCGCCGCCGCCGCCGCCGCCAGAGCCAGCAACACTGGGGGTATTAGTACAGCCGTTTGGTGGGGGGGTTCGACCGCCACCAAAGCCACCAACGCCAGCATAGCCGCCAGCACCACCACCACCGCCGTTGTTATTATTATAGCCACACGCAGTATATCCGCCAATACCACCCTTACCACCAGCATAAGATGCCGTAAATGTACCTGTGGCAGTGCCCCCATCGCCACCAGTACTACCGCTGCCCACTCCGCCTAGCCCTGCCGTAAATATATGCGCGGCCGCGCAGTCGTTAACAGTACTGCTACCACCAGAGGTGATTACAATCTGCAACGAGGATCGGGCTGAAACATCATAGTTATTGAGGTAGGCCAGCGCACCTCCACCGCCACCACCGCCGCCAAAGCCACACCAGCACACGCCGATCTCACCAACGTAAAAACTAGCTGCTCCGGGTCTACCGGAACCAACGGCAACAATGGATACGCTAGTAACCCCGGCTGGCTTAACCCATGTATATGTACCCGCAGTGGTGTAGGCATCTTGGCCAGTTACTACGCTAACGCCTACACCCAACAATCCAGCAAAGATACCAGTCATTAAGTAACTCCTGCTCCGGAAACGACCCAAGTCGTACTAGCAACCTTTACGCAAGTCGCAAGGCCGCGTTGGGCCAATGTGCGTGAACCAGTGGTGGCTGTGCCAGCAAGATAAATGGTGTCAGTCGTGATGCTGATCGTCTGACTGGATGCGCTGTTATTATAGATAACGATCGTCGATCCAAGTGGGAACGCCACGTTGGCGTTTGCTGGAATTACTACGCCGCCTGTCGTGGTATTGATCATTTTACCCATGTCAGTCAATATTAACCCATAAGCTGCAGTCTTGGCGTTTTGCGGCAGTCCTTTGTAGCCAACTGCGTCAGCGACATCGGACGACACAATGCCGCCAGTATTCGAAATTGAGAGGCCAGCGCCGCCAAAGCCTACGCCCTTTTGGATTTTAAAAGTATCATCAGTCTGAGAACCAATCGACCACCACTGTTCACCACCTGTCGAGTTACTTGATGCCATCAGTGCTAGAGCATTAACTGAGTTAGCCTGTGGAGAGAATTGCAAGAATCTACCGTTGCCACCTTGGACTGACTTGATATGCAATGTTGCATCCACCCCACCGGAATTATTACCGACTTGTAAAGTTGAAGCGAATGTTCCAGTAGAAGTAGCATTAATAAAACCAGTAATTGTGGTATTGCCGGCAGCAAGAGTCGTAATTCCAGATGCAGCACCGGCGATAGTTAGTGACGAACCCCCTTGGATAGTTGTGGTTACGTTGGCAAAGCCGGTAATCGTAGTGTTACCGGCAGCGAGTGTTGTAATACCTGATGCCGCTCCGGCAGCTACGAGAGATGAAACGGCGAGTGGTTGAGAGTTTGTTGACCAACGATCATTAGTTTCATCCCACATAAACTGAACATTTGCGGAAGTGCCACGCATGATTTCGAGACCAGCGTTTTCGGTGGGTGGATTAGCGCCGAGATCTGCATTCAATGTAACAATATTATCGCCAACATCGAGCGTTGTAGTGTTCACATAAGTTCTTGTACCAGAAACTGTCAGGTTGCCAGATAGAGTAAGATCGGTAATTGATAATGCGGAGTTCACGTGAATACCAGTGGTATTGACTGTGAGTGTTGGCCCAGCAGTTACTCCGATTGTGCCACTAGTTGTAATCGTTCCACCAGAAAGACCATTGGCTGTCGCGACAGAAGTTACGCCTCCGCCGGTAGCTCCTTGTGCACCTTGAGCTCCAGTAGCACCTTGTGCACCAGTTGCACCTTGAGCTCCGGAAACGAGAGCACCACCGCTTAAAGTTGTGACTTGAACAACATCTGCACTCACAACATTCGCTGTAAGCGTAATGACTGTAGTATTCGTTGTATTATAATCTATTCCCGAAATCTGCCGAGAACCATTGATAAAAACGCTTTCAAGTCCAATGGTGTATACTAGAGTGTTCGCTGTATCGTCTGCTCCGGTAATAATTGTAGTATTCGATGTTGCAGTAAACGTATAGGTATTCATCGTAGCAGAATTTGAAGCTACACCTTGAGCACCAGTTGCACCTTGAGCGCCTTGGGCTCCAGTGGAGCCTTGTGCGCCTTGAAGTCCCTGCGCGCCTTGTGCGCCAGTTGCACCCTGTGCACCAGTAGTACCAGCTGTACCTTGAGCACCAGTAGTTCCTTGAGCACCTGTAGCACCTTGAGCACCAGTAGTTCCTTGAGCACCTTGAGCACCAGTTGCGCCCTGGGCACCTTGAGCTCCTTGAGGACCCACAGCTGAAGACCAATATGCAGCTGTTCCATTTGATGCTAGAACTTGACCTGCTGTACCAAAGCCACCGTTAGCTGAAAGACCTACAGAGCCTAAAACTACGTTGCCAGAGAATGTAGAGATGCCTGCTACGGCAAGAGTAGATGATACGTTAGCAAAACCTGTAATCGTTGTATTACCAGCAGCAAGTGTCGTGATACCAGAAGCGGCACCATTTGCTACGAGAGATGAGGTTGCGAGTGGCTGGTCATTAGTCGACCAACGATCGTTAGTTTCATCCCAAAGAAACTGAACATTTGCAGAAGTACCGCGCATGATCTCGAGACCAGCATTTTCTGTAGGAGGATTAGCTCCAAGATCTGCATTCAGAGTGATAATATTATCACCAACATCGAGCGTTGTGGTGTTGACATATGTTCTTGTACCAGAAACTGTAAGATTTCCGGATAGCGTCATATTTACGAAAGTTGGAGAATCACTAGTTCGAACGTCTTGATTCATCCTGTGCGGAAGACGAGCTTCAGCTAATGTGCCGCTGTTTGCATTCGAAGCATTCGCTGCAAAGATAGTCGCATTCGTATACGCTGCTCCAGCATTCGCTACCATTGCAGTGTTAGCAGTTCCGATCTTCGTATCGGTGTAACTCACAGCATTCGTATAAGCAGTCGCAGCATTTCCTGTAATAGCACTATTCGATGTTAGAATTTTACCATCTGTGTATGATACGGCATTCGTATAAGCAGCACCTGCAGCGGTTAATGCAGTATTGGCATTTGTATTGGCGGTGATAGCCGCATCGTATGCTGTTTTGACATTGTTAGCGACTGGAACTAATGTAATTGAAGTATTATTGACAGCGTCGACAGTAGGAAGTCGAGCAAATGCTACCGTACCCGATGTCAGATTGCTGGCATTCGCTGCAATTGCAATGGCATTTGTATAGGCTGCTCCGGCATTTGCAACCATTGCGGTATTGGCAGTTCCGATTTTAGTATCAGTATAAGATACTGCGTTAGTATATGCCGTAGCAGCATTTCCTGTAATGGCAGTATTTGCTGTTCCAATCTTCGTATCGGTATATGATACAGCATTCGTGTAAGCAGTCGCCGCATTTCCTGTAATTTGGCCTTGAACAGTTGCAAGCGAAGATCCACCAAAATTCGTCGAGTTGTTTGCAGTACCGCTAAAGTTACTACCGTTGACAGTAGAGCTAATAGAAGAGTTACCAACTGTCAATGATAAGGTTGCAAGTGGTTGGTCATTAGTTGACCATCGATCGTTTGTTTCATCCCAAAGGAATTGAACGTTGGCGGAAGTGCCGCGCATAACTTCAATTCCGGCATTCTCAGTAGGAGGATTAGCTCCAAGATCTGCATTCAGAGTGACGATATTATCACCGACATCAAGTGTCGTTGTGTTCACATATGTTCTTGTGCCAGATACTGTGAGATTGCCAGAGAGTGTAAGATCGGAGATTGATAATGCTGAGTTGACATGAATGCCAGTCGTATTGACTGTCAGCGTCGGACCTGTTGTAACACCAATTGTGCCGGTAGATGTAATCGGTCCACCTGAAAGTCCATTTGCGGTCGCAACGCTAGTAACACCCGTGGCAGCAGCAGTCGTCCAATATGCAGCGGTACCATTCGATGAAAGAACGTGTCCTGCAGAACCAAATCCTCCATTTGCAGAAAGACCGGACGAGCCAAGAATTACGTTGCCTGAGAATGTAGTAATTCCAGCGACGGCAAGCGTTGATGTTACGTTCGCAAAGCCAGTAATCGTAGTATTGCCAGCGGCAAGTGTTGTGACACCTGTTACAGCACCGCCGAGTGTAAGAGAACTTAAAGTGCCTACCGAGGTTAAAGAAGATGCAAGAATTCCAGTACCTAAAGCTGTGGAGTTAGCAATAGTAGTGCCATTGATCCTATAAGTTTTGCCCGATGCAAGATCTAAATTTTCTGAAGAGGTCCAACTCGTAGTAGCATTTACCCAGTTAAATGTCTTATCGGTGGCACCTTTCAGAGTAATACCACCGCCATCCGCAGTCACCTCGGTTGGAGTAGTAACATCGGCAAGTATAATGTTTTTATCTTCTACAACAAGATTTGTAGAATTTATATTCGTTGTTGTTCCGTTGATGGTTAGATTACCAGAAACAGTGATATCACCGGTGATCGTAGTATTACCCGCAGCAAGTGTTGTGATGCCAGATGCTGCTCCAGTATAAGTTACGGTATTAGCATTGATCGTAACAAATGTATTAGAAAGTGTCGAACCGATATTGACATTGGTTGTTGAGCCTGCAGCACCACCTGTGCCAAGATTGATAGTCTTGGTGTTGCCGGAAGTAGTAGCGGCAGAAGCAATTTGGACTGTCTGATTTCTAGTGGACCGTCCAACAGTAATATCACCACTACCAGTGGCGTTCCCCATCGTGATTGTGCCAGTGGTACTTGGGGTTACTGTAAAGCTGGCAGTGCCGACAGTTACCACAAGCCCAGTAGTTGGTGCGCCAGTAATAGTTGTTACGCCACCAATATTCACATTTGCGCCACTAATATTTGTTGATGCAACAGCCACAATGTCATTATTACCAGGACTGTTTGCGGTTAATACTCCTTGAACGGAGATAGAGCCATTGGAGTAGATTCCCTCCGCACCCAATGCAAACTTACCATAAAGTGCACCACCACCACCAGTAATTACATTAGCACCCAAAATTGGCGCTTCAAAATAAGTGCCATAGATTGATAGAATTTGCGCCGTCGATACCGTTGCGTTATAAGTTTGAGATGCAAAACGATTTATATACACCGATCCGTTATTGCCTGGTGTAGTGTTATCTATGAAGGTTGCAGCACTTTGAATTAAATTGATACCATTTGCTCCCCAGTATGGAGCACTAATGGTAGGAGAGGATAATCTAGTAACACCCGTGATCGTAGTATTGCCAGCATCGAGTGTAGTGATACCAGAGACTGCTCCAGCAAATGTACCAGAGGTAGCAGATATATTATTAGCGATTGTAACATTATTACTTATTTTGTTAAACGTGAATCCTGCAGATCCATTGGAACTGGTAGAATCATTAAATTGTATCTGTGTATTTGATCCACCTACAACAGCAGCTGCACCTTGAGCACCTTGAGCGCCAGTAGCACCTTGAGCACCTTGTGCTCCGGTAACTCCTTGTGCACCTTGTAATCCTTGAGCACCTTGAGCGCCAGTGTCACCTTGAGCACCTTGAGCACCTGTAGAACCAGTTGTACCTTGAGCTCCAGCCGCACCTTGAGCACCTTGAGCGCCAGTAGCACCTTGAGCACCTTGGGCTCCAGTAGCACCTTGAGCACCTGTAGAACCAGTTGTACCTTGAGCGCCAGTAGCACCTTGAGCACCTTGAGCGCCAGTAGCACCTTGAGCACCTTGAGCTCCAGTAGAACCTTGTGGACCGGCAACCGATGAAGCTGCACCAGTGGCTCCTTGTGCACCTTGGGCACCCTGTGCGCCTTGAGCACCAGTAGCACCTTGAGCGCCGGTTGCTCCTTGGGCACCTTGAGAACCGAGAGTAAGTGAAGCACCATTTAAAGTTGTAACTTGAACAATATCACCGGCAATCGCATTCGCTGTAAGTGTGAGAACGGTAGTATTTGTTGTGTTATAGTCAACACCCGCAATCTGACGAGAGCCATTAATAAAGACGCTTTCAAGTCCGGCAGTATATATGAATGTATTTGAGGTATCGTCTAAACCTGTAAACACCGTAGTATTCGATGCCACAGTAAACGTATAGGTATTCATGGTAGCAGCATTTGCTGTACCACCTGGACCCCAATAAACTGCGGTTCCATTCGATGAAAGAACTTGTCCGCCTAATCCAGAAGATCCGTTGGCGACAACCGTAGTAACAGCAAGAGAAGAGAGATTTGAACCGACTTCGAAGATGGCATTGGCAGCATCTGAAGAGAAGACTTTACGATCAGTTAAGTTAACTGCAAATTCGCCGTTATCAATAAAGCCGGAATTTGCTACGTCAGTAGTATTAGCTGTACGACCAGAAATTGTCGTGCGCTTGAATTGAAACTTATTTGCCATTCTCAACCTCTATATAGAGCAACGAAGCGGTTATGTAACCCCTAATATTCTATTTATACAGAAGTATCTTCAGCTTTTTTGTTTTTATTTCCAAGTTTTTCAAGATCAACAATTTTTGCTTGAAGACTGGTCATGGCTTTATCAGCCATGACCAGTTTCGTTTCTAGCATTACGTTCTTACTTGTAAGATCATGTACACTCGCGAGTAATCGATTGATATACTCATTTACAAATTCAGCTTCCATAAATTAGAACGTGCCTCCGTCAAGATATCCGTATACTACCGATGTTCCGTTTGATTGCAGAACCTTACCATTTGTATTAGCTACAAGAATAGTAGCTGCTCCAGCGCCGTTACCTACAAGGATTGCACCAGCTGTGATAGTTGATAGACCAAGACCACCAGAAGCAACACCAAGAGGAGTCGAAAGACTCAATGTATTCGCAGTGATACCAACCGCGAGTGTCGAGTTCGCAGTAAGAGTAACGTTAGTCGCATTCGAAACCAAACCGCCTGAAGTCAGGAATGCCTGTAATGTAGCAGTCGTAAAGCTAGCGTTTGATGTATCAACAGTCGTGGTTGGCTCGACTGTTAATCCAGTAAAGAGCTTATAGATTCCGTCTGTAGCATCGCGGAAAAGACCAGTAAATTTAGATCCACTTGAGCCGAACTGACCATAAAGACCGATATCAAGAATGTCGGTTGTTGCGTTTCCGTTTGCAAGCTCGATCAGCGAATCTTGGACTGTCAGGTTGGTAGTATCGATTGTTGAAAGTGTACCGAGAACGGTCAGATTTCCTGAAAGAGAAAGATCTGTAATCGAGAGTGCAGAGTTAACGTGTAGTCCAGCCGAGTTCACGGTGAGTGTTGAACCAGTTGTAAGGCCAACTGCATCTGCAGTAACGTTAATGCCGTTAGCAGCACCAACATGAACACCTGTCGAGTTAGCTACAAGACCTGAACCGCCTACTACATTGATACCTGCTGCATCAACAGAAATACCATTCGCAGCCGCAGCAAAGACGCCCGAAGTGTTCGATACGATACCGTTATTTGCTACGACAGCAATTGTTGCTGCTCCACCTTCTGAAGAAGATGATCCAGAAATACCGTTACCGGCTGTAATAGTCGCAACATAGTTACCTGATGTACCTGAACCAAGAGCAACATCACCAGTTAATTGAGATGTAGCAATCGAAAGGTTAGCTGTATTAACATGCAGACCAGTAGAGTTACTTACAAGAGTAGCACCGGCTCGAACGTGTACACCAGTCGCATTTGCAACAATACCGCCATTTGCGCCAGCAAGAACGTTAACACCCGAAGAGTCAACCGAGATACCGTTAGCTGCTAAAACAATAATTGCGTCTGCAGAAACACCAATACCGTTAGCAGCACCAACATTTAGTGTAACATCACCAGATGTACCACCTCCTGTAAGACCATCGCCAGCAGCAACAGCAGTAATGTCTCCAACTTGTGGTGTTAACCAGTATACAGCTGTACCGTTCGATGCAAGAACTTGTCCTGCAGTACCAGTCGTACCATTCGCTGTCAGCGAGCTGTTCGCAACAATGCCACCATTGAATGTGACAACGTTAGCAAAGCTATGTGTGTTTGTCCAAGCGTAAGTTGAATTTACGTTGGTAGATACTGCGCCAGCCGCTTGCCAGAAAGTATTACCTCCAGCATCAACTGCAAGCATATAGCCAGCACCGGGTGAAGATGTACCGTTTGCTGTGATCGAGCGAACAGTAAGATTTGCAGTTTTTACAGCATCGATATAACCAGTGCCGTTAGCAACAAGTGCTTGGTTGGCGGTCAGTGTACCAGGATTAAACTTACCGGCAATGGTGATAGAAGCGCCATTCGAACCAATAAAGAGGTGATCTCCATTGGCTGTAAATGCTAATTCACCGTTAGCTAATACTGGTGCATCAGCTGTCGTTAACGACCTTTTAATTTGAATTAAGTTACCGGTCTCTACGGCCATGTTTTATTCCTTTTCCTTTAAAATGATCCGCCGTCGAGATCTACTGCTAGATCTGCGAATGACAGTTGTCTCACCTCATATTTATCATTTTGAGAATTGTAGATTAATGTAGCGCCATTCGTGACATCAACTGTTTTCACGTCAAGTATATTTTCAATGCTTCGTATTTCTTGTATTTGATTCTTGAGAGTAATAGGTGATTGTGCAGAAAGACTTCCGCCATTATTAGTAACATTAGCCCTTATTGTTGTAGCCGAAGATCTAATTTGACCTTGAATTGACATTATCTTGTCACTCCTGGTGTCACTGTGACGATGCCTTCAACAAGACGAGAAACTGTTCCGCTACCATCAGTCAACTCACAGTCATATACGTATCTTCCGGCAGTAATACCATTTGTGGTATTTGCTGACATCGAAAGAGCGACGACACCAGTCACAGCGGTAATCGAAACTGTAAATGCGGTTTGAGCGGTCGAAGTATAATGCTTACGTAGTTGTGCGGCACCTGTAAATCCTGTCAGATTTACGATGTTACCATTTTCATCTGTCACATCAATCGATGTAGAAAATGAAGTACCCTGATCGATTACTATGTTTGCTTTCAGTGCCATTTGTACTCTCTTTAAACGTTATTATTTACATCAATAATTAAAACAGATAATGTTTCATCGCTCGGAGTAATACCTGTTCCTGATAAATCTTCTAATACATAAGGTTTATTTAAATGTTTTTCAAAAAAACCAAAGTGACTAATTACAGCTTTCGCGGCTGGCGAATTTGGATTAATTACAGTAACTATACCAGCATAATCATTATCAACCAAATATTGACTAAATTTAGCTTGAAACTCTTCAGAGTACCACCAGGCCTTTGATCCATTAATATCACAACCATAAATTGGGTGTCTATGTAGCATGTATTGTTTACCATCATAAATCATGCTTGTATAACTAGCAATTGCAACTAAATATTCATCTACTTCATACTTAATAAGTGGATATCCATCTATATCATTGACTAATGCATTTTTTAATTGTTCTTCGCCCATTCGCTTACGTTCTTCGGATATATGTGTATATGCTTCACTGTATAATCTTTCTAACTCTTCTACAGTTACATCAGTAGAAACACACTTTGTTAACGTTATCATAAAATATCCTATGCTGTAATTGAAAATGTTTTTACTGCACCCGCACCTGTCCACGATGGAGCACCGCCTAGCAATAACCATGTAGTCTTTCCTGATGCAAAAGATGCCGAAAGCCCGCTTTCGGCACTATATACAAGAGAGTAAGTTTCAACAAAAGATGAGCTGTACAAAGTTACTGAGGTCCATCCAGCACTTCTTTGATCCCCTGTCACTACAAACAATGTTTGAGTATAAGTTCCACTTTTAAATGGTGTTACGCTTGTAGCAAACTCAACAAACTGTGACGAGCCACTTATTGTAGCAGTACTAACTGATCCTAGAGGAGCAAAACCTGAGTTTGTATCTCTCGCATATCCGCTTTTATAATTAGTTGCACTACTACTAAAAAAACCTTCTGTTAATGATGTAGTGAAAAAGGGTTTTTTCGGCACAACAAATCCACTAAACTGACTCATCCGTAACGGATCACCAGCTGTACCTGCGCCAACTGCATTAAAATCTGCAGTTGAGGGCACAATGCCTGCACCTTGCGCATAGGCAAGGAAACTAGTAGATACACCATAACCTTCATCGAAGAAAGCGGCCCGAATAAATCTTCTAGTCCCTAAACCGTCATCATTAAATCTCGCAGGATTGACTATAGTTACAGCCATTATTGATTCTCCAGCGCATCAACTTTAGTGCTTAACTCCTTGACAGCTTCAATCAGAACCGCAACAAGTCTTGCATATGCGACCATCTTGTAGTCGCCATTATCGCTCATTGCAATCAGTTCAGGCAATTCTTTTTCAACTTGCTGAGCAAGTAACCCAAGTTCAACTTTATCACCTTTGTATCCGAGAAGCTGTTGACCGAGTTCATTCCAAGTGTATCGAATACCGTCGAGACTGTTAACAATATCAAGCGCATTTGGTATATTCCCAATTACATTTTTGAGTGTATCATCAGATGCAACCACAAAGTCGGCCGCTTGTACATTACCATTGACGTAGACTAAACCAGTCGATTTAGTAAATGTAAAGTTTGCTGATCCATTTGCAAAGCCGGCATCGTTGAATTGAACCGTCGTACTTGAACCTGCGACTGGGCCGGCAGGTCCAGTTGCGCCAGTCGCACCGGTTGAACCAGTTGAACCTTGCGGACCTTGTGCTCCAGTAAGTCCCGTTGATCCTTGTGGTCCAGTTGGACCAGCAACAGTTGATGCTGCACCGGTTGCACCTTGAGCACCTGTTGCGCCTTGTGCACCTGTAGAACCGGCAGTTCCTTGCGGTCCTTGAGGACCAGCAACAGTTGATGCTGCTCCAGTTGCACCAGTGGCGCCTTGCGGGCCCTGTGCACCCGTAGAACCAGTCGATCCGGTTGCACCTGTTGCGCCGGTCGATCCTTGCGCACCAGTTGCGCCAGTGGTACCTTGAGGACCCTGAGCACCTTGAGCGCCAGTTGCGCCTGTGGCACCTTGAGCGCCAGTTGCGCCAGTCGCACCTTGTGCACCAGTTGCGCCAGTGGTGCCTTGAGGACCCTGAGCACCTTGAGCACCCGTCGATCCAGTTGCTCCTGTAGAACCGGTTGCACCTTGTGGTCCTTGTGGTCCAGCAAGTGCCGCCCATGATAATGTTGCGGACGCGCCGCTCGAAGAAAGAACATAGCCGGTCGTGCCGGCCGATTGTGCGGGAAGAAGATTATTGATCGATCCACCTGTACCACCGCGCGCGGTGGAAAGTGTACCGACAGTAATTGCAGATGCATCAACCCATACGCCGCCGGCATTTGCAGTTAAACCAGCATTCGCTACAAATCCAATCGTCGGATTTCCAGAAACTCCGTTACCATTCGTAACACTAATACCATTTGCCGACGCGATAGAAACCGTAGTACCTGTGCCGGTACCAGTTCGAACTACGATACCATTCGCCGAGATGTTATATACGGTGTTCGCATTGCTTGCTGTACCAGTATAGAGCGACGAGTTAACACCTGCTCCACTCGGAAAGTTCACGGTATTCGTCACGGTAATGTTATTTGCAAATACTTGAAAACGTTCGGTTGTCGTACCGAGTGCACCGCCGTTTGCATTCGGGCGAAGTGTACCAAACGAAGTAGTATCATATAAAAACGCATTGAATCGATTTGATGTATTACCAAGCGGTTGCTGATCAGAAATAGGAATTACTCCACCATTTCCGATTACAACGTTTGCAAAAATAAGCGTGCCGTTGACAGTAAGATTGCCAGATACAACGAATAAGTCGTTATTGAAAAAAGCATTGGCTTGCATATCAACGCGATCGTAAAAGATAGCGTTTCCAGAAGCAACTAGACCATTATCAACCTTAAATCTATTATTTGCGCCTGACATATTTTACCTTACTTAATGAATTGCGCTACAACTTTTGCAGCTGTGCTTGATCGAGTCTGATTGACATATACTCTTACATTTGCGGTGGCCACGTTCGCAGAGAATGTACCAAGTAAACTGACTCCGGAATTAGCTGCAACCGGTGAAGAAACTGTACCGTATGTGGTCAATTGCGCCGTCGAGTTATCATGTGCAAGAAGTACTTCAGAAATTTGTGTATTTCCGGTATTCTTTAATTGAATGAGAAGCTTAGCAGTGCTATAATCTGCTTTTGGATATTCGAAGACAAGAAGATCAGAACCGGTTGTAGCTCCAAGGTTTCCATTCGCAAAGACATCAACCACATGTTCAGTCTTGAAAGTCACGATGTTTGCATAAGAAGCCGCACCAGTGACAGCAATCGTATTCGAAAGTGTTGCAGCTCCAGTGACACCAAGTGTGCTAGAAAGCGTAGTTGCTCCAGTCACAGCGAGCGTATTCGAAAGAGTTGTATTTCCTACAACTGAAAGAGTATTTGCAAGAGCAACGTTCGAACTGACTGTCGCAGCACCGACAACGACAAGGTGACTTGTCGGCGTAATGGTAAGATTAGCAGATGCAGTAATCGATCCGTTACCGACGACTGTGTTGAATGAAGAATTGCCGACAAGCAATGAAGTGGCATTGGCAAAGACGTTCGCACCGACCGCAACAACTGTTTGGTTGGCAATGACAATACCAGCAAAGAATCCTGTTGGTGTGACATTCGACGTCGATGTTGCATTGGCAATGCTGATGATTCTTGTATTTGCAAGAGTAGTGTTCGAACCTTCGACTGCATAAAATCTGACAGCTGAATGTTCAGCCGAGTTAAGACTGTTACTTACAAAGATTCCACTACTATTAGCAACTGTGTTACCGATAGTAGATGTTCCAGTCACCTGAATCGTTCCGCCATTCGTGGCATTGGCAGTGACATTGGCACCGAGCGAAATCTGAATAGTATTGGCAGTAAAGATGCCAGTTTTAAATGCATTTGGTTCGATGTTTGCCGTGGCACTCGAATTGGCGATGCTAATGATTCGAGTATTTGCAAGAGTGGTATTCGAACCTTCTGATGCAAGGAAACGAATTGCTGTGACTTGCGAAGAGTTTAAACTATTACTTACGTGTAGACCGGTACTATTTGCAACTGTATTACCGATCGTACTTGTTCCAGTGACTTGAACTGTACCACCGTTAGTAGCATTTGCGGTGACGTTGGCGCCAAGTGAAATCTGAATGGTATTCGCAGTAAAGATACCTGTCTTAAAACTGATAGGATCGATATTGGCAGATGAAGTGCTATTCACCATACTGATGATCTGATTGTTTGCGAGTACAGTATTACTACCTTCTGCAGCAAAGAATCGAACACTCGTGATCTGACTGTTCGTAACAGTATTGCCTACATATAGACCGCTGCTATTTGATACACTGTTACCGACTGCTCCTGATCCGGTCACCTGAATCGTTCCGCCGTTCGTGGCATTGGCAGTGACATTGGCACCTAATGTAATCTGAATCGTATTCGCTACGAAAAGGCCAGTTTTAAAACTGATAGCATCTACGTTTGCCGAAGATGTGCTATTTGCAACACTGACAAGAGTAGCATTTGCCGTAGTATTGACTGTGGCATTTGATTGAATCGTCAGCTTCGTCGTATTGGCGACAAGATTTGCGCCAGTCAAACCAGCATGCAAACCATATTGCCACATGAAAGAGTTTGAAGAACCGTTGGCAACCTCAAGTCGAATTTCAGTCGCGGTAGTATTACTCAAAACTGTATTCGTACTGATCATAAGATTCGCAAACGAACCGTTGACGTTTCCGCCTTTCATCCAGTCTTTTACAACTAGGTTGTTTGCACCAAATGTTCCGTATAACTGAGCTGTTCTTGGAAACGCAGTGTTACCTGTGTTTGCATATGTACTATTTGCCGTAATGATTTCTGTCGAGAGCGCGTGAAGAAGTTCATTGGTCTCAAGGAGCCAAATCTCAAACGAGTCGGTAATTACATCAACGTTAGCTACTGGTCTTGACATTAATTTCTTCCATTCACTACTTGTAAGAGTAGATTTTTAATTTCTTTCAAGTCGTCTTCGACTGCATTTATTCTATTACAAAGATCTTTACTATTCTTGGCATTCGATCTTTCTGCCACAAACTTTGCATAAGCTGTATCATCAGTATTTATGAAAGCTCCAGTCGAAGTATCTTTCATGAATCCGGCGGTTTCAGTCTTCACTAACATTATGCAGAAACTCCGATGACTTGAATCACTTCTACTTTCGGAACGATATGAGTTTGTGTTGCAAGAAGAACAATCTTAATTTGCATTGATGTATATTGATCGAATTCTACATATTCAGAATTAACATATCTTACAGTATTATCATTTTCAACATTGTTCCAAGCAACATTTCTATACTTCAGTTTATCGATAACAATATCTGATCTTGTAACTCCAGCCGACACGAGACTTGAGGTTGTAATGTTTCGATATGTATTGATAGCAGTAGTATTTGCTGCCGAAACTGTAAACACTTCGTGATTACCAACGTCTTGATCTTTGATTCGAATCAAATCACCGGCAGTTAACGTCGCAGAATGATTGTTTGTTGTAGTAATGCTATTTGAACCATAAGTAATTGCGCCGGTTCCGGCAAGAGCAACTTGAAGTTCGGGAGCTGTATCAAATCCATATGTAAATTCATACATATCATTTGGATCTGTCGAGCTAAAGCGATCAATATTGTCTTTCAATACAAGAGGAGTCCAGGCTTTGCTTTGAAATGATTCTCTGTCTGCTGCGTTATGAATTTTTGCATAAACTTTGATTTCTGTTCCAGCTGGACGATATCCTGTCAGATATACTACGATATCTTCTGCTCTCTTATCTTGAGCAAATTTAATAACTTTTGAAATATACTTGGATTTCGCAAGGCCATTTGCACCAGTTTCTGTGTCGTAGTCAGTAATACTGCTCAGTCCGACTGTTCTTGTCTCAGTGTAAACATTATTAATGTCGTTTTGATAAAAGTAGAAGTCAAGTTCACGTGTGGTTGCATAAGGAACAGCAAAGCGATCGATGTCTGCACTACTCACTGTAATATTTAAATTTGCGACAACTGACTTTCTTTTGTCTCCGAAAAGATTCGAGCTCTTCGAAGTATCAACTTCGACTGATCTCGATAAGATATATCCTGTAGTTACCGAGTCATTCATCTGAAGAAGATTAATATTCGATGATGTAGAAGACAACTGATTGGCAGAATTGGCGATCTTATAGTCGAGAGTAAACGTAGAACCAGAAGGATTACCAATGAGGAACGAAGGTTTAAAGTTATCAACCGGATAGCGATCGATCGAAGCAATATTTGCGGTTGCTCCGGATATCTCTCCTATAATTCTTCCCCCACTCACCGCAAATTTATTTGTAGCATTTGCAGTTGAGTCTACCAAAATCAACTTATATTTTGGATAATCGATATTATAGGCTGCTGCGATCGGAGGAACTTTAAAACCGATTCCAGAAGCAGAAAAAGATGGCAAGCTTGCAATTGTCATGTGAGTAGCATTGGTAATCGCATTCACAGATAATACTTGTTTCGAGCCTCCGCTTTGAACTAAAATTTTTGATGCAGGTAAAAGATTAGTAAATGTTGTTGCCGTACCGATTACATTTAAACTCGTTGTTGAAACTGTGACAGTCCCCGTAGCATTGGCAATATCTTGATAGATATATTCTCCGCCGATGAAAGCGCCGGTATTCGTGTTGTCGATTGTGAAAAACTCATAGTCTTTATTCACAAGACTAATTACAATGTTGTTAGCAGTATATCTGGCTACTTTGACTTTAAATTTTAAATCTCTGTCACTCAGAGAACGATGAGAAGAAGTGTTTGTAGGAACATATAACTTGCCGCCGTGTGTTCCTCTTGAACCCACTGACAAAGTGTTCGTAACTTGACCATCTGTTACAAGTCTATGACTAAGTACGTTTTGCCATACATCAAATCCTGGATCGTTAAATTTAAGAACTAATCCATAATGCTTTCCAGTCGCAAGTCTCACAGGATTTCGAAATCCAATGACAGTCGCCGCCGAAGCATCTTGAGAAGTAGAAATAAAATCATACTCAATCAAAGTCATAGAGTTTAAAATTTGACGAGTCTCAAAAGGAGAATCGTTTTCTACTTCACAGATCCAAGCGTTCACTGTCGGAGCGACTGCACCAGAAACTGTGGCTCCGCGAACAGGTTTAGCCTTAAAGAATACGTCGATAGATGTGAGCATGACTTCTGGCGCACTAGCTACCGTTTGCGGATTCACGTAAAAGGTTTGAATATAATTAAAAGACATGCATTTCCTCTTTTATTTTTATTATTTATCTATCGCGCTATCGATCTTATGGTATATTAAAATTTATCTGCGATTCGAAGTTTCTAAAGTCAAGTCTCTGTACATTGTAGCTTCCACTTGGATCAATAAATGTATCAACGGGCGGCTGAGTTGTATTGCCAGTCGTTGTGGCATCAGCCTGTGAAACTGAGGCAGCTGTGGTCGACTGAGATATATTCAAAGATTCTTCTTGTATAGGAAGATTCGAGTAGTAAGCAAGAGTAATTACACCTGCTGCTCGCGAAGTGCCTCCAGTATTTTCAATTACAAATCGTTTTTGTCCGGCGATATTCGAGATAATACGATTTTGAGCAGTAACATCTGTTGTTGCCTCATCAAGACCAGCATCATAATAAAAATCGAATGTCAAAATACCGTTTTCATCGCTTCGAAGACCAGTCGTATTCGTTGTAGAAGTTCTTACTTGTGAACACTTCGAAGTTTTATCTTCTCCATCGAAGGTAAACGTATGATTCGTATTAGGTTTCAAACCAGACACAGAAATTGTAAACTTCTGAGAATCGGCAACATAATTTAAGTTGATGCCACTACCAAAAACATAATAATTTATTAATGAATTGGTAATCGTGAATGAATTTGGATTAATATTATGTATTACACCCGTATACTCAAACGTATTTGGATTCGGCACTGTTATTACTGATGTCGTCACAGAATCTGTAGGATATTGCATAAGGTACCCGTAAGTACCGGTTCTTCCTTGTCCTCCGAAGAGTCCGCCGTGCTTTTTACCTTTGTATATTCTTACCTTTACATATTGTCCTGCAGAAGGATCGTGTGTCCATGTAATCTTAAATTGATCTTCCATGAAAGTACCAGAATCGATGCCAGAAGGAATTGACTTACGCTCTATACTTCCGACATGTTCAACACCTCGGCCATCATTTAATTGATTTATTTGATAGAGTCTAGCGATATCGGCACTAGTGATACCAGATGCAGAAGAAGAAGTTTGTGTGGCCGTAAATGGACCGTTTTGTGAAGTTCCTTGATAAACAGTCGCAGAAATATAATTGTCTCGCGAAACTACATAAAGCTCTGCTGGACCAGAAAGACTACTGAATCTGTAAGTGAATTCTTCATATACAGTACCGGAGTCAGAAGCGCTTGTGCTTCTTTCTCTTTCTATAACTGACTCTATTCTTTGAGTAACAGTCGTAACAGTGACTTCGCCTGTTGTGTTTGTAACTGGCACAGGATCTACTGTAGGATCTACTGTAGGATCTACTGTAGGAAGAGGACCATCTGTTGCAATGCTTTGCTCTCCAATCACAAACTCATTATATGGAAGTGTCAGAATACCATCTTCATCAGTATCTGATTTAAACCCAAGATTTAATTCGTTCAAGTATGGTCCAAGCTGATCATTTCGAATATTAGCATAAAATTCTGGATTTCCGACATCTGCATAAACATAGTCAGTGAATGGATCTACGAAAAAGCCAAACTTAAATCTGTCAAGAGCCGCATCGAGGCTACTCGGAATAAATCTTGCTTTTGCCAATGCTTCTGCAAGAGTAAACGATACGTAATACTCAAGATCTTTAATTCTTCTATCAAGACTACCAATGTCTGACATTGTATAGCGACGTTGCTGAATGAGTGATCTTTCAGCAGCACCAATAATAGGTCTGATAGTATAAATGTTCTTTCTTTTTCCGGAAATCGCACTCGACACTTTTGTATCAGTAATAGCAATCATATCTGCCGAAAGTATTTCTGGAAGAGAAGGATATGGCGGAATATTGTATATTTGTAGAGTAAGAGAATTATCTTGAGAAGGCGGTACAGCAGGAGAAATACTCGGCTCTCCGTTTCTTATTTCAAACCCACCGTTCGAATTAATGATAACTCGATCGACTCTTCCAAGATATGAACTTACGTTTGCAGACAGCGTAGAGTTAGGCACAGGGAAAAATGCACTGGCTGACGAAAAGTAATTTGAATTTGAAGGAAATGTAGGATTGATAATCGAAGTAGAGTTTGCACCGGATGCCACCGAAGAAATATCAGTCACATAGTTAATAGTATTCGCGGCTGCAGGGCGAAGGTCTACGCAATCACGGACGTCGTAATAAATCCCTGTACTTCCTTGAAATTCTGGAAGTTCCATCGTGTTAATGCTTGTATCGCTTACAAGAGAAGTCAGATTTGCGCTGTCATTAATGGTATAGGAAGAAATTGTCTTGACACCGGATGAGGATTGAAAAGCATCAAACTTGACAAGAAGAATATCATTCGCTCCGAGTGTATCATATCTTGGTTTTCTTACGAGTTTAGAGATGTCGAGAAAATCTTCGTTTTGACCAGAATCAATGTAAAACTGATTCGTGACGTCAGTGACTCCATAAGTATTCTCTGTAAAATAAGCGGTATTACCAGTAAACTTATGCACAGAAGTACTGTTTGAAGTCAGAGTAAGATTTGCTCCTCCGCGAGTAGCAGAGAGTGCAAATCCAGATGTATTTGCATATACGGCAAAATATGCTGTAGCATTTGCAAGTCCGCCAAGTACTCCGACACCTGCGGCATTCGAATATACAAGAGAATCGCCATTCGCGAATGGATTATTCGTAATAGTAATAAACGCGTTAGCTGTTCCTGATCCTGTAATATTTGTGGCTACGTTAAACGTAACATCTTGAACAGTCGCGTCTTTCTTATATACTCCACGCAGGCGATAGGCATCGGATACGCCGAGCGGCCATGGGCCTTGAATGCCTGCACTATTGTTATTTGCAATTCGAATTCTTGCATAGTTACCGCGGTTTGATGTTTTCGCTGCCGAGCTTACATTGTTTCTCTGTGCATTATAAACAACAGAAACTGGCATCGAAGCAGCAGCGTTTGAAGTAGCATTCGCGACATTATTACCGACATAGATCGTCATGATTTGACTATTTGAACTATCGACGTTCGCCCACTTGGTAGCTTTGTTTGTCAGTGAGATCGGAATATTCTGTGGATAATAAAGAGTAATGCTACCGCCAGAATATGTTTTACCTGGAACGGTGGCGAGAGTCATTAAGGTACTGTTTGCAATCGATGCGATTTGGGCTACAGCCGTATTTCCAGCCGTAGAATTGGCAAGAAGAACATAATCTCCAGGAGAAAATTGCGTAGTAAATAATGAACCAGTTCCTACAACATTCGCAGTTGTATTATTCGCAGTGCTAATAGTGCCTGTTGCACTATTTTGAGACTTAAAGTTTCCGTTTGGAATTACAATCAAATCGCGTTTTTCAGATGTATTCAACTCTTCAGTATATGGAAAGTATTCTCCAGATGTAAGATTCAGAACGACGTAACCAGCAGAATTAGAAGTTTCAGATGTGTTAATGGTTCTATATTGATATGTGATGTTCGACACGTTCGAAGTGGCGCTTTTTAACTTGAAGAGAAGAGAAGAATCAAATGTGTCATAAAGTACTGCTTCTCCGGCACTTAATACGACGTCCGCGATTGCTTTATTACCGCTGCTATAATAGATACTTCTTACATTTTTTGTATTCTGGCCTGCGTTCATCTTAATGTCGAAGAGATACATTCTATATACAGCATTCGCGTTGCCGATATCTCCACTCTGATAAGCAAAAGTACGAAGTCTTGCAGTACCAATCTTTGTACCAGTAGCAGAAATTGTAGTCGAGCCAGTGCTAATATAATTAGCAGCAGTATCATAAAGATCGACTTGACCGCCGATATCGAAGTTAAACGAACCAACAAGCTCGTCGACTTCGAAGTAGTTACCATAACCAAGACGAGTTTGTGAAGCCGGATCATTCAGCTTCGTCGTACCCTTATTCATGTTTTGCTTATAGTTATCAATAGTTTCGATACGAATACCGTTAATATAAGCTTTACCTGGGTCGATTTTCATATTCACAAGACTAGCGGTATCTGAGAAAGTATCGGAATCTTTCGTCGCTGTAAGAAACTGATTGATGACATAGTTTCCAGATTCTTCGTATGTTCTTGCTGCTAGTTGGCGGTTAATGACATTATAGATAGTATCTTGATTAATACGATATGGTCGACCATCTGTAAACTCAATGATCGGAAGAAATTCTGAATTTGCGTCAGCTTCTGCTTTTGTCAATACGCTGATGACTGGTGTGAGTTTGAGGCGATCTGCACCAGGAGCCGCATAGTTATAAGTACCGGTGGCATTATCAAGAAGTGTTTGATCTTGATTTGAATTGACGATACTTTCATTCGTATAGAAACCAACAGACTTATCAAAAGCAGTATTCGAATATTTGTTTACAACTTCAAACTGAGAAGCGACTCTTGAAAAGAATCCTTTTTGATAGATCGTACCTTCTCCAATAGTGACGCCGTAGCCAGTACCAATCGGAACTGAGGTGGCATTTGCTATTTGAATCGTAGCGAGGAATGTTTCTGCTACAAGTTCAAGCTCGCCTAATTCTGTAGCGGTAGCTGTTGATGTAGTTGAATTGTTGGCGATAGTGACATGTGGCTCGACATAATACCCTGAACCTTGACCGATTACCTGAACTGCAGTAACTTTACCTAAACTGTCTGTTGTAATCGAGCCGACTGCGCCTGAACCAACGATTGCGACTACATTCGCAGATGCGCCAGATGTGAAGTTGCGAATCTGTTCACCAGCAGCAAATCGGAACTTGATCGTATTTGCAGAAATAAGATCAGAATACTCTGGTCTTACCTTCAAAATAAGTGCGGTACTATTTGCAGTGATATTGGCTTCGATAATCACTGCGTTTGCAACGCCATTTTGAATTACAGAATTTGCGAGAAACTGCGCAGCATTTGCAGCGCCGCCAGTACTATTCTGTACTGCAAGAGCAGACATCACAACTACACTATCATTATTCGCAAACTTCGAAGCGCCGTCGTTGACTTTGATATTAAAGATAGGATAAGACTTATCGAAAACTGTGAGAGTTTCATCGGCAGCAAAAGAATCAGTTTCGAAATCTGTTCCAGAACTGATATAGTTCACAAATAGTGTGTTCAAATCTGGTGAACGAGATTGCAAGCCGGAAGTCGTCTTTACAATATAAGCTTCTACATTTGCAGCGTTCTTGACATATCGATTATTATAAAGAGTGATATCGACTTGTAGACCATTAGTCGTCAAATCGTTGATCTTGATATAAGGAACTTTGTCATGCTTAGTAATCGTACAACCATCGATAATTGTACCACGCTTGAATACGTTGTCACCAAACTTCTCAATTTGATTTTGCAAAATAGACTGGAGCTGATTCAGCTCACGTGCTTGAACTGCGACACCAGGCTGGAACAGAACTTTATAAAAGTCCTTCTTGGAATCGAAGTCATCAAAATAAGGAGATACGTTTAGGTTGGTTTCCAGAGCCATTTAATTAAAACTCCAATACTATCTTTATAATTTCTGATTTGTTATCGTTACGAGCGATAGGATCAAGATTCTCTAAGTAAAGAACCTCGCCGCTACCGACTACAAAGTCTCCGTTGTATTTATTCAATAATGGGGAAAGCTCTGCAGAAGATACTGCGCCTGCAATATCTCTGACTCCGCGAGGATCAAGATTAAAGATGCCTGATTTATTACTAATCCACAATATATCAGAAGCGCCGTCGATCTCATCAAGATGATGAACTCTGCCTCGAGGTTGTGCGTATGCAATCAGACTTTCTTGTTGAATTTCTTCGTCTTCAAGGAACGGTACACCACCTACACTAAAAGTGCCAATGAGGCGTGTCAGTTGACGAGAGTACTCGAATGAACTTGCTGCTCTATCGTTAATTTCAGGTGTTCCAGTAATAGTTGCGGTCGTACCTGATACAGGAATGACTGTATCTCCTGACATACCGCCGACTCCGATGATACGACTACCAGAAGTAAATACGCCTGCAACGTTTGAGAGTTCGATTTGACTTGAGCCAGAGAACGATACGATGCCGCTTGCTTGAACTACAATAGCCGAGATTTCACAATTATTTGCAGTAAATGAACTGGTTGTATTTGCAGTTGTGATGCGATAGTCTTCTGGAACGTTTGCGACAGTCGAGATATAATTATTCGAACCGTCTGTGACAAGAACATAGTCACCAACTGAGAAAGCATCTTTGTAAGTCGGAGCATCTGGGTTTGCAAGAGCGATAGTGATACTGCCATTCGATCCTCCGGCAGCCGCATCGAAGCCGATGATAGGCGCTGAAGTGTATCCGGATCCTGTGTTCGATATTGTAACAGAAGTAATAACGTTTGCAGTTGTTGCAAATGTACCTATTGCGCCTGTTCCATTTGTACCGGAATTATTAAACACCAATTGGTTATTTGCAGAACTATTGTATCCTACTCCTCCGCTTACAATTGTAGCAGTATTAGAAAGAAGACCAAAATTTGTTTTTTGAATAGTCGTGCTACCTGATGTGATCGATACGTTACCATGCAATTTCAATTTTCGATACTGATAGACTTTTTCACCAATCGAAAAACCTGGACCAATAGTATTAGCGAGGTTGATATCAACCTTTGTGAAAGTCGCATTCTTAATCAAGCCAACTTGTCGAAAGTCATTTTCGGTTGGAATAATTCCACTTTCACTATTATTAAATTTAGCACTCAGACATACTCTCTTTGCAAAGAGTTCGTTGTAAGGATCTGAACCGTGGCCGTTCTTTGGTGAGATAATAGGTCTCAAAGATGCAGGAGAAAAGTATGATGCACTTGAAATCACAGCAGGAAGTTGAATGTATGTTTCATCAAAAATCGATGGTGGAATAGTAATAGGCAATTCAGAAACATATGATTCAGCTTTTCGATAGTTTTCACCTACCGCAAGAAGTTCGACTCTATTGATAGAATTTGTCGAAGCCGCATCGATATACACAATTCCTTCGGCTGGAGTTGATTCTTCACCATCTCCCCAAACGAATGCATATGGATATACTTCGTAAGTATCTCCGGCAGAAGGTGTATTAATAAATGCAGAATCAAGAATGAATTTCTTTTGGGCGGCAGTGCCTTCGTAATTGACGATTCTCTTGTATTCTCCGACAGCTATACCAGAAGTGATCTTCATGACACAACCTTGATAGTAGTCATCAATCGACGCAGCAGTTGCAGGTGCACCATAGAAAGTCGGAATACCTTCAACAGTAACATCGGAAGTTAATAGTGTAGCAGAAGCAATGTAATTATCATATCCAGCTCCGGCATCTTCTACTTTAATCACTTCGATCGTTCCGCGAGTTGCGCCTGCTATGACGGCAGCATTGGCGGTAATAGGAATATACTGTGATGTAGCAAACTTTTCATACTGAGTTTTTGTAATGGTGTACATGTACTTCCATACATAGCCGTCACCTGTTTCGACAGGATTCAAATCAGCAGTGCTTCCTACACGAGAAGGAGCGACAGTCGAGTTGACATTAATAGTATCAGTGCTTTTGTTAAACAAGCACTTCCAAACATTATATTCTGTATCATCATCGACAGTAATAAAGAAGTCTTTGGTTTCAAGATCTCCATCAAGATGATCATACATTGCATAATGAGTGTTCGATTCCCACAAATGCTTTTTTGCCATGTGCACGACATCCGCAGAAGAAACTTTCTTCGCAAAGATCATATTGTCATAGACATCTGTATCGACTACACGTATACTATTATTCGGAGTAGGAATAATTGTGTCACTGTTAGCATAAGGAATATGACGAGCGGCATAGACAAAGTAATCATTGTTAGCAAAGCTATTAATGAAGTTTGCAGCTGCCGCTACATTAAAACTACTCGTAATGAGTTTTTGTGTTACTGCCATTTATTCCTCTATCGTCTTTGTCAAGAAGTGACCAGCCGTCGCCGATCCACTCGATGTAGTATTCGCTGTTATATTTATAGGACTTCCATTCGCAGTTAACGATAGTTTTACTGTATTTGGAGTAGTATTTACAATATAATATGATTGCGCATTTGTTAATTTAATTTGTGAAAGATTGAGTGTAAGTCCTGTGTTGGAGCTCTTAAAGTTTATGATAGGTGTAACTGTAAGAGTATGAACTTCTGCAACGGCGGTTGTTCTTGTATCAGTAATATTGATTGCCGAACCACCAGGAGTAGTTGCTAACTTAACACCGGTGGTATTGGCAAGCGTAACGTAGTAGTATGCATTGCCTGTCAACGGAGTAATTGCAGTATTGCTTTTAGGAACTGCGTAATATACTCTGTCACCGGCAGTAAACCGACTATTCGCTGTCGCGATTTTAATGAAGTCATCTGCTGCAACTACACCAATAGTATTAGCAGTCACGTTATCCGGAGCATAAGCTCTTGCTCCAGTTGTTGAAAGTCTAAAGCCAATTGTATTCGCATCCATCACATAATAAGATGTTGCATTCGTAATACCTTCAAATCCTCTCATAATATAATGACCAGATTCGCTGATAGAAGATGCTATGATATTCGCAATTGCTGATGTATTTCCTGATTCTGTGGCAAGCTTGAGAGTATTCGCAGTGGTTTCTATTACATAGTAGATCTGATTGTTAGTGAGACCACTAATCGCCGTATTTCCAGCATCTGTATAATATAACACTGATTGGCTATTCGTAAATGGATGAGAACTAATAGTAATAAAGACATTCGCAGTATTTGCAGGATCAACATCTACATTAGTATTTGCATTAAAGCTCTGAGTATTACATGTTGCAGAATCAAATGTGACATTAACATAGTCACTGTTTCTAAACTTATTGTTTGCAACTCGAATAAACGAATCTACTACTGCGCCAGTATTCGTAGTAAACGTGCCCGTAATGTTTGCTTGGACTGCAGTATTCGAAGTAGTATAAAGCACCAAGTCTCCATTTGCAAAAGGATTAATCACTTTTGTCAGCGTATGCAATGCAAGAGTATTACTTAGTGACACAGTATTTAGATTGAGAGCATCTCCTCCTTGTGTTTCAGAGATCTTGATACCTGTCGTATTCGCAAGCACTACATAATAATAGCTATTATTCGATAGACTTGAAGCACTTCCTACTCCGATTGGATTTGCTTCTAGTGTAGTATATTGTAAATAATCATTTACATTTAATGGGAATGTGGTATAATAAGGATTAGTCCCTAACGATATTAGATCAGTATCATTGCCGACATTCGCTACATTAAACTTAAAGCTCACATCTTCGATATCTGTTTCAATCGTATCATTCGGTGTCGAAACATCATCGTTCGAATTGAACTGTACTTCTTCTCCTGTCGAAGTGTTTGACACTGCGAGTGCAACATTTGCTTCTTCTACGATCAATGCAGATCCGAAGAACTTCGTTCCGGCGACGTGCATCACTTTCTTAAACATATCAGAGTATCTGTCTACTGAGATCTTTGAGAGGATCTCATAAGAATACTCTTGGTAATAGTCGTTATCATGAATGTAGATATCGTCAGACAAGAATCCTTTCGAGCTTCGATAATATCCGATACCAATGCCATGACCGTCAAGGGTGATCTTTGCAGTGCCAGCTCTCAAATTATCTTCTGAAACAAAGTCGACAATTTCAGCATTCGAATATGCAAAACCTGAATCGAGCACTTGTAGTGCAGTCACTTCTCCGTCTCCGGTCACAACATTTGCTGTGATTTCTGCATTTAATCCGATCGGATATAATACTGATAAATCTTCAGTCGCACCTATTACGTTTGCTTCGGCACCAGAAACTTCTCCGATCATTGTATCGCTTGACAACCAAGTGTTTTCGAATGTAATTCTCTTTGCAAGCATATGACTACTATTACTTGACTTGACGATGGCTTTGGCAGTCGATACAATTTCAAAGAGACTGACGCTTGAAACGAGACCATTCGCAGTCGGTACAGTATATGAAGAGATAATTGCATTATTGACAAGCGGAGCAGTATTTCCAGTGACTCTGATATAACCGCCAGTGGTATTGGAAAAAACTGAAGAGACGAAAGAATTAACAATGCCACTCGTGCTATTCGTTTGGAATAGCTTATCTTTTGGCAGATAACCTGGAAGAGTTGCAATCGTGTGTGACTCTCCACCGGTCGAGTTGGCAGTGATATTGATCGCAGAACCGCTGAGAGTAGAAGACAACTTAAATCCTACGTTATTCGCAGAAACAATATAGTAAACGGCATTTGCTGTCAAACCGCCGATCGCAGTATTACCATTCGGAATTTTGTATTGAACAATTTGTCCATTACCAAACTCATTTGTAAAGTTACGTAGATTATGACCACCCATATCGGCATTGTAATATCTCAAGAAGTGTCCATTGCTTCCAGGATTTGCTGCGGTCAAATCTACGTTGGCTCCGCCAGCTGTAATCGAAAGAGCCAATCCGGTGCTGTTTGCGTAGCGAACATAATAGAGCGCTTCTGCTTCTAAGCCAGGAACAACAGTAGTGTTCGATGAGATTACGTATCTAACTTGACCACCGTTTGCAAATTTACTATTTGCAGAGGCAATGCTAATGAAATCATTACTATTCTGTACGTTAGTATTCGAGTTAAATTCTGCTACATTTGAGCTTTGAGTAATATTGACTTTGGCTGCAGTGTTTCCAGCGTCAGTAGTAAGAATAACTCCTGTCGAATTCGCTGTTAAAACATAATAGAAAGTATTATTGCTGAGTCCTGTTAGTGCAGTATTGCCTGGCTCAGTAAAGTAACGAACTAAGTTATTTGCAGCATATACATTTCCATCGATCTCAATGAAATCTGTATTCGAGTTGACTTCATCAGTGGCATTAAATGTAGTAGAGATGTCTCGATAGAAGATAAAGTCTGATGAACTGTTGGCTTCAAATTGAGATTGTACAGTAAATGTCTTGGCATCATACGTATTGCTATATGCACCAGAAGAAACCTTGAGATCATAGAACTTGAGATTTGCTTGTGATTGATTGACTATTTCTCCAGGAAGAAAGTTTTTCGTTGCATTTTCAAACGTAATCACAAAGTCTTTACGATCGAATCCTGCAATATATGGTTGGTGTGCGAGCACAAAAGGATCGACATCATAATCTTCACCTGGATTGACTTGATTGAGTGATCCAATGATACCGATTTCAAATCTACCAAATGTCAAACACGAATATAGTATATCGAGGAAATTGCCTTCAGGATTTTTAGGAAAGCCAAATGCGTCTGAAGAGATAAATTGCGAAGCGAACACCTGATTTGCTTGAGCGAGAGTTGGTAATCCTGCTACTGCTGTAATTGCAGTATTCACAACAGAATTGCCGTATACTATGATATTACCGTTTGCTGGAACAGACGTCGTATTTGTAAAACCAAAGTCGCGAATAGGATCTTTGATAAGAAGATTCGTTCCAGTCACGTCATAGAGTGTACCATGTGCAGTCTTATACAAGAAGTGACCAGATTCATTTGTTCGCGTTGCAGCGAAGGCAGGAATATTGAACGATGTATTAGCAAAGCTTTCTCCAGGAAAACTCGTGCTATTGATATGAATATACTTGTTCGCAGGACTCGAAAGAATGAGTCCAGTGGTATTTGAGAATGCGACGTAATAAGGTTTACCGCTTTCGAGTCCACTGATTACTGTATTACCTGTTGCTACTTCATAAGTAACTCGATCGCCTGCAATATAGTAAGTATTAGCATTTGTAATAGTAATAAACCCTGTCGTTGCATTTGCAGCAGTCGAAGGATTAAATGAAACCTTGCGGATCTGTTGATATACTCTTTGACCTTCATCGAACCCAGTATTCGCTGTCACAGAGAGTTGAAGACGACTATAGTCGAGTGTATCTTGGCTATTTGCAGCAATCAGATCTGTACCGATGAAGATGACTTCTGTTTCGCCGATCGTACCTACACCAAACCCAGCGCCTGTGCCAAAACTAATTGATGAAATGTTTGCGGTAGTATTTGAAAGCGGCGCAATGATCTTTGAAGGGAATGAACGAACGTAATCGCCGCCGGTAATATCAAGTGAATAAGATGTGATCTTGAAGTTATCTGCACTGTTTAGCGAGTGTCCTGCTTCAGTTAAACCTTTTGTTAGATTGATAGTAGATCCGCCGACGGTATTAGAAAGCGTCACTGCAGATGAATTTGAAGTTTTAATAAAGTAGCGAGTACCTGAAACTAAGTTTGTTAGTGCTGTATTACCGGCAGCAACAGTATAAAGAACGCTGTCATTAACTGAAAAAAGAGTATTTGCAGATGTGATTGCAATCTCATCTGTCGCATTAGTTACCGAGGAATTCGCGTTAAATGATACAGAGATCGGTGGAGTTGAGGTAGTGTATACTGTATCGGTTTCGTTCCAGTATCCCTTACGCGAGATAAACGTTAATGTTCCCGTATTTGATGCAGAAGCATAGTTAGCAGTGATCACAGAACCTTCAGCAACAATCACATTCGCGCTATTGTAGATGTAGATATTATTTGCAAAGGTAACGTTATTCGAAGAACATTCATCAAATTCGATAACATGAACCTGCTTCTTGATGTCATATAAACCAGCATTCAGATTCACGTAACTTACGTTTGCGAAGACTTGATTATTAGTTTGATTGATAAGCTTATACGTTAAACCGTAGTTATGAACATTTGCGGTCGCGTTGGCTGCAGCATTCGTAGAAAGTATCAGAGAAGTTGAATTGGTTACGCTCGCCACATTACCAATTGACACGTTACTAGTGATATAAAGAGTCGAATTAATATAGTTGTTATTAAAAGCTGTAGAGGTTCCAGTGACTACATTACTCGTAGTAGATGTAGTGATCGTGCCTGTGCCGACTTTGTAATCCCAATCCGCCATGCGCTTACTATTCTTAAAAGCGCCGCGAGCATCGGTAAGAGTAAGTTGCACTGAACTTTCAAGTGTAATGACATTTGCCACTGTACCAGAAGCCGTAATATATCCTGCATTCTGTTGTTGTACGACATCACCGACATTGAATGTGGCAGAAGGTGCAGTAATAATCACAGCATAATCTGTCGGTATGTTCATGAACTTACCAGACATCGACTTGTCTGTGAGTGTATTCGCCGTAAAAGTTATTCCATTCGTACTGTTGCTTCCTGTGCTATAGTTAGCAGATGGAACAAAGACTCCTGAAGTATGAGATACAGAGATAAACCCTGCAGTATTTGAAGAAGTCGATACTTCGAGTATTCTGCCTTCAGCGGCAAGCATACCATTTGCGGCGTAGCGATATATGGTGTTTCCGACAGCAACATCTGAAGATGCCGAACTATAACCGATATTCACTACAGGTTGAACACCGCGTTCGAAGAGACGATAGTAACTTTCTGAAGTAAAGTCTGCAGTCACTTCATTCAGATTTAATACTTTTTCAGAGACGATCGATTCGGTGTCGAGTGTGTATCCATAACCACCATCGATAAAAATAAAATCCACGAGTCCTGTTTGTGAACTAATCGATTCTACTCTTGCCAAACCACCAAGGCCTCGATCGCTGTTTGTAAATCTGACTATATCTCCGACGGCAAAATCTCTGCCTCGAGTTTGAACTGTGACTCTTTTGACAGAACCGATTAACTTCGATCTTTTGGTAATATCAAATACAGGTTGATTATTAATGTTGAGACCAATGACTTCGCCGTTACGAAAATCACCTTGTCTTCCAGAAATATAAAGTAGGTTGACGAAGCCTTTTCCGACTCTTCTCCGAATGTACTTCTCGACGAAGGCTTTGGCTCCTGAAAGTTGGCCAACAACTTGCTTACCGACATAATCAATGTTATAGATCGAATATCCTATTTCAAGATATTCTGGTTTCTC
>Ga0209086_10000019_pt1 | contig 167599 bp, 138 predicted proteins | sample M_130207_XF_Meta_FD_187312 | JGI IMG/M metagenome (GOLD analysis project Ga0209086, IMG submission 187312) | Freshwater microbial communities from Lake Montjoie, Canada to study carbon cycling - M_130207_XF_MetaG (SPAdes) (version 2) | ecosystem: Environmental > Aquatic > Freshwater > Lake... | reverse complement strand
CGCGCGGAGATGGAGCCGGATTTCTGGATTGACGACCTTCGCGAGTTACTGGGGTAGGAGTAGCGCTGTTGGGAGAGTTGGGGGATCACGGAGAGGGGCCAGGGCTGCGGGGGTGGCTGTTCGCGGTAAGCTATGGCTACGGCAACCGCGCAGAGATGGTGCCGTATTTCTGGATTGACGACCTATGCGAGTTATTGGACTAGTTTTGGCGCTGGCGGGCGGGATGACGGCCGCCCCGGACTTGATTTTGCACCACGGGCGGATTGTAACCGCCGACGCGAAGTTTAGCGTCGTCGAGGCCATGGCTGTCGAGAAGGGACGGATCGTGGCCACCGGCACCAGTGCCGCGGTGCTGGCGCGGAAAGGGCCCTCCACGAAGCTAGTGGACCTGGCAGGGAAGACGGTGCTGCCGGGGCTGATCGACGCGCACGTCCACGCGCTGGGCGCCGGACTGAGCGAGTTCGATGCCAAGCTGCCGCCGCTGAATAGCATCGGGGAGATCCAGGCGTTCATCCGGGAGAAGGCCAAGACGACGCCGAAGGGTGAATGGATCGTCGTGCCCCGGACGCTGCCGCCGCGGCTGGCTGAGCAACGGTTCCCGACCAAGCAGGACCTGGACGTGACGACGGAGCATCCGGTGGCGTTCGATGGGTCCTACGTGTGGGGGGCGAATACGCTGGCTCTGCAGAAGAGCGGCATTACGGCGGCGACGCCGAACCCGCCGGGCGGCGAGGTCGTGAAAGGTGCGGACGGGCAGCCGAACGGGATTCTGCGCAACGCGGCCGGGCTTTTGAAGGGCGTTCCGCAGGGGGCGAGCTATACCGAAGCCCAGAAGCTGGCGGCGCTGGAGACGATGCTGAAGCTGTACGCGGCGGCGGGGTTGACGTCGGTGGGGGATCGGGCGGCGGTGCTGGAAGATTACAACCTCTATGCGAAGTTGAAGGCGCAGGGGAAGCTGCCGGTGCGGGCGGTGATCACGTGGCGGATCAACGCGATGCGGCCGGCGGAGGAGGTGGTGGCTGAGATCGAGAAGAACAGTTGGAAGACGGGGCAGGGGGATGAGTGGCTGAAGTTTGGGTCGTTCAAGGTGACGCTGGACGGGGGGCAGAGCGTGGGGACGGCTTACCAGCGGATGCCTTACGGGGCGTACGGGCGGCAGCTATATGGGCAGACGAATCCGGACGCGCGGGGGACGTTGTTTGTGGACGGGCCGAAGCTGACGCAGATCATGCGGGCGGCGCGGAACAAGGGTTGGCAGTTGACGAGCCACGCGCAGGGCGGGGCGGCGATTGACGTGCTGCTGGACACGTTCGCGGCGCTGGACAAGGAGCGGCCGATTGGGCCGAGCCGGTCGCACGTGATGCATGGGAGTTTCATGAGCGAGGAGGCGGTGGGGCGGATGAAGAAGATGGGGATTCTGGCGGACGTGCAGGCGGGATGGCTCCATTTTGATGTGCCGGCGCTGGAGCAGGTGTTTGGGTACCGGAACATGCGGTACTTCTTCCCGCTACAGACCTACCTGAAGAACGGGATCGTGATTGCGGGGGGGAGCGACCACATGATCGGCCATGACAAGGACCGGGCGGTGAACCCGTTCAACCCGTTTTTCAACATGTGGATGGCGATTACGCGGCTGACCAGGGCGGGGAAGGAGATCTATCCGGAGGAGAAGATCAGCCGGGAGCAGGCGCTGCGGATGTACACGAACGGGCCGGCGTACCTGCATTTCGCGGAGCGGGAACAGGGGTCGATCGAGGCGGGGAAGTGGGCCGATTTCGTGGTGATTGACCGGGATTATCTGACGTGTCCGGAGGCGGAGATCCGGCGGATTGAGCCGCTGATGACGGTGGTGGGCGGGAAGACGGTGTACGAGCGGTAGCGTGTTGGGGGGTGGGTTTAGTCGGGCTGGTGGCGGGTAGAAACGAGCGGGAAGGCGGGGCTCGATGCCCCGCCGTCCCGCAGCCGGGTGCGGATGTGGATCGGGTTGCCTCGGGGGGACGAGGCGAAACCCCTCCCTTACGGTCGGGGCTCGGTGACGGGTTGTTTCGGGGGCTCGGGCTCGGGATCGGGTTGCTTCGGGGGCGGGGAGAAACACTTCCCTGGCGGTCGGTTCTGTGTAGCGGGTTGTTTCGAGGGTTCGGGATCGGGGTCGGGTTGCTTCGGAGGTGGGGAGAGACACCCCCCTAACGGTCGGTGCTCTGTAGCGGGTTGTTTCGATGGCTCGAGATTGGGATCGGGTTGTTTCGGGGGCGGGGAGTAACACTTCCCTGACGGTCGGTGCTCGGTAACGGGTTGTTTCCGGGGCCCGGTAGCTGGTTGCCGGGGTCAACGACGGCCGGGTTCGGGGTAGAAGTCCGACTTCTTGTCGTTGAACGCTAGCCAGACGGCTAAGGCCAGGGCGAAGACGAGGTCGTCGTGCTCTGGCTGTTGGCCGTCGGAACGGAAGGCGATCAGCTCCTTTTCGAGTTCGGCGAGACCGGGCGTCGTGGCGGGCAGGCTGATCCGGTCGGTTCCGAAGGCCGTTCGCAAGCGGGTCAGCAGGTCCGGCCGGGGTAAACCCTTGTAGTTTCCGGACAGGGTCGTGGTCTGGTGCCCGCTCGTGATCGCGACCGGGGTCAGAGGGTACTGATTGAGGGCTCGGTCCCGGCGGAGTACCTCAATCAGGGTGCTTTCCCCCGTGGCATCGATGATCAGGTTGATCCGCTTGTACGGACCGGGTAACGCGGCGATTAGGGCCCGGATTCGGCTGGGCAGGTCCAGATGGTCCGAGCCGAGGGGCAACGATTCGGCGGACCGCAGGAGTAAGTGGGCCTGCGTCTGGTAGTTAAACGAGACCGGGTCCCTTTGCGTGGATTGCGACAGAGTAAACTCCAGGGCGACGATGGCGGTATGATCCTGCCGCTTGCCGACGTCGATGCCGATGAATAGCTCGTTGAGCCCGAAACAAGGCTTCGGCAAGGGTTGGTAGGGCTGCCGCGCCCGGGCGATGATGGCACGGTCCAGAAACTGCAGCGCGGCCGAGACGAAGGCGCATTCATACTCCTGGGCGAAGAGGTTCTCGCCATGCAACGCCCGTTCCGCAGCGAGGAAATCGGCCGTAATTCGCGGACATTCGACGGCGGGGGAGCGCAAGACGGCCCAGCCGTTGGCCGGGGTATTGCAGAGATCGTAGAAGACGTTGGTCTGGCCGTTGGGCGTCGAAAGGGCCCATAAGCTTCCGTTCGACACGGCCAACATGGGCGAGACCGCCGGGTAGATGCGGTCATCGACGAAGGCCGCTTCGTCAATGATGACGGCCTTGACGGCGGCGAAGCCGCGGACGTTATCCGGTACCCCGGGAAGGGCGACGAACCGGGAGCCATTCGGGAGTACGACGGAGTTATCATGATCGGGGTCTGACTTCGTCAGTAGGCCCAGCAAGTGGCAGAAGGTCCGGATGCGTTGGAGTAAGTTGCCGGACTGGCGGGCGACGGGGCCGAAGAGCAGATACAGGGTGCCGGGGAAGGTGAGAGCGGCATGGAGCGCCTTCGCGGCGGCGGCCTGCGTTTTTCCCGACTGTCGGGAGGTACACAAGACGATGCGGCCGTGCGCGAGATCGAGAAATTCGGCTTGCCGGGGGTCTGGGGTGAAGCCCAAATGCGCGGCGGCCCAGGCGGAAGCCGGCTGCATGGGCATGAGGTCTGGACACACTTCGGGTGTACCACTGGGCGCCGCTACTCGCGTTGGCGGGCCAGGAGATCGAAATTTTCGCCGTCTGCCGAAAGTTGGCATGGTCTATCCGGCGGCGAAGGCCATTTCCTTGCCCTGCGGCTCGGTTTGCGGTGCGAACGAGGCCGAAAATCCGGCCTCCGGGGTAACCGCAACGATTTCGACTTGGCTTTGGTTGTCGATCGGCATGTCACTTGGCTCAATTAAATCAGCAGGTTGCAAGTTTACAGATTCTTCGGTCATTTGTTCCAGCGGGGCGGGAGCCTGGGACGGGCCGATGATTCTCGCGTTCTGCGTGAGCGGTGATTTGGGCCTGGGGTCCAGTTTTCGGAGCATCGCGTACTCTCGATAGCTGGCCGCCATGGACCGCTGCAGGGCTGCTTCCTCGCGTCGGAACTCCTTCAGCGTCTTGCCTTCGGACGCAATTTGAAAACTGTTGAGGCAATCGAGGTCCACGAGACGGTTTTCCGCGACGCCGGGATGGGCTAGCTGGCCCGCCTTGATCATGCATTCTTCGTTGAAGGTCCGCTCCTGGTGGGCCAGACGCATGAGACGCCACTGGGTATCGGCGATGCGTTGGCAGACGCCGATTTCGACCTGATCGCGGGGCTGCAATTTGTCGGTGTAGTCGGCGACGACGGCCTTGTAGGCCTCGGGCCCTTCCCAGGGGAGCAGGACGAGACTCTCAATGGCCGACATGTCAATGACACTGGCGCGGGCACCGGTGCGTAGTCCGTTTAATCGGACCTTCATTTTCCCTGTTGGTGTCTTCGGGCCGGTGCTTTTCTGGGCATTCTGCCGGTTAATTTCGGCGCGGCGGGCCTTTTTCTGTTCGTCTGTCAATTCTTCTGACATGGTGAAAACTCCCCTAGCAACGCGAAACGCCCTGCCTGTGTGCCAGGTCAGGGCGTGGTTGGTATTTCTATTTATAGTATGCAGTATGGCTTCCTGATTTCTGGTTCTTTAGGTGGGCCTAAAATTATGTTAAGTGCTTTATAATGTAGGAGAAAAATTTATTTTTATTGCTTGTGAACGCACTTTTGAAAGCACGCAAAAAGTGCATATCGGGGGCTCTTATTTGCCGAACATTCGCCAAAGGCGGCGGAGTGATTGGGCCCAACGGCGAATTGCATTGAAGACGGAAGTGCGATTGTAAGGAGATCGTGTTCGGTTTGTGGGCTATACCGCCCGTGCTAATCCGTTTGAGATCGAAGACGGCGCATTAGAACGACATCATCCATGACATCTACCCCGGCTTTTCGGAGAGATGGTTCGGCGGGAGGGCCGAAGAAGTCTCGGTCCTTTGTACAGAACACATCCGCTTCCCCAATGATTGCGGTTTGCATGACGACGGTATCGTTAATGTCGCGAATAGGCGTCATCAGTAACGGATTCGGGCGAACGCTTTCAGAGGCCTCCCGTAGGAAGCCGATGTAGTCGTAGATGCGGCCTTCTGACAGCCGTTGCAGGGCAACCATCCGCGGATACCGCAGAACCCGGGCAAGTTCAAAGAGCATTTCTGGCGAAATTAGCAACACATGGTCGGATTCGACGATGGCCAAGAGCAAGTCGCGGGCAAGACCGCTAGCGCCTTCGTGCGCCCTTACAAGAATTGCCGTGTCGAGGAGAATCCTCACGGAAGGGGACGATAAGTCGGGCGCACGCTTCTCATGGCTTCTGTGATGACGTCTTCCGCTTCCTCTTCCGACACAGGTTGGCGGGCGGAATCGACCTCAGCAAAGTATTTCCTTAGTTCGTGCGCGATCTCCAGCCTGCGCTCGGGCGAAGCCGTGGCGGGCTCGAAAGTACGAACGCTGACCGCTTCGCCGTCCTCAACTGGCCGTCCCAACAGTGTTTCGAGTGCGGCCCTTTGGTCGGGTGAGAGATCGGTAGTGTTGCAGATCATTGTTTGGATCCTTAGCTCCATTTTGTCACGAGAATCTTGAGGCGCGGATTTGCCGCAGAGCAAGGCCAGCCCGACAGTGGCGTTCGCGGGGATCCCGAGATCCTCGAATTCGCGTTCAGCGGCGTTTGGTTTGGTAAGGAGTTCATGCATCTATCGAGGCTTACGGAGTTCTGGGAGGGGAACGCGCCGGTTGCGGCGAGCAGATTGTCTCGACAGCGTCGAGACAATTGACAGCGAGCTAAGGCGCCGGTTTCAGCCGCGGGAATCTGTTCCAGGAGAGGGTCGACGATCCGGAGGCGACTTGGGGACGCGATGACTCAGGGGGGTTCTGTGTGGCGGAGTTCGCCACTGGCGTCGCAGGAGAGTATGGATTTGAGATCGGGGGCCCAAGCGGCGTTGACGACGCAGGCTTGGTGGTGTTTTGCCTCAGTTGAAATCGGAGGAATCGGTTAACGAGAAGTGCCGGGTGGGCTGTACTGGACTGACGCTGCTTCATCCGTCTTATGCTTGGCTTCGGCGCGCCTTTGACGGCACGTCGGTGGTATATTCTCGTAATGCATCGTAGCTGGATTCTTCGGTTCAGCGGCATCTCTGCCGCTATAGTGCTTCTCGTTGTTGCCTCGCGCGGCGTCGCCGAACCCAACACGGTTCAGGAGATCGTGCCCGGCGTGTGGTTCCGGGAGGGCGACATTGAGAAACAGGGCCACTGTAACAACATCATCATTGAGATGAAGGATTACCTGATCGTGGTGGACGCCAATTTTCCGTCTGGCGCGGAGTTGGCGGCGGCCGATGCGCGAAAGCTTTCGAAGAAGCCGATCAAGTACGTTTTTGACACCCATCACCACGGCGACCACGCTTATGGCAACTCGACTTGGACTAAGTTAGGCGCGACTACCCTTGCCCATGTCGGGGTGACGCAGGAGATGAAGCGGTATGAACCCAAGCGGTGGGCCGAGACGAACCGGAAGGACGTGAAGGACCTGGGACAAACGACGGCGGAGCCGCCGAAGCAGACGTTTGATAAGACGCCGTTCGTGCTGGATGACGGGACGCGGCGAGTGGAATTTCACTTTTTCGGTTGGGCGCATACGCGGGGGGATGGGTTCGTTTATCTGCCGAAGGAGCAGGTGTTGGCGACGGGCGATGCGATCGCTAATGGGCCGTTCAATTACATGGCGGATGCGCATATAGCGAACTGGCCGAAGGTGGCGGAAGCAGCGGGGAAGCGACCGATTCGCCATGTGCTGCCGGGCCACGGACGGCCGGGAGGGCGGGAGGTGATTGCAGGCCAGGCGCAGTTTATGCGGGAGATTTACGCGGGGGTGAAGGGGATGTTGAAGGGCGGCAAGACGGCGGATGATTTGCAGAAGATGGGGCTGAACAAGACGCTGGCAGCGGCGCTGGGCTTTTCGGCGCCGGCGAAGAACTGGGTGGGTAGTGGGTTGGCGGGGCAAGCCGTGGCTGCGGCGGAAGAGATTCAGCAGCAGAAGCCGCACGGGGAGATTGAGGGCGGGAAGTAGGGGAGGGGAGGCGGCGGGTTGGCTTCGGGGCGCAGAGCACGGTCCGGTGTGCGTCGCCAACGTTCGGATGGACATGGCGGCCGACGAATCGTAGAATCGAACTAGGGTCCCAAGGGAATCCAAGGCCTCAATGACCATCAGCGTTGCCATTAAACCGGAGCTTGAAGCACGGCTCGCCGCTCGGGCTCGGACGAGCGGGCAGTCGCTGGAAGGATTGATCGAAGGCATTCTTGAACAGGAAGCCATGGCTTTCGACAGCATCGAATCTCATCCGCTGACCGGGGCTGAAAAGGCGCGGGCGTTCCGCGCTTGGGCGAAGGGATTTCCCGCTTCCGGCGCTACGCTGGGTCTCGACGAAGTTAGCCGCGAGAGCTTCTATGAGCGAGAGTGACGGGTGGCAGTCGTCGTTGACACCAATGTTCTGATCTTCAGTGTGCAAGACGGACACCCGTGGCAGGAAGATTCGATCAACGCGATTGAACGCCGGCTGCTGGCCGACGAAACGATCTATGTGCTTCCGCAGAATCTCGCTGAGTTCTGGAACGTTTGCACACGGCCGGCAAACAAGAACGGCATTGGGCTGTCGGTCGAAAGCGCTGATAGGCGGTTGACCCACCTCGAATCGCTTTTGACGGTATTGCATGACACGCCGCTCGTCTACTCCCAATGGCGAAAATTGATCGTTCAGCACGGAGTCAAGGGAGTTCCTGTTCACGATGCCCGGATCGCCGCAGCGATGCTGACTCATGGCGTAGAGCAGATTCTCACGTATAACCCGCGGGACTTCTCCCGATATGGAGCGATCACTCCGATTCACCCTTCAGCGCGAGTCGACGGGTAAAGCTGAGGTATTCTTAGGGGCGACCGAACGTCCTTGGCACCTTAAAGAGTGCCATACTCGGATGAGGAGGCTCCATGCTCGACATCACCAAGGATATCCAGTCGCTCACCACATTCCGGCGAAATTCCGGGAAGTTCATGAAGCAATTGAAGCAGGACAAACGCCCCATTATTCTGACCGTGGAGGGGAACGTGGAGGCCGTGCTACAGGATGCGGCAAGCTACCAACGGCTGATGAATATCGCCGCGCGGGCCGACGCCAGAGAAGGCATCCGCCAAGGCATGGATGACCTCGCGCGAGGACAGCATCGTCCGGCCCGCGAAGCTTTAGAAGAGTTCCGCAGCAAGCATGGCATACCTCGTTAGAATCTCAACGCGGGCGCTCCGTGACCTTGCAGAGATTTACGAATCGATCCACGCCGAGTCGAGCACACAGGCGTTCGCTTGGTTCAACGCCCTCTCGGCGGCCATCAACGGCCTTGATCAACACCCGAAACGTGGCGCGGTGACCCCGGAGAGTACCGCCCATCGTCAGGTACTCCATGGCAAGAAGCCCCATCTCTACCGAGTTATCTATCAGGTCAATGAAGGGGATCGGTCTGTTGGCATCGTCCATATCCGGCACGGCGCGCGGGATGCGTTCGACATGGATGAAACCGCAGCCGGCGACGGATGAAACGTGACGGCCAAATGCCGGACGCCGATAAGATGGGATTGGCCCGTGGTTCTGCCCCTTATGGGAGGACGGGTTTTGGGAGATCCGTACGGAAATGGCGGCGAGGCAAACGGCGGGCTTGCTGCCGCGCTTCCTTCGAGGGATTTGGGAAGGGCACGAAAGAGCCAAAAGGAGTTCGTCGGATGAGCAAGCAGAATATGGGTTCGAGCATCGATGATTTTCTCAAACAAGAAGGCATCTTCGAGGGCGCGCAGGCTGATTCCGCTAAGGATCGGTCCATACTGTTGCGCAGTTCCCGCGGTTGGATCGAGCGAACCTCGTCCCGCTGCTCCATGATCCCCAACGCTTCGCGAACCACTTCGTTGGCGGAGTTGTAGCGGCCAAGGTGGACCTTTGCCTGGACGAGTTGCTCAAGTTCGGGAGTCAGATGTACGGTCAGGGGGCCTCCTTATCCAGTGCTCAGACTCGCTCCCATGGCAAAGTCTGTCAATGTTGGACGATAGTTTGCGTTGGACGATAGTTTGCACAGGAGGCCGGAGAGCTCTTGTCTTTCACCGCGTGGCGCTAGGAAGAAGAGAAGAGCGGCTGAATGGTGTAATAATGGAGTATGGCGCTGAATATAAAGAACGACGCTGTGGAGCGGTTGGCTACTGAAGTCGCTCTGCTCGCTCGTGAATCGAAGACGGAAGCCATCCGGCGGGCGCTCGAAGAGAGGAAACGCCGCCTTGAGCTCGAGGTCGTGCCGCAGGCGCTCGGCGACCGCGCCTTCCGCTATCTGGAACGCGAGGTCTGGCCGGGCCTTCCGCCTAATGAGATCGGCCGGACCCTGACGCGCCAAGAAGAGGATGAAATTCTGGGGTACGGGCCGGAAGGTTACTGATGCTGCTGGAGACTTCGGCGATTGTCTGCGCCATTTTGCGAGAGCCTGGGAGCGAACGGCTTCACGAATTGCTCAATCAGGCCAAGATCGTCGCCGTGGCTACTCCTTGCCTGCTGGAGGCGGGACTGGTGCTGAGCGGGCGCGGGGTGGACGCGCGGGTTGCCCTGCCCGCGTTTCTCGATGCGCTTCATGCGGAACGGATCCCGTTTCGTGATGAGCACCAACGGGTCGCCCTCGCCGCCTTTCTTCGCTTCGGCCGGGGACGACACCCCGCCCAGCTCAACTTTGGGGATTGTATGAGCTACGCTGTGGCCCGCGTCTCCGGGCTTCCGCTGGTTTACAAGGGCGACGATTTTGGCCGGACCGATTTGACCCTGCTTCACCGGCTGGATGTTCCAGACTGAAACGCTTCCACCCATTCGGGGGATACTCGCCGCTTCCCTATGATCGATCTCCCGATTGGCGCTGCGGATTGCGGGCATGAAAGCCCCCGCACGACGAAGCTTTACGACCGGCGGCAGGAGGAGATTTCGCTCGATGAGGTCGAGCGCATTGGAATCTGAAAACGCAAGCTATCTTACTCTTCTCGCCAGTTCTCGATCGTCAGCTTGACGCCGGTTTCCTGAACTGCCCGGAAGTCTTCCGTGTTTCCGGTGGCCAGAGGGAGACCAAGCCGAATTGCCACGGCCGCAATCAGGCAATCGGGACGTTCGAGAATTGAGCCTTGTTTACGTGCTTTCGCCTTGATGAGTGCGGCTTGATAAAAGTCTGGGGCCGTCGGCGTAATTTGCTCGTTTTGGTTCAACCACAACAACGCTTTTCCCAACTGAACGGACGCGCCTTTGAACTCAAGACCGAATACAATTTCATGAACCGTCACACGGGTAAATGTGAAGGCCCCATGCTGGCGGGCATAGTTGGCAGCATGGCGGGCCACCACTTTGTCATGGCCTTTAAGGTATTCAGAAAGGATGTCTGTATCCAGGAGAACCTTGGGCATTTAGTGCGCGGGAGATGAGCTGACGGGGCGACGTCTTTCTTCGTAAGCGAGTTGAACCACTTCGTCGAGGATCGCGGCATCTTCTGGGCTGCCAAAGAGCCCGAGGCCTTGTTCGAAGACCGTTGATTCTGGTTGTCTGATACCCACGGAGCGTTGCCGGTCAAGCCATGCATAGAGTTCGGCCAGCTCCCGAGGTTTCAGGTCGTCAATGGCGCGTTCGATGTCCTGTAGCGAGTTCATGGTTTGGGCCTCCTTCTCCTTCCACTTTACCGGATATAGGGGAGAGTGTCACGGTTCAACAGTGGCTTCGCCTGGTTGATTCGTACGAAGCGGGCCGGAAGGAGACTGGCCGATTAGCGGGATGCTCTGGCGCTACCTTTCTCCTTCCGGAGCGAGGTGGGAAATATCGTCGGGTATCGTCGGGTAAGCCTTGAGGATACGCTGAACTCGCAGAGGCGAGGAAGGGGCCGAGCCGGTGTAGGGATTTGTGGCCCAGTGCGCTCCGGAAGCTCTGATCGCCGAGGATGAACACGAGGGCGACGGGCTTTGTTCGCTGCGACGAATTCGATAAAATCCGTGGGTGAGAGAAACTGGTTTTCGGGGTAAGTGGGCACCGGGCGGGCGGGTGAAGCGGCGGGGCGTTGTCGTGCTGCTGCTCTTGGGCTTGGTCTGTACTCTGATGGGTGATGCAGGCTCTGCCCGTTCTGCTTTACGCCCAGCGGGCGTTGGCCACCGTCGGGTCGGTGGAACATCTGGCCGATGCGAAGCGGTATCGCGTTCGGATGGCGTTCGAAACGATGGAAGGGGGGAAGACGCGGGCCGAATATGAGTTGGCGGACCGGCGGGTCCGGCGGTTGGTTCGCGGGGATGAGGCCCGCCGTCTAGACCGCGGGCCCTTCGTCGTTGGACATCGGCTGCGCAAAGACCAGGCGATAGCCGTTGAGGTCGACCACGTCGAACTCTACCATCCCGTACTCCTGCGGACATGGGGGGCGCGGGAGGCTGACACCGGGCAAGGCGGCGAACTCGGCATACAGCTCTTCGACGTTGTCCGTAACGATGTAGACGTTCCAGGCTGCGCGCTCGGCGCGGCCGGGATCTTCGGGGGCGGTGTAGCCGGGCTGGTGCTGCAGGAAGATTTCGACATCGTCGCGCCGCAGGATGGCGAAGCCCGGGGGGAAATAGTTCGACTCGAAACCGAGACGTTCGTACCAAGCGATGGTCGGTTCGATGTTGCCGACGAGAAAGACCGTGGTGGAGTTGCGGAGCATCGCTAGCGCAAGAGACGGGCGGCGAAGTTGTTTTCTCCGTGGACGTCAGTCAGCCGGAAATCGCGGCCTTGGAAAAAATACGTCAGCTTCTTGTGGTCCAGGCCGAGGAGGCTGAGCAGGGTGGCGTGGAGGTCGTGCATCGTCATGGGGTCCTGGGTGGCGCGGAGGCCGATTTCATCGGTTCCTCCGATGACCTTGCCGCCTTTGATGCCACCTCCGGCCATCCAGACCGTGAAGCCATACGGGTTGTGATCGCGGCCGTTGCGGTTGCCGCCGCCGCCTTCGGCTCCGTCGGTAAACGGGGTTCGGCCGAAGTCGCCTCCCCACAAGACGACCGTGTTTTCGAGGAGGCCGCGGCCCTTGAGATCGGCGAGGAGGCCGGCGATGGGCTTATCCACCTTTTTGGCCATGAACTCGTGGTTTTGATCGCATTGGTTGTGACCGTCCCAACCGACTTCCGAGCCTTTTTTGCCTCCGGAGTAGAGTTGGACGAAACGGACTCCGCGTTCGACCAGGCGGCGGGCCATGAGGCACTGCATGCCGAACTCGGAAGTCAGGTTGTCGTCGAGGCCGTAGAGTTGGCGGGTGGCGGTGGACTCCTTCGAGATGTCGGCGACTTCGGGGACGGACATTTGCATTTTGAACGCCAGTTCATAGGAGGCCATGCGGGCGGCGAGTTCGTCGTCGCCGGCGCGGGCGTTTTTGTGGTCGGTGTTGAACTGCTGGAGGAGGTCGAACATCTGGCGCTGTTCGGGGGCGGAGATTTCGTCGGGGCGGTTGACGTTGAGGATGGGCGGGTTTTCGGCGCGGAGGGGGGTGCCTTGGTAAGTGGCGGGGAGGAAGCCGGAGCCGTAGAGGGGGGAGCCGCCTTTGATGCCGCCATCGAGCATGACGACGTATGCGGGGAGGTTTTCGCTGGCGCTGCCGAGGCCGTAGACGACCCAACTGCCGACGCTGGGCCGGCCGACGCGGGCCCAGCCGGTGTTCATCCAGTTTTGGCCAGTGATGTGGGTGAAGCCGTCGTGGTGGCAGGAACGGATGACAGCGAGGTCGTCGGCGTGGGCGGCGGTGTGTTCAAAAAAATCGCTGATTTCGAGGCCGGATTGGCCGCGCTTTTTGAAGACGCGGCGGGATGCCATGAGGGGGACCTTGTCCATTTTTGTGAATTGGAAATCGACCTTTCCAAAGCTGGGGGGGACGGGCTGGCCGTTGAGGGAGGCGAGGAGGGGTTTGGGGTCGAAGGTGTCGATGTGGCTGGGGCCGCCGTGCATGAAGAGATAGATGACGCTTTTGCCTTTGGCGGGGAAGTGGGGGGGCTTGGCGGCGGCGAGGGCGTCGCTTTGGAGGAGGGTGCTGGCGGCGAGGGCGCCGAAGCCGAGGCCGGAGCGTTCGAGGAATTCGCGACGGGAGCGGGTGGGGGTGGCGTGGGGTTTCATCAGTCGGTGTAGAGGAATTCGTTGGTGTTGAAGAGGACGAGCGCGGCGAGGTGGAGGGGGACGGCTTTTGACCGTTCTCGCTCGGTGGGGGTGGGGGAGCGTTGGAGGGTTTGTTGCCAGAGTTCGTTCAGGGGGTCGGGTTTCTTTTCGGCTTTGGCGGCGGCTCGGCGGGCCTGGGCGAGCATGAAGGTGGAGTTCATCATGGTGAGGGCTTGGGGGGCGACGGTGGTGGAATCGCGGCGGGCACAGCTGACGGAGTTGTCGGGGAGGTCGAAGTTGGCGAGCATGGGGAGGGGGAAGGTTCGCTTGACGTAGAGATAGACGCTGCGGCGATCGTGTTCGGCGGTGTCGCGGGCTTCGGGCCACTGTTCGCGGGCCCACATGACGGAGTACTCTTCTTTGGACAGGGGCGGGATGACGGGGCGGCCTCCCATTTTGGTATTGAGGGCTCCGGCGGAGAAGAGGACGGAGTCGCGGAGGGCTTCGGCGTTGAGGCGTTGGCGATGGGCGCGCCAGAGGAAACGGTTGTTGGCGTCGATTTTTTCGTTGGCGGGGTGGGCGGTGGAGTCGCGCTGCCAGGCGGCGGAGAGGAGGATTTTGCGTTGGAGGGCTTTGATGCTGCCGTTGGCGATGAGATCGGCGGCGAGCGAATCGAGGAGTTCGGGGTGGGTGGGGGCTTCGCCTTGGCGGCCGAAATCGTTGGGCGTCGAGACGATGCCGCGGCCGAAGGTCCAGTGCCAAAGGCGGTTGGCCATGACGCGGGCGGCGAGGGGATGTTGGGGGGCGGTGAGCCATTCGGCGAGGGATTTCCGGCGGGTTTGGGGGTGGATCGTGGTTCCGGCGGCGAGGACGGCGGGGAGGGCGGGATCGATTTTGGGGCCTTGGGAGCGCCAGTCGCCGCGGGAGGTGAGGAGGATGTCGTAGATCTTGTCGGCGGGGCCGAGGACGGTGGCGGTTTGGGGTACGGGGTTGGCTTTGAGGGCGGCTTCGCCGAGTTCGCGGAGGAGGGTTTCGCGGGTTTGGGTTTCGACGGGGGTGTAGCTGATATCGGCGGCGATGCCTTGGGCGTTTTCTTTGAGGCCGGCTTCGGTGAGGGCGAGATCGAGGATCGCGGCTTGGAGTTTTTGGGCGGGATTGCGTTTGGGGTCGGGGGTATCGTAGGCGGCGAGGACATCGGGGGAGAAGCGGGCGCGGACTTTGTCGACGACGCGTTGGCGGGCGGTTTGTTCGATGCGGTTGAGGGCGGTTTTGAGTTCTTCGACTTTGAGCCAGCGGGGGTAGCCGGACTTGTAGCCGTAGATGTTGAATTTGGGGATGACGGGGATTTCGCGTTCGTCGCTGGCGGCGAAGACGGCCATCATAGCGTGGTAGTCGCGGGCGGTGAGGGGATCGAATTTGTGGTCGTGGCAGCGGGCGCAGCCGAGGGAGAGGCCGAGGAAGGCTTCGCCGGTGGTATCGACGACGTCGGTGAGCCATTCGTAGCGTTGTTGGCCGCCGAAGAGGCCGGCTTCGTGATAGACGGGGCCGATGGTGTAGAGGCCGGTGGCGATTTTGGCGTTGAGATGGCGTTGTTTTTCGGGGGGGACTTGGAAGCCGCCATCGAGGGCGAGATCGTCGGGCCAGATTTCGTCGCCGGCGATTTGTTCCTGGAGGAATTGGGCGAAGGGTTTGCCCGAGTTGAAGGCGTCGATGACGTAGTCGCGGTAGCGCCAGGCGTTGGGGAAGTAGATGTCGGTTTCGAAGCCGCCGGTATCGGCGTAGCGGACGACGTCGAGCCAGTGGCGGCCGAAGCGTTCGCCGTAGCGGGGGGAGGCGAGGAGTTGGTCGATGAGTTTTTCGAAGGCTTGGGGGTCGGGGTTTTGGACGAAGGCTTGGACTTGGGCGGGGGTGGGCGGGAGGCCGTGGAGGGTTTGGTAGGCGCGGCGGATGAGGGTGCGTTTGGGGGCGGGGGCGACGGGCTTGAGGTTGTGGGATTGGAGTTGAGCGTTGATGAGTTGGTCGATAGAGAGGGGGCTGGGTTTGAGGGGTTGGAAGGACCACCATGAGGGGGCGGGGGTGGTGGTGGTGGACCAGGGTGCGCCTTGGTCGATCCAGGTTTTGATGGTGGTGATTTCGGAGGCCGTGAGTGACTTTTTTCCCGGGGGCATTTGGAGGGCGGTAGTTCGTTGAATGGCTTGGAAGAGGAGGCTTTCGGCGGCGTGGCGGGGTTGGAGGGCGGGACCGCGGGTGCCGCCTTTTTCGGCGGCGGCGCGGGTGCGGAGATCTAGGCCGCCCATGGCGGTGGCGCCGTGGCAGGAGAGGCAGTTGGCTTGGAGGATTTGGAGGGCGGTATCTTCTGCGCAAGCGGGGAGGCAGAGGAGGAGCGCGAGGAGGGCGCGTGGCATGACCTTACGATATCGCATTTGCGGGAGCGGCGTTTCGAGCGTTGGTGGTCTTCGCCCCAGAGGATGCCGAGGTAGAGGGAGGAGAAGGCGATGACGATCGAGCGGGCCATCCGGAGTGGTGGACTGATGAGTTCGTGGCGGGTTGAGGTTGGTGAGACGGGGACGATTTCGGTGGCGGCTTGGGTCGCGGCTTCCATGCTCCAGAAGGGCACGGAGAGATCGTTCTGCTCGTCGGCGAGGGGCTCGGCGAAGTCTTGCAGATCGTCGGCGGTGACCCAGGAAACGGAGAAGAGATAGGCGGGAGGGCTACGCGGGCGGAAGGGCGGTCTACTGGGCGGATTTTGGCGGGTAGATTTAGCCTTCGACGGCGATGGCGCCGGGGGTGATGCCGAAGACGCCATAGGGTAGGGAGAGCCAGCGCAGGTGGATGGGGTTTCGGGGTTACGGGGAGAGGTCGGTAGCGTGTAGAAGAGGGAAGGTCCGCGAGGAGCGAGTGCGATGATTTTTGTCAATGGTGATAATGAATGGGACTTTTTCGGAGGTGGTGGGTGGAATTGGGGCGGGATGGGGGGGCCAAGGGGTCGACTGAATTATGAAGGAGCGCGGCCCGGACGTGGCGCTGGGCGAAGCGTTGACGATTTACCCGGGGATGATTGCGGGTGTGGTGTTCGGGTTTATCGGGGGAGCGATCTGTTCTCCGCTAATGCCGTTTTCGACCTATTTAAAATCGGTATTGGCGTGATGATTAAGGGGTTTGGTTGGCTGCGGCAAGAGCGGGAGTCGTCGATTCAGGGGAAGCTGGTTGATTTCGAGTTCGAGCGACAAACGCCGAAGGGTACAGCGGGCCGCCCCAGACGGCGGCGATCTCCCCTTGAAAAGGGGATCTCTGGTCGGGACCGTATTGACTGGATGCGTTCGAAGTCGAGTCGAAGCCCGGGGGGGGGCAGTTGCGGCATCGTCGGTGATTTCGACGGGAGGAGGTTCTGCTGGCGCCGGAACCCAGTTACGAGGAGACGGTGGCGAGAGAGTTCGCGGCGCTGGAGGAGAGCGCGCCGCTAAGGAATTGGATTCGGTTTTTGGGGAATAATGATGTGCCGTCCGAGCGGAAGCAGCGAATTGCCGAGTTGGTGGAGCAGCGGCAAGGCGAACTCGCGAAGTTGATTTGGTCGGCCGACATAGGAAGAACGGGAGCTTGGCTTGCTGGGCGCGGCGCAATTGGAAAAGCCATCGCGAGAGGCGCAAGAGGCGATCCGGGAGGAGGGCCGCTTGTTGGTGGCTGAAATCCGACAATATCAGGCCGGAGATTCGACGCTGGATCCTTGCGACCACTTTCTGACATGGAGGAGAGCGTGGTGGAGGACTCGTTATCAGGTGGCGGATTATGCCGAGGCGATGTTGAAGGGGATGCCGGCTGTTCGCTAGTTCGCGCCCGCCGGTGAGAAGAGGCCGAAGGTGAAGATGTCGCTTTCGGCGGCGATGGAGACATACTGTTGGCCGTCGATCATGTAAGTGACAGGCGAGGCAAATAGGCTGCGGCCCATCGAGAAATGCCAGAGATCCTTACCGGTTTTGGCGTCCAGAGCGACGAGGTTGCCGTCGTCGTCTCCGCTAAAGATTACGCCTCCGGCGGTGGAGACGGTTCCCGCCCACATGACGCCGGGGCCAGGCATGGGGTACTCCCACTTCTTCTTTCCGGTTAAGACGTCGAGGGCGCGGAGGTAGAACTTGCCGGGCTCGGTGGGGATGCCTTCGTTGCCGGTGCCGCGGAAGCCGGAGGCCGGGACGGGCTCCTTCGCGGAAGCGACGATGATGTCACATTGCTCCAACGTGACTACGTAGAAGAGGCCAGTGGCCGGATTGTAGGCTGGAGACATCCAGTTTGACGCTCCGCGGACCGAGGGGCAGACCTTGGTCCCGGCCGGGTTCGGGATCTTTTCGGGGATCACTTTAGGGCGGCCTTTGTCGTCGAGGCCGGTGGTCCAATCGAGCTTGGAGACAAACGGTTGCGCGTGGAGGAATTCGCCGGTGACCCGATCGAGGATGTAGTAGAACCCATTGCGGTTGGCCTGTACGAGTAGTTTGCGGGGCTTGCCGCGGTAGGTCGAGTCGAGCAAGACGAGGCTTTCGTTCGCGTCCCAATCCCAGACGTCGTGGGGGGTGAACTGGAAGTGCCACTTGAGTTTGCCGGTGTCGGCGTCGAGAGCGAGGACGCAATCGGAATAGAGATTGTCGCCAGGGCGGCGGCCGCCGTAGAAATCGGGCCAGGGGTTGCCGGTGGGCCAGTAGACGATATTGAGGGCGGGATCGTAAGAACCGGTGGTCCAGGTGGGGGCACCGCCCATTTCGGCGGGGAAGTTACCCCAGGTGTCCGAGCCGGGTTCGCCTTTGCCGGGGACGGTCCAGAAGCGCCAGGTTTCTTTCCCGGTGTCGGGGTGGAGAGAGGCGACGAAGCCGCGCTGGCCGCTACCGCCGCCGGCGACGCCGACGAGGATGCCGTTTTTGATGGCGAGGGGGGCGATGGAGGTGGTGTAGCCGTTGGCGAAAGAGGCGTAGGGGACGTCGAAAATCAGGCTGCCGGTGCGGCGGTTCAAGGCGATGAGATGGCAGTCGGCGGTGGCGAAGTAGACCTTGTCGCCGAGGATGGCGAGGCCGCGGTTGACGCGGGCCCCTTCGGCTCCCTTGGCGCGGTAGTGCCAGATTTGGCGTCCATTGCGGGCATCGAGGGCGACCATCTCGTTGGTGTTCGAGATGTACATGAGGCCGTCGTGGACGATGGGGGAGACTTGCAGCCGTTTGGCGCCGTCGAGGCGGTAGACCCATTTGGCGACGAGGTCTTTGGCGTTGTCGGGGGTGATCTGGTGGAGAGAGGAGTGGCGGGTGGAGGCGTAGTCGCCGTTGTAGGTGAGCCAGTCGGCGTTGGGGGAGTTGCCGATGGCGGCGGGGGTGACTTGGGCGGCGCAGGCGAGGGGTAGTAGTAGTAGGAGGAGTTTCATTGTTGGGTGGGGGGGCGGGTGGATTGTTTGGCGAGGAAGGCGAGGAGGTCTTCGGGGTTGGCGACCGGGGGCATCATGGAGCTGTCGGCGATTTCGAGAGATTTGAGATAGCGGCGTTCGAGGAGATGGAGGCGACCGGTCGCGTCGAGGATCTGGACGGAGTAGTTGTTGTAGTTCCTGGCGACGCCGCGCAGGGTGGAGCCGTCGGGGAGAACGGCGGTGGCGGAGCGGTAGCCGTGTTCGATGCGTGCGGAGGGTTTCCGCAGGGACTCGCGCAATTGATGGACGGAGCGTTCGGCGCCGATATTAGAGAGATCGGGGCCGGGATGGCCGCCTTGGCCGAGGAGCATGTGGCAGGTGGAGCATTTGCCATCGCCGAAGAACAGGGTTCGTCCACTTTCGGGATCGCCGGGGAGTTGGGCGGAGATGGCGGGAGAGGTGAGGGAGCGGACGAAGGCGGCGATGTTGGCGACCGAGGCCGTGGGGAGGAGCGGGAAGTCCGGCATGGAGGAGCCGGTGACGCCTTTGCGGATGATGGTGGAGATGGCTTGGTGGGAGAGGCGACCCGCTCGTCCGGAGAGTAGGCTGGGCCCTTGACTGCCTTCGCCGGTGGCCCCATGGCAGCCGGAACAGGCGCCCATATAGAGCTCCCGTCCGGCTTCGATGGATGTCTGGGCGTGCGCGAGGCCGATGACGAGAGCGAGCAGCCAAAGTCGCCGCATGGTGGTTAGGCTTTACTCGCTTCGCGAACCGGAGGCAGGCGGTCGGCGATGTTGGCTTTGGTGCGTTTGAGTTCAGCGATGGCCTTGGCCCGGAGTCGCAGAAGCGTGGATTGGTGGGCGGGCTGGATGGCGAGGTTGTTCAGCTCCTCGGGATCCTGGTCGAGATCGTAAAGCTCTTCGAGGTCGGTGATGAGGGGCCGGATGTATTTCAGGTTTTTGTCGCGGATGAGGATGTAGTAGGGCACCTGCTCGTGCATGGCCTTTTTGCCGTCGAGGTCCGGGAGGATGGCGGAGCCGAACTTTTGGCCGGTGGCGAGCATCATGGTGGTGTGTGGCCAGTTGGCTTTGGGGTTCTTGAGCAGGGGCGAGAGGTCGTGTCCGTGGATGTCCCACGGCGCGGCGAGGCCGGTGAATTTGAAGATGGTGGCGGGGATATCGACGCCGCTGACGGGGACTTCGCAGACGGCGTTTTCGGCGATTTTGCCGGGCATGGAGAAGATTAACGGCGAGCGGATATTGGCATCGTACGGGGCGACTTTGACGCCACGGAAACCATGTTGGCCGAAGGCGAGACCTTGGTCGGAGGTAAAGATGACGAGGGTGTTGCGGACCTGCTTGGTTTCTTCGAGGGTGGCCATGAGGCGGCCGACGCCTTCGTCGAGGCCGTAGACGCCCTGGTGGTATTGGCGGACCCACTCGGTTAGGGTCTTGCCGCCGGAGACGGGGGTGCCGTCCGGTCCTTTGGTCCACGAGTTGATTTTCTGGGCCCAGTCGGGTTTGGTGGCGCGGGGGGGATAGATATCCTTGGGGGTTTCGAAGTCGATGCCGGGGAGTTCGTTGAGGTGGCGCTGGGCGGGCTGATAGGGGCTGTGGACGGCGCCGTAGCAGAGCCAGAGATACCAGGGTTTCGATTTGTCGCGGCCTTCACCTTTCAGGAAATCGACGGCCCAATCGGTGTACTGGTCGGTGGAGTAGCGTTTGAGGATTTCGGTTTTGCCGCCCTGGTAGGTGATGGGTTGGTCGTAGTAGTAGTTTTGGCTGGTTTCGGTGTATTTAGGGCGATTCCAGACGAGTTGGTAGTCCCAGTCGCGGCCGAAGCCGGTATCGGTACCGGTGTGCCATTTGCCGATTTGGGCGGTGAAGTAGCCTTTTTGGCGGAGGACTTTGGGCCAGAACGGGCATTTTTCGGGGTCGTATTCGCAGCCAGGGTAGGGGCCTTCCATGCGCATGGATTCGATGCCGTAGGAGTGTCGGCCGGTGAGCATGGTGGAGCGGGAGGGCATGCACCAGGAGCCGTTGTAGGCGGCAAGGAAGCGGACGCCTTGTTTGGCGAGGCGGTCGATGTTGGGTGTTTTGACCCAGGGGTAGGCTTCTTTGTAGCAACTGAGGGTGCGGTGGGAGTGGTCGTCGGTGTAGATGAAGAGGACGTTGGGGCGTTCGGGGGTGGCGGCGGCTTGCACGGGGAGGGTGGCGGCGGCGGCGAGGGTGCCGAACATTTGGCGGCGGGTTAGTTTTGTGGTGGGCGGCATTTTTGCTGGGCTTATTCTAACAACTTTTTCCGGGGCGGATCGATAACGGGGCGTGAAGGACAATTCCATGGTTACGGCGCTGATGGGCTTTTGCCTTTTGGGTCTCGGGGTGGCGACCGGGTAGGACTGTTCGATGGTGGATCGGGTACGGTTTCTGGATCGAATGGGCTTGGGACGCCCGGTGGAATCGTTTAGAGTGCTGTTGCGAAAGGGATGGACGTCTGAGGGGGGCATGTAGTCCCAGCGGCAGACGATGCCGGCCTTCGGCAGGAGGGTGCTCGGATGATGAAAATGATTTCGGCGAGCCATCGGGTGAACCCGGTTTGGAAATCGAACAAGGAATGTCTTATGAGGCGGTTGGGGAACAGAGTCGAGAGTATGCGCGGGCGCAGAGCGCGGCGAGCGACCAGCGGAAGCGGGATCGAGCGGGTCGGCAGGCGATCCGCGAGGTGGAGACGTGGCGGGATGGGAGTTAGGTCCTAAGTAACAAGCCTGGGTTTGATCGGAGTTCGGCGTTGCGGGTTTCGCAGGGAAAACCGATGCAGCGGGAGGAGTCTTAGAAAAGGAACTTCAGGCCGAATTGGAGTTGGCGTCCGGTGGCTTGGGCTCCGCTGAGTTTGCCGAACTCTGGGTTGTTGTCGTTGCAGGCCGAGCCGGGGGTTCGGCCGATACAGGTCATCGACGGGCTGTTCGAACTGGCTAGGCTAAACGTGGGGGTGTTGGTTAGGTTGAAGGCCTCGGCGCGGAACTGGATGCGCATGCGCTCGGTGAGGTTGACTTGCTTGAAGAGGGAGAAATCGAAGTTGACTGAGCCGGGGCCGCGGGCGACGCGGCGGGCGGAGTCGCCGAAGAGTTGGATGGGGGCTCCGGTCGTGCTGGGCGTCGTGCCGGGGACGCGGAAGGCGGCGGGGTTGAAGAACTTGTCCGGCCCGCGGCCGGAGGTGACTTGGATGGGCTCGCCTTTGACGCGGTCGGGGACGTTGAAGGTGTTGAAGATGGGGGGAAGGCGGTTCGTCCGAATGTCGGTGGGGAAGCCGCCACGGAGGGTGGTGATGCCGTTGACTTGCCAGCCGCCGACGATTTTGTTGAGCACGTTGTTGCCGCTGAGCCAGCGTTGGCCGGTGCCCCAGGGGAGTTCGTAGCCGTAGCTGACGTTGAAGATATGGGCGACGTCGATGGGGGCGAGGCCGGTTTCGCGGGAGAGGTTGTAGGAGTCGAGCGCGATGGAGGTGCCGCCGTTCTGGGTGAAGGAGCTGGGTCCGCTGCCGCCTTCCTCCATGTTCTTTTGCCAAGTGTAGTTGGCTAAGAAATTCAGGCCGTTGCGGTGCCGTTTTTCGACGCGGAGGTTGAAGGCGTTGTAGTTGGACTTTGCTTTGGAGAAAGTCGGGATGACGGTGCCGTTGACCATGGGGTAGGGGCGATTGCGCTGGACGTTGCGACCGTCGAGGGCGAATTCGAAGGGTACTTGGTTGACGTTGATGAAGAGGGTGGCGAGGTCGCGGCCGCGGGCGCCTTGATAAGAGGTTTCAATGAGAAGGGCTTCGGCGGGCTGGAACTGGAGGGAGAAGTTGTATTGCTCGAGCATGGGGAAGCGGGCGTCGTGGAAGCCTTGCGAACGAATGGTGCGGGTGAGCGGGGAGGTGGCGCTGTAGGCTTCGAGCGTGGTGGCGGTGGGGCCGGCCTGGACGGGAGTATTGATCGTGTAGGGTGGGAGGACGGTGCGGGCGGCGCTGACGACGGGGGCGATGAGCGCGGGGGTGTTGGGGTTGTTACCGGCTATTTGGGTAACTTCCTGGTTCTGGTCGCGGAGGCCGTAGAAGATGCCGTAGCCGCCGCGCATGACCCAACGGCGGCCGGCTTGATAAGCGAAGCCGGCGCGGGGGCCGATGTTGTTATGGTCGCCATCGACGATGGCGCGGGAGTAGCCGTCTTTACCGGGCACGGCGAAGCGGGCTTTATCGAGATCGAAGAGACCGCCGCGATTTCGGATGTCGATGGGTTGGGTGTAGAGGTCGTAGCGGAAGCCGAGGTTCAACGTGAGCTTTTTGGTGATCTTCCAATCGTCTTGGAGGAAGGTGCCGAAGTAGACGTCAGCCTGGCGGCCCCAATCGAGCATTTGGGTACCTTGGATAAGGCTGGGGAAGCCCATGAGGTAGTCGGCGAAGGGAGCTCCGGAGCCGGGGGTATCGGTGCTGGAGGAGAAGATGGAGCCGAAGATGAACTGGCCGAAGAAGGGGTTGCCTCGGAGGGTATCGAAGCGGTTGCGACGGAAGTCGGCCCCGAACTTGAAGCTGTGCTTGCCGCGGTTGACAGAGATGGTGTCGGCGAAGTGGAAGCGGTTTTCGTAGTTTAAATCGCTGGAGCCGCCGCCGAAGCCATCGAACTGGGTGGAGCCGGTGCCTTCGCCGGAGAAGTTGAAGGCGATGGAGGGGAAGCCAAGGACGGGGAAGGGGAAGAGGGCGACTTTGTTATCGAGGCCGAACTTGGCGCCTTCGTTGACGGCATCGACGAGACGGCTGCCGTTGTGGCGGGTGTAGCCGGCGCGGAACTCATTGACGACGGTGGGGGTGAAGACGTAGGTATCGTTGAGGACGGCTTGGAAGATGTCGCGGTAGAGGGTGCTGCTGCCGCCGATGAAGCCGTCGAGGGTGCCGGGTTGAGGATTGGTCTGGTTACTTTTGGAGACGCGGCCGAAGATGTTGTGGTTCGACGTGATGGCGTGGTCGACGCGGACGTCCCACTGGTCCTGGTCGGAGCCGCGGGGGACTTGGCGGAAGAAGTTGCGGGCTTGGGCACCGGCAGCGCCGAAGTTAGGCGAGGGGATGAGCTTCAAGATGGCGGTGGCGGCGGGATTGATGCGGGCGTTGGGGACGATGGCCCCGGAGAAGGGGGTGCTGATGACGTTGCCGGTGGGGCCGATGCGGCGGGCGAGGGGATCGAAGATGGGAACGCGGAGGGAGGAGAGGTCGCCGGCGCGGATGGCATCCGGGGGGAGGCTGCCGATGCTGGAGGCGGCGGCGGTGCGTTGGCGGGTTCCTTGGTAATCTCCGAAGAAGAACGTCCGGTTGCGGATGATGCGGCCTCCGAAGACGCCGCCGAATTGGTTTTGGCGGAAGGCGGCGCGGGAGAGGCCGGCGGCGTTGGTGAAGAAGTTATTGGCGTCGAGTTTGTCGTTGCGAAGGAATTCGAAGAGGGTGCCGTGGTAATCGTTGCTGCCGCTTTTGATGGTGGCGCTGATGACGGCTCCGGCGGCGTGGCCGAACTCGGCGGAGAAGGAGTTGGTTTTGACCTTGAACTCCTGGACGGCGTCGACGCTGGGCTGCATGGCGATGCCGCTGCGACCGATGGCGCCGGAGGTGACGGTGGTGTTGTTATCGACGCCGTCGAGCAGGACTTCGTTCGCGGAGAAGCGACCGCCGCCCGCGATGAAGGGGAGGTTGGTGCCCATGCCGGCGACGGGGGTCGTGTTACCGGCGAGGAGGCCGAGGGCGAAGGGGTTCCTGCCGTTGAGGGGGAGTTCGAGGATTTTTTTGTTTTCGATGACCTGGCCGAGGGAGGAGGTGTCGGCTTCGAGGAGCGGGGTGCTTTCGGTGACCTGGATAGTTTCGACGACTTCACCGGGGGTGAGGGTGACGCGGACGGTGGCGTTCTGGTCGACCTGGAGGGTGAAGGCGGCGAGGTTGGAGCGTTTGAAGCCGTTGGCCTGGACGGTGACGGAGTACTCGCCGGCGGGGAGGAAGGTGGCTTGGAATTCGCCGCGGTCGCCGGTGGAGCCGGCGCGGGTTAGGCCGGTGGCTTTGTTGGTGACGCTGATGGTGGCGCGGGGGACGACGGCTTGGGAGCTGTCTTCAGCGACGACGCTGATGGTGCCGGTGGCGGTTTGGGCGTGAGCGGCGAGGCTCAGAAGGGTGATGAAGGCTAGGAGGCGCATAGAGAGGCGCCCATTATGATATCCCATGTGTCGGGGAGAGGTAGCCATGCGGAGGAGTTGGGCGTTTAGTATGGCGTTGCTGGTAACTGCGGGGTTCGCGTTATGGTGGCCGGAACCGTTTCTGCGGAAGGCTGGCGATGGCGTTTGGATTGGCGCCGGAGGTGGCGACGGGGGTGCTGCTGGTTGGGGCGGTGTGCGCGGGGAATTCGTCGAATTTGATGACGTTTTTCGCGGGGGGCATGGCGCTGTCGGTGGCGCTGACGACGTTGTCGACGTTGCTGGCGCCGGTGGTGACGCCGACGTTGATGGGACTGCTGGTGGGCAAGGAGGTGCCGGTGGAGTTTGGGGCGCTGGCGGGTTCGATTGGGCGGATTGTGGTTCTGCCGGTGATGGGCGGGTTTCTGATTGAGCGGGTCTTACGGCGGCGGCAGGCGGTGTCGGACCGATGGTTGCCTTGGGTGGTGATTACGACGACTTGTTTTCTGAATGGGATTATTACGGCGAACTCGCGGGAGGCTTTATTGACGATCGGGGGGACGCTGGTGTTGGTGGAACTGCTGCATAACGGGTTAGGATATCTGGTGGGTTATGCGGGGGCGCGGGGGTTCGGGTTGGACAGGTGGTACGCGGCGACGATGGCGATGCAGGTGGGGATACGGAATGGCGGGTTGGCGACGGGGTTGGCTTATGACGTGTTGAAGCGTCGCAACGCGGCGCTGGCGAGCGTGGTGTTCGGGACGATCCAGAATGCGCCGGGGCCTTTGGTAGCTGCGTTTTTGAGGGGTAAGGCGGCTGAGTCGTGATCTGTATTTAGACCGGTCAGCTTTCCCGAGGCTTTGTTCCGCTTCGACGAGCGCGACCAACACCGTCATGCTGCGGCTTGGAGCGTACGCAGCATGGGAAAGGCCATTTCCTTGCCACGCCCGATCCACAGCCCAGCGCCCGAGGATCGTAACCGGGAGGGGGTCTGGCCTGTTCCGCTTGATCCGGCCAGATACCTGCTGATGAGCACCCGCCGCAACCGCGAAGCTATAGTCACCGAGCACTCTTTTGCCGGCACAACTACGGGATGCGCCGCTGGACTCGTTCGGTGCTGGGCGGCGGCGCAATGACTTATTCAGTGCCGTTTTGCCGGAGTCAAAGCAGCTAGGTCGTATTCTTCTGACTGCTTTTCGGGCGCTCGAGGTTGCCCGGCTTCTCCGTTCCCATGGCGCTTTGGTTTCGTTTATGGTTTTGTTGCGGCGGCCAGTCGAGCAGGTTGGTGAACTTACGGAAGGTGTCGGCGGACAGCAAAAAAACAGCGACGATCGAGCCGTGTACTTTCCGCCTGGTCGCCAGTATTGTACTTGCAATGAGAAAGGAAAGCGCCGCCGGCGGAGGGATCCGCCGGCGGCGCTAGGGTTGGTTTGTTGGTTATTGTAAGTCGAGGCTGACGGAGTTCGAAGCGCCGGTGCGGTTGGTTAAGACGGCGGAGACGGAGCGAACGGTTTCTGTTAGCGTTGCGACGTTGACCACGTCTCCGGAGAGGGTGATCGGGATGGTGGCGGTGAACTGGCTTCCAAAGGCGGCCGAGGCCGTGCCTTGGTACCAGGCGTTAAAGCTCGATTCCGCCGCGATCGTTACTTTCGAGGAGCCGATGTTCTCCCCGGAGGTAGCGGTGAACGTGAGATCGATCTGGGTGATTTGACGGGAGGTGGCGAAGCCGGTAACCAGGAGTTGGAAACCGGTGGCGGTCCTGCCCGTGACCTGGAGACTCAGCAACCGGGGCGCGGCGGGCGCAACGGTAAGGCTGAGAGAGGGCGGGTCGGTGGGAGTAAGGATGATCCCCCCGTCGGTTTGGAAGCTGGGCGTAAGAACGATGGAGCCCGTTACCGTACCGGTTTGCAGGCGGACCTGCGACTGGTTGGTAGCGAACACAGCGTCGCGCTGCCCTGCTGGGATCGTGAAGTTCACCGTACGTCCGCCGACGGCGAACTGGACGGCGGGATCGTTAGCGAAGACGTCAGAGTTGAACGCCAACGTCAGAGTGCCGCGGAGAGTGAGCGGATAGACCTGAGCGAGGGAGAGGCCGACGCCCAACTGTTGGCCGGGTTGCTGGACTCCGGTGGCACCGGTAAACGTGTAGTTCGAGATCGCCGGAGGCTGGTTGGCCAAGCCGGAGAGGGTGAACGACAAGCTATCGACGCGGAGGGTTCCGGTGAGACTCCCGGTAGCGAGGGGAGCGAAGTTCACGTTGAAGGCCAGCGAGGCATTGGGTTCCAGGGAGACCGGGAGGTTGGGCACGTTCGAGGTGGTGAACGTGGTTCCGGTGGCCAGAACGCCGAGGCTGTTGACGGCGGTGGGGCTGGTGCCGGTATTAGTAATGACGAAGCGCACGGCGGTGGTTTGGCCAGCGACTACGGGCGGGAAGATGACACTGCCGCCGTTGGTAACGGTGGTGGTGACGGGTCCGGCGACGTAGGAAAAGGTCAGGTTGGAGCCGAGGCCGTTGGAGACGACGTCGAATGAGTCATCGCCGATGCGGAGGCGACCGGTGAAGCGACCGGGAGCGGTGGGGGTGAAGGTAACGGCGACCGTGGTCGCGCCGCCCGGGGTGAGGGTGGCGGGGAGGAACGGTGTGTCTGTGACCGCGAAGCCGACGCCTTGGACGCCGATGACGGCGATGCGGCCGTCGGCGTTGCCGGTGTTGCGGACGCGGACGATAACGACGCTTTTGTCACCGACGGCGATGTCGGGGACGGGGACGGTGGCGCCGCGGGCCAAGGCCGTTGCGGAGGTACCGTTGAGCAGCTCATAGCTATAGACGGGGCCAGTGCTGGAGCCGGTGACGTTAAAGGTGACGGCCCGGTCGACCAGTTCGATCCGGACGGAGCCGGTGCTGCTTTCGATGGCAGTGGGCGCGTAGCGGACCGCAAAACGGAGTTCGCGATTCGGGTCAATGGTGGTGGGCGGGTTAGGCAGGGAGGTGAGCGAGAAGGCTGCTCCGGTGCCCGTAATGGCGCCGATGGTTCCCGGGCCGCTGCCGCGATTGCCGATGACCACGGCGGCCGAGGCGGCTTCGTTGACTGCGGTGGACGGGAAGGCGATGGTGCCGCCGCTCTGGATGGGCGTGGCATTCGCGGAGGGGGGCGGCAGATAGGTGAAGGTATAGTCCGGTGCCACGCCGTTGAGGTTCAGCCCAGATGAGTTACTGGTGATGCGGCCTCCGGCGGGAACCGGCGGGGGCGTATCGGTGTAGAAGAAGCGGATGGCGCCGACGGCTCTTTGCCCGGTAGTGGGCTGGAAGCGGACATTGACCGAAAAGCTTTCATTCGGGAGGTAGTTGACTTCCGGGGCGGGTGCACCGGTGACGGTGAAGTCAGTTATGCCGGTGATTTCGACGCGGGTGATGTTGATCGTGCCGGTGCCGCGGTTGGTGACCGAGACGCTGGCGTCGAGGGGTTTGCCAATGGCTTCGGCATTGAACTGGATGGTTCCGTTATCGGCTACGGTCTGGACAGCACCGGAGACCTGGACGCGGAAGGACAGCGGGAGGCTGGTTTGCGCGGGGAGGACGGCGGCGGTCAGGAGGAGGAAAGGGATTAAGCGTTTCATGGTTACTGATCCCTCCCGGCGGGGACGAAGTAGACTTGCAGAGCGTTCCTTGAATCGAGGACGTAGAGGGGCTCACTGGAGGAGCCGGTGTTTAGAAGAGCGAGCGGATTGGCGCCGAGGGATTCCATGCGGGTGGGCAGGAAGTCGAGTTCGAGGGAGGCGGTGCGCGCTTTGGATGTCAGGTCGAAGACGTCGATCGAGCGGGTGTCCGCGCTAGCGACGAGAAGGGCCGTTTTCGAGAGTTGGAGACCGACGGGCGCGGCGACTTCAGCGAACCTTTCGGCGGTGGCGGCGGTCGAGTAGTCACGAAGGAGGATGATTTGGCCGGCGGCGCGGTCGGCAATGTAGAGATGGTTGCCGGAGCGGGCTAGGCCTGAGGGATCGGCGACGGCGAGGATTTGCCGGGTGGAGCCGTTGGTAGCGAGGTAGAGGGCACCTTGGGTTGAGATGACGAGACGTTCGCCATCGAGGAGGACAGCGCGAATGGCCCCATCGACGAGGGAGAGGTCGAAGGCGGAGGCTTGGTCGGTGGCGGTATCGACGTTGCGCCAGACTTGGACCTTGCGCGAGGCGAGGAATAGGGCGGCGACATCGTGTCCGGACCAAGCGAAGAGGACATCGCCGGGTTCCTGGGCGAGGGTTAGGCGCGCGGGAGCCGCGGAATCGAAGCCCCGGATGAGCTCGATGGAGCCGAAGCGGGAGGCGATGGCGAGAGTGCCATCGGCGGAGGCGCTAGCGGCGTCGGCGTCCTGGACGAGGGCGGATCCGAGATGAGCGGCACCGACAAAGCCGCGGATGGGACGGAGTTCGCGGGCTGGGCCGTCGAAGACGTAGCCGGGAGTGGGGCCGGAGAGTTGGGCCCAGGCCGAGGTGGCGGCGAGAGCGGAGATCAGGAATAGCGATTTCATCGGGGCCCTCCGACCGTGATGGGTCCAGCGCCGATGCTGACCGGTTTTTTGCTGGCGGCAGCGGCGGTGTTGGAATCGCCTCCGCGGGTGGCGGCGACACCGCCGGCGATGGCTGCTGCTGCTACGCCAGCGACGATCCAGATGATCTTCTTATTTGCCGTGACCTTGGTGCCCTTGGGGCCTTGGCCGTTGGACTGATTGATGACGCCTTCGACGATGTCGTTGCCGGCAGTGACGCGGACGAGGATACGGAAGGGCCCGGCCTGGGCATTGGGCAGGAAGCCGGAGGCTTGGGCCTGGCCTTTGGCGTCGGTCTTGACGGTTTGAGCTTGGCTGCCGCCGTAAGCAACGACAGTGGGACCGTCGACGGGGGCCTTGAAAATGACCTCGGCCCCAACTACTGGAGCATTCTTTTCATCGAGGACCTCGACACCAGGCTGGGCGGCGACGCGCATGCCAATGTTGTTGACGGCACCCTGACCGGCGATGATGTTCAGCTTCAGTCGGGTGGGGGGCGCTGCTTGCTGGGCCCAACAGGCCACCGCTAAGCCAAGCGGGATCACGAATCGTAGAAACAAATGAGCCTCCGGAGACACCGCCTTCGATAGCATCAGCGGACTGATCCTACCTCCGAACCAAGGAGTGGCGGGTAACGTTATTATATTCTAAGGCGTGGGGAAGGGTGCATTGGTTACGCGTTGGGGTTACTGCCGTGGGATTTGGGCAGAACTTCGCCGTGCCGGGTCGGCTTTCGAGTTCGCCGATGAGTACGAGACGGCGTTTGGGTTTGGTACGGCGGCTCCGGCTGGTCAGGAAAGGCGTTGGTTACGAAGGTCGACCCGACGGCGCGGACGAAGGGCTTGGCCGGACGTTCTAGAACCGGGCTCCAGCCGGTTTCGCGTTGGTTCGCTCGTTGGTTAGGTATGGGCTCTTCCTGTTTGTTTTTATGTACTTCTGGCTGTTCTTCGCGGAAAATATTGTCGACGGGGCCGACGTCGGGCCCGAGGTATTCGGCCCGGGGCAGGACCGGCGATTTGGGCATTGGATTGAGTTTGCGGAGTACGTTTAGTTCGCGAGTGCTGGCGCTGGTGCGCTGGACGAGGGCTGCTGCTTTACTTTGGAGTTGGGGCGGCATTTTTCCATCGCAGGCTATGCGGATGGCCATGATGAAATGGATGGAACCTACCAGGTTTAGGCCTAAACCGGGGTGCCCGGTATCGCGAAATTCGGCGATTTGTTGGACGAGGCCGGTTTCGACGCGGTCTCGGGGTGATCGATACCGAGAGGACTCGGCGATGACGGTTCGGCTGCCGTTTACGCGACTGATGCCGCGGGAGTTCGTTTCCCCCGGTTCCGTCTTTGGCCCCCTGCTTTTGGGTTATTTTGACGGCTGAGTTGGGCGCGGCGGGCCTTTCGCTCTTCGTCGGTTAGTTCGTGCGACCTGTTGGAAGCTCCTTCTGGAAATAGAAACGCCCCGGCTTCGGCGAGGAGACGGTCGAGGTAGGGCAGGGGATGGTCGGGGGAGTCGCCGGGGGCACCGTGGTGGAGGCCGACGCGGGTGCCGACGAGGAGGAGCATGTCGCCCTGGTCGTAGTGGGGGGCGTAGAGATCGTATTCGGCGCCGACGCCGAAGCGGCGGAAACGGGCGTTGAGAAGGACGGAGCGGTGGCCGGTGGAGTCGATTGTCGTGGCGGCTTGCCAGGTGACGGATTGGTTGAGGGGGTTGCGGCCGGTGGCTCCGGTGACGCGGCCGTGGGCTTCGAGGAGGCCGGTGACGGCGGTGGAGAGGCGCCGTTGGGCAACGGCGGCGATGGCTTGTTCGGCGAGGTGTTGGTATCGGCCGCGGACGTCTAAGGACGCAGAGGTCGGGTTGGACGTAGGGGAAGACGGCTTCGACGGTGGGGGCGAGGAAGCGGAGGCGGTGGAAGGGAAGGGAGAAGCGGTCCGGGATATTGAGGGGGCGGAGTTCGCTGAGGAAGCTGCCGCCGGAGGTGCGGATGGGCCCGCCGATTTCTTTATTTTTGTTCGACGAGGAGGACGGAGCGGCCGTGCGAGGCGGCGGCATGGGCGGCGGCGAGGCCGGCGGGTCCGCCCCCGGCGATTCAGACACCAAACGATTCCACACCTTCGTTTAAGGGGTGGTTGGTATTCTGGGAGCTGATGCCTCGCGTTCGATTTGCTCCCTCCCCGACCGGCTACCTGCACATAGGATCGGCCCGCACGTTCATCTTCAACTGGCTGTATGCCAGGAAGAACAACGGCACGATGATTTTGCGGCTTGATGATACCGACATCGAGCGGAATACGCAGGTGTCGATTGACTCGATCTTCGACGGGCTGAAGTGGCTGGGGCTGAACTGGGACGAGTATTATCGGCAGTCTGAGCGGCTGGACTTGCATAAGGAGATGGCGGATCGGATTTTGGCGGCCGGCTTCGCTTATCGGGACTTTACGCCGGCGCAGACCGAAGAAGAGAAGCAAGAGGACTCTGGGCCTTGGCTATTTCATCCGGGGATGCGGGAGTTGACGAGCGAGGAAAGTGACGCGCGGGCGGCGGCGGGGGAGCCGTTTGTGGTGCGGTTTCGAGTGCCGCGGGGTGAGAACAAGGCCGTGAAGTTCAAGGACTCGGTGTTTGGGGATCAGTACAAGAAGGCCGATGAGATTGAGGACTTTGCGCTGCTGCGTTCAAACGGGATGCCGACGTATCACATGGCTTCGTGCGCGGACGATGTGGACCTGCGGATCGACCACATTATTCGGGGGCAGGACCATTTGACGAACACATTTAAGCACGTGTTGATCTTCGAGGCGCTGGGCGGGGTGAAGCCGAAGTTTGCGCATTTGCCGTTGCTGATTGCGCCGGACGGGGCGAAGCTATCGAAGCGGAAACATGGGCCGGTGGTGAGTGTGACGACGTATCGGGACGCGGGTTTTTTGCCGCAGGCGTATATCAATTTTTTGTGTTTGCTGGGCTGGTCGCCGAAGAACAATCGGGAGCAGATGTCGCGGCAGGAGTTGATGGACGCGTTTACGTTTGGCGGGGTGAACCGGTCGAATGCGGTAGTAAATTTTTCGGAGGCTGACCCGATTGATCCGAAGGCGCAATGGTTGAATGGGCAGCATTTGCGGACGATGGAGTTGGCGGAGTTGTTGCCGATGGTGCGGGCGCGGATTGAGTTGGAGGGGTTGGCGATTCCGGAGGAGCGGTTTGGGTTGATCGTGGAGACGATTCGGGCGCGGTATACGTCGCTGCATGATTTCGCGGAGAAGGGGCGGCCGTATTTTGCGGATGATTTTGCGACGGAAGCGGCGGCGGGGGAGCGGTTGGACGAGCCCGAAGCACGCCCGTTGTTGCGGGAGTTGGGGGCGCGGATTGAAGGGGCGGCGGAGTTTACGGAAGCTTCGGTCGAGAAGATTTTGCGGGATTTGGCGGCGGAGCGGGACGTGAAGCCGGGGGTTCTCATCAACGGTTCGCGGTCGGCTTTGACGGGGCAGGCGGTGGGGCCGAGCGCGTTTCATTTATTCATGGCGATGGGCCGGGAGCGGTCGGTTGCTCGGTTGAAGGGAGTTTAATCGATGGTTATCTTAGGACTCGGCGGACTGCGGAACGACCCGGCTTGCGTGTTGATTCGCGACGGCGACTTGGTGGCGGCGGTAGAGCAGCGGAAGGTGGCGCGGCGGTCGACTTTGGAAGAGTTGCCGTTGGAGGCGATTCGGACGTGCCTGGAGATAGCCGGGTTAGAGAGCCGGGATGTGGACGTGGTGGCGGTGGCGCGGCCGTTTGGTCCGGGGCCGGAGTCGGAGACGCATTTGGAGATTCGGCACCTGTTTCCGGGGGCGAAGATTTCGGTGGTGGAGCATCATAAGGCGCACGCGGCGTCGGCGTTTTTGTATTCGGGGTTTCGCGAGGCGACGGTACTGACGCTGGATCGGTTGGGGGATTTTCGGTGTGGGGGGAAGTGGAAGGCGGCCGGGGCGACGATACAGTTGGAGCGGGAGTTGTATTTCCCGGACTCGATTGGGGATTTGTATGGCCGGGTGACGGAGTTACTCGGATTTACGCCGAACGCGGATGAGCATAAGGTACAGTGGCTGGCGACGGCGGGGCAGCCCGTATATCAGAGTTTGTTTGAGCAGATTCTGCCGCGGAGTGAGGATTGGCTGAGGGCGGGGGAGCGGAGTTACTTTGATGGGGCTTGGTTTAGTAGTAAGTTCTACCAAGCGTTGGGGTTGGCCGACGGGGTGGCGATTCCGGAGCGATTGAAAGCGGATGTGGCGGCGAGTTTGCAGGCGGCGGTGACGGGGATGGTGTTGCATTTGGCGGGGCGGGGGGAGAGCCTTTGTCTGGCCGGCGGGTTGTTCTGGAACGTGCTGTTGGTCGAGGCTTTGGAGCGGAGCGGGCATTACGAAAGGGTGTTTGTGCAGCCGGCGGCGGGGAACACAGGGACGGCGTTGGGGGTAGCGGCGATAGCTTGGAACGGGCCGGTTTCGTTGGGGGATTTCTGTTTAGGGCCGGAGTATTCGACCGGACAATTCAAGCAGGTGCTGGAAAACTGTAAGTTGAATTTCAAGATGTTACTGACGACGGACGCGATTGTCGGGACGGCGATTGAGCAGTTGCGGCAAGACAAGATTTTGGCGTGGATGCAGGGGCGGATGGAGTTTGGGGCGCGGGCGTTGGGGAATCGGAGTATCTTGGCGAGTCCGGTGAACCCGTATTCGACGGAGAATTTGAATAGTTTTATTAAGCATCGGGAGCCGTTTCGAAAGTTTGCGGCGAGCGTGCCGGCGGAGTTGGCGGGGGAGTATTTCGAGGTGGGGGCGAACGCGCGGTTTTTGGCGAGTGTGAGCCGGGTGCGGCCGGCGTACCGGGAGAAGTTTGCGAGTGCGATTCTGGGCGGAGACTATGTGAGGGTGCATACGGTGGCGGAGGAGGATAATCCGCTGTATTGGCGGCTGCTGCATGCGGCGGCGGAGCCGTTTGGGTTGCCGGTGCTGTATAACACTTCGTTCAATTTGTTTGGCGATCCGTTGGTTTGTACGCCGCGGGATGCGGTGCGGAGCTTTTATTCGTCGGGGATTGACGCGATGATTGCGGGGTATTTTTTCTTGGAGAAGTAGGGGTCGGGGAGCCATGTATTGGGCAGTGGGCCGTCGATGGCCATAAAATCAAGTCATGCAGTTTCGCGTCGTTATCGAGTTTGATTTGATCGTCAATAGTTACTCGGCGATCTGCCCTGAATTGCTCGGCTGCACGTCGGCTGGCGATACCGAGGACGAAGCGCGAGTCAACATCTAAGAGGCGATCCGACTCTACTTAGGGCCGGTAGATCTCTCATTGCCAGACGAGGCCAAGCTATTGGATGTCACGATTGGGTGAGCGCGGTACGCCGCGATTGACCGCTGATCAAGTCGTGAGGACCAGTCCTGCTCGCCAAAGCTTGACCCCCAACCGGCCCCGACTGCGCCGCCTCTCGGACGAGCTTGGGCTTATGGCACTCGGTCTGGCCGCGCGGGCAAAACGTCTGTGCCTAAACCTATTCAACGATACACGCGCCTGCGGCACGGTTCAACGATACACGCGCCTGCGGCACGGTTCAACGATACACGCGCCTGCGGCACGGTTCAACGATACACGCGCCTGCGGCACGGTTCAACGATACACGCGCCTGCGGCACGGATGAGGACGGTCCCGCCCGTCGGTATGACACGCGGCAAGATCAGTTTGTGATCTGGTCAAGTCTATTCGAGCAGAGGTAGTCAATTTCTGGGGGGGGGCGTCGAGGTAATCGACCCCATTTAATGCCGCAACCGCCTGCTCCTGCATAACGGGTCAATAGGGGGCCGAAAGGCTAATTAAAAGATGTCAATGAACGAAGGCTTAAGAATGGAAGTAGATTGCTAGAGCCTGCCCTTATTTCGCCGCTGTTTCCTGCCGCTCAAAGACCACCGACTGCTCCATCGAGCCTTGTGGGGCGTCAATTTTTCGCTGCAACGTCATCGTCTTCTTGTCGTCGGACAGGGTCATCCGGTCACTGAGTTCCACTTCAGTTCCATTGAAATTCAACTTGCTCTTGACTACCAAGACCTCGCCGTCCCACTTGGTGACTGACTTCAACTCATTCCCTCGCATCTCACTCTTCGTCTCTTTGCCGTCCGTGGCCAGATTCATGATGGCCTTCCATTCGCCTCGTTCGGAAGCCTGCGTCTCTTCGATTTTGAGAGTCGGCTCCTTGTGATCAATCACCCTAGTGTACTTATCGGGGCTCGGAAACGGGCCAAAAGTACTCTTCGTGACGTTCGCTTTCCAGGAACCGGAGAAATCTGGCGCCGACCAAGCACCAAGGGCACCGACAAGCAAAGCAAATGCGAGCTTCATGCCCAAAGTATATCGCAACCAGCCTTCAAGCTTTCGTCGTGAGTACCGATAAGTCCCCTATAAAATGCCCACCAACCTCGAAAATTGGACGTCTGTGATGGCTGGTTGTGCTATCAGTGTCGCGCGCCAACTAGACAGTTGGATCGGGCTCTCGCATCCGCCCGACCTCTTCGAATACCTAACGAGAACCATCCAGCAGGGGCCCAGCGAACAGGCGGACTTTCTCGTCGAAGGACACGTCATTTCCCGCACCTTGTTGGATCCGGACGCTTTGTCTGTCGAGCAGGCGAAAGTCCTGATGGGCCTCACGATGGCCCAGGACTCCTCGTACGACACCAAGCTTTTACAGCGACTGCTCTCCGGTCGCGCTTGGCCTGCCGAGGTCCCGGTCGCCGAGGTCCAACGTTGCCTGGAACTCGTGGAGGACACGCCAGACCCCAATCGCATCTCCGTGACGCTGTTGAAGTTCGCGCGCCACCCGGATGTCCGTGTCCAGGCCCAAGCCGCCAAAATCCTTGGCCGGTACATGCAGAACGTCTCCAAGATCGAAGAGCTATACCTCAATCCCAACGAACGGGTCCGAGCCAATCTCATCGAAGGCATCGCCCGTCGCGTCGATCCGGAAATCCTCATGCCGCTGGTCGAACAAGCCGCCAAAGAGCCATCAAGCCGGGTCTCCACGATGGCGCTCGCCATCCTCGCCCGCCGCGGCCACAAAATGAGTCAAACCCTGCTCGCCATGCGACGCCGGTCAAAAGAAGACAGCATCAGTTGGGCCGCAAACTTCGCGCACGAAGCCTTCGTGCGGCCCTTCCAAACAGGAGACTTGGGCGCTCTAGCGACGGCCCTTGCCCGGTCCAACAGCGGGGACAGTCCGCAACCGGCTGTGATGTCGGCTGTAGCCAAAGTAGATGGCCAAGCCGAGTCCCATCCAGACGAAGAGTCGTAGCCAGTTCGACCAGCCCAGCCCCGCCATCAGCGCCAAATTCACAAGCACTCCCATCACGGGAACCAGGGGCACCCAAGGCGTCTTGAACGGACGCGGCAAGTCCGGATGCGTCTTCCGCATGACCAGAATCCCGCCGCATACCAGCACAAACGCGAACAGCGTCCCAATCGACGTCATCTCGCCTACCACCGAAATCGGGGCAAACGCGCTAAACAAGCTCACAAAGACCATAAACAGCAGATTGCTCCGCCACGGCGTCTGCCACTTCGGATGAATGTCGCTGAACAGTTTGGGCAACAGCCCGTCCCGGGACATCGAATAGAACACCCGGCTCTGGCCTAACAACATCACGAGAATTACCGACGTCAATCCCGCCAGCACCGCCAGCTTCATCGTAATCGCCAGCCACGTGTACGGCATCTTGTTCAGCGCCAGCGTCAACGGGCTCGGTACGTTCAGCTCTTTGTAGTTCACAATGCCCGTCAACACGTGGGCGTAGAGAATAAACAAAATCGTACAGATAATCAGCGAGCCGATAATTCCAATCGGCATGTCCCGCTTCGGATTCTTGGCCTCCTGCGCGGCCGTCGAAACCGCATCAAACCCGATGTAGGCGAAGAAGATCACTCCCGCCGCTCTCAAAATCCCGGTGTAGCCAAAACGGCTCGGGCCTTCGTTGGCCGGAATGTAGTTCGCGTGATTCGCGGGGTCGACAAACGACCAGCCGATCGCAATGAACACGACCACCACCGCCACCTTCAGAACCACGATTACCGCATTCGCCCGGGCTGATTCCTGAATCCCGCGCATCAACAAAATCGAAATCGCGCAAACAATCAAGACCGCCGGGAGGTTGATAAAGCCCGTTGCCATCGAACCATCCGGCATCTTCACCGCTTCAAACGGACCCGCCAATATTTGTGCCGGCAAGTTGATTCCCAAGTTGTGGAACAACGATACCAACGTCCCGCTCCACCCGACCGCCACCGTCGCCGCTCCTACCGCATACTCCAGAACCAAGTCCCATCCGATGATCCAGGCCAGCAACTCGCCCATCGTCGCGTAGGCATACGTGTACGCCGACCCCGCAATCGGAATCATCGTCGCAAACTCGCTATAGCAAAGCCCCGCAAAGGCGCATCCAATGGCCGCCGCGATAAAGGCCAGCGTAATCGCCGGGCCCGCATGTTCGGCCGCCGCCACGCCCGTAAGCGTAAAGATGCCCGCTCCGATAATGGCACCTATCCCCAGCGCCACCAGTTGTGTCGCCGAAAGCGTACGCTTCAGCTGATGCTCGCCACTCTCTGATTCTTCAATGATCCGCGAAAGCGGCTTAACTGCGAAAAGACTCATGCCTTGACCTTCCCTTTTGTCCACCAAAAATAAACCGGAATGCCAAGCAGAACGATGATCAGCCCGGGCCACGTAAAGCTTGGTTTATAGAGCAATAACAATAGTTCAATGCCGCTAGCGAGCACAATATACAACGCCGGCAGCACCGGATAGCCAAACGCCTTGTAGGGTCTCTCCGCATCGGGGCGCGTTCGGCGCAGGACGAAGATCCCTACAATCGTCAGAATGTAGAAAAGCAAAACAGCGAATATAACATAGTCGAGCAGTTCACTATAACTGCCCGTCAGCGTTAAGCCACAGGCCCACAAGCACTGAATCCACAGTGAGGTCACCGGCGCCTGGGTCTTTGGATCCAGTCGAGCCGCCTGCTTGAAGAATAAATCGTCTAGCGCCATGGCGTAGTAAACGCGCGCCCCGGCCAGCGTCAGCCCGTTCGCGCAGCCAAAGGTCGATACCATGATCGCCGCCGCCATCAGCTGGACCGCCACCGGCCCCAGAATCGCACTCGCCGCCGCCGTACCTACCCGATCCTGCGCCGCATTCTGAATCTGCTCGAACGGCAGCACCAGCAGATAAGCGTAGTTGGCTAACAGATAAAGCACCGAAACCAGCCCCACCCCCAGCAACAACGAAAGCGGCACATTTCTTTTCGGGTTCCGCGTCTCTCCTGCCGTAAACGTCACGTTGTTCCAGGAGTCGGCCGAGAACAGCGAACCCACCAGCGCTACGCCCAACACCCGCACCGCCGTCAGCCCATCGAATCCCCCCGCCCAAAAGTTGTCCCCAAAGTTCCGCGTCACCGCCACATCATTCCGTCCCACCAGAATCGCCGCGCCGATCAAACCCACCAGCGCCCCGGTCTTGGCTACCGTAAAAACGTTCTGCACCAGCGCCCCGGTCCGCAACCCCCGCGTGTTCAGCCAGGTCAAAAAAACGATCAGCACAATCGCCACCGTCTTCTGCGGCACATCGGGAACAAACACCCCCAGGAATTTTGCAAACGCCACGGCCACCGCGGCAATCGTTCCCGTCTGGATCACCGTGAAAAACGTCCAACCGTAGAGGAATCCGTACATCGGCCCGAAAGCCTCGCGCAGGTAAACGTACTGGCCACCGGCCTTTGGCATCATCGCGGCGAGTTCGCCGTAGCTCAACGCCGCGATCAGCGTCAACAGCGCCGTCACCACCCAAGCCATCAACATCATCCCCGGTGAGCCCACCTGTCGCCCTATGTCGGCAGCCACAATGAACACCCCGGATCCAATCATCGATCCCATCACGATCGTGGTGGCATCGAACAAACCTAAACTCTGTTTTTGGTCTTTCATCGGTTGGTTACCCTCTAGTATGTAGGACCCCTGCAAAGTTGTGTAAACCACGAAATCAGCGGGACTCGGCGCACATCACACGGCGCAGAGGGCTACACGCCATGAAGAAAACACTCCTGATGCTGGTCGGATGCACCGCTCTAGCCATGGCCGCCGAACTGGCGACGGTTCACCCTCCGTTTGCCACGCAGGTCGGGCAAAATTGCTCCCCGCCGGGGAATATACCGTCCGCACCCTGGACGACGGGGGATCATCCATCGTGAGCGCCCTGGTTGGGGCCAACGGCGTTCACGCCGCCGTACCCGCCAAGCGAGTGCCGCAGACCGGACCCGGCAGCGCTGACCTCAAGTTCGTCCGCTCACCCAGCGGCCTGAAGCTGAGCCATATCTTCGTCGCCGACCAGTCTTACTTCTACGAACTGATGCCCTAGCGCGGCCGGATAACATCCCGAACGTCGCTCCTGGCTTTGTCCAACAACGCCAGGGGCCCAAACTCTATCGCCCCGTGACGTATAACCCCACTTCCGGCATGAACAAATGATCCCTCGTTAACGCAGTCGCCGGATCCACTCCCGCGCCTTCTGTTCCATATCCCCACCCCGCAACGCGCCAATCACGGCCACCGACTGCGCCCCCGCCTCAATCACCGCGGTCGCACTGTCCAAAGTGATGCCGCCAATCGCCACCAACGGCCGCGTCGACAATCTCGCGACCTCCCGCAACCCCTCCAGCCCCACCACCGGATCCGGGTTCTCCTTCGACGCCGTCGCAAAAATCGGCCCCAGCGCGTGGTAGTCCACCGGCTCCTCATTCGCGGCCCGCATCTGCTCGTGGTTATGCGTCGAATAGCCAATCATCCCCACCAACCGGCGTGCCGCGGCGGGCGGTAAATCCTCCTGCCCCAAATGCAGCCCCGCTCCCAGTAGCGCCGCCACGTCCGCCCGGTCGTTCACGACGAACGTCACGTCCCGGCACAGCTCCGCAATCGCCGCTGCCGTCGCAAACGCCTCTCGCGTCAATAGCCCCTTATGACGCCATTGCACGATCTCGGCCCCGGCGTCTAAAACCGCCCGCGCCCCCGCCACCGAATCCACAATCGGATAAAAACGCGGCAATTTCATGGCTTCAAGTGCTTATCGAAGAATCGAGCCGCCCGGCCGAACGAATCGATCAGCGTCTCATCCCGCACAAACCCGTGGTCCTCTTGCGGGTAGAAAATCTCCTCAAACGGCTTGCGTTCCCGAATCAGCTTCTCGGTCAACTGCACCGCGTCCTGGAACAGAACGTTCGAATCCCCCATCCCGTGCACAATCTGCAGATGATCCGTCAATCCGCTCGTAAACGTAATCGGCGAACTCCGCCGATACGCTTCCGGATGCGCCGCCGGCGTCGATAGCCTCTCCTGCGTGTAGCCCGGGTTGTAATTCTCCCAATCGTTCACCGCCGCCCACGCGCTCCCGGCCTTAAACGTCCCCGGCGATAGAAACAGCGCCATGTTCGTCATAAACCCGCCATAGCTCACGCCCCAGATCCCCAGCCGCTGCATGTCGACACTCCCCCGCTTCTTCAAATAGTCTACCGCCCCCAAAACATCGTCCAGGTCCGGCCCGCCCATATGCAGGTACACCCCCGTCCGCCAATCCCGGCCATATCCTGAGGAACCGCGATAATCCAGGTCCATCACCACGTAGCCAGAGTTTGCCAAGTACGCATTGAACACATACCGCAGCTCCTGATACGAACCCCACTGCTGCAGAATCGACGAAGCGATCCCCGCCCCGTGAATGAAGAAAACGCACGGATATTGCTTATCCCGCGAGTACCCCGGCGGCAGCAGCAGCTTCGCCTTCACGGGAGCCTGGTCGCCCCGGGAAGGGAACTCGACAAACTCCGTCTTCGGCCAATCGTAGCTGGCAAACTCGGGCCGCGGCGAAGTCGTCACCCGATCCTCACCCACCCATAAATCCCAAGGTGCCTGCAGATTCGCGTGCAAGATTGCCAAATACTTCCCGTCCTCGCTCATTGTGCCGACGTTCAAGCCCGCCTTGCTCGTCAGCTTTCGCTTGCCTCCGCCATTGGCCCCAATTCGGAACATCTGCCGCTGGTTCGTCCCGTCCTCGGTCGAACTGTAAACGATATCCTCGCCCACCCACTGCGGCGGGTACCCCCACCGCTCCGTATCCAGTTCCCACTTTCCCTTCGTCAATTGCACCGGCGCTCCACCCGTCGCGGCCACCTTCCACAGATGAATAAACCCGTCCCGATCACTTGCCACCAGTAGCCACTTCGAGTCCGGCGACCACCCCTCAAACTCCGCACTCACCCATCGGTCGTCCTTGTCCTCAAACACCATCTTGCCTTTCCCGGTCTTCGCACTCAGCACCCAAACTTGCCTCGTATGCTGGTCCCCCGCCGTCGCCCGCACGAGCACCGACTGGCTATCCGGTGCCCATTCCGGCATGCCAAAGCTCGCCTTCTGCCCTGCAAATGCGTCTTCCAACTGCACCGGCTTACCCCCCGTGCTGCTCACTATCCACCGCGTCGATACCCCGCCGTCATCGCCCGCCGCGCCCCGCGGAAACGACCGCGTCGTTGCAAACTGGCCCGAGTAGTTCGTCAAAACCTGTGTCCGCACCGCGCCCGGTGTCGACGTCACGTACGCGATCCGCGCTCCATCCGGAGACCACACCGCCGCGCCCGTCGGCCCTTCGGTCACCTGAGTAATCATCCCCGTCTGCAGGTTCTGCGTAAACAACTCCCCGCCCCGTTTAAACATTAGCCTGGTGCCGTCGGGCGAAAACGCGGGATCGGTCTCCGGAGTCTTCGTCTGCGTCAACCGGCTCACTTTCGTTCCGTCGGTCGCCGCCACGTACAGGTCCCCCCGCCAAACAAGCGCCACCCGCGTCCCGTCTCCGGAAACGCTAAACTGCGCTAACCCCGCCTCCGGCATCCGGTTCGCCTTCAGCCGTTCGTCTTTCTCGTCCGGTAACGGATTGAACTCGTCCTGAGTAAACTCCAGTTGCGTCACCCGTACCCGCTTCTTCGTCGCCGCGTGCCAGGCGTAAAGGTCCATAAATCGCCGCCCCTGTTCGTTCCACAGGAAGACGAGCACCGGCTTCTTCTCCGCCCACCGCAGCCGCTCCGGCGCCGTGCCCCACGCAAACGGCCGCGTGTACAACTTCTCGAGCGACCACCCCGCTCCCCAGGCGCTCAAGGCCAAGCCCAAGCCAATCAGATACCGATGCATTGATTTTCAGGCTACAGCATTCGCTTACGATAGAGGAATGGATCGTCGCGGTTTCCTTTGGACCCTCCCCTCTTCTGCCTGCGCTTTTGGCGTTCACCAACGCGTTCCGCCGTTCTCCGGGCGAACCATCACGGGTGAAAAATTCGACACCGGTTCCCTTAAAGGCAAGCCCGTTCTCATCCAGTTCTGGACCACCTGGTGCGGCTATTGCCGACGCGAACAACCGGCCCTCGAAACCATCCATAAGGAATACGCCCCCGGAAGGTTAACGATGTTAGCCATCAACGTCAACGAGAGCCGGGAGAAGGTGCAGGAGTTTCTGGCCAAGTCCCCTCGCTCGCCGAAGGTCGTCCTCACGCAAGATACTGACCTCGTTCGCCTGGTCGACCCCAAGGGCTTCCCGGTCTATATCCTGCTCGGTAAAGATGGACTTCTCGAACATCGGCAGGACGGTGCCGGCGGCACCCTCGCCCTGCGGCAAATGCTGCTCGAAGTTGGCCTCGGAGACGGGTAAGCTTATCCCAACTCTTCCGGCAGAAGCTCAATATTCTTCTCGCCCGCCAGCTTCTTTTCCACGTAATTCTTCATCCACGCTTCCCAACTCTTCCCCGCCGCCGTGTCGCGTCCGGTAAACTGGAGGGTTCCCACGTCCGAATACGGCACCGCGATCTTCTGGTTCCCGTCCTTGGGGAACAACCGAACATAGCTCGCTTCCAGCGTAGGGCCCGTCCAGCGATCAAAAATATAGCCCTCGATCAAGCTCCCGTCCCGCCGCATAATCGTCACATCGCCCCGGTAGTCAAACGCCTTCTCCAGCGCCTCCAATACCTCCGTCTCGCTCACCATCTGGTAAGCCGCACCCTGCAGATCCTCTTTGCTCACTGCTTCACCCCGCTCTTCTTCCCTTCCAGTTGCACGAGCTGATTCGGCATAAACAACGGCCGCGCCGGCTCCTTCAAAATCTCCAGCGCCTCCGGGTCCGGATGCCGATCAAAGAACATCGACCGCCCGCTCTCCCACAGCCCCCGCAGCGACCCAAACGTGAAGTCCACCGCCGATGCCTCGTAGCCGCTATGCACCATGCAATTAGCGCACTTCGGGTTGCCGCTCTCCGTCCCGTACTTGTCCCACTCCACCGACGACATCAGCTCCGCAAACGTCTCCGCATAGCCGTCCTGCAGCAAGTAGCAAGGCTTCTGCCAACCGAACAAACTATACGTCGGCATGCCCCAAGGCGTGCAGTGATACTCCTGCTTGCCCATCAGAAATTCCAGGAACAACGGCGACATGTTGAACTTCCACTTCGCCTTCCGATTCGAAAGAATCGCCCGGAACAAGCGCCGCGTCCGCTCCCGTCCCAGAAAGCTCTTTTGGTCTGGCGCCTTGTCGTATGAGTACCCCGGCGACACCATCATTCCTTCCACGCCCAGGTCCATCATGTCGTCGAAAAACTGTCGAACGCCGTTCGGGTCCGCCCCGTCAAACAGCGTCGTGTTCGTCGTGACACGGAACCCCCGTTCCAGCGCGGCCTTGATCCCCTCGTACGCCAAATCGTACCCGCCCTCTTTACACACCGAAAGGTCGTGATGCTCCCGATCCCCGTCCATATGCACCGAAAAACTCAGGTACGTCGACGGCGTAAACAGGTGCAGCTTTTCTTTCAAAAGCAGCGCGTTCGTACACAGGTAAATGTACTTCTTCCGCTCCACCAGGCCCGCCACCAACTCCCCAATCTCCGGGTGCATCAACGGCTCCCCACCCGGAATCGAAACCATCGGCGCCCCGCATTCATCCACCGCCCGCAAAGCATCCGCCACCGGCATGTTCTTTTTCAGAATATGCGCCGGGTATTGAATCTTCCCGCACCCCGCGCAAGCCAGGTTGCAGCGAAACAACGGCTCCAGCATCAGCACCAGCGGATACTGCTTCCGTCCCGACAGTTTCTGCTTCAGCACGTAGCTGGCGACGGTCCACATTTGTGAGATTGGTACTGGCATGCTAAAAGGTTTCCGAAAAACGAAGCCCTATTCGCTTTTACCATTTCCCGCGTGCTACTGTCAAAAAATGCGTCGCACCCCCGTTCAGGAACGCAGCCTCGATACCATCCAGCAGATCTACGCCGGCACCTCCGCCCTGCTCGCCGAGATGCCCCTCGAACACATCACCACCAGCCGCATCGCCGAAGCCGCCGGCATCTCCGTCGGTGCCCTCTACCGCTTCTTCCCCGACAAGCAATCCATCATCGATTCCATCGCCGTCCGCCACATGGACGATTTCCGCGCCCGCCTCCAAGCGGTTCTCCTGAAGTCTCTCCTCGCCGACGGCCCCAAGTTCCTCGGCCTTGTCGTCGACGCCTACGTCGCCTTCCTCGATGAGCGGCCCGACTTCCGCGCCATCGCCTTCGGCCAGCACATCAGCGCCTCCACCAAGCAGCTCCAAACCGCCCCCGGTGCCGGCCCCGGCGGCCTCGTCCGCCTCTTCATGGTCAAGTGGCTCGGCGTCAAAAGCTCCGTCTCGCTCGATCTCAAACTCAGCATCGCCACCGAAGCCGGCGAACGCCTCATCGCCTACGCTTACACCCAGCCCACCAAAAACGAACGCGACCAGGTCCTTACCGAGATGAAGCAGCTTCTATCGGGCTACCTGTTTTCTTAACCGCGAACTTCATCCCGCTCCACTCCGCATCCACCGCGCAAATCTTGTAGTCGACGAGCCCCGCCGCCAGCCCGCCCAGCCGCACGTGGTTCTGGTTGAAATCCCCACCCTTGCGAAAGATCACCCACGGCGTCTTCCCCACCGGAAACCACTCCAGCTCCCGCTTCTCCCGCACGAACCAAAACAGCATCTCCCCCCGCTTGCCGATCTCGACCTCGCCCAATAGCTCCGCAAACCCCGCCGGTGCCTCCCCCTGAAACACCACCTTCATCCCGTCTTTCACCCCTAACTTCTTCGCCACCGGCGTCCCGACGTAGCGTTCCATGTGTCCCACCACTGCCGCCGTCCCTGGCTTCGCCCCCGGCAACACGGTCCCCACATCCTCCCAAGCGCAATACACCGCGTCTGGCAACTCCTGCTTCACCCGAGCCACCTTCTCCGCCGCCCCGCCCGCGAACACCAGCGCCATCCCCCGGGTCGCCTTTCCCTGGCGCAACCGCACGCCCACCTCCCGCCCTTGTGCAGGCAGCCGGTTCAAATCGATCAGCACCACCGTCGCCCCGCTGCCCGCGAACTGCGTTACCAAACTCCCTGTGTTCACCGGCCCCGCCTCCACCGTGAATCCCAAACTCCGCAGCCAATCCGCCTTTTCCGCCGCCTCCCCCTCGTTCCAGCAGACCAGTCGGACCATCGGCTACTTCGCCCTCTTCACGAGCTTAACTTCGAACACCTTTGGCCAAAGCTTTCCGGTCACGAACAACCGCTTCCCCACCGAATCATAGGCGATCCCATTCATCACGTCCGTCCCCGCCCGCTCCCCTGCCGTCAACAATCCGGATAGATCCACCGACCCCGTCACGCGCCCATCCAGCGGGTTCACTTTCACGATTCGATCCGTCTGCCAAACATTGGCCAGAATCTCCCCCTCTACCCATTCCAACTCATTCAAATCCCGCACCGGCCGCCCATTCTCGCGTACTTTGATCCGCCGCAACTCCGCCAGCGTGTTCCCGTCCAGAATTCGAATCTCGTCCGTCCCGTCGCTGAAGTAAAGGTTCTTCCCGTCCGTCGTCAGCCCCCATCCTTCGCCCTTATAAGAAAACTGCTTCTGCAGCTTGAAATCCTTCAATCCCCAAACGAAGCCAACTTCCGACTGCCAAGTGATCTGCACAATCCGATCCCCGATAATCGAAATCCCTTCCCCGAAGTACTGTGCCGGCAGCGAAAGCTTCTGCAGCACCACCCCCGTCTCCAGCTTCACCTTCCGCAGCGTCGACCGCCCCTGCAAGCCCGTTCCCTCATAGAGAAAGCCGTCTTTGAACTGCAACCCCTGCGTGAACGCCTCCCGGTCATGCGGGTAGGTCTTGACGACCTGATAGCCCCACTGACCCCACAGCGAACTCGCCACCAGCAATAATCCAAAAAGTCGCATGCGATCGTTAGCTTAGCAAGCCCAACCCTTCCCCGGCAGTGCTACCGCCAGAACTGTTCTGGTGCCATCGGAAGCATCGAGCCATGCCGAACATGGAGCACCAAAACCGAGTTGCCGGAGATCGCAAACAGTATCCGGTACCCCCCCCGATTGCCGCCGCCGTAAAACAACTCTAAAATCGGCTCTTCGAGCGCTTGAGACTCGGGTGCCACGGGAGCGCGCTCCGGATGGTTTCCTAATGACCTGATTTTCTACTGAAGGCCAGTCAGCCAAACCCGCGCGACTTGCGGAGAGCCTTGAGTCCGTAAATATCGGTTCGCCGTTCGTAAATCTTCGAGTGCTGCCGGCGAAACAATTATTCGATACTTCATCGCCGCCGCGGTTATGCCTCACTCTCGAGGTCCACAAATGCCTCATCCACAGAAAGGCCCATTCCCTTTCTGGCTTGCTCCAAACCGAGGCGGATTCGGGACACCGAGTCAAGATATGCCGCGACATCGCGATAGGATGCGGCGTCAAGCACAACCGCTTCTGCCTTCCCGTTAACCGTCAAGACAAGCGGCCTGCCTGATTTGCGCATGTTCTTAAGCAGGCCTGTCGAATTGCGCTTGAAGGCAGTCATCGAATGAATATCCTGAACTACATCAATCATTGCAGTTACTCCTAAAGCATCATTCTGGCATCACAAATCATGCTGCAGCTCCTCCCCTTCCATCGCACCCCGACTTCTAGTAGCATGTAGGGCACCGCTCCACACACAGGACCCATCCATGGAAATCTCACCCGACCGCCGACAATTCGCCAAAGCCGCCTTCGCCGGAGCCGTCGCCGCGGCCGCCCCCGCCACCGCCACCGCCGCTCCCCTCATCCCTATCCCTCCGGGACTCAAGATCGGCGTCAGCGCCGGCCAACCCACCCCGGAGCACATGCACTTCCTCAAGGAGCTTGGCGTCACCTGGCTCAGCCTCGCCGTCAACCCCAAAGCCGCCACCGGCGAAGACTTCATTGCCCAACGAAAACTTTGGGAAGCCGCCGGCTTCAAGGTCTACAACATCGGCAGCGGAGCCGGCCCCAGCGGCAGCCTCCACAACATGCCCGAGGTCACCCTCAACCTCCCCGGCCGCGACCAGCGCATCGAAGAATACCTAAACTACATCCGCTACCTCGGCAAAGCCGGCGTCCCATACTCCACCTACGCCCACATGGGCAACGGCATTTGGTCCAGCGGCCGCATCACGAGCCCCCGCGGCTACAGCGCCCGCGACGGCGATTCCACCAGCCCCAACTGGAAAGGGAGCTGGGCCGGCAAAACGTACAGCGAACCCCTTTCCCACGGTCGCGTTTACACCGAGCAGGAGATCTGGGAAAACTACACCTACTTCATCAAGAAGGTGGTCCCCGTCGCCGAACAAGCCGGCGTCCGTATCGGCATCCACCCGGACGACCCGCCCAAGCGCATGCTCGCCGGCGTCCCCCGCTGCATCTTCAGCAACTTCGAAGGCTACAAGAAGGCGATCGAAATCGCCAACAGCCCCAACATCGGCGTCTGCTTCTGCGTCGGCTCCTGGCTCGAAGGCGGCTCTTCCACCGGCAAGGATCCCGTCGAAGCCATCAAGCACTTCGCCAGCAAAAAGAAGCTTTTCAAAATCCACTTCCGCAACGTCAGCGCCCCGCTGCCCCACTTCACGGAAACGTTAATCGACGATGGCTACTACGACATGAGCAAGATCATGCAAGCTCTCGTCGACGTCGACTTCGACGGCATCGTGATCCCGGATCACATCCCTGCCCTCGGGGTCGTCGCCGGTGCCGAACCCGCCCCTGGCCAGTATCGTCCCAGTGTCGGCTTGTCCTATCTCCTCGGCAGTATGAACGCCATGTACAAAGCCGCCCAAAACCACAAACGCAAAGCCTAGCCGCCATTTCTCACCAGCACTCAGCTTTACCGCAAAAGTGGCATTTGGGCCACTTTTGCCCGAAAACGGAGAGCGCTCTCTCGTCTGGGTGAACGGAAGTCGCTTCGGCGGCCCGGAAACCTCGTGGCGGGGCTCTAATCGCTCGCCAATGCCCCCCTTTCAGGCAAGGCTCCGCCCGCCGGACCCCCTCCGGCCGCCCTTCAGTAGCGCGGTCGAGCCCCCGCATGCCAAAACACCGCCTGCAAGGGGAACGCCTCTGATAAATGCACCCACACCCGCCGCACCGTAATCTTCACTTGCGCACCAATCTTCAGCAGCCGAGAACGAACCGTCACCGCCTGCGACCGCGCCATCTCTGTCCCCGCCAATCCGATCCGCCGCATCGCGCTGATCAACACATACGCCATCCCCGCCAAGTACACCCGTAACTGATTGGCACCCCTCGTTTCCGCGCTCCCCCGGTCCGCAAACAGCGACAGCTGCTCTTTGATCCGATTCTCCATTTCCCCTCGCGCACAATACAAATCCTCGTACAGAGCCCGCGCGTCCCACTCCTTCTCCGGCAACGAGCTCACCACATACCGCGGATTCTCCTTCCCGCATAACGCTTCGGCCTTGCCGACCACGTGCCGCTCGCGGCTGCTGCTTCCCGTCAACGTCTGCTACCGCAATTCCGCAAAAGCGGTTCTTCGCTGTTTGCCGTGGGTAGAATCGCCGGTCAAAATTGGCCAGCGAGGGGCGAGTCAGCGTACTTGGCCCCGAAGTCGGCCGTGGAAATGACGGGCGGTAGAAAGCGAGAAAAACCAAAACCAGGTTTTCACTCTCTTCCCACCGTCCTTGGAAATCGCCCAAAGGCCCGATTTCCACATTCCCACCGCCGCGACGGCGATGCTGCCGCTTCCCTGTTCAATCCCGAACAGGAACACCGCACACTCCGAGCTCCCTAGATTCCAGCCGGCCCCGCAACTCAAACCGTCGAACACTGCCGCTCCGCTCTATCCGGCCTTACCCACGCCAAACAGCGAGGAGGCGCAAAAGCTCGTCCCGGCTTTTCTGTAATCGCCCGGATGGCACGCGCCTGTTCCATCCACGGAACCAGCGTTGTTTCCAGCCGTGAGTTACGCGCCACTCCCGCCACATAACCCACGGACACCGCCTGGCTTTCACATCAACTGAGTAACTCGTCACGACAGAAATCCTAGTCACCCCGCACGATAATCCGCGCCGTCGGCCACGCTTGCCTCATCCGCTCGACAGTCGCTCGCGCTTTCCCTACACAACCGGTCGGGCCGTTTTGATTACACGGCCGCAACCGGGCGCAGAGTAAGTGTTCACCCGCAGGCATGTAGAGCGGAACATAGCAATATTCGTCGTAATAGCCATGAAAGAACCGCTGCTCCTGAGGGTCATACAACGGCAGATCGGTCGAATCCAGATCGAGGGCAATCTGCGCGGGCGCGACCGTGTGCGCTTCCAGGAACACATCGACCAACAGACGGTCGATGGCTGCGGTGTCGCAGGATAGTTTCTTGTAGCGGGCGACTTCCTCCGTGCTGAGTTCCAGGCGGTTGGTGGTGCTTTTCCGGCCAGCGATGCGCGCTGATCGATTTTTCCCGCCATGGCTCCGAGCAATGGATCGTGGCGTAAGCGGTCGTGATCGTTACGACATTCGTAGCCCAGGGCGAGGCCGAAGACCCGTTGTGAGAGCGGTTCGGCGACCGGGTGTTGGACGCGGGTGGGGTCGCGTGCGTCGCGAAAACAGAGGGCGAGCCGAGAGAGAAGATTGAGCTGCAGTTCGGTTCGCTTGAGCAGCAGCAGACCGCCGTCGGAGGTTACGGTGGGACCGGCAAAGTCCACGGTCATTTCCTTGCCGAACCCGTTTCCAAAATCGAATCCAGCTTAGATAGACTGTTCGATAGTGACAGCCGTTGCTCCTGGTATCTAACTCTTTTTTTCGGCCTGGGGGAGCGGTATCGATCAGTACAAGTAATTGAAAAGAAGTTGGTTATTGGTTTCGGTACGCGCCGCCATTCCAATTGTTGGTCAAATTTTACGTTCGAAGCCAAATTCGAAAGTCTCGGTCGTCCGAAGCAACCCATCCGAGATGGTCCGCTTCGAGCCCAGCGACCGTCCGCTATGCGAAAATAGCGAGTACGATGACTGAAATTGTAAGAGTAGTAGGCCGCGAGATCCTTGATTCGCGTGGTAACCCCACCGTGGAAGCCGATGTGTTCCTCGCCGATGGCAGCTTCGGACGCGCCGCCGTTCCCAGTGGAGCTTCCACCGGCGAACACGAAGCCGTCGAACTCCGCGACGGCGACAAGAAGCGTTACCTCGGCAAAGGTACCCGCAAAGCCGTCGATAACATCAACAAGAAAATCGAACCTGCCATCATCGGTCTCGACGCCTCCCGCCAAGGCGAAATCGACGCCAAGATGATCGATACCGATGGCACCGACAACAAGAGCAAGCTCGGCGCCAACGCCATCCTCGCCGTCTCGCTGGCCACCGCCCGCGCCGCCGCCCAAAGTCACGGCCTCCCCCTCTATCGCTACCTCGGCGGCGTCAACGCCTGCATCCTCCCCGTGCCTATGATGAACCTCATCAACGGCGGAGCCCATGCCGATAGCTCCGTCGACCTCCAGGAGTTCATGGTCGCCCCCCACGGCGCCACCAAGTTCTCGGACTCCCTCCGGATGGGCGCCGAGATCTTCCATACCCTCAAAATCGTCCTCAAAAAGCGTGGTTACTCCACCGCCGTCGGCGACGAAGGCGGCTTCGCCCCCAGCCTCAAGTCCAACGAAGAAGCCCTCGAAGTCCTCATGGAAGCCATCGTCCAAGCCGGCTACAAGCCCGGTTCCCAGGTCTCCATCACCCTCGACCCCGCCGCCAGCGAGTTCTACGACAAAAAGAAGAAGAAGTACGTCTTCAAGAAGTCCGATGGCTCCGAACGTAGCTCCGAAGAGATGGCCGAATTTTGGGCCGGACTCGTCGCGAAATACCCCATCATCTCCATCGAAGACGGCATGGCTGAAGATGATTGGGCCGGCTGGAAAATCCTCACGGACATGATCGGCTCCAAGTGCCAACTCGTCGGCGACGATCTCTTCGTCACCAACACCAAACGCCTCAAAATGGGCATCGATAAAGGCATCGCCAACTCGATTCTCGTTAAAGTCAATCAGATCGGCTCCCTCACCGAAACCCTCGAAGCCATGCACATGGCAGCTGTCGCTGGCTACACCTCCATCAGCTCCCACCGCTCCGGCGAAACCGAAGACAGTTTCATCGCCGACCTCGCCGTCGCGACCGGCTGCGGACAAATCAAAACCGGCTCGGCCTCCCGCACTGACCGTATCGCCAAGTACAACCAACTCCTCCGCATCGAAGAAGAACTCGGCTCCATGGCGAAGTTCGCCGGCCGCGCCGCCTTCAAGCAATAACCCATGGCACAAAAACGCCCAGTTGTCCTCACCATCCTTGACGGTTGGGGCTATTCGCCCGAAACGCGCGGCAACGCCGTCTATCTGGCGAAAACCCCAACCTTTGACCTGCTCCAGCGCAAGTTCCCCTCTACGCTCATCCAAACCTCCGGGGAGGCCGTCGGCCTTCCCCCCGGCCAGATGGGCAATAGCGAAGTCGGCCATCTCAATATCGGCGCCGGTCGCGTCATCCGCATGGATGTCACCCGCATCGATTTGCTCGTGCTTACCGGCGCGATCTATGAGGACCCAACTTTGAAGGCGCTCATGGCGGCCGCTCGCGGTCGTCGGTTGCATCTCATGGGCTTGGTGAGTGACGGCGGCGTTCACTCCTACAACACTCATCTCTACGCTCTCGTCGCCATGGCCAAGCGGGAAGGCATCACCGACGTCGCCGTACATGCCTTCATGGATGGCCGTGATACCCCGCCCCATTCCGGCCTCGACTTCATCCGCGAACTGGAAGCCAAGCTCACCGAAATCGGCATCGGCCGCATCGCCACCGTCTCCGGTCGCTACTACGCCATGGACCGCGACAAACGCTGGGAACGCGTCGAACAAGCCTTCCGCACCGTCGTCCTCGGCGAAGGCGAAAAAGCGCCCACCGCCGCCGCCGCCGTCCAGCAAAGCTACGAGCGCGGCACCACGGACGAGTTCGTCCTTCCCACCGTCGTCGGCGAAACCGCCCCCATGCGCGATGGCGACGCCGTCTTCTTCTTCAACTACCGCGCCGACCGCGGCCGCGAACTCACCCAAGCCATCATGGACCCGGCCTTCGAACCCATCTCCCGTTCGCTTGCCCCCAAGAATCTGCACTACGTCACGATGACCCAGTACGACAAAAACTACGCTGCCTGGGGCATCCCGCACGTAATCCCCGTCGAAACGCCGTCCAACATTCTCGGTGCCGTTCTCGAGCAGCACAACCTCCGCAACCTCCGCTGCGCCGAAACGGAAAAGTACCCGCACGTGACGTTCTTCTTCAACGGCGGCATCGAAAAACCGTTCTCTACCGAAGAGCGCGCCATGGTCGCCTCCCCCAAGGTCGCCACCTACGATCTAGCCCCCGAAATGTCGGCCCAGGGCGTATGCGACATCGTCAAGAAAGGCCTGACGGACAACACCTTCGACGTCATCGTCGTCAACTTCGCCAACCCCGACATGGTCGGTCACTCCGGCCAACTCGAACCCGCCATCCGCGCCTGTGAAAAGGTCGACGATTGCCTTGCCCAGCTTTGGCCCCTCATCCAACAGCGCAACGCCGCCTGGCTCGTCACCGCCGACCACGGCAACGCCGAAACCATGATCGACCCCATCACGGGCGGCCCCCACACCTATCACACCACCAACCCGGTGCCCTTCATCCTGGCCAGTGACGGTATGCAGCCTCTGCGCGTCGGCGGCAGTCTTCGGGACATCGCCCCCACCATGCTCGGCCTCCTCGGCGTCGAGAAATCGCTAGAAATGACGGGAGTCGATCTCCGCATTCTATAATCTGGAAATGCCTTCGCCTTCTTTCTTAACCAGACTCACTGAGCAGCACCGCTTCAAATATTACGACCTCTGTCTTTCGTTCTTCGTCGTCGTGCTGCTCATCTCGAATCTCGTCGCTCCGAAGATCTGCCAGTTTGGGCCGTTCACCCTTTCCGGAGCCCAGCTCCTCTTCCCGCTCACCTACATCTTCGGCGACATCTTCACGGAGGTTTACGGCTACGCCGGCTCCCGCCGCGCCATCTGGCACGGCTTCCTCGCGCAGACGCTGCTGACCGTCCTGGCCATGATCATTGTCACGCTTCCCCCCGCTCCGGGCTGGGGAAACCAAGCGGCCTTCGAGACGGTCTTCGGCTTTCTCCCCCGCCTCGTCGTCGCCAGTCTCATCGCTTTCTGGTGCGGCGAGTTCGCCAACTCCTTCGTCATGGCGAAGATGAAGATCATCACAAAGGGTGAAAAACTCTGGGCCCGCACGATCGCCTCTACTGCTGCCGGGCAACTTGTCGACACCATTCTCATGATGGTCATCGGCTTTGGTGGCACTATGTCCTGGGACGTTATCTATAACCTGATCTGGTCAGGCTATCTCGTCAAGGTCGCCTACGAGGCCCTCGCGACCCCGTTGACCTATCTCGTCGTCAACACGCTGAAGAAGGCCGAAGGCGTAGACATCTACGACACCGACACCGACTTCAATCCCTTCGTCCGTATGAGCTAAGCACTCTTTAATTCGATCCGAAGACTGGGGTCCGTCTCCACCTCGTCCACGATGGCGTTGTATCGAGCAACCACGTCGCTCACCGCCGCCCGTCTCCGACTTAAAGCAAAACCACTCAGTTCGTACAAGTTCAACGCCAGAAACTGTTCGATCTCGAGGCACCGATGATGCTAGCCTTATGGCTTGTCCAAGCTCTCCGCCATTTTAGCCGCGCTCTGTCTGCCCCTCGCCGCTCAGGACGGTCTCTTCGACGCCCACGGCGACCTCGGGCTCACCCCGAAACCCGGCACCTCCGTCTATCAACCCATCCCCGCCGAATATCACATCACCGGCGGCGGAGCCAACGTCTGGGGCGCGCAGGACGCCTTCCACTTCCTCTGGTGCCGGGCCTCCGGCGATGTCACCCTCCAAGCCGACGTCCGCTTCCTCGGCTCCGGTGTCAACGCCCACCGCAAGGCCATGCTCATGCTCCGTCAGGATCTCGACGCCGACTCCGTCTATGCCGACGTCGCCGTCCATGGCGACGGCCTCACCTCCCTCCAATACCGCGCTGTCAAAGGCGGTCCCACCGCCGAAATCCGTTCCACGGCCAAGGGCCCCACTCGCCTCCGCATCGAACGCCAAGGCGATCAGATCAAGGTCCTCGTCGGCGAAACCGTCGGCCCCCTCACCCTCAAACTCACCGACCCCGCCTACGTCGGTTTCGGCGTCAGCTCTCACGACGCGAACGTCCTCGAAACCGCCGTCTTCTCGAACGTCACCCTCCAAGGCCCGAAGCTTGAACCCCGTCCGCTCTACCGCAGCCGAATCATGATCCATGACCTCGGCACCCAAAAGAGCACCCAAATCCGCGAGGCCCGCGGCGTCATCGAAGCCCCCAACTGGTCCCGCGACGGCAAATTCCTCCTCGTCAACTCGAGCGGCAATCTCCACCGTCTCCCCATCGCCGGCGGCCCCCTTGAAAAGATCGACATCCAGGGCGAATACCGCTGCAACAACGATCACGACTTCACCCGCGACGGCCGCCAAATCGCCTTCTCCGCCTCCAGCCCCACCTCCCGCCAGTCCCAGGTCTACACCGCGAACGCCGATGGCACCGGCGTCAAACTCCTCACCCCTGCCGCCCCCAGCTACTTCCACGGCTGGTCCCCCGACGCCCAATGGCTCGCCTTCGTCGGCCAGCGCGACGGCAAGTTCGAACTCTTTCGCGTCGCCGCGCAAGGCGGCCCCGAGCAACGGTTAACCTCTGCCGGGGCGTACGACGACGGCCCCGAATACACCCCCGATGGCAAATGGATCTACTTCAATTCCAACCGCGGCGGCGACTGGAACATCTGGCGTATCCCGCCCACTGGCGGCGGCCCCAACGACTCCTTAGCCCAGAAGATCACGAGCGACGATCTCGAAGACTGGTTCCCCCATTTCTCGCCCAATGGCAAGCAGATGCTCTTTCTCTCTTTTCCGAAAGGCACCGCCGGCCACAACGGCAAAATGCCCGGCATGAAGCTCCGCCTCATGAAAACGCCGAAAGGAAAACCAGGCGCGATCAAGGACGTTGTCACCTTCTTCGGCGGCCAAGGAACCATCAACGTAAACTCCTGGGCGCCCGATTCCAAACGCTTCGCCTACGTCGTCTACGAGCCCCTTTAGCTCCCGAATTCATCGGATACACTAAGGACGAGGAGAGTTTTGTTTATGACAGTCACCGAAAAAAAACAGATCCTTGAAGCAGCGGGTTACTGGTTCAATTTTGAGCGGGGACTTTACCTCAATCGCAAGGAACGCAAAGCCATGAGCATTGAGTTCTTCGAAGACTCCGACGAAGAGCGGCTCCGAGAAGCCCTAGCCACTCCCGCGCCGTCGGAAGGTGACTGGGACTTCATATTCAACACTGCTCCAACGCCGTCGATCAGGCGTCAACTCGTGTCGTTGCTCGGCTAATGGCGGATCGGAAACCAGAGGACTGGCTCCGCGAAGAGTATTTCGCGCTACTTCCCCATGTTCGACTAATCATAGGGCGCTTAGAAACGCAAGTTCGGCACGAACTGCTTCCTCTAGTGGCGAGTTTGAAGAAATTCGAACGAATCGTCATCACGTCACGAATCAAAGACTGCGAGAGCGCCATCGACACGCTTAGGCGAGCGCAACGAGAAAACAACGTCTTCGATAGCAGCAAAGGTGGGACGTACTCCCTGACCGCGTTGCGAGACCTCGCTGGCGTGCGCGTTCTTGCGTTTCCTCGCACGCGTTGGCTGGAGGCGAATGACCTCTTGCGGGCCGCGTTTCCCGCTTGGGAGTCCCGCCCCATGCCCGATCCCGTCTCGGGAACAACCTTGGTCCACAAGTACAACGGATACTGCTCCGCCTCGGACCAGATTCGAGCCGAACTCCAAATCTCTCCCATGTTGATTGGCCAGTTCTTGGATATTGAGCATTCCGCCCTCTACAAGCCATCGCCAGAGCTGGAAACCGCGAAAGTTCTGATGCGCGACCACACCAACGCAGTCTTCTCCGCCCTCCAAGCCTTCGACGCCGAACTCGAGCGCCTCATCCAGCAGAGGAACTCCACCTAAGTGCTCCCCGCCACCTTCGCCGCCCTCGCCCTCTTCACCCTCGCCTACGCCGCCATCTGGACCCGCGCCCTTCTCCCCCTCGCCGACAAACGCCCCACCCTCCCCGCCCTCCTCACCGGCTTCGTCACCAACTTCTTCGATACCCTCGGCATCGGCTCCTTCGCCACCACCACGTCTATTTTCAAGTTCACCCGCATGGTCCCCGACCAACTCATCCCCGGCACCCTCAACGCCGGCCACACCCTCCCCACCATCTTCCAAGCCTTCATCTACATCGCCGTCATCCAAGTCGACCCCTCGACGCTCCTCCTCATGATCGCCGGCGCCGTCGTCGGCTCCTGGTTCGGTGCCGCCTGGGTCGCCCGCCTGCCCAAACGCAACGTCCAACTCGGCGTCGGCGGCGCACTTCTGTTCGCCGCCGTCGCCCTCCTCCTCCGCCAGTTCGACCTCTTCCCCGCGGGCGGCGACGCCCTCGGCCTCACCGGCGGCAAACTTCTCACCGCCGTCGTTTTGAACTGCTTCTTCGCCGCCATCAGCACCTTCGGCATCGGCTTCTACGCCCCTTGCATGACCCTCGTCGGCCTCCTTGGCATGAACCCCACGGCCGCCTTCCCCATCATGATGGGCTCCTCCGCCTTCCTGATGCCCGTCGCCAGTGCCCGCTTCGTCCAAAGCGGGAAATACTCCCCCACCGTCGCCCTCGGGCTCACCCTCGGCGGCCTCCTCGGCGTCCCCCTCGCCGCCTTCGTCGTCAAATCCCTCCCCCTCACCGCCCTCCGCTGGCTCGTCATCGTCGTCATCCTCTACGCCGCCGTCCGCATGCTCCGCTCCGCCTATACTGAAAGTCACACCGCATGAAAATCACCGGCATTCGCGCTTATCAAGTCGATCTTCCCCTCCACGAAGGCACCTATAAATGGTCCGGTGGTAACTCCGTCGACGTTTTCGATTCGACCGTCGTCGTCGTCGATACCGACTCCGGCCTCTCCGGCTACGGCGAAGTCTGCCCCCTCGGCTCGGCCTATCTCGCCGCCTATGCCAATGGTGCCCGCACCGGCCTCAAAGAACTCGCCCCCGGTCTCCTCGGCGCCGATCCCACCCAACTCGGCCTTCTCAACCGCCGTATGGACCAACTCATGCGTGGCCACCCCTACGTCAAGTCCGCCATCGATATGGCCTGCTGGGACCTCCTCGGCAAAGCCTCCGGGCAATCCGTCGCCACCCTCCTCGGTGGCACCTACGGCTCCGACTTCCCCCTCTATCGCGCCATCTCCCAGGACGAACCTGACCGCATGGCCGCCAGCGTCGCCGGCTACCGCGCCGAAGGCTACACCAAGTTCCAGCTCAAGGTCGGCGGTGACCCCGACGTCGACATTGAACGCATCCGCGCTGTCGCCGCCCAAATGCAACGCGGCGATGTCCTCGTCGCCGATGCCAACACCGGTTGGCGCCAACACGAAGCCGTCCGCATCGCCCACGCCGTCCGCGACGTCGACGTCTACATCGAACAGCCCTGCCTGTCGTATGAAGAGTGCCTCGCCGTCCGCCGCCACACCGACCGCCCCTTCGTCCTCGACGAAGTCATTGACGATCTCAGCGCCGTCCTCCGGGGCGTCAGTGACCAGGCCATGGACGTCATCAACCTCAAAATCTCCAAAGTCGGCGGACTCACCAAGGCCCGCCAAATCCGCGATCTCTGCGTCTCCCTCGGCATCGCCATGACCATCGAAGATACCTGGGGAGGCGACATCATCACTGCTGCCATCGCCCATCTCGCCCACAGCACGCCCCCGGAGTTCCTCTTCACCGCCACGGACTTCAACAGCTACGTAACGGTCAGCAACGCCGAAGGCGCCCCCCAACGCCAACACGGCCGCCTCGCCGCCTCTGCCCAACCCGGCCTCGGCGTCACCCCCCGCTGGGAAGTCCTCGGCGAACCCGTAATTGCGATCGCCTGAAGATCCACCGCCCCAACCCCAGCAGTAACAAAAATCCCCCCAGGATCTTTGCCTCAAACAACCAAACGCTGCCGACATCCTCCGTCGGCAGCGCTGTAAATACCAGCGCGATCAGCGTCACCGCAATCCCGCACACCGGAGCCACCCGCAGCCCCGCCTTCCAAGCGCTAAGGAAAATGTAGAGGAACGGAGTAAAACTCCCTAGCACCATCATCGAAACCAGCTCCTGGTAAGCCGCTCGCATCGTATCCCCCAACTGCATCACCAGCAGCAACGCCGTCCCCACCCCCGCCAGCGCCACCATCGATACATGCGGCGTCCGCCAACGCGGATGCACCTCCGCAAACACCGGTGGCAAAAGTCCATCCTTAGCCGCCGCGTACGACAGCCGCGCCGTCGCCGAAACCAACCCTCCAAACTGCCCCAGCATCGTGCAAGTTGAAAGCACCCCAAATACCACCGGCAGCCACGCCGCTCCCGCCTGCGCAGCCTGCATAATCCCAAATAAAACGCTCGTCTCCTCCGGCCGCCGCAGTACCACCATCGCCAGCGTCGCGCTGCTGTAAATGAACACCGAGATCATTCCCGCCATCCATCCCGCCCGTCCAATCGTCCGCTCCGGATCTTTGATTTCGCCACCCATCATCCCCAATAACTCAATCCCTGTCAGCGCAAACGCAATCTGCGACCAGAAGTTCAATGTCGCCAAGCCCATCGGCGGAGCCAAGTGCAGCACCGTCGCCGACCCCTGCCGCAAGTACACCACCGCCGCCGTCCCTAACAGCAAACAAACCATCAACCAGGTCGCCACCCCGCCCAGATTCTGGTTCCATCGCCCCACCCGAGCGCCAATCAAGTTCACCCCCACGCCCACCCAAATCGCGATGACCGACGCCCCCACAATTACCCCCCGGTTCTCCACCAGTGCGGGGTTAATCGCATACGCCGCAATGCTGATGTATGCCATAGCCGCGTTCGGCAGCCAACTCGCGATGCCCACCCAGTAGAGCCAAAACGCGAGGAATCCGTGCCACTCCCCAAAGTCGTCCCGCGTCCAAACGTACTGCCCCCCCGCGTCTGGCCGACGCCCCGCCAGCACCCCAACCGACTGCGCAATCGGCACCACAAAAAACAAACCCGCCAACAGAAATAGCGTCACCGACCCCGGCCCCGCATGCGCCGCCGTCGCCAGCCATCTTGTCCCCACGATGCACGCCACGCCCAGCAGTGTCACATCCCGCAACCCCAATGTCCGATGTAGCTCACTCATGCCGCTACCGGATGTGTCACCGCTTTCACTTCCCGCAACGCCGGCAAACTCAGGTCGTCGCTCGCCACAATCGCCAAAGTGGCCCTCTGCAAAGCCCCCAACTGCGCCTTCGGAATCGGCAAGTGGTGCCTCACGCCAATGACCCCGAGCCCCATCTGGTCGCCACTGACTTTCGGCTCCAGCGGCTTGCCGCTCATCCCATAGCCGCGTAGTTCCAGCGCAATCACGCGATGGTCCTTCGCCGAATCCGCGAGAAGCCCGGCACCAACCCAGGCCTGCAAACTCCCGCCGTAGCCCTGCAGCAGCACGACCGCCGGCCCGTTTCCCTGTTCGAGGTAGCGAATCCGAACCCCCGCCGAATCAAAGAATCGATCTTCGGCGAAAAGTCCGCTCGCCAGCCAGAGCACCATCGAAACGCCCTTGATCATACGAACGAACCATATCACGACCCGAAACCTCCGTGACTACCCTTCACGGAAATTACTATTACGATCGAGAAAGCAGGTCGCATGGCTTTGCCGAAACAGGTGCGCGACGATTTAATGCTCAATCCTGGCGATACCTTGGATCTGGTCTCCGATGATGGAGAAGGTATCCTCCGCCCCTCCCGCGCCACCGCCCGTCTCTGGAAGCATCGTGGGGGCTGGGTCTTTTCGAGCGGTGCTCCCATCACTCTCGCGGAAACCAACCAGGTCACCAATGCCATGCGCAGCGGGGGGCGTGCTGTGGGTGGCGCATGAAGGCACTCGTCGATTCTTACGGGTTCGTCGCGTCTTTCTCTAAGTATCACGAGCACCACCTTTCCAGCTTAGAGTTGCTCTTGCGCTACAAGGCGCGGGATGTCTGCACCGCTGCCCACAGTTTTGCCGAAGCCTACGCTTCCCTTACTGGCCTGCCCGGAGCCAAACGAGTGACGCCTGATGAGGCAGTTCTCTTTCTTGGAAGTATTCACGAACGACTGAAGGCAATTGCACTGGTCGCCGACGACTCTCTCCACCCTGCCGAGCTAGCCGCCGAAAACGGAGCTTCTGGCGGCGGTATCTACGATGTCATTATCGGCCAAGGCTTCTTTAATAGCCGTGCCGAATTCCTCTACACCTGGAACCGCGAACACATTCAACGGATGAAGGCGAACATCGGCCGAAAGGTCCGGCGGCCCCCGGGGATAGTCTCCCCCTCCCCACTCGTCCAAACCAGCCCTGCCTTCGGCGAAAAGCCGATCAATGGCCCCCGGCGAACGGACTCGTCTGCCGCATCGCTCGCATCGGTTCGCTATCTTCCTGAATCAGCTCCAGCCAACGGGACCACCAATCACGGTACCCTTCTGACCACCCCGCGCCCCCCTCCCCTCGCCGCAATCGCAGTGTGCATCGCCAATCTCGGTGCATCAATCCGCTCATACCCCGAGTTCTGAATCTCTCCCCGATTCTACACCCCCATGCTGACTGGTGGAGCAGCCTACTCGCGGCTCTTCCTCTCCGCCCAAGAGCCCGCGGCGCTCGCAATCGACGGATGCCTCCTCTGGGCCATCTGCACCCCCGCGCCGTCTTCTCCATCACGGAGGAAGACGCCCGCCTCGCTGGCCGTAACCGCCGCGAACTCTGCGGCGAACGCACGTAATTCGTCCTGGACGCCGTCACCCGCTTCCGCAATAGCCGAGCCCTGCCCTATCGCCTCCGCTCCATCGCCCTCGGCCTCTTCCCTGCCACCCTCGGCCCGAACATCGTCCTGACCTTGTCGCGCTAGTCGTCCTCGCCGCCATGGTCTACTCGCTCGTCTGGACAGCTAAATAACTCTCGGGCCATCGACTCGGGTGGCCTCGTCGTCGGCGTCATCTTGACCTACCTGCGCCCCATCCGCGTCCCTAACTCGCCGACACCACCGGCGACGTGATGGACGCTACTTCCTGTAACTACAGCCCCCCTGGTGTACCGTCCACGAACTCATGATCCGCAACACCTCCACCTTCGCCGAACCCCGCCCCTGCGTCCCCCAAGCCCACCTCAGCGACTGCCACACCAGATGCGAACGCAACGATTCAGACCCCTACCCCGCCGGCCGATGCCTGGCCTTGTATAATAACAAAACGACTCCTGGAAAGGTTCCCATGTCAAAACTTCTTCTCCTCTTTCTATCCTTGGCTCTGACGAGCGCTTGGTCCCAGCGCATCACCGACCGTCGCGCCGCCGATATCCGCGGCGGTGGTGGTGGAGACGGCAAATGCACTATCGAAGTCGAGGTCGACGACGTCGCCGAAGTGGAAATCATTGGCCGTAACGCCACCATCCGCACTCTCAACGGCGGACCCGCCACCTTTCGACGTTTCGTCTGCAATCAGGAAATGCCCCTCCGGCCCAACGACTTCCGCTTCAAGGGGATCGATGGCCGCGGTCGCCAGGATCTGGTCCGCGGCGCGGACAATGGCGGCCGAGCCATCATCCGTATCGAAGACAGTAAGGGCGGCAGCGAAGGCTACACGTTTGATATTTTCTGGCGCGGCGGCGGCGGCGGCGGTGGCGGCTTCAACGGCGGAGGCGGCCGCTACGACAACGGCGGCAACAACGGCGGTAACCGCGGTGGCTGGAATAACGGCTGGGGCGAGGGCGGCGGTTGGAACAACAACGGAGACTTCAATTTTAACGGCGGCCGCCGCGGCAGCGGTAGCTATCGCGACCGCAACGGTAACAACCGCCGTCTTGACCAAGCCCGCGTAATGGTTCACGGCAACGGAGGCCTGACGGTCGAATTCCAAACCGAAAGCGGTCGTATTCTGTTCACGGGCTCGATCGAGCGACGGCAAGGCCGCCGTATCTACTCTCGAGTCCGCACGAGCGGCATGACCGGCGAAATGGAACTAGAAATGGGTTCCCAAAATACCATCAACCGCATCACCATCCGCGACATAGATCTGAACTGGGCCAATTAGAGTGTCGATCGGGCGTTCTGGCACCATGCTGCTGCCATCGGTCCTGAGTCAAGACGATGTTTTTGCGCTACCCTCCGAATCCGCTCTTGTTGCTGGCTCAGAAAATCAGTAGTCGATTGCCCTTCGTCCGATGTCTCCGTCGGCACTCTACCCTCCGTTGATCATCGACGATGTCTGGAATTACGAGAAGTTTCTAGCCTGTGGGGAAATTTCGAGCAACGCTTGACCGTGCGGTCACGTAAATCCGAGAGTGTACATCAGGGCCTTGACAGGCCAGGGAACTGGAGTCTCCAAGTAGAAGTATTCCAGGGCTTTCACAATGCAGAGAAGGCAACGGCATGGCCAGGAAGAGGCTCGAGCGAGACGATCTGGTCGGAATGCTTAGGGAGGCCGAGGTAACGGCCAAGATCGGCGCGGAGTCCTGTGAACGGATAGCGGACCGGGCCACGCCCCGCCAGGGATTTCGGGACCGGAGAGGGTACACGCGGCCGGGAACTCTACAGTTGCAGGTGCCCAACCTCATCTTCAACACCATGCCGCCAACCGGGAGACCCGCTCCGACGTGGCGTAGTAGCGGCGGCAGCGCGATGCCGCTTCAATTAGACTATCCAGATGCCGGATGACATCGGCCCATGCCAACTTCCACTCCTTGCGGGCCCGTCCACCCTCCAGTTGCTTTTGCAGCAGCACCGCCGGGAACGACAAAACACATGCCCTCTAATCGTCTCGTCGCGCTTGTGGAAGATGGGTCGTATGTTCAGTAACGATTTCATCGAACGGTCTATCCTTGTTTGGCACTCGCCACCGCGCTGCGAGAAACCGATTCGACCTGGTTTTACTCGACTCGAACTACCGGATAGGCATCCCGGTCCGGCTCCAAATAAGGCGAGCGCTCATACCACCACTGCAAACGAGCCCGTGGATTGGCCGCAAACTTGGCGTCACCGGCCACCTTCCCGTCAAATTCCGCCTTCAACTGCGGATGCCGCCGGGCCATCTCCTGCGCAATCGGCTCGAACACATAATCAGAAAAATACTCCTTCTGTTCAAAGATCGAGTTCATGAAGCCCCAGCGCACCAGCGCACCAGCGCATCCGGGGCCGCCGGCTCCAATAGGTTCAGCACCACCCGCGCCGCCCGCTGGTTCATCGGCACGTAACGCTGCCTACCGGAATCGTCCGCTTCTCCTTCACGGCAAGCGCATTAAAGTCCACGGCCAGCCGTCCTTCGAAGGGCACCGTGGTCCACTTCGGCTCCTTCAGCCGATAGGTCGAAAACTCCCCTTGGATCTCCTTCGTCGTCCGCTCGAATTTCACCCCGTGCCATTCGAGCCGTTCAATGACCTCGATCCATTCCGCCGGCACGTAGTAACCCTTCGGCATCGTCGCCGCCAGCGTCGTGTTCGTCCGGTCAAAGAGCTTGGTCGCAATGTCCTCGGTCTCCTTCTGGTAGACGAGCACCGACGATCCGCTCAACGCACTCGGCCGCGCCACGGCCTTCAATCCGCGAAACGTAAATGGCTTCGATTCGTCGCTCGGCGTTCCGTCCAGATGTACCTTCGTCCCATTCCCCGCTAAAGCAGCGACAGCCCGGTCGGCGTCTCGCACCGCGGTCTGTAGCGTCTTCGGGTCGCGCACCAGAATCTCAATCGAACGCCGCATGATGTTGTAGTGCCCCCAACTCCGGGTCTTGAAGGTCTTCAAGCTATGGGTCTCGACGAGTAGCGCCGGCCGGTTCTGCACCGCGGCGTAGCCGGTCGAATACCGCGGAATCAGGCTCTGGGCCTGAAAGCCGCTCTCCGGCTTACCCCGTTGCCGAAAGCCACCGTACGGCCCCATCACGTGCCCATCGGTCGTCATCGCGTCCTGCAGCGCCGGCAGGTATCGCTCCCGCGTCCACTTCGCGAGGTTCTCCCAGATGTCCTGATTCATGGGGGCGTCAATCGTCACGTCGTATTGGAAGTCCGCCCCGTCCGTCACGTGGTTATCGATAAAGAAGTCCGGCAGCCAGGCGTTGAAAAAACGCAGCCAAGCCCGCATCTCCGGCGCATCGGCTTTGATGAAATCGCGGTTCAAATTCAGCCGCATCGCGTTTGCCCGAAAGCCCATTTCTTTCGGGCCTTGTTGGTTGATCCGCGTATAGCCGCTCCAAATTTCATGGCCGTCCACGTTGAAAATCGGGATGTTGATCAGAATCACCTGGTCAAGCCAGGCGGCGTACTTCTTCGTCACCGCGACATCGCGCAGCAAAATCTCGCCCGCTTCCTTCCCATCGACTTCGCCGGGATGGATGCAGCTTTCGAGCAACACAATCAACTTGCCGGTTCGTCGCGCCGCTTCCGGCGTGAACGCCCGGTCTTTAGAAACAATCGTCGCGACGATATCGCGGCCCTGGGGAGACCGGCCGATTGTGACCGTCTTCACCCAGGGGCTGGCTTTCTCGAGGGCCTTGGCATACTCCACCGAATCGGCGTAGTGCCCGGTCTCTGTCCATTGCGACCGTTCTCCGACGGTCAACAAATGTTTTGGTGCCGCGGCGGTGCTCTCGGCGAGCGAAACGGCCTTGGCCGCTGCCGGGGGTTCCCATTGGGAAACCGGCGCCATCACGGGAACCTCGGCTACTTGAGCGAAGCTCAAACTGCAACTGAAAATCGATAAATAAAGGACCCGCATAGGCCCTAGTGTCGCAACCTCTAGGCGGGTAGCTTGCTCTCACCCATCAGCCATTGGTCGACGCCCTGAGCCGCCTTGCGTCCTTCGGCGATCGCCCACACGACCAGCGATTGCCCGCGCCGCATGTCGCCCGCTGCAAAAACGCCCGTCACGGAAGACATGTACTGCTCGTTGCACTTGACGTTGCCCCGGCCGTCGAGTTCGACGCCGAGTTGTTCGATCATCCCGCCTTTCACCGGGCCCAGGAAGCCCATTGCCAGCAAAACCAGTTCGGCGTCCCACACCTGCTCGGTGCCCGCGATCGGCTCAAACTTCGGAGCCGGGCCGACTTTCACCGTGTGCAGCTTTTTCACGTTGCCTTCGGCGTCGCCTTCAAACTTTGTTGTCAAAATCGACCATTCGCGCTGGCCACCCTCTTCGTGGGCGCTTTCGGTCCGCAGCATCAACGGCCAGTTGGGCCAGGGAGTGCTCGCCGCCCGCTGGGGCGGAGGCATCGGCATCAACTCGAATTGCGTCACGCTCTTGCACTTGTGCCGATGGGAGGTACCCAGGCAGTCGGCACCGGTGTCGCCGCCGCCGATGATGATGACGTGCTTGTCCGTCGCCAGTACATCGAATTCGCCATGGACGTCGTCTCCGGCGTTGCGCTTGTTTTGGTTCGGTAGCCACTGCATCGCGAAATAGATCCCGCGATTCTCGCGGCCCTCCGCTTTGATATCACGCGGAGCTTCCGCCCCGCCTGTTAGTAGAACGGCGTCGAAATTCTGGCGCAGCTCCTCAATCGAAACGTTGTGACCCACGTGAGCGTTCACGACGAATTCAACGCCTTCGGCCTTCATCTGCTCCACTCGACGGTCGATGTGGTGCTTCTCCATTTTGAAGTCGGGGATGCCGTAGCGCATCAGGCCGCCAATCCGGTCGTTCTTTTCAAACAGCGTGACCGAATGCCCAGCGCGGTTCAACTGCTGCGAGGCGGCCATTCCAGCCGGTCCGCTACCGATCACCGCCACCTTTTTACCCGTCCGGACCTGTGGTGGTTCCGGAACAATCCAGCCTTGCTCCCAAGCATGGTCGACGATAGTTCGCTCGATGTTCTTGATTGTCACTGCCGGCTCGTTGATCCCGAGGACACAAGCTGACTCGCACGGAGCCGGACAAATACGGCCGGTGAACTCGGGGAAGTTGTTGGTCGAATGCAGCACTCGAATCGCGTCCTTCCAGCGGTCACGGTACGCCAAATCGTTCCAATCTGGAATTATGTTATTCAACGGGCAGCCGTTGTGACAGAACGGCACGCCGCAGTCCATGCATCGCGCCCCCTGCGTCTGCACTTTTGCAATCGAAAAAGGCTGGTAGATCTCCTTCCAGTCGTTGACGCGCTCGGCTACCGGTCGCCGGGTTGGAACCTCGCGCTCGAACTCAATAAAACCAGTTGCTTTACCCATGGATCACCTGCTCGCCCTGGGTTGAGCCAGAGACATAGTACGGAGTTTCGCGACGCGGTGCGCCGAGGACGCGTTTGAATTCGTGGGGGAAGACCTTCACGAATTTGGGCAACATCGAGCCCCAGTTGTCGAGAACCATCTTGCCCCGTGGGCTGCCGGTGTAGCGAACATGCTTCTCCATCAAGTTCTGCAGAACCTGAATGTCGGCGGCGTCTTCAACCGGTTCAATATCCACGCCGGCCCGGTTGCAACGGGTACGGCAGAACTCGCCGGATTCATCCAGGACGTAGGCGATACCACCACTCATGCCGGCGGCAAAGTTTTTGCCCGCGACACCCAGGCAGACCACCAAGCCCTTGGTCATGTACTCGCAACCATGGTCGCCAACGCCTTCGATGACGGCCGTCGCGCCGGAGTTCCGCACGGCGAACCGTTCGCCGCCCATGCCGTTGAAGAACGCCTCTCCGCTGGTCGCGCCGTACAGGACGACGTTGCCCACCAAAATGTTATCTTCCGGCACGAAATGCGAGGACTTCGGCGGGTAGACAATGATCCGACCTCCGGACATCCCTTTGCCGACGTAGTCGTTGGCATCGCCCTCCAGTTCCAGGGTCACGCCGCGAGCCAGAAACGCGCCGAAGCTCTGGCCGGCCGAACCGTGAAATTCGAATCGAATGGTGTCATCCGGGAGACCGGCTGAGCCGTAGCGCTTGGCGACCTCACCGGAGAGCATCGCGCCGACGGTGCGATGCACGTTCCGAATCGGCATTTTGAACTCGATCTTTTCGGCGTTTTCGAGAGCTGGTTTGGCGAAATCGATCAGCTTGTAATCGAGCGCATCGGTCAGGCCGTGATCCTGGCTGATCAAGCAGCGGCGCCCCACTTTGGAGGGCACTGGCGGATTGTAGAGGATCGAGCTGAGGTCTAGCCCCTTCGCTTTCCAGTGATGACCGACGTCGCGGGCCTCGAGCATGTCAACGCGGCCGACCATGTCGTCCACCTTGCGGAAGCCGAGCTGAGCCATGATCTCGCGAAGCTCTTCGGCGACGAAGAAGAAGAAGTTGATGACGTCTTCGGGCTTGCCTTGGAACTTCGCTCGTAATGCCGGGTCCTGCGTTGCGATACCGACCGGGCAGGTATTGAGATGGCACTTCCGCATCATGATACAGCCCATGGTGATCAGCGGCGTGGTCGAGAAGCCGTATTCTTCAGCGCCGAGCAGCGCAGCGACGGCGACGTCGCGGCCGGTCTGGAGCTTGCCGTCGGTCTGGACCCGAATGCGGCTGCGCAGATCATTCATCACGAGGACCTGCTGCGTCTCGGCGAGGCCGAGCTCCCAGGGGACGCCGGCGTGGCGAATGGAGGTCATCGGCGCGGCACCGGTGCCGCCCGAATCGCCTGAGATCAGGACCAGATCGGCATGGGCTTTGGCGACGCCCGCGGCGACAGTCCCGACGCCGACTTCGGAAACGAGTTTGACGGAGATGCGCGCGACCGGGTTAACGTTTTTAAGGTCGAAGATCAACTGAGCGAGATCCTCAATCGAATAGATATCGTGATGGGGAGGGGGGGAAATCAGTCCAACACCGGGAGTCGAATGGCGAACTTTGGCGATGGCTTCGTCGATTTTGTGACCGGGTAGCTGGCCACCTTCGCCGGGTTTGGCACCCTGTGAGATTTTGATTTGCAGTTCGTCGGCGTTGACGAGGTAGTTGGTGGTCACCCCGAAGCGACCACTCGCCACTTGCTTAATGGCCGAGCGTTTGGAGTCGCCATTGGGCATCGTCTCGAAGCGGGTTTCGTCTTCGCCGCCTTCGCCGGTATTGGAGCGGCCCTTCATTCGGTTCATCGCGATGGCGATGGTCTCGTGGGCTTCCTTCGAGATGGATCCATATGACATGGCACCGGTCGCGAAGCGTTTGACGATCTCACTGGCGGGTTCAACCTCTTCAATCGGTACCGGGTTGCCGGGCTTGAACTGGAGCAGACCGCGGATGGTGCAGAGCGCTTTGGTCTGTTTGTTGACGTGGTCCGAGTACTCTTTGTAGGTTGCGTAGCTTTCGGTTCGGACGGCGGTCTGGATGGATGCGACGGTCTGCGGATTCAGGAGATGGTATTCGCCGCGGATGCGATACTGATAGGTTCCGCCGACATCGAGTTCGGTTTCGGAGTCGGTGAGCGGCCGGAAGGCGTGATCATGTTTCATCTTGGCTTCTTTGGCCAGGACTTCCAGGCCGATGCCTTCGATGCGGGACGGTGTGCCAGTGAAATATTTTTCCACCAAGTCGGAGTTGAGGCCGATGGCTTCGAAGATTTGAGCGCCGCGGTAGCTCTGCAAGGTCGAGATGCCCATTTTCGAGAACACCTTGAGCATGCCCTTGTTGATCGCCTTTTTGAAGTGTTTTAGGGCGACCGGGAAATCGACAGTCAGACGGTTGTTCAGCGCCAGGTTTTCGAGGGTCTCGATGGCGAGGTAAGGGTTAATCGCGCTGGCCCCGTATCCGATGAGGAGGCAGAAGTGCATGATTTCGCGGGGTTCGCCGCTCTCGATGATAAGGGCGACGCGGGTTCTGCTGCCTTCACGGATGAGGTGGTTATGAACCGCCGTCAGCGCGAGGAGGGACGGGATGGGGGCGGAGTTGGCGTCGATGCCGCGATCACTGAGGATCAGGATGGAGTAGCCGGCTTCGATGGCCCAGGAGGCGCGTTTGCAGAGCGAATCGAGGGCGCGTTCGAGTTCCACCTCGCCGCCGTGCACGTTGTACAGGGCAGGTAGGGTGTAGGCGAGGAAGTCGCCTTGGCTGACTCGGCGCATCTTTTCGAGATCGCGGTTGGTGAGGATCGGTTGCGTCAGCTTTAGCGTGTGGCAGTGGAGTGGCGTTTCATCGAGCAGATTGCGTTCATTGCCGATGTAGCTCGTCATGGACATGACGAGTTCTTCGCGAATGGGGTCAATGGCCGGATTGGTAACCTGTGCAAAAAGCTGGCGGAAGTACGTGAAAAGGCTTTGAGGCTTGTCCGAGAGGCAGGCCAGCGGCCAGTCGATACCCATGGAGCCGATGGCTTCTTCGCCGTTGACGGCCATCGGGCCCATGATGACCTTGAGATCCTCATCGCTGTAGCCGAAAGCGCGCTGGCGCTGCAGGAGCGTTTCGTGTTCGGTGGCGTGGATGCGGGCCGGTTCCGGAATATGGTCGAGCGTGATCTGGTTTTCGACCAGCCATTGGGCGTAGGGCTGGCGGGTCCACATTCGCTCTTTGAGCTCTTCGTCGGGGATGATGCGGTGCTCCTGCATGTCGACGAGGAGCATCTTGCCCGGCTGGAGACGGCCTTTGTACTCGACGTCCTCAGGCTTGATTTGCAGCACGCCGGTTTCGGAGGCGACGATCAGCAAGCCGTCTTTGGTCACGAGGTAGCGGGAGGGGCGGAGGCCGTTGCGATCGAGCGTCGCACCGATCACCTTGCCGTCGGTGAAGGCGACGGAGGCGGGGCCGTCCCACGGCTCCATGAGCGAGGCGTGGTATTCGTAAAACGCCTTTTTATCCGGGTGCATGGTGGAGTCGGCATCCCAGGCTTCCGGGATGAGCATCGCCATTGCGTGGGGCAGGGAGCGGCCGGAAAGAGTGAGCAGTTCGACGACGTTATCGAGAGTCGCGGAGTCGCTGGCGCCTTGCTCGACGATCGGCATGATCTTTTTGAGATCGTCGCCCCAGAGTGGCGAGGAGAGGACGGCTTCGCGAGCGCGCATCCAGTTCGCATTGCCTTTGACCGTGTTGATTTCGCCGTTGTGGCAGAGGAAGCGGAAGGGGTGAGCGAGTTTCCAACTGGGGAAGGTGTTGGTGGAGAAGCGCTGGTGGACCATCGCCAACGAGCTTTTGCACTCAGGGTCGGAGAGGTCCTTGTAGAACTTCTGGATCTGCGGGGCGAGCAGGAGGCCCTTATAGACGACGGTCCGGCAGCTCAACGAGGGGAGGTAGAAGAAATCCTTATCCCGGATGTCGCTGCCGGCGATTTCGTGTTCGGCGCGCTTGCGAATGACGTAGAGCTTGCGTTCGAGGACGTCCTCGGACATGCCCGGCGAGCGGCGAATGAAGATCTGTTCAATGTAGGGCTGGGAGGCGCGGGCGACGCGGCCGATCGCATCGGCGTCAATCGGGGTATCGCGCCAGCCAAGCACTTCGAGGCCCTCTTCGCGGGTGATCCGTTCCACGATCCCTTCGGCCTGGAGCCGGGCGGTGTGTTCGACGGGCAGGAAGACGAGACCCATGCCGTATTCCCCGGCATGGGGCAGGGTGAACGGCGACGATTGGTTTTGACACTCGCGGGCGAAGAAGGAGTGAGGAATTTGAATGAGAAGGCCAGCGCCGTCGCCGGTTTCGGGGTCGCAACCGCAGGCACCACGGTGGGTCAGATTGATCAGAATCTGGACGCCCTTCGTGATGATGTCGTGGGAGCGATGCCCCTTGATATTGACGACAAAGCCAATGCCACAGGCGTCGTGCTCATGTGTTGGCGAGTAGAGGCCCTGGGCGACGGGGAGACCGGGGCGGGACTGGGTGGGATGCTCGAACTGCTCACTCATTTGCGGTAACCTCACGTTCCGAAGACCTTAACTATAAAGAATCCATGAGTATAAGTCAAATGAAACCTAATCGTCATGATAATCGATTTAGCTTATATAACAAGATTCGTATTTCTGATAGTGTTCGGGTGTTGAAATAAGAAAGTCTTATGGTATCCTTACACTTGTGAATTTCGAGCATCTCAAGCTCTTTCGGGATATTGGGCAGAGCCGGAGCGTCAGCCGCGGTGCGTCCCTCAACGCGATCAGCCAGTCGGCGGCAAGCCAGCATATCCAGGAGTTGGAGAAGTCCTTGTCTGTGAAGCTTCTCGATCGATCGACTCGGCCGTTGACGGTGACCCCGGCTGGCCGTCTGTATTTTGATCTGTGTCGGGATATTTTACGGCGGCGGGAGGAGTTCGACGCGGCGCTGTCCAACTTGGCGGGGGATGTGGAAGGTACGGTGCGGGTAGCTTCGATCTACTCGGTGGGATTGTCAGAGATGTGGCGGTTAGAGGCGGAGTTTGCGCGCCGGTGGCCGGAAGCGGTTTTGCGGGTGGATTATTTGCGGCCTGAACGGGTGTACGAGGCGGTCGGAACGGACCAGGCCGATTTGGGTCTGGTGTCCTATCCAGAGCCGACGCGGGAAGTGGCGGTGATCGATTGGCGGAGTGAGGAGATGGTGGTGGCCTGCGCGCCGGGGCATCCCTTGACTCGTTATCGAGAAATCGACCCGACGGAGTTGAATGGGGTAGAGTTTATCGCCTTCGATGAAGATCTGCCGATTCGGCGGGAGGTGGACCGGTATCTACGGGATCGGGACGTGACGGTGAATCTAAACATGCATTTTGACAATTTGCAGATGATCAAGGAGGCGGTGATGTTGGGGTCGGGGGTTTCGATCGCGCCGGCACGGATTCTGCAAGCCGAGATGGAAGCGGGGCGGTTGGTGGCGATTCCGTTGGTTGCGCCGCGGCTGTACCGGCCGTTGGGGATCATTCACCGTCGGCGAAAGAAGTTCAATCGGGCGACGCAGCAGTTTTTGTCGTTATTACAGGAGATTCCGCACGGGGCGGAGCCGGAGTAAGAGAATTCTGGCGGGAAACGACCACCATCTACATGCGTGGCTGAAGACTTCATCGTCGTTTCGATTTCGCGTTTGGGAGACGGGCGCAGCGTGGCGGGCGTGCGAGTGGATGGGCGCGGGTGGGTTCGTTTGGTGGGTCCGCATCAGGATGGCGCGTTGTATCCGCACCACACCGTGATCGGTGAGCGGGCGCAGCCGAGACTGTTGGACCGGCTGACGGTGGAAGCGGATTGGCCGGAGCTGGCGGCGGGTCAGCCGGAGAATCGGTTGATCGAGGGGACTCGGTGGCGGCTGGGGGAGCGACCGGCGAATTTGGCGGTTTTGGAGGCGGTTCGGAGAGCGGTGCAGACGGGGCCGGGTCTCTTCGGCGACGGGGAGACAAGGTGGCGAGCGGCTCGGGTGAGGGAGCTGCCTCCGGCGGCTTCGCTGACATTGTTGGAGGCGCGTCACGCTCGGTTGGTGGTGATTGAAGATCGCGAGTTGTGGCGGAAGCGGGTGCGGGTGCAGTTCTGGCTCGGGGGCCGGGAGTGGCGGCTACCGCTGCACGATGAGCTTTATCGCCCGGCGATGTATGAGCGAGAAGAGGGCTCCTATCCGGTGGCAGGGATGGGGCTGCGGGGAGATCGACCGGTTTTTTTGGCGGTGGCTTTGGGCAAGCCGTTTCAAGGTTGGTGCTACAAGAGCGTCGTATCGATTTTTCAACTCCCGTACGGCATGGAGCGGCGGGTGGTGAGCCGGGCGGCGAGGATGGCTACCGTAGGTTGAGACGTTTCAGGAATTCGCCCCGGGTTTCGCGGGGGACGGGCGGGGGGACGGGGAGACGGGCGCGGACGATGAGTTGGTTCCAGCGGGCTGCCGTTTCCGGCGTGAGGGCGTCGGTGAGCCGGGCGGCGTGGTGTTCGGGGGCGTAGCTATATTGCAGCCCGAAACGGAGACGGCGAGTGAGCATGGGGGCATCGGGGACGGGCTCATGGAAGAAGCCGAGATTGCCGACGGTCTGGACGGTGGACCAGAGGGGAGAGGTGCGGGGGACGTCGGAGATATAGAACGTCATGGCACCGTGCTGATGGAGTTGCTTTTGCAGGGTGGGCACGGAGACTGCGCCATCTTTTAGGAGAAGGTGGGAGGCGATGCCGGCGGCTTGGCCGAGGGCGGTCCAGATCGGTTCCAGCCGAAGGGCACCGAAGCCGATGTGGGAGGCCGAAAGTGCCCCGGGTACGAAAAGGTTTTTTGCTCCGGTGGGGACGATGACGCCGTAGGGGATTTGATAAGGCACGGTGCCGAAGACGACGTATCCTTCGCGGATGTCCGGATACGGGGCGCGGGGCTGGTCAACGCCGTGGCTGTTAATGACGTAGTCGCCGACGGCGATGCTGTCGGGCTGCAGACGGCTTCGTTGGGTGACAGGATCGGCTACGACGTCGTGTTCGGTAAAAAGATACAGCCCGGGGAAGCGGCGGGCCTCGCGGACGTAGAGGGATGGGGGGAAATGGTCGGAGGCGGGGAACTCATCCTTGGGGAGGCCCCAACGGCGGGCCTCGGCACGGAAGGAGTCGGGGAGGCGGGGATCGTTTTGGAGGAAGTAGAGCAGGCCGAGGGCGTAGTCGCGGTGCTGCTGGAAGATTGTGGCGCGGGTGGCGCGGGAGGCGTCCGGGTAGTCCCAATTCTGCCCGGGGAGGCCGAAGCCGACGGGTGAGGTGTTGACGTCGTTCATGTCGGCCTTCTGGTTTGGAAGGCGCTGGAGGCGAAGTACCCCGTCCTTTGATTCGGCCATGGGGTGGCGGATTTGGCCTTGGCGGATGGCTTCGAGGATGGCGAGGTAGCGATCAGGCTGGTAGCTGGAGGGACGAGGGACGGGCAGGGAGTTGGCGGGGTCTTCGGACATGGTGACGCGGAAGTTGTAGCACTGGATTTTTCGGTCGCCGCGGCCGGTGCTGCCGTCGAAGATTTTGCCATCCTTGAAGTAGATATGCCCGGCGAAGTGTTCGCCGAATTCCTGCGATGATTCGCGACCGATGCGGTAGGAGAAGCCCGCGGCGGCGGCCAGGTCTCCTTCGTAGGTAGCGTCAATGAAAGCGCGGGCGCGATGGGCTTGCGGGCCTTGGGGTGATCGAACGTGGACGTGGGTGATTACGCCGACTGATGTTTCTGTCGAAAGCAGAAAGGTGCTGGTGCTGAGCGTGATGTTGGGGAACTGCGCGAGCATTTCGGCGAGTACGGCGGAGGAGACGTGGGGTTCGGCGAGGGTGCCGAAGAAGCTGGCATGGAGTTGCGGGGAGTTGGGGCCGTAGCGGGCCAAATAGTAGGTCTCGACGCGTTCGGTGTAATCGCGGAAGGTACCTTGGAGGGACTCGAGGGAGCGAAAGTCGGTGTAGGAGAGGCCGCCGGTGAGCATGCCGCCGACACGGGAAGTCTCTTCGAGGAGGAGTACCGAGTGGCCATGGCGCCCGGCATTCAGGGCGGCGGCTATACCGGCCGGGGTGGCCCCAAAAACGATGATGTCGAAGTCAGCGGCGCTGCAGATACTGATGACAAGAAGAGAGACGATCAGGCGCATCAGGAATACGGTAGCGCAAAACAAAACAGGGATGGCGCGGGCCATCCCTGTTTGGCGAACACGTTCGGAGAACAACGCGGCGCTGGAGCTAGAAGCTGGCGACCGCTTCGGCTTCGCTGTCGAAGACATGAAAGACCGTATAGAGCTTGGTGATCTGCAGGAGATCTTTCACTCGCTTGGTCAAATTCAGGAGCTTTAACGCCCCGCCCTGGTTGGAAATGGTGGTGAAGGCTGAGACTAACTCACCGATGCCGGAGCTATCGATGTAGTTCACTTCGCCGAGGTTGAGTAGAATTCTTTTGCTTCCGGCGGCAGCGAGCTCTTTCACTTTGTCGCGCAACATGGCGGAGCCTTCTCCCAGCGTAATCTTTCCGGCGATATCCAAAATGGTTACGTCGCCGCTGACACGAGAATTAATGGTAACGCTCAAACGTCCTCCCGAAATTTTAAGAAGCTCGGATGAAGTCCGCGCTCCTGTTAGACTTAAATGTACCCATCTAGTATACCCATGAGTGCGACCTCGCACCACTGGGCACCTTTTAAAATTATGAATGCTCCCGTTGCTGCACAAATCCAGGTCCGAGGGGAGGTAGGCGTCGCGCGCATGATCCGCGTCGTCGAATCTCCGTATCTGATCGGTCGTTCGGAGACTGCTGCGCTCTCGCTGCCCGAAGATACGATGCTGTCGCGTCTCCACTTTGCCTTTGAATACGTGGATGGCGGCTGGGCGGTACGAGACTTAGGGAGCAAGAACGGCACCGCTTTGAACGGGCAACTGTTGACCCAGACCAAGCAGTTGATGGCCGGGGACCAGATTACCGCGGGGCGGCTGGTGATTACGTTTGAACCGTACATCGCCAAGCAGGCAGAAGCTCGGTCTCCGCTTGAATTTGTCGACGACTCGCATTCGGCGCACCCTACTTCGTCGACGGTGGTGTTTCGGCTCGATCCGGCGAAATTGGCTGAGGCGGCGCTTCCGTCGATTCCGCAGGCTCCGGACTTGACGGCTCGTCGGATGGAAGCTCTCGTGAAAGCGGGGAAAGAGATTGCTAGCTTTCGTCCCTTGAGTGAGTTGTTTGAGGTGATTTTGGAGCTGAGTCTGCATGCGGTCGATGCCAAGCGCGGCGTGCTGATGACGTTTGAGAATGGCGTGTTGGTGGCGCGGGCGCATCGGGGAGATGGATTTAAAGTGTCGACGGCGGTGCGGGACCGGGTGATCAACGAGCGGGCTTCCTTGCTCGTGCGAGATGCGTCAATGGACGCGATGCTGAAGTCGAGCGCGACGATTGTGGCGCAGCGGATTCGGAGTTTGATGGCGGTGCCGCTGCAGACGGATACGCAGGTGACCGGATTGCTGTATGTGGACGAGACCGAATACCTGCGTTCTTTCGATGCCAACGATTTGAGCTTGCTGACAGTGCTGGCTAATATTGCGGCGATTCGGATTGAGCACGCTCGTTTGCTGGAAGTGGAGCAGACGGAGAAATTTATGTCGCGGGAGTTGGATCAGGCGGCCGAGATCCAGCGGGGACTGCTGCCGCAGACGATGCCGCAGATTCCGGGGTTAGAAGTGGCGGGGCGGAGTGCGCCTTGCAAGTTGGTGGGCGGGGACTACTTTGATTTCTTTGTGCTGCCCGATGGACGGGTAGCGTTTTTGGTGGCGGACGTAGCGGGGAAGGGGTTGTCGGCGGCGCTGCTGATGTCGAATTTGCAGGCGCGGGTGCAGGCGTTGATGGAGGTGGAGTTCGACGTGGCACGGCTCGTGACCCGTTTGAACCACAGCTTGAAAGCAAATACGCCGGACAATAAGTTCATCACCGGGTTCTTCGCGATGCTTGATCCAAAAACGGGATCGATGACGTTTACGAACGCGGGGCATAACCCGCCGGCGCTGATTCGGAATTCCGGAAAGATTGAGCTATTGACGACGGGCGGACCGGTTTTGGGGATTTTGCCGAATATTCCTTATATGGGCGGGCACACGGTGCTCGAACCGGGCGAGAGTTTGGTGATGTATTCGGACGGGGTTTCCGAGGCGCCGAATGCGGCCGACGAGGAGTTCAGCGAGGAGGCGGTGGGCCAGATTGCGTTGGCGTGTAAAGACCGATCGGCGAACGAGACGATGCTCGAGATTGGAAGGCAGTTGCGTTGTTTTCTGGGCGACTTGCAGCCGATGGATGATGTGACGTTGCTGGTGGTTCGTCGACCGCCTATTGCTTAGGAAAGGCAGAATCGGCCATGACTTCGCGCATTTGTTTGACGTGCCGTTCGGTGTGTCCGCTGATCATGAACGCCATCTGGTAGAGGTCTATTTCGGTAGCGCCGAGGGAGAATGTACGTCCGCGGAGATCGTCGGAGGTTTGTTCGACGAAGGCGATGGTGGTATCGCGACGCTCGCGAAAGGCTTTAACAACGTGTTCCCGGGTGCTGAATTTGCCAGTAGGTTTGAGTGGTTCGGGGGCTTGCGCCTTTTTTGACCGGTCGGCGAACATGGCGGGAACCATTTGATCCATTGTGTCGCGATTGGGGCGGGTGGCTTCGCGTTTGGCGTCGTTGACGGGTGAGTTCTTGAGCGTGGACATGAGCAGGCCGCGGATGAACTCTTCGCTTTCGGCTAGGTGCTCGGCGCACTCGGCGACGCTCCAACGGTCGGGCGCGGACTTGAATTTCCATTGGGCTTCCGAGAGACCTGCGGTGGCATCGAGATAGAGCTTGCGGGTGGCTTGGAGGTGGCTCATCGCGCGGTCGCGTTCCCCTTGGCTAAGGGTTTCGGCACCGAGCGGTAGGAGCGTCGCGAAAAGGAAAAGGAGTTTCATGGATCTTCTTGTCACTATTATCTATTGATTTTTGCCCAACCGCCGATAACTACCTTGTGGAGATTTTTTTAGCGCACCGATTGTAGTCTTCTCATGCCGCTTCCAGACCGTCAACTATCTCTCGTTACGATACCGCTGACCGAGATGGGATTGCTTTCTCCGGTCCGATTTGGGCCTGGGCGGGAAAACATCGCTGCGGGTTTACGGTCGCCATTGATCCTGCCTAGCTCCGCGGAGCCGACGAATGCGACGAGGATTTTGGTAGTGGACGGGAATCAGATCAATCGACGTCTGCTGAAATCGATGCTGCGGGCGGGGAATCACGAGTTCTTTGAGGCGGAGACAGGGATGGAGGCGATGGATTTGATCGCGGCTCAGCCGGTGGACCTGATCATCGCCGATTTCCTGCTGCCTGGGATTGGTGGGACGGAGTTATGTCGGCGGTTGAAATCGAACCGGAAGACACAATTCACTCCGATTTTGATGTTGACGAGCGTACACGGGTTTGACTTTGAGGTTGAGGGGATCGAGTCGGGGGCGGACGAATATCTGACGATGCCGCTGCATCCTTCGGTGGTGCGGGCGCGGGTGAACTCCCTTTTGCGGCACAAGGCGGCGATCGACTCTCTGGAAGAGGCGGAGACGATTCTGTTTGCGCTGGCTCGGGCGGTGGAGAACCGGGACACGGGTACAGGAGAGCACTGTGAGCGGCTGGCGACTTATAGTGTGGCGCTCGGGTTGGAGTTGGGGTTGCCAAGAAAGGATTTGGTGGCGTTGTATCGGGGCGGATTTCTGCATGATATTGGGAAGATATCAATTCCAGATTCGATTCTGTTGGGAACGGGGAAGTTGACCGCAGACCAATGTAAGGTCATGGAGTTACACACAATTCGTGGGGTTGAGATCTGCAAGCCGATGAAGAGTTTGGCGCCGGTGTTACCGATTATTCGGAGCCATCATGAGCGTTGGGATGGGTCGGGCTATCCGGATCGTTTGGAGGGAGAAGCGGTTCCGTTATTGGCACGGATTTTACAGGTCGTCGATATTTTCGACGCTTTGACGACGAAGCGTTCGTACAAAGCGGCGTTTACGAAAGAGCATGCGATGGAGATTTTGAAGGAAGAGGCGGCGAAAGGGTGGAGGGACCCGGAGTTGGTTTCTCTGTTTGTGGGGATGGAGCATGAGGTTTCGCTGGATTCGAAAGCGCTGCTGGACTCGGACTGGCCGGAGTTGAGTTCGACGATGCACTCTCTGCGGAGCATCAACCGGCATTTGCAGGATTAGAGTAACCACGTGGGCGAAGCGCAGTGCTGCCGCGGCTGATAGCGTTTGCGGCGATATGACGGTAGCAGGGTCGCAGGCCGCTCTGCCGCTGGAAGTGGGGCGGACACCATGGCTTGGGCGGGGGCAAGCTCGCGGTTTCGTGCACGGGGGGGCGTATTCGGTCCGTGGTCGGCAGGTAGCGGAGGCCCAAGGGGAGCAGTCGAGATGGGCGTTTCGCCCGGTAAAGTCCAATGTTGACGCGTGGAGGGGGGCGAGCGAGACCGAGCAAGAACGGGGAAGCAGCGTTTGCGGATTGTCGTGACGGCGAATGGGTTGGGTGGCGGCTACTGGTTTGGAATCGGTTCGAGGGGCTCCGGCGCGGCCGCCCAGACGGCGCACCAGCCGTCTCGTTCTGTTTGAGCGAGAACTTTTAGTCCGGCGGTGAGTTCGGGGATTTGGTCTGTGAGGAAGCCGCTGAGAAGGAGCGGGGCGGAGAGGCGGAGGAGGTCGGGGAGGATTTCGCGCATCACGGCGAGGTGGATATTGCAGACGACGAGATCGGCGGCACCGGGGCGGACGGAGTTGGCCGAACCCTGCCAGGCCGGAGCATGTTCGCGGGCGAGCGCGACCGCGGCCGGTTCGACATCACAGGCCCAGACGGTGGACGCACCCAACGCTAGGGCGGCGGCGCTGAGGATTCCGGTGCCTGTCCCGATGTCGAGGACGGTTTGGCCGGGGCGCAGGACCTGTTCGAGGAGTTCGAGGCAGAGTTGGGTGGTTTGATGCTCGCCACCGCCGAAGACGTTGGCTCCGATCATCGCGAGGCGGAGGCGGCCGGGCGGCGTGGGATCGTCCCGATCGGGCGGGCAGAGGAAAAATCGCTCGCCGATGAGGAGGGGCTGCCAGTCGTCCCACCAGACGTGGCGCTGCTCGGGAGCCGATTCGACTTCGGAGGAGTGGGCGGCCGCGAATTTTTCAGCGGTGACGGCGGAGGCGAAGAAGACCTGATAGCCAGCATCGTCTTCGACGACTCCCTGGATAGGGTAGTCGTCGGACCAGGCGGCGAGCAGGTCTTCCCACTCTTCTTCCGAACAGCGGAGGCGTACGGAGTAGCTCACTATTCGCGGTTGAGCGCTTTGACGCGCCAGTAGGGTTTGGACTTTTCAGCCGGGTCCATGGAGTACGTTTCGCTGGTTTTGGCAGGGTCGTAACCGCGCCACAGCCAGGTGAGGGCTTCGGGGGCCTGGGCGTTGCCCTGGGCGGTGCTGTGTTGGCCATTGCCGAACGTGAAGTGGAAATCGTACTCTTTCATTTTCAGAGAATTGGCCATTTGGATGTTCTGGAGGGGCCAGGATCCATGGTTGTTTTCGAGATCGTTGGAGCCGTCCTGCAGCCAGACGCGGATGTTTTTGCGTTCGGATTTGCGGAGGAGGAAGGGGTAGATATTGCCACCTTCCTTCTTCCAGGGATCCCACTGAATGCTCGTGTAGGTGCCGATGCGGGAGAAGACGCGGGTATAGCGCTGGGTATCGAACCAGGCGACGGTGAAGGCGCAGATGGCGCCGGAGCTTTCGCCCATGATGGCTCGGGAGTAGCCGTCCTGACGGATTTTGTACTTGGCTTCGACGTCCTTGATGATCTCTTCGCGGAGATAGCGGGCGTAGGTGTCGTCGACGCTATCGTATTGCACCGAGCGCATGCGGCGTTCGCCGATGAGGCCGGGGCTGATGAAGACGGTGATCATGACCGGGATTTTTTTCTGCTGGGTGAGGTTGTCGAGGGTGGTGATGAGGCGCGAGTTGGAGTCGCGACGGGCGTAGCCTTGGCCGTCCTGGACGACGAAGAGGGGGGCGGCGGTTTGGGGGTCGTATTGGGCGGGGACGTAGATCCAGTAGTCGCTGACCATGCCGGGGTAGACCTTGCTCGTGTGCACGATTTTCTCGGAGAGTTTGCCTTGGGGGACGCCGGGTTGTTCGTAGGAGTCGGGTCCGAAAGAGGGGAAGTCGGCTGGTGGTTTGGCTTTGCCGTCGATGGTGATGGCGTAGTTGTGGCCGGTTCCGGTGGGGAGTTTGGCGAGCGCGAACCAGAGGTCGGAGCCTTTGACGCGGGTGAGTTTGGGGCCGGGGGCATCATTAATGGTCAAAGTGGGCAGGGCTTTGGCTTCGGCGGCGAAGAGGAAGTTGCCTTGGAAGCCGGAGAGGCCGCGGCCGTCCTTGATGACTTTCGCGAGGGCGGCCTTGAACTCGGGTGAGTTGGGAGACTTCTTGGCCAGGTTGAGTAAATCCTGGGCGGGTTCGGCGGCCGCGAGCGTGGCGGCGAGGAGGAGTGAGAAAATGATTGTTTTCATGGTTTCCAGAAATTTGCAGGTTCGGGGATGGCTGCTCCGTCTTTGCGGGGATCGGAGGCGCCGGATTTAACTTTGGTTTTGCGGTCGAAGGCGACGGCTTGGCCGCCACCCATACGGTAAGAGTATGCCGGACGGATGTCGATGAGGTGGCCGAGGTTTTTGAGTTGGTCGATGGCCGGGGTGGGGAAGCGGTTTTCAATGAGGACGGAACAGCCTTCGGGGATGGGCCGCGTGAAGCGGGGTGATTCCATCGCTTCCTGGATATTCATTTTCTCGTCGATGAGGTAAGAGACGAATTGGGCGTGGGCTTGGGCTTGGTTGAAGCCGCCCATAATGCCGAAGGCAACGCGTTGGTCGGCGTAGGCGAGGAAGCCGGGGATGATGGTGTGCAGTGGGCGCTTGTGTGGGGCGACGCGGTTGGGATGGTTGGGGTCGATGTCGAAGAGGCCGCCGCGGTCGTGGAGGTGGAAGCCGAAATCGTCGGTGGCGATGCCGGAGCCGAATTTGTTGAAGATGGATTGGATCCAGGAGACCATGTTTCCGTCTTTGTCGACGATGGCGAGGTAGATGGTGTTTTTAAGTTTGGAGGGTTCGGCGGCGGCGAGGTCGCAGCGGGCGCGGGCGGGGTTGATGAGCTTGGCGCGCTCGGCGGCGAAGGATTTGGAGAGTAGGGTGGCGGTGGGGATCGTCGCGAATTTCGGGTCGGTAACGTAGCGGCGGAGGTCGAGGACGGAGAGCTTTTGGGCTTCGATTTTGTAGTGGAGATCAAGTTGGGCGGAGGGGCGGAGCTCCATGATGTTGAGCATTTCAAGGGCGGAGACGCCTTGGCCGTTGGGGGGGAGTTCCGAGACGCGGGCTCCGCGGTAGGTAGTGGAGATGGGTTCTACGAATTCGCTGGCGTACTCGGTGAAGTCGTTGGGGGCGAGGAGGCCTCCGAGGCGTTGGGAGGTCTTGATGATGTCGGAGGCGAGGGGACCTTTATAGAAGCCGTCGCGGCCTTGGCGGGCGATGATTTCGTAGGCGCGGGCGAGGCCGGGCGTTTTGAAGATTTCGCCGACGGCGGGAACGGGGCCGGACCATTTGGAAACACCGCTTGTGGCCCAGTCTTCGTGAATGATTTCGGTGACGGGGAAGCCGTGGCGGGCGTAGTGGATGGCGGGGGCGAAGAGGTCGGCCCAGGGAAGGCGGCCGAATTTCTGGTGCATTTTCCACCAGCCGTCCACGGCGCCGGGGACGGTGACGGAGTGGATGCCGGTGAAGCCGCCGGGGGGAGCGGTGGTCATTTTCGCAGGGGCCCAGCCGCTGGCGTTGAGGCCGGTGAGCTTCTCGGATTTGGCGTCGTAGTGGATGGCGAAGAGGTCTCCGCCGATGCCGCACATCATAGGTTCGACGACGCCGAGGACGGCGTTGGCAGCGATGGCGGCGTCGACGGCGGAGCCGTTGCGGGCGAGGATTTGGGCGGCGACTTGGGATGCGAGGGTTTGGCTGGTGGCGGCGACTCCGTGGGTCGTGAGGATCATGGAACGGGATTGCCAGCGTTCCTGGGCGGAAAGGGTGGAGAGAAGGGTGAGGGAAAGCAGAAGGCGATACATTGCAGCCAATCCGAAGTTATATCATGCAGGGGGCCGGTGAGGGTTTGGTTTGGAACGAGGTGGTGCTCTGGGGGATGTTCTATCGCAGGGCGGTTGGGTTGGGGTGACCGAATCAGGACAGAAAACAGAGCCCGGAACATTCGGGGAAGGTGAAGTTATATCATGCAAGGTGTAAGGAGAATCCCAATTTGCAGCGTCGTAATTTTCTGACTCGTTCGGCAGCCATCGCCGCAGGCGTTTCGCTTCATCGCTTTCCGTATCCGTTGTTTGCCAATCCGGTAAAGAAGTTGGCGACCGACCGTATTGCACTGGGGCCGAAGAAAGTGTTGGTGAGTCGGCTGGCGATGGGGAGCGGGACCAATGGCACCGGTGGCTCGTCGAACCAGACGCGGAAACTGGGGGTGCAGGGGCTGGCGGATTTGTTTCGGGCTGGCTATGACACGGGTCTGAATTTCTTTGACGCGGCGGACCAATACGGGACGCATCCGCATGTGCGGGCGGCGTTGAAGGGATTGCCACGGGAGAAGGTGACGTTGCTATCGAAGACGCGCGCTTCGACTGCGGCGGAGATGCGGGCGGATCTGGATCGGTTCCGGCGCGAGTTGAATACGGACTATATCGACATTCTGCTGTTGCACTGCATGCTTGATAAAGACTGGAACGAAAAGAAGCGCGGGGCGATGGACGTGATCAGCGAGGCGCAGGAGAAGGGCATCATTCGGACGAAGGGAACGTCGTGCCATACTCTGGAGGCGCTGAAGACGGCGGCGGTGGAGCCTTGGGTAGAAGTCGATCTGGCGCGGATCAATCCAGCCGGGGTGGCGATGGACGCGAAGCCCGAGGTGGTGATTGGCGTACTGCGTGAGATGAAGGCCGCGGGGAAAGGTATCATCGGGATGAAGATTTTTGGCGCGGGCAAGCTGCGGGGTAAGCCCGATGAATGCTTGCAGTTCGCGTTGGGTTTGGATTGCGTGGATGCTTTCACGATCGGCAGCGAAAGCCGGGCGGAGATGGAAGACCTCGTGAATAAGATTCCCGCGGCCAGTGTCCGCGGATAGACCGTAGATCATTAATTTAGGGAGAAACAATTATGAAGAAATGGATTTTGGCGAGTGTGGCGACGCTAGCGCTGAGCGCGGTGTTGGTTGGCCAGGGCAAGACCCCGATTCTGCAGCCGCAGATGGCTCCGGTGGGCGATCCGACCTACAAGAAAGCCATGGGCAAGATGGGAGAGAAGGCCGAGGGTTGGTCGCAGACCAGCGTGGCGGCCGGGGTTGACGGTAAGCCGTTGACCGGGAAGACCGTGACGATGACGGGCGAACTGGTGGACTTCTCGTGCTACCTGCAATTGGGTAAGCATGGCGAGAAGCATCGCGCTTGCGGCCAGAAGTGCGCGAAGTCGGGGCAGCCGATTGGTTTGCTGACGGCGGACGGCTCGCTGTATATGGTGATGGAAGAGGAGCATGATCAGCGGCGCGACGGCTTGACGATGTCTGATTTCCGGACGGCGGCATCCGACCATATGGCGCACATCATGGAAGTGACGGGGACGATGACCCAGCACGGCGGCTACAAGGCGATTTACGTCGCTGGCTACGTGAAGAAGTAGTTATTTCGATAACGGAGAAGAGAAACCATGAAGTTGGCGCGCATACTGCCTTTGATTTGTCTGATTGGTGCGGCGGTCGTGGTCGGCCAAAGCAGCAAGAACTCGTTTCGTGTTCCGTTGGGTCTGACGCCGATGATGTGGCCGAAAGATAACGCCTACTCCCGGGAGAAGGCGGAGTTGGGCCGTTTGTTGTACTACGACAAGCGGGTTTCGGCTGACAACACGGTGGCCTGTGCTTCCTGCCATGCGGCGGAGAAGGCATTTACGGATAACCTGCCGGTGTCGGTGGGGATACGAGGACAGAAGGGAGGCATGAGCGCGCCAACGGTTATTAACCGGGGCTATGGCCAGTTACAGTTTTGGGATGGCCGGGCGGGGTCGTTGGAAGCGCAGGCCATTGGGCCGATGGCGAACCCGATTGAGATGGGACACACGCACGAAGGTGTGGTGACGCGTCTGCGGAAGATTGCCGGTTATCGGACGATGTTCAAGCAGGTGTTTGGGACCGAAGAGTTTGATCTAGACATGATTGCGAAGGCGATCGCGACTTTCGAACGGACGGTGGTGAGTGGGAACTCGCCTTACGATAAGTATCGGGCGGGGAACCAGAGCGCCATGACGCCGGCGCAGGTTCGCGGATGGAACGTTTTTACGACCAAAGCCAAGTGCGATGCTTGCCATGAAGGGGTGAACTTCAGTTTGAACGCCTTCCATAATTTGGGCGTGGGTAGCCAGAAGGCGAAGCCGGACGAGGGTCGTTTTGCGGTGACGAAGGATCCGGCGGATTGGGGCACGTTTAAAACCCCGACGCTGCGCGAGGTTGCCAAGACCGCTCCGTATATGCACGACGGGAGCTTGGCGACGCTGGAAGAGGTTGTTGATTACTACGACAAGGGTGGGGCGAAGAACAAGAATTTGGATGAGCGGTTGAAGCCGTTGAATTTGACGGCGGCCGAGAAGAAAGATCTGGTAGAGTTCATGAAGTCGCTGAACGGCGAAGGCTGGCAGCACTTGACCGAACCGAAGTCGTTTCCCCAATAAATCCATGTTGAAACAGATGATGACGCGCGCGTGGTTTCTCCGCGCAGGAGTGGCGGCGGCTGCGTTTACGGCAGCGGGCTGCAATCAAAGCAAGAAGCGGCAGATTGCGGTGATCCCGAAGGGACGGGCGCATGTGTTTTGGCAGAGCGTTCACGCTGGATCGGTGAAAGCCGCGCGGGAGAGCGATGTGGAGGTGATCTGGAACGGTCCGGCGACCGAGACGGATTTCAATGCGCAGATTCAGATTATGGACGCGATGATCAATCGGAAGGTGGACGCGATTTGCGTGGCCCCGATTGATAAGAAGGTGATGGTGAGTGCGGTGGAACGGGCGATGCGGGAGAAGATTCCGGTGATCATTTTTGACTCCGGGATTGATACCGAGCAGTTTATATCGCAGGTGATGACCGACAACAAGGAAGCAGGACGGGTGGCGGCACGACGGATGGGGGAGATCCTGGGGGGGAAGGGTAAGGTGATTATGGTGGCCGTGCAGCCGGGGGGCGGTTCGACGATGCTGCGGGAGGAGGGCTTCGAGGAAGAGATCAAGAAGTTCCCGGGGATTCAACTGGTCGACAAGCGGTATGGGATGTCGGACTACGCGAAGAGCTTGCAGGTGGCCGAGAACATGCTGACTGCCTTTCCGGATGTGGCGGGGTTGTTTGCTTCGAACGAATCGAGTGCAGCAGGGGCGGCGCAGGCATTGAAAGCGCGAGCGGGGAACAAGGTGAAGGCGGTGGGGTTCGATTCGAGTCCGGCGCTGGTGGCGGATTTGAAGGCGGGCGTTTTTGACTCGCTCGTTGTGCAAGACCCGTTTCAGATGGGCTATCAATCGGTCCAGAACGCGATGAAGTCGATCAACGGACAGCCGGTGGAAAAGATCAACAACATGCCGCCGCAACTGGTGACCCAACAGAACGTGGGGCTCGCGGAGATTCAGGCGAAGCTCAATCCCGATTTGAAGAAGTACCTGGATTAAGCTAGCTAGTCGAGGACGCTTGCGTTAGGTTGGATCCTACTTTTGAAAAAATCGTGCTGATGTTGGGGCCGATGGTGGTTGGAAACGTCGCGCCGATGGCGACCGCGATGAACGCGGCCATCAAGGCGTACTCGATCAAATCCTGTCCGTTTTTGTCATTTGTTTGGCGGCGGAAGAGTTGGCCGAACTTGATTCTGAATTTTCCGAGCATGGACTTGGCCTCTTGAATGCATATTAGGTCATCACCATGATGTGCCTTAGAGCGCTGAAGACACAAGATGTCTTTGGCTTTAGAGCCTAGTCTAATTTACCTTAGCACCGTGGCTTTGCTTAGTACTGTGGGTTTAAATGATGGGATCTGGAAGGCCGAGGCGGTTTCGGATGTCGGAGTAGATGTCGGAGATGCTGCGGGTGGCGTCGACAGTGACGAGGACGCCCATGCGGTCGTAGAGTTCGAGTAGCGGCTTAGTTTTTTCGTGATACTCGCGGAGGCGGGTTTTGAGGGCCTCGGGGTTGTCGTCGGCCCGTTTGGTGAAGCCGGAGCCTTGGCCCATCTTGGCGCGGTACATCACGCGCTGGTAGACGACTTCGTCAGCGAGTTCGAGGTAGATGACTTTGTCGAGGTTCCAGTTTTCGAACAGGTACTCGGCTTGGGCTCTGGTGCGGGGGAAACCATCGAGGACGAAGCCGTAGTTCCAATCGTGTTGGTCGAGGCGTTCGCGGACGACGCGTTCAACGATCTCGTCGGGGACGAGGACGCCGGCGTCGGTAATCCGGCGAATGCGGGCCGCTAACTTTGTATGGTTGGTCACATTCCAGCGGAAGATTTCGCCGATCGAGATATGAACGAGGTCATAGTCTCGACAGAGTAATTCACTTTGTGTGCCTTTACCCGAACCTTGGGGGCCGCAAATAACGTACTTGTGCATTGTTAATATTTGATGGCGACGAGGCCGCCCTACATCATAAGTCGAACTGGATGCCTTGCGCTAGGGGGAGTGATTTGGAGTAGTTGATTGTGGCGGTCTGGCGGCGCATGTAGGGCTTCCAGGGCTCACTGCCGGGTTCCCGGCCGCCTCCTGTATCTTTATCTCCGCCAAAGGCTCCACCGATCGCTGCGCCCGATGTTCCTATATTCACATTAGCAATCCCGCAGTCACTTCCGCGCGGGGAGAGGAAGAGTTCGGTCGCGGGCATGCTTTCGGTGAAGATGGCGCTGGAGAGGCCTTGAGGTACATTGTTACTGAGAGCGATGGCTTCTTCGAGCTCGTCGAACTCGACGAGATGGACAATGGGGGCGAAGAGTTCTTCCTTCAAAATTGGCATGTCGGCGGGGGAGGAGACGAGGGCGGGGCGGGCGTAGCAGCCGCCGAGGAGGGGTTGACCAACGCAATCGAGTTCGACGGGTTCGCCGCCGAAGAGGACTTCGCCGCCCTGCTCGCGGATGTTGCCGAGGGCTTCGCGCATTTTGTGGACGGCGTGTTGGTTGATGAGGGGGCCGCAGAGGGAGCGGGCGTCGAGGGGGTGACCGATGCGGACTTTTTCCCATGCGCGGAGAAGGTATTCGCGATAGTCGTCGGCGACGGAGCGTTGGACGAGGATGCGGCGGATGGAGGTGCAGCGTTGGCCGGCGGTACCGATGGCACCGAAGAGGAGGGCGGGGACGGCGTGTTTGGGGTCGGCGTCGGCCATGACGATGGCGGCGTTGTTGCCGCCGAGTTCGAGGAGGGAGCGACCGAGGCGGCCGCCAACGATTGCGGCGATGCGTCGACCGATGGGGGAGGAGCCGGTGGCGGAGATGAGGGGAAGGCGGCGGTCGGCGGTCATGCGTTCGCCGACGACGGAGCCAGCACCGCAGACGAGGGTGAAGACGCCGCGGAAGCCGTGGCGGGCGAGGATGGGGTCGCAGATTTTATGGACGGCGATGGCGGTGAGGGGGGTCTTTTCGCTGGGCTTCCAGACGACGCAGTTACCACAGACGGCGGCGAGGAAGGCGTTCCAACTCCAGACGGCGACGGGGAAGTTAAAGGCTGTAATGCAGCCGATGACGCCGAGAGGGTGCCACTGCTCCATCATGCGGTGGCCCGGGCGTTCGCTGGACATGGTGAGGCCGTAGAGTTGGCGCGCGAGGCCGACGGCAAAGTCGGCGGCGTCGATCATCTCCTGGACTTCGCCTTTGGCTTCGGCGAGAATTTTGCCGGATTCGAGGGCGACGAGGGCGGCGAGGTCGTCGAGAGAGGAGCGGAGGGCGTCGGCGATTTCGCGGAGGATGAGACCGCGGCGGGGGGCGGGGTGGTCGCGCCAGGCGGGCCAGACGCGCTGAGCGAGATAGACGGCGTCGTCGTAGTCTTCTTCGGCGCCGAGGAGGACCGTTGCGAGTTCGGCACCGTCGGCGGGGGAGAGAATGGGGACGGCTTCGCCAGAGGGGCGTTCGGTCCATTCGTCGTGGGCGACGCCAGACTGTTCATAGGCGATACCAAGGCGAGAGAGGAGACGGCGGACTTCGGTGTGGTGGAGGCATTGGTCGAGGAGAGCCATGGCTACTATCATGCTTCAGCGAGCCAGGCGAAGGCGGCGGGGCCGGTGCCGAAGCGGCGGCCGGCGTGGGTGGCGGCGGCTTCGATGATGCTGAGGGCGTGGGCGGAGTCGAAGGCGGGATAGCGTGTTAGAAGTTCGAGGCCGGGGGGACGGGTGGTAGCTCCGAGGGGCTTGTCGGCGCGGATGTGGAGGGGGTCGGCGATGAGGTCCTGATCGGTGGCCTCGAGGGCGAGGGCGGCGAGGCGCGCGGGGTCGCAGGGGAGGAGGGGGGCAAGGGTGGCGTGGACCCGGAGGCCGGCGGCGCGAAGGAGGCGGATGGTTTGGAGGCGCTCCGGGATCGAGGCGCAATGAGGCTCGAAGCGACGACGGACAGCGTCGTCGTCGGTCGTGATGCTGAAGCTGATGCGGAGGCGGGGGATGACTTGGAGCAGGGCAAGATCGCGGAGGAGGAGGGGACCGCGGGTTTGGAGGACGAAGACTTGGGGAGGGGAGGCGGCGACGGCTTGGAGAATTGCAGGCATGAGCTGTCGGGTGGCTTCGGCGGGCTGGTAGGGGTCGGTGAGGGGGGAGCAGTAGATGGTTTGATGGGGGCGGAGTTCGCGGGCGAGGAGGAGGGCGGCGTTGGACTTGAAGGTCGTGTGGTGGCCCCAGTGGTCCCAGTCGTCGTTTTTGAGACCGGCTTGGACGCGCATGGTGGGGACGTAGCAATAGGAGCAGCCGAAGGTGCAGTTGCGGGCGGGGGTGAGAGAGTGGGTGAAGCCGGCGGTAAGCAAAAAGCCGGACGTCCTTGAAAGGATCGTCCGGCTGGTCTGCTCGTTAATGCTATATAACATCTACTCGGTTTTATTTTTGACGTGTTTATCGAACCATTCGACCATTTCGGCGAGGGTGTGTTCGATGGATTCGCGACCGGCGTAGCCGTGGGATTCGAAGGGCAGGTAGACGAAACGGACGGTGCCTCCGTTGCCTCGAATGGCGGTGTACATGCGTTCGGATTGGATGGGGAAGGTGCCGGTGTTGTTGTCGGCCTGGCCGTGGATCAGCAAGATGGGCTCGTTGATTTTGTGGGCGCTGAGGAATGGCGACATTTTCAAGTAGACATCCTCGGCTTCCCAGATGGTGCGGCGTTCGGACTGGAAGCCGAACGGTGTTAGGGTTCGATTGTACGCGCCGCTGCGGGCGACGCCGGCGGCGAACAGGTCGGAGTGGGCGAGGAGGTTGGCGGTCATGAAACCGCCGTAGCTGTGGCCGCCGACGCCGACGCGTTTGGGGTCGGTGACGCCCATCTCGGCGGCCTTGTCGATGGCGGCTTTTGCGCCGGCGACGATTTGGGCGAGATAGGTGTTATTGGCGGTTTCGGGGTCGCCGATGACGGGCAGCGTGGCGTCGTCGAGGATGGCGTAGCCGGCGAGGAGATAGAAGAGATGCGAGGCACCGGAGAGTTGGGTGAAGCGATAGGGCGAGCCGATGATTTGGCTGGCGGTATCGGCGTCGTTGTACTCGCGGGGATAGGACCACATGACGGTGGGTAGCCGCGTGCCGGGTTTGTAGCCGGGTGGGAGGTAGAGCGTGAAGTTGAGCGGGACGCCGTCGGCGCGTTTGTAGTTGACGAGTTGCTTCTTCACCTGGCGGAGTTCGGGGGCGGGGTCGACGAACTGGGTCAGCGCCGTGCGCTTGCCGGGGTTGACCAGGAAGTAGTTGGGCGGTTCAGTGGGCGACTCGCGACGGGTGACGAGGCGGGTGCCGGCGTTGTCGAGGACGTTGACAACGGTTTCGTAGAAGCCGTCGGCGCACTCGAAGAGACGGGTCTTTTCTTTCGTCTTGAGATTGACGCGGTCGAGGAAGGGGCGGTCGCCTTTGGGGCCGGCGCCAAGGCCGGAGAAGAAGGCGAAATCGCCATCGGAGACGACGAGCCGTTTGCCGGTGGGCATGATTTCGGTGACGGGGGTGCCCATGTCGCGGTAGCGGTCCTGCATACTGCGGGTTTGGACTTCGTCGACTTTGGCGGGGTTCGAGGAGGGGTCGACGAGGAAGGTGCGGACCTGCTTGGTTTTGCGGTCGTAATCGGCGGTGAGGAATCGACCGTCTTTGAGGAAGTCGGCGCGGCCCATGGCGCGTTGTTCGAACTTCGTCATCTCCTGGGGGGCGTTGAAGGGAGCCTTGGCCATGAGCATGCGGTCGCGATGGGGGACCTTTTCCTTGGGGTTGCCGCCGTCGAGGGCTTCGATCCAGGTGAGGGTGGCGCCGTCGGTGGGGTACCAGTTGACGTTGCGGGGGCCGGTACGGACGCCTTCGAGGGGGACGCGATCGGCGAGGGGGAGCTTGGCGATGGAGGAGATCATCTGGCCGGATTTGTTCCAGACCTCGACGTCGAGGGGGAAGCTAGTGACGGGCAGGACCCAGGAGAAGGGGCGGTGGACTTTCGAGACGAGGAAGAGAGCGCCGTTGGGGGAGACCTCGGAGGTGCGGAAGATGCCGGGTTTGCCGATGGGGGTTACCTGGCTGGAGACGGCATCGACGAGGGCGAGTTGCGAAGTGCAGAAGTACTCGAAGAGTGCTTCGTCGTGCTCGCTTTTGAGGAGGTCCTGGTAGGTGGGGGCCGGGGTGGCCTTGCCGAAGGATTCCTGTATATCGGGGCCTGCGGGAATAAGGTTTGGCGCGGGAGCCGGGCCGCGCTGGGCCGGGATGGCTTGGATCAGAATGGTTCGACCGCCGGGGAGCCAATCGATGGCGTCGCCATAGGCGGCGTTGAGCCGGACGGCGGGGACGGGCTTGAGCTTGGCGGCTTTGACATCAAGGAGGTAGAGTTCGATGCGGTCATCGAACATGGCGGGGAAGGCGGCCATGTCGCCCTGGGGATTCCACTGGGCGGTACCGAAGCGGGCTCCGGCGGGGAGGGGGAGGGCGGTTTTCTGGAAGGTCGAGAGGTTAACGAGTTCGAGGCCTCTGAAGCTGGCTTGAGGGCTGCGGGAGCCGTTGTTGAGGGGGTTGATGCGGAGACCGGCCAGTCGGAGCATGGGCTGGGCGAGTTCGGCGATCGGGGGGTAGCGATCCGGCTCGAGGAGGAGCAGGTGGGTCTTCGCGGGGTTAACGCTCGCGATGGGGGTGGCTGGTGCCCGGAGCACTTTCAGGATGGCTTCGGGGGGCTGTTTGTACTTGGTCTGGGCTACGAGGGCCAGCGAGGCGGCAAGGGAAATGAGGAATAAGCGTCGCATGGTGAAAATCTTATTGTGCCATTTTGGTTACGGGCGTTACGTTCTTCGCGCAGCCGGCCGATAATCGAGGCATGGAACAGTTTGGTCTAGCAATGATCCTGTTTGCCTCCTTCTGGGTAGGCGCGGTCGCTGGTTGGCTGGCGATGAAGCTTCGGGAGCGTTCGGCGTACGAGCGCGGGAAGGGGGATTCGATCGCAGAGCTTGCTTCGCTTAAAGAGCGGGTGGACGGGCGGGATGCGCAGCTTGTGGAGTTGCGCCAGAAGGCCGACGCGAGTGGGGCGGACGTTGCGCGACTGTCCAGCGAGTTGAAGGCGGAAGGGGATCGACGTGCCACGGCGGAGGCGCGGGTGCAACTGATTCCGAAGTACGAAGCCGAGATTGAGGCGCGGGGTAATCGGATCATGGATATGACCCAGGATCTGGCGAAATTGCAGGCGACCTTGGCGCAGGCGACCGCGCGATCGGAGGAGACAAAGAAGAACGATGATGAAAAGATTTCGAGTTTGAGCGATTTGCAGGACCAGTTGGGCGCGACGTTCCGCGCGATTACGGCCGAGGCGTTGCAGAGCAACAATCAGGCGTTTCTCGAGTTGGCGGCGACGACGATGAGCCGGTTCCAGGAAACGAGTAAGGGCGAGTTGGAGTTGCGGCACCAGGCGATCGGCGAGTTGGTGAAACCGCTGAAAGAGCAGTTGGATAAGGTGGACACGCGAATTGTGGAGTTTGAGAAAGAGCGGTCGGGCGTGGTGGGCGCGATTTCTCAACAGGTAGCGAGTTTGCTGAAGGCGCAACAGGGTTTGCAGGCGGAGACGAAGAATTTGGTGAATGCGCTGAGGACGCCGGCGACGCGGGGGCGTTGGGGCGAGGTGCAGTTGCGGCGGGTGGTGGAGATGGCGGGGATGGTGGAGTATTGCGACTTTGAAGAGCAACCTCGGGTGGAGACTGAGGATGGACCTTTGCGGCCGGATCTGGTGGTGCAATTGCCGAACCAGCGCAAGATTGTGATCGATTCGAAGGTATCGTTGTCGGCGTATTTGGAGTCGCTCGATGCGGTGGATGAGTCGGCGCGGGTGGCGAAGTTGAAGCAGCACGCAGAGCAGGTGCGGGCGCATTTGCTGCGTTTGAGCGCCAAGCAGTATTGGGATCAGTTTGCGCAGTCGCCGGAGTTTGTGGTGGCCTTTCTGCCGGGCGAGACGTTTTTTAGCGCTGCGTTGGAGCAGGATCCGTCGCTGATTGAGTTTGGGGTGGAACGGCGGGTGATTTTGGCGACGCCGACGACGTTGATCGCGTTGTTGAAGGCGATTGCGTATGGTTGGAAGCAAGAGAAGCTATCGGCCAATGCGCGGGAGATTCGGGATTTGGGGAAGACGCTTTATGATCGGATGCGAACGGTGGCTGAGCATTTGACCGAATTGCGGAAGAATCTGGACCGGACGAACCAGTCGTTCAACAAAGCGGTGGGGACGCTGGAGGCTCGGGTGATGCCGTCGGCGCGCCGCTTTAAAGAGTTGGGTGCGGGGCACGGCGATGAGATCCCGGTGATTCTGGAGTTGGAGAACTCGCCGCGGTCGCTGCAGGTGCTGTCAGAAGAGTTGGGCGTGACCGGCGCGGAAGTTGTGAGCGAACCGGTTAGGCCTATAGGATTTGTAAAGGGTTCGTAAAATCTGAGCGCCGAGTGTAAACCGTTTCGCTGTTCTCCGCGTATTCATAGCAGGAGCCAGTAAAAATGAAACGCCAAATTGGAAAGATGATGATGACCGCCGCGGTGGCTGGAGCGATGCTCTTGCCGGCGGCGACGACGAGTGAGAACACTCCGAAGGCGCAGGAACGCTTGCAGAATGAGGTCCGCCGGGGGTTGATCACCCTGCCGTTTCTGGGGATCTTTGACAACCTCAGTTACCGGATTGAGGGAGACACGGTGACGCTGACCGGGCAAACGGTGCGGCCGGTGCTGAAGAGCGATGCCGCGAATCGGTTGCGCCGGATTGAGGGTATCGCCACGATTGTGAACGAGATTGAGGTATTGCCGCTGTCGCCTTTTGATGACCGGTTGCGGTTATTGGTAGCGCGGACGGTTTATGGACAGTCGACATTGAACCGTTACGCTTTGGGCGCGAATCCTTCGATCCGGATCATAGTGAAGAACGGCAACGTAACGCTGGAAGGTGTCGTGGACCGAGAGATGGACAAGAATATCGCGTTTATCCAAGCGAACGGCGTGGCGGGCGTCTTTTCGGTGACGAATAATCTTCGTGTGGTGCGAGGTTAAGTCACTTGCCGGGAATCGTAGAACTGCGGTTGGAAGGATCGTAGAGTGTCTTTGTCTTGAGGGCAAAGAGGTCTTCGGTCCTTCCGCCGTTAAGCACTAGATTGGCGGTGTAGTTGCCGACAGCCGGCCCATGCTTGTAGCCGTGGCCGCTGCCGCCCCCCAGAAGCCACACGTTATCGTGTTCGGGGTGGCGGTCAATCAGATAGTCTCCGTTGACGGTGTTTTCGTATTGGCAGACTTCGGCCTGCGCGAGAGGGGCTTGCGCGAGTTTTGGGAAGCGCTTCTGGAGATAGATGCGAACCTTGTCGACCGAGGCTTGGGGTACGACACGTTCTTGCGTTTCGGGGTCGACTTCACGACCGTGACCGTCGGGTGCAATTTTGAAGCCGCGGTTTTCGAGGTCGGGGAGGCCGTAGATAGTATCGCCGGCGTCGACCCAGGCGGGGAGGAGCGGAGCGCGGAAGGCGGGATCGCCGGGGGGAGTGGCGAAGTAGAAGACCTCTTGGCGGGTGGGGCGGATGCGGCCTTTGAGGAGATCGGGGAAGACTTGGGGCAGCCAGGGCCCGCACGCGAAGACGAATTGGCCGGCCTTGACCCCGGCGACGCTCGAGATCTTCGCGGCCGGGGCGGGTGGGACAACGCGGGCCTGTTCGTAACGCAGTCCGTTCTTGACGAGGTGGCGGACGACGGTGGCGACGCCTCGGCGGGCCATGAGACCGCCGGCGTGGTACTCGAAGATACCCCAGGCGAGACCGTCGATGCCGATGGCGGGAAAGCGTTTGGCAATCTCTTCGCGCGAAAGGACGTCGTGTTTGACACCGAACTTTTTGAAGGCCAAGAGGTTAGCGATCATGTAAGCGTCGTCGTTGGTACGACCCATCCAGAGGAAGCCGGTTTCGTTGTAGAGGGTGGGGTCGGTTTGGGCGTAGAAGTCTTTGTAGATAGCGAGGGCTTCGATGGACCAACGGGTGTAGATCTCTTTGGGGCCGTAACCGGCGCGCGTGATGCGGGATTCGCCGCCGGAGCTGGCGCGGTTGTTGGCGGGGCCGTGCTGGTCGATGAGGGTGACGGTGGCTCCGGCCTTGCGGAGCATGAAGGCGGTCCAGGCTCCGAAGACTCCGGAGCCGATGACGGCGACGTCGGGAAGAGGTTTGGTTTGGGCCACGGCTGCTCCGGCGATAACAGTAGTAGTGAAAAATGTTCTACGAGAAGAAGGCGACACGCTTTTCAGGGTATCAGGATGTGCATTATCATTACGGTTCTGTGCTGCTCCGCGATCGAACGGGCCTGTAAAGGTCACCGCTGAAACGACGATATTTCGATCGATGATTTGGTTGGCGCTGGCGACCCAGGCTTGCGGGCAGGAACGGGGAAAAGAGAAGCCTCTGGCGGTTGAGGAGCCGGTGGCAGAACCGCCTGCGCCGCCGCAGGCGCGGACGCAACTGAACTTGCTGGGGTAGACGGATTCGAAATCGGGCGAGAGTGGGCGGAATGAAAACGTACAGTTGAACGTGGTGGACAACAATGCGCAGAAGGAGCTGAACCAGCGGGTTAGGATCACTGCTCCGTTTGTGCAAGAGTTTTCGGGGGACCGGAATTATTACGGAGCCGAGTTTGGCCCGACGCCGGCGTGAAGCGTCCTTATGGTGCCTCCATTTGAATAGCCTGACTTCGGCGCGCGCGTTTTTCAGGTCGGAGGGGCAACCGGCGCGAGATAACGATTTTGCGGTTGGGGTGAGCGGTAAGCTTTGGCGGGGCTCGTCGCTGACTTGGGACGGATCGCTGCAGGCCACTCGCGGCGTGGTGAACGGGAGCATACCAGCGCCGCTGGCGGTGGACCCGCGGCTGCGAGCGATTGTGGTTCGGATTCTGGGCTCGTATCCGAAGATCAACCCAATCGGATGGATATCGATCCGCGGATGGTGAATCTGAACGCGCCGCAGTCGATCGATAACTGGACGACGCGGGCGCACAAGGCGCGTTTGGCATGGAATCGAACGGTTTCGCCCTCGACGGCGCTAACTTCGATGAATGCGAACAATGGGATTCCGATCAATCGGACGCAGAATTCGTTTAAGACGGCGGTGCAATTGCGGAGGACGAGCGGGAATCACGAGGTCGGCTGGCTTTCAGACCAACCGCCATCAGTTCAAAGAATTCGAATCCGATGCTCACCTCCCGTAGCTTTCTTTTAACAACACGCCGACTGCGGACGCGATTACTAACTTATGGCTGGGCATTCCGATTAGCTGTTTTCAGTCCGTCGGCAACGTGCGGCGTGGGTTTCGGGATTCGGATCATTGGCTCTATGTAAAGGATAGGTTGCTGCGGGTCGGCTACGGACTGCACTATGGTGGAATTTCCCCGGTGACGTTTCAGTAGATCCGGTTCAGTCAGTCGCTGAATCGAAAATTTGTGATTCAGGGGGGTGAGCATGCTGGATCAATTTGCAAATTATGATCCGAGTTTGCCGGGGAGCGCGAAGCCTGTTACTTCCTCCTAATCTCCGAATTTAGTATCGCCATATCTACAGTTGTATAACTTTACCTGCGAGTTGGAGCCAGTGACATTTGCCAAATGGCGGATTGGGTATACGGGGAGCCGGAGTCAGAAGTTGCTTCACCACAATTACACGAACCGGGCGCATCCTTGAGCCGGGATCGCGCTCGAGAATGCGACGATCGAAGCGCGGCGCAACGATCTGACAGGGGAGAGATTCGGTAGGTGGAGAGCATGTCGCGTGGCTTCTATGACGCGTTCAAAACGACGGTGACGGTACCGCGCTGAAATGGGCTCAATCTGGATGCCTCCTATTGGTTTAGCAAGGCGATCTACCAAGGAGCTGATTATACTGGTACGGCGCAGGACCTCGACAGCTTTCGTGCGCGGTCGCAGAGCGAGTATGGCGTCCATGCCGATTTGCGGGGTCGGTCTCGCTTTGATCAGCCCCAGGCGTTTCTACTGCGGAGTGACGATGCAGTGCCGCGTTGGCGGCTGGCTTCGTTAGGACGGTGGGGTTTGTCGGGCGTGGCGCTCGCGAAATCGTGGACGCCGTTCCAGGTGACGTCGGGTTCGGATGCGCCGGGGTTTAGCAATGCGGACGGGAGCAGAATGGACCGATCGGATATTTTGGATCCTTCGATTCTTGGAGGGTCGATCTCGCACCCGGATCTATCGCGGCAACGGTTGCCGCGGAGCGCGTTTCGATACATGCCGCGCGGGGCGAAGCGGGGCAATCTGGGTCGGAATACGTTTCGTCGGGGGCCGGTGCGGAATGTGAACGCGGGATTCACGTTCGACTGGTTGCTCGCCAAAGAGCGGACGCGAGGTTTTCGGGCGGAGAGCCACAACCTGACGAATTCGCCGCAGTTTGCGGAGCCGGGATTTGCGTTGACCGACCCGAATTTCGGGGTGATTACGAATACATTGAACGATGGCCGGAGCTTTTCGTTTTCGCTGTGGTTGAGTGATTCGGGTTAGTCGATGGCGAGGGTGGTCTCGTTGCTGGCCCGGCCGTTGCTGATGAGGCGGATGGTGACGGTCGAGCCGCGTGGAGCGTCCGAGGGGACGATGAAGTTGACTTGGTCGAGGCCGGCGAAGCCGGGGGCGCGGCCGGCGTAAAGCGGAGCGAGGCGGACTCCTCCGATCTCGACAATAGGGGAGAGGACGGCCCAGGCGAGGCCGGCGCGGCTCTCGGTGGCCCCGAGGCCGGTCCCGTAGATTGTCAGGACGTCGCCACGACGGGCGGGTCTGTCGGAGGTTATCAGAGAGCCGGAAACGGCCTGGGTGGCCGCTGCGTCGCCCGAGCCGGTACCGTTTTGCGTGAAGATTGCGGGGGCGGCGGGTTCGATGAGGACGTTGATCTGGTGGGCTCCGGCGGCGTTGTGGACTTCTAGCGTGACGAGGCCACGGGCGGTCTCCGGAAGGATCGCGTTGATCTGGGTGGGGCCGACGAATTGGAGTCCGAGGGGCATGCCGTTGGCCAAGACGCGGACGCCGCTCAACTCGGTGGGCAGGGGCAAGGAGGTGGCCTGGACGGCGCTCGGGGCGAGTTCGGCACCGTAAAGAGAGACGAACATGCCGGGAGCACGGCTGAGGGTGGGGACGCGGCCGGCGGCGGGGAGGACGGCGGCGAGGCGGGGGCCGGTCTTGATGACGGCGACGTTGTAACCGATGGCGGTGATGGAAACGGCCGAGGTGGCTTCGGGGGTGGCGGTGATCTTCACGTCCTGCCGACCGGTGGGGACGAAATCGTTAGACCAGGCGTAGGTGCCTTTGGCGAGGTCGGTGGTTCCCGCGGTGATTTTGGTAGTCGCATCGATAGCCTTGCCCTCGCGATCCTGATAGCTCAGAAGCAGGCCTCCGTTGGCAGCGAGGGGGCCTTCGGGATTGGTGCCGAGCTGTTTCCAGTCGCTCGTGTTTTCGAGGAATGAGCGGATGATGCGCCAGGAGAGATGATCGTCGGAGTCGACGTCGGCGAGGTAGGGAGCGCGGCGGCAGCCGGCCGTGACGAGGGCGAGGAGGGCGTTGTTGGTATGGCAGTAGGGGACGATGCGGAGGCGGTCTTCGCCGGCGAGGAAACGCATGGAGGCGGAGGTAAGGGAGACGAGACCGTCGCTCGTCGTGCTGGCGGCACCGGCGACGGAGAGGGCGTCGACTTCGCGGAGATTATCGGCGCCTTGGTTCCATGTGCCGAGGTCGAACAAGAAGCGGCTGCCGGGGAGGAGAGCGCGAACTTGGGGGTCTGTATCGGCGACGCTCGTGAAGGCCTGGGCGAGGCCGATGCCGAAATGTGGGGTGCCGAGGAAGATGGCTTTGCGGACGCGGGGGTCGGCGGGGGGCGTGAATATGGCGACGGCGTTTTGCTTGCCGGCGAGGTAGCTGCGGAGGATGAGGCCACCCATGCTGTGGACGATGACGTCGACTTGCGGCGCGCCGGTTTCAGTGATGCGTCGGCCGAGAGCGGTGCCCATTTCTTCAATGGTGGGGCGGAGGGAGGTAGAGGCGGGGACAGAGCAGTTGTTGAACCAAATGACTTGTCGGCCGGAGGCGCGGAGCTTGTCTTCGAGTTGGCCGAAGGTTTCGCGGCTGGTGGCGTTCTCGCACGGCGGCGTTTGGTAGCCGTTGATCAGGATGACCGGGGGAGGGGCAGATTGGGCGAGCAGGAGGGTGGGGAGGAAAAATAGAGAGAAGCGCATCCTCTATCATTGTCTTTCAAAATGGCTGCCTGGGAACCTCCCGCCCGGTTATTCAGTGGCGGCGGCTTATGGCGGACGCGGGAGAACTGGGCCGACGGGATGTGTGATCCGGAGGGGTTTGTTGTTACCGGATATACGACCATCTTGATCGATTCGGTGCGGATGAAACTGAGCGCCAGCCCGCGGTGGCCTGTTGGGCGGCAATGCGATTCAGCTACGCACCTGCGCGGATACGGGGAGGGCGCTGGAGCGGGCTGAATTCCCTCCCCAAAAACACGAAAGACCGTCCATTGGGGGACGGTCTTGAATTTCGTCGTGCGTGCAGACTTGGCTTAACCGCGCGAGACGTTCTCTGCCTGCAGGCCTTTGGGGCCTGTCTTGACTTCGAACTCAACCTCCGATCCTTCTTCAAGAGCCCGGTATCCGTTCATCTGAATCGCGCTGAAATGAACAAATACATCCTCACCGCTGGACCGCTGGATAAAGCCATAGCCCTTGGCGGCGTTAAACCATTTCACTACACCTTTTTCTCTCACTACTAAATCTCCTAATGCTAGATACTGCTTTTAAACGCTACTGCGGGAAAGAGGCCAAAACGTCTAGGAATCAACACTATCGACGCAGTGCATTGAAAGTTTCTCACATTGGTTACGGACATGCAAATCGCCGGGCTAGGCGAGCATCTTTGGAACAACTGTCCCATGGACATCGGTGAGGCGGAACTCCCGGCCCATGAAGCGGTAGGTAAGGCGGGTATGGTCGAAGCCGAGCAGATGAAGCATGGTCGCCTGGAGATCATTCACGTCGACCAGATCCTCGAGGATGTTGAGCCCGAAGTCGTCGGTTTTCCCAATGACTTGGCCGGTTTTGATGCCTCCGCCGGACATCCACATCGTGTAGCCATTGGGGTTGTGATCGCGTCCGGCGTTGGCGGCGTCTTCAGGGCGGCGGAACTCGGACATGGGAGTTCGACCGAATTCACTACCCCAGACGACGAGGGTATCGTCGAGCATACCGCGCTGCTTGAGGTCTCTGATGAGGGCGGCGACGGGTTGGTCGGTGGTTTTGCAGAGCTTGGGCAGGCCGGTGTTGATGGCGGAGTGGTGGTCCCAGGAGCCGTGGGAGAGCATGACGAAGCGTACGCCGCGTTCGATCATGCGGCGGGCGAGGAGACAGTTGGTGCCGTAGGCGTTGGTGGCCTCCTGGCCGATGCCGTAGCTGTCTTTGGTGGATTGAGTCTCTTTTGAGAAGTCGAGGAGTTCGGGGGAGGAACTCTGCATTCGGAAGGCGAGTTCGTAGGCGTGGATGCGGGAGGCGATTTCTTCGTCGCCGGTGGCGGACTGGCGCATTTCGTTGAGATCACGGAGGGCGTCGAGGCGGGCTCGCTGTTGGATTGCGTCGATACCGGCGGGGTTTTTGAGATAGAGAATGGGGTCGCCCGAGCTGCGGAAAGGGGTTCCGGTGTAGGTGGTGGGCAGGAAGCCGGAGGAGAAATTATCGGAGCCTCCGCTGGCTCCGGAGCCAGAGCTGAGGACGACGAAGCCAGGGAGGTTTTGCGACTCCGAGCCGAGGCCGTAGGTGACCCAGGAGCCCATGGCGGGGCGGCCGACCTGGTTGTGGCCGGTAAAGAGTTTGAGCTGGCCGGGGTGGTGATTGAACTGGTCGGAGTGCATCGAACGGACGAAGCAGAGGTCGCCGGCGATGGAGGCGGTATGGGGGAGGAGATCGGAGATGTCCATGCCCTGGGGGCCGTATTTCTGGAAGGTCCGGGGGCTGCCGAGGATGGTGGCGGTGGGCTTGATGAAGGCGAGCTTGAGGTCCTTCGTGAGAGACGGGGGGAGGCTTTTGCCGTGCCACTTTTGGAGTTCGGGCTTGGGGTCGAACAGGTCTATTTGGCTGGGGGCACCTTCCTGGAACAGGAAGATGACGCGCTTTGCTTTCCCGGGGAACTGGGGGGGCCGTGGGGCCATGGGGTCGACCGCGGCGGCACCGTAGCCATCCTGGTTGAGCAGATGTTGGAGGGCAACGAGGCCGAAGCCGGAGCCGAGGGATTGGAGGAACTTTCGCCGGTGGGTCATGTTGATTTATTCCCGGGTGATGAACTCGTCGAGGTTGAGGAGAATGCTGGCCATCAGCGTAGTGTTGTTCTCGGCGACGAAGCGCTGGAGGCGGGTTCGTTCGGCGGGAGTGGGAAGGCGCTGGAGAGCGAGTTCGAAGGCCTCGTCGATCGATTTGGCGCGTTGGCCGAGGCGTTCGGCGGCTTCGAGGAAGACGGGGTCGTTGAGGAGGTTGAGAGCCTGGAGGGGCGTGTTGGAGCGGGTGCGGCGGCAGGAAGCGGTGGTGGAGCGGGGGGCGTCGAAGTTGGAGAGGAGGGGGTAGGGCGTCGTGCGTTGATAGTGGATGTAGACGCCGCGGCGGTAGCGTGCGGTGCCGGGGCTGACCTGCCACTTGGTGCCGGAGGAGTAACCGAGGCTGGAGACGCCGTCGGGTTGGGGGGGCTTGATGCTAGGGCCTCCGATCTTGGCATCAAGGAGGCCAGCCACGCGGAGGGCGGCGTCACGGATGGCTTCGGCGGGGAGGCGGAGGCGGGATTGGCGGGCGAGGAGACGGTTTTCAGGGTCGAGGTCCTTAAGTTCCGGACGGGCTTGGGAGCTTTGGCGGTAGGTAGCGGAGAGGACGATTTCGCGGATGATTGCTTTTCGGCTCCAGCGGCGGTCGACGAACTCGGCGGCGAGCCAGTTGAGAAGTTCGGGGTGGGAGGGCCGAGAGCCCATGAGACCGAAATCCTCGGCGGTTTTGACGATGCCGGCGCCGAAGAGTTCCTGCCAGATGCGGTTGACCGTGACGCGGCTGACGAGGGGGTTGTCGGGGGCGGTGAGCCAGTTGGCGAGGTCGAAGCGGGAGGTGGGGCCGGTGTGGGGTGCGAGGGGCGGAAGGAAGCTGGGGGAGTCCGCGGGGACGGCGATGCCGAGGGATTTGTAGTCGCCGCGGACGCGGAGGTAGGACTGGCGCGGGGCGGCGTTTTCGGCGAGGACATAGGCTTGGGTGAGCGAAGGGTATTGCTCTTCGAGGGCTTTCAGCTTCTTGTCAAGCTCGTCAAATCTCGCCTTCTTATAGTTAGGTTGGCCGATGGCGAAGTGGTAGTTGCGGATGAAGTGGTTTTCGAGAACCAGGCGATCACGGTCGGTTCGGTCGGAGGATTTTTTGCGCATGATGCGCTCGCCGTCGCCGCTTTCGGTGAGTTTGAGGAGGCAGTCCCAGGCCAGATCCCAGTCGGTGCGTTTGCCGGGCTCGGCGGAGGCTTGGAGCATGTTTTGCTCCCAGGCGGGCTGGAGTTCGCGAACCTTGTATTCAGCGATGAGGGCTTCGCGTTTGGCGTCGTATTCGGCGTTGCGGAGGGGTTTTTCGCCGGGTAGGGGGGCGTCGATGTCCTCCTCCTCGGCGTTGTCGAAGAAGGCGTACAAGGAGTAGAAATCTTTTTGGAGCGTGGGGTCGTATTTATGGTCGTGGCATTGAGCGCAGCCGACGGTGAGGCCAAGCCAAACGGAGCCAACGGTGGAGGCTCGGTCGGCCATGGTTTCGAAGCGGAACTGTTGGTTGTCGATGCCGCCTTCGCGGTTGGTGAGGGTGTTGCGGTGGAAGCCGGTGGCGACGCGTTGTTCGGTGGAGGCTTGGGGGAAGAGGTCGCCGGCGATTTGTTCACGGGTGAACTGGTCGAAGGGCATGTCGCGATTGAGTGAGTTGATGACCCATTCGCGCCAACGCCAAGCCCAGGGGCGGGCCCAGTCTTTTTCGTAGCCGTCGGAGTCGGCGTAGCGGGCTTGGTCGAGCCAGTGGCGGGCCCATTTTTCGCCGAAGTGGGGGGAGGCGAGGAGCCGGTCGACTTGCTGAGCGTAGGCTTGGGGACTGGAGTCGGCGACGAAGGCGCGGACTTCCTCAGGGGAGGGGGGGAGACCGATGAGGTCGAAGGAGAGGCGGCGAAGGAGGGTGGCGCGGTCAGCTTCGGGGGACAGCTGTAGCTTTTCTTTGGCTAGGCGCTGGGTGATGAACGCGTCGATCGAGCCGGTGGGTTTGGTGAACGATTGGAAGGCCCAATGGCGGGATTGGGTTCGTTTTGAAGAGACTTTCAGCGTGGCAGGGAATTTGGCTCCGCTGTCGATCCAGGAAGCGATGAGGGCGGCTTCGTCAGGGGCGAGGCCCTTGGACCCCATGGGCATGGCGGAACGGCCGGGTTTGCCGGCGACGCGAAGCCATAGGCTGCTGCTTGCGCTTTGCCCGGGAACGATTACTTTGCCACTGTAGCCACCTTGGAGTGCCGCATCGGCGTCATCGAGACGGAGGCCGCTCAGCTGTTTGGACGGGCCGTGGCAGGCGTAGCATTTCGCCTTAAAAACGGGCTCGACCTGCGAATAGTCCGCAGCGTAGAGCCCACCTGCAGCCAGGAGAGCAAAAGTTAATCGCACCACTCCATTCTATGCTCCGCCACCGTCCGCAGTCGCCTCGCGATAGGACCAAGCGCCAACCGTGAAGTCGCGGTTCATCCGGGCGATGTTTTCGAGCGAGATGTGCTTCGGACAGACGGCCTCGCAGAGGCCGATGTTGGTGCAGCCGCCGAAGCCTTCTTCATTGGCTTGGTTCACCATCTTTACGGCGCGGTCGTAGCGCTCGGGCTGACCTTGCGGGAGCAGGCCAAGATGGGAGATTTTGGCCGAGGTGAAGAGTGAGGCCGAGGCGTTAGGGCAGGCCGCAACGCACGCTCCACAGCCGATACACGTGGCGGCGGACATGGCGCGGTCTGACTCTTTTTTCGGCACGGGAATGGCGTTGCCGTCGGGTGCGCTGCCGGTGGGGACGCTGACGTAGCCCCCGGCTTGGATGATCCGATCGAAAGCGCTCCGGTTGACGACAAGATCTTTGATGATCGGGAAGGCCGAGGCGCGCCAGGGTTCAATGAACAGTTCGTCACCGGATTTGAACTCGCGCATGTGCAACTGGCAGACGGTGGTGCCGCCGCGGGGGCCGTGAGCGACGCCGTTGATGACAAAGCCGCAGGAACCGCAAATTCCTTCACGGCAGTCATGGTCGAAGGAGATGGGGATTTCGCCTTTGCCGGTTAGTTGTTCGTTCAACACGTCGAGCATTTCGAGAAACGACATATGCTCACTAACGTTGTCGAGTTGGTACTTCACCATCCGGCCGGCGTCGGCGGGCGACTTTTGCCGCCAGATGTTGAGGGTCATCTTCATGCTACTCATGGCTATTTTCAATCCCCTACTTGTACGACCGTTGCGACGGGTGGACGTACTCAAACGTCAATGGTTCTTTGTGCAGGACGGGGTCCTTGCCTTCGCCGACAAACTCCCAGGCGGCGGCGTAGGCGAAGTTTTCGTCATCGCGTTGTGCTTCGCCTTCCGGCGTCTGGTACTCTTCGCGGAAATGACCGCCGCAGCTCTCTTTTCGATCGAGAGCATCGATACACATCAGTTCGCCGAGTTCGATGAAGTCGGCGACGCGGCCGGCCTTTTCGAGCGACTGGTTGAGTTCGTCACCGGAGCCGAGGACGTTGAGGTTAGTCCAGAACTCGGCTTTGAGGGCCCGTACTTTGGCGATGGCTTCGGTGAGGCCCTTTTCGTTGCGGGCCATGCCGCAATAGTCCCAAATGATTTTGCCGAGTTCACGGTGGAAGCTATCGACGGTTCGCTTTCCCTTGATCGAGAGCAGCTTTTTGACTCGTTCGCCGACTTCGGCTTTCGCGGCGAGGGCCGCTGGATGGTCGGCGGATACCTTCTCCAGTTTGGTGGAGGCGAGGTAGTTGCCGATCGTGTAGGGGATCACAAAGTAGCCGTCGGCGAGGCCTTGCATGAGGGCGCTGGCGCCTAAGCGGTTGGCGCCATGGTCGGAGAAGTTGGCTTCGCCTAGGATGAAGAGGCCGGGGATGGTGGACTGCAATTGGTAGTCGACCCAGAGACCGCCCATGGTGTAGTGGATGGCTGGGTAGATGCGCATCGGCACTTCGTAGGGGTTTTCTCCGGCGATGCGTTCGTACATCTCGAACAGATTGCCGTACCGTTCAGCGACGGCTGCTTGACCGAGGCGCTTGATGGACTCGCTGAAATCGAGATAGACGCCGAGGCCGGTGGGGCCGACGCCGCGTCCTTCGTCGCACATGCGCTTAGCGGCGCGGCTGGCGACGTCGCGGGGGACGAGATTGCCGAAGCTGGGGTAAGCGCGTTCGAGGTAGTAGTCGCGCTCGTCTTCGGGGATTGCTTGGGGCGGACGGGTATCGCCGACCTTCTTCGGGACCCAAATGCGACCGTCGTTGCGGAGCGATTCGGACATCAATGTGAGCTTCGATTGGTAATCGCCGCTGACGGGGATGCATGTGGGATGGATTTGGGTGAAGCAAGGGTTGGCGAAGAGCGCACCGCGTTTGTGGGCGCGCCATGTTGCGGTCGTATTCGACCCTTTCGCGTTGGTGGACAGATAGAAAACGTTACCGTAGCCGCCGGTACCGAGAATTACGGCGTCGGCGATGTGGATTTCGGTCGCGCCGGTGAGGAGGTTCCGGGTGACGATGCCGCGGGCGCGACCATCGACGACGATCAGGTCGAGCATTTCGGTGCGGGTATGCATGTCGACTTTGCCGAGAGAGATCTGGCGTTCGAGCGACTGGTAGGCACCGAGGAGAAGCTGCTGGCCGGTTTGGCCCCGGGCGTAGAAAGTTCGGGAGACCTGGGCGCCGCCAAAGGAGCGATTGGCGAGGGTTCCGCCGTATTCGCGAGCGAAGGGGACGCCTTGGGCGACGGCTTGGTCAATGATATTGACCGATATCTGGGCCAGGCGATAGACGTTCGATTCGCGGGCCCGGAAATCGCCGCCTTTGACCGTATCGTAGAAGAGTCGGTAGATGGAGTCGCCGTCGTTCTGGTAGTTTTTCGCGGCGTTGATACCGCCTTGCGCGGCGATCGAGTGAGCGCGGCGGGGGGAATCCTGGAAGCAGAAGCACTTCACGTTGTAGCCGAGTTCGGCGAGACTGGCGGCGGCGGCACCGCCGGCGAGTCCCGTGCCGACCACGATGACGTGGTACTTGCGCTTGTTGGCTGGGTTGACCAGCTTCATGTCGAATTTGCAGTTATCCCACCGCTGTTCGATAGGTCCGGCGGGGATCCGAGGATCGAGTTCCATAGATTATTTAACCAATCCAGAGAGAATCGCGAGAGGAATCGAGATGTTCCCCGCGGCGATAAGGAATGCGAAAGCTTTCGCGCCGAATTGCAGGCGCGGGGTGTAGCGCGGGTGGTTGAACCCGAGCGATTGAAACATGCTCCAGACGCCGTGGTACAGATGCATGCAGAGCATGGACATCGCCACGATGTAGAAGGCTGAGACGTACCAGACAGAGAAGCCCTTGACGACATTGTGATGCACGCCGAGGTACTTATAATCCGGATGCACTGTGCCGGTTGTGAAGTGTAAAAGGTGATAGACGATGAAGAACCCGATGATAGGTCCGCTCCAGTACATGGTGCGGGAGGCATAGGTGCTCGTGAGCGGGCTTTGCTTCACGTAGCGGACCGGACGGGCGGCACTCGACGCCGACGCCAATTGGATGGCCGACCAAATGTGCAAGCCGACGCTTGCGAGCAACGCGAGCCGAACTCCCCAAAGCAGTTCCTCGCTCGCATGGAGCAATGCTCCATATTTGTCGATGGCGTAGACGCCGTTTTCCCCTACCGGCAGATAAATCTGCAAGTTGCCGGCCATATGACCGAGCACAAACCCAACCAAAATCAGCCCCGTTACAGCCATGACAACTTTCTTACCCACGGGGGCTTCGTAGAAGCGCGAGACCCGCGCCAAACCACTTGCCGTAGCACTCATTGCGTTCTCATTATATGTGATTCCGGCCACGGACACTTGTTGCAAGATTCCTCACGCTCTTTGGTTCGTCGTCCGATAAGGCTTCCTAAGGAGCCGTGATGTCCACCGAAAATACGTCGACGCTGCCGGAGTGGAGTCATGACTCGCCCCAAGTCCTTCTTTCTATTGATGCCGGATGGCAGGATTGTGAAAGTGGACTCGTGTCGCCGCTGGTGGAGGTCGAGGCGATGGTGCCGCTTTGGATTTCAAAATATTCTTCTCGGACAAAGGGATCGGCGACTTCAACCAAATCGTAGAGTACTTTGCGGTTGAATCGCCGGAGTTGGCCGAGATGGTGGGCGCGTCGTTGTTGGCCCACATTCGGTGCCTGGCAGGGATGCCAATTATTGGGACGCCGATGGCGAAGCGTGCAAACGTCTATAAGCTGTATCACTCGCCGTACGCGATTTTTTATCGTTTGAATCGGTCGGGCGGGACGGTGGAGATTCTGCACATGTATAAGGGTGTGCGACGGAAAAGTGTGGTTTTAGCGCCACAGGCGTCTTAGCTTGGCTCCCGCAGGCGTTTTTATGGTCTTTAGAATCAATAGTTTATTGATCGGGTCGTGACATGCTGAGACAGTGGCATGGGTCGCGCCGCCTATCGTAGCTTGTTCGGTCTCGTGTTTCTGGCCGGGCTCACGTTTGGGATCTTCACGGCCAGCGCGTTTTCTTTCGAGGTGCCGGACGATACGAATGTGAACTCACGCTATACCGTCGAGTGGATCGACCTTTCCGGGGTGCCGGAGAGCAAGCTGTCGACGCGATTGCGGAAAGAGTTGCAGAAGCGGGTAGGCCAGAAGTTTTCTCTGGAGACTTTCGCGCAGTTGACGGGTCGGATTCTGGAAGAGTTGAAGGTTCGGCTGGTGGCACCGCGATTGTCGCGGGGCTCTTCGTCGGAATAGATTCGGGTGGTGGATTGATGTGATCGGTTCGCCGTCGCGTTTGGTTTACAACAGTCGGCAAGGTTGGACGGCGGATGTGCGGGCGGGGGGTGACGGGGGGACGTGGGGTTTGTATCCGACGGGGACCCACTGATGGAGCGGTTTACCGGGGTCAAGGCCGGGTACGTCAAGACGTTCCCCGACGGTCGAGCTCGGGTTGCGTGCGCAGTTTCATCCCAATGCGCTGGCGAGGGTGGCCGAGCCCTACCGCGGCTACCAGATTAACCGGATGTGATTTGTTTTTACGCCTTGGCGAGGTGCTGGTCGTGAGAAACTGACGATCTCCGTCGGCCTTCGTCTCGAACGGTTCGCAACTCCGTCCCCAGGAGTGAACGGTGAAGCCCCGCACGAGCTGATCAATACTCTGCGAGATCAGTGTGGGCGGGGTGAGGCATCTACGGGTAAGTCGACCGTCCATGCTGAATATGCGCTACGCGCTGGTTTGGCGGGGCTCGCCTCGGACTATCGTTAAATTTACCCGGCAAGAGGTGCGGGCGGGGTTGGACTGGAGCCACGGCCGCCATGATGTGCGTCTTTCGGTGCAGGGTGGCGGGTTGAGCCGCGACGCTCGCTTATATAAGACCGGTTTGCATATGGCAGCTCGACGACGTGGCGGGGGGGGGCAAGTTTGCATCGGCGCCATTGGGCGCGACGCGGGCGGTGGCGAGTACGATCGAGCACGGCATGCGGCTGCCTGCGTGAGTTAATGCTAGCGGCGTTTTTGGCTTCGCTCGCGGTGCTGATTTGGATGGCGATTCAGATCGCACGACCGCGCAACTGGAAGAGAACCGGGACAAGCTGGTGTACTTGGCCCGCGTTGCGAGTTGGCAGAGTTTGGCGCGGAAGATGGCGTATGAAGTGAAGAATTCGTTGACGCCGATTCGGTTGATTATGGACGAGGTGGCGACGTTGGAACGGCAGGCGCGGTCGTTTGGGGGTTTTGCGGCGGGGCCCACCGAACATCGGCAGCCGCTGGAACTCAACACGCTGCTCGAAGAGCGGGTGGCGTTTTTGCAGCCGGGGCAGCCGGCTACGACCTACGATTTGGCGCTTTCGGCTGGGCCGGTGCGGGGGCGAACTTACGTCGAGAAAGACCCGGTGGCGATTGCGATTGAGGACAACGGTCCGGGGCTGTCGCAGTTGGCCAAAGATAGCCGATCTCCGCCGACGATTACCTTTAAGAAGGGAGGGCTGGGGCTGGGTCTATCGATTGCGGATGCGGTGGAGACGATCCACGCGGGGGCGTTTGGTTTTCGGAAGAAGCCGTCGAGTCGGGACCGGGTGTTGGTGGCGATCAAGAATGCGCTGGAGGCGGATCGGCTGGAGGCGGAGGATAAAGAGCGGCGGCAGCGGTTGGTGGCGGAGGCTCGGCGGATGATCGGGGGGAGTTCGGCGCTAAAGCGGGTGTTGGATCAGGCGACGCTGGCGGAACGGACGGATTCTCGGGTACTGTTTTTGGGGGAGAACAGGACGGGGAAGTCGCTGTTGGCGGGAGAACAGCGCGGTGAAAGAGGGCTCGTTTATCAAAGTGAATTGCGCGGCGATTCCGGCGGAGAGTTTGGAGAGCGAGGTTTTTGGGCGCGAGAAGGGGGCGTTTACGGGGGCGGCGACGCAGAGGAAGGGGACGTTTGAGCTGGCGCATCAGGGGACGTTGTTTTTGGACGAGGTGGGGAACTTGGCGCAGTCGCCGCAGGCGAAGCTGCTCCGGGTGTTGCAGGATGGCGAGTTTAACCGGTTGGGAAGTGAAATACCGATTCGGGTGGCGGTGCGGGGGCCTCCGCAGGACATCTCGCCTTTGGTAAACCACTTTCGGGGGGGCGGAATAATATGCGGTCGAAGCGCTTTGCGCCGGAGACGCTCGCTTTGCTGGCGGCTTATGCGTGGCCGGGGAACTTGCGGGGATTGAAGAACCCGGTGGAGCGGATGGCGGTTTTGACGGCGGGCGATGTGATGACGGCCGAGTCGGCCGCGCTGGAGTTGCGGCGGCGGAAGGCGGACGGGACGCGAGGCGCGGCATTCGGCGGAGCGGGAGACGATTCTACGGGCGCTGGAAGGAGCGAGTGGGAATATGTCGGCTGCGGCGCGGACGCTGAGATTGGAACGGACGAGTTTGCACAAGCGGTTACGTCTGCTAGGGATTCAGCGGTAGCAAGCTTGGACGGCTTCGAATTCGGCAGCTTCGCCGAAGCGGGCGGCCTTATGATTGGCGTCGATATTTTTGAGCAGGCCGGAGAGCACGCCTCCGGCGCCGACTTCCACCCAGTGGGTGACACCTGCGGCGATGAGGAGGCGAATGGAGTCGGTCCAGCGGACGGTGCCGGGGACTTGATCGATGAGGCCGGTGCGGGCGGTTTCTCCGGTGGAGGTGAGTTGGGCGGTCGAGTTTTGGACGAGGGGGATTGCGAGATCGGAGAAGTGGGTGGCGGCGAGGTCTGCGGCGAGACGGAGTTGGGCCGGTTTCATGAGGGCGCAATGGAAGGGGGCGCTGACGGGGAGGAGGATGACGCGTTTGGCTCCGGCGGCTTTTGCGAGTTCCATGGAGCGGGCGACGGCGCCAACGTGGCCGGCGATGACGATTTGGTCGGGCGAGTTGAGATTGGCGGCGGAGACGACTTCGCCTTCGGCGGCGGCGGTTAGGATCCCTTCAAGGGTTCCTTCCGGGAGTTTCAGCAGCGCGGCCATGGCACCGACGCCTTGGGGAACCGCTTCCTGCATGTACCGCCCGCGTTTGCGGACCAATTGGACGGCATCGGCAAAACGGAGCGAACCGGCGGCGACGAGGGCGGAGTATTCGCCGAGGCTGTGGCCTGCGACATAGTCGGGGTGGAGGCCGTGCTCTTTGAGCACGGCAAGGGCGGCGATGGAAACAGTGAGTAACGCCGGCTGGGTATTTTCCGTCTTCTTTAATTCTTCGTCCGGCCCTTCAAAACAAAGTTTGCTGAGCGGGAAGTCTAGAGCGGCATCGGCCTCGGCGAGGATAGCTCGTGCTGAAGAGTATTGTTCGGCGAGGCTTTTGCCCATCCCGGCGAACTGGGAGCCTTGGCCGGGAAAAAGAAACGCTATTTTTGCCATGAAACCATCAGTGTAACGTGATGGACGTTGAGAGTTTGCTAACCTGCTGGAGTAGTTAGGAGCCTTTGTGAGTCTTTCCGAAATTTGCGTACGTCGCCCGGTGTTCGCCTTCATGCTGATTATGTTCCTGGTCATGCTGGGGGTCTTCAGCTTTATGGACCTGGGAGTGGACCTATTTCCGAAGACGGATCCGGCGACGGTAAACGTCCGGGTACGGCTGCCGGGAGCGAGTCCGGAAGAGGTGGTTTCGCAGGTGGTGCTGCCGCTGGAAGAGACGGTGGCGTCGGTGAGCGGTATTGAAGAGCTGCGCGCGACGATCAGCGAGGGCAGCGCCTACTTGACGATCACGTTCGTGCTGGAGCGGGACATTGGGGAAGCCGTGGAAGACGTTCGCGAGAAGGTTTCGGCGGCGATGCGGAAGCTGCCTCCAAACGTGTTGCCGCCGACGGTGACGAAGTCAGACCCGGATAGCGATCCGATCGTGACGCTGGCGGTGAGCGGGAACCGGAGTCCCAGAGAGTTGACCGAGATCGCCGATAAGCAGATTCGGCGGGCCTTTGAAACGATTGACGGCGTTGGATCGATCGACATCTCGGGTGGACAGACCCGGCAGATCAACGTCTATCTCGACATTGACAAGATGAACGCTTACACATTGAGCGCTCAGGAAGTGGAGCGGGCGCTGCGCAGTGAAAACGTCGAGACTCCGGGGGGCCGGATTGTCCGGGGCACCTCTGAGATGGGCGTCCGGACGATGGGGCGGTTAGACCAGGTTTCCGAGTTTGGCGACATCATTGTGAAGAACGTCGGCGGGTCCGCGATTCGGATTCGGGATGTGGCCAGCGTGCAGGATTCCAATAGCGAGCGCCGTTCGTTTGCCTACTACCAAGGCAAGCCGGCGGTGGTGTTGGAGGTGCGGCGACAGATCGGCATGAATACCGTGAAGGTAGTGGATGCGGTACTGACGAAGATGAAAGCGATGAACCAGTCCTTGCCCGTCGGGGTGCAAATGGCGCTGGTCAAAGAGCAGGCGACCTACATCAAGAATTCGGTGGAGGCGCTGGAAGAACATTTGATCATTGGCAGTTTGCTGGCTGGGTTCGTCGTGTTTCTGTTCATTCGGGATTGGCGGACGGTTTTGATCAGCTTTATTGCGATCCCGGCGTCGATTTTGGCCACGTTCACCGTGATGAAGGGACTCGATTACACGCTGAATTCGATGACGTTGCTGGGGTTAACTCTGGCGGTGGGCATTGTGATCGACGACGCGATTATTGTCATCGAGAATATTCATCGACATTTAGAAGAGTATGACCTGCCGGTGATCGATGCGACGATTCAGGCGACGCACGAAATTTCGTTGGCCGTGATTGCGACAACGATTTCGCTAGTGATCGTATTTGTGCCGATTGCCTTCATTTCGGGTTACGCGAAGAAATATTTGAACCAGTTTGGATGGACGATGTCGATTTCGATTCTGGTTTCCATGCTGGTGGCTTTTACGGTAACTCCCGCGCTCGCGTCGAGGTTGCTGAAGCGGATACCGAAGAAGGCGACGGAGAAGGCGGGGGAACATCACTACTCGATGTTTGATCGACCCTATACGAAGCTGCTGGAGTGGTCTTTGCGGAATAGATGGGCGGTAGGGTTGGCAGTGCTCGTCGTTTTGGGTTCGACCTACCCGATCTACCAATACATTGGCCGCGACTGGATGCCGCAAGAAGACCAGAGCGAGTTGGGTATGTTCATTGAGATGCCGGAGGGCTCTTCGCTCGTTTTGACGGAGCGAACGGCGCTGGCGATTGCCAAGAAGATTGAAAAAGTCCCCGGAGTGATTGCGGTGATTCCGCAGAGTTCGACGATGATGGATCGGGTGACGATGGCGTTCATTACGGTTTTGCTGGACGCGCCGGATAAGCGGGGTCCTATTCTCGAAGTAGGGAACCAAGTTCGAGCGGCGGCGGCGGAGTTTGCTTCGGCCCGTCCTCGCATTACCTACCCGAATGCGTTGGGCGGTCGCGATACGTTTGCGCCGATTCGGGCGGTAATTCTGGGTCCGGATATTCGGAAACTGGTAGAGATGGGAAAGCTCGTCAACGCTGGTATGATGCAGGAGCCGAAGATCACCGATGTGAAAGTGAATTTGAATCTGAACAACCCGGAGCTGCAGGTGAACATTGACCGGCAGTTGGCGAGCGACTTGGGGGTTCGGGTGTCGGATATCGCGGGAGCGGTTCGGCTTTTGATGTCCGGCGAAGATCAGATTTCGACGTTTAAAGAAGGCTCTGAGCAGTATCCGGTGATGATGCGATTGCTACCGGCGCAACGCGATAGTGCCGAGGTGTTAGGGCGCTTGCTGGTGCCGAGTGCGCGGCAGGGGCTGATCCGGCTGGACTCGATCGCGAAGTTGGAACACGGGCTTGGACCGAGTCGGGTGGATCGTTACTCGCGCCAGTTCGCCGTATCCGTTTACGGGAACGTAGCCAAAGGAGCATCGTTGGGAGAGGCGGCGAGCGCGGCGCAGCGAGTGTTTGCCGAACAGGAGCTTCCAGTGGGGTATTCGGTTAAGTTCTCGGGTCAGGTGAAGATTCTCGAAGAGACGACGAACAACATGCTGATGGCGATCGGCTTGGCGAGCATTTTCATGTACATGGTTCTGGCGGCGCAGTTTGAGAGCCTGATTCACCCGTTTATCATTCTGACAACGCTGCCGCTGTCGATTCCGTTTGCGCTGCTTTCGTTAATTGCCACGGGGCGTACGTTGAACTTGTTTAGCGCGTTGGGCGTGTTGTTGTTGCTTGGTATTGTGAAGAAGAACGGCATTCTGCAGATCGACTACATGAACCGGTTGCGGGAAGAAGGCGAGGAGTTGCACCACGCCATCATCCAGGCGAACCGGGTGCGGTTGCGGCCGATTCTGATGACCACGTTCGCGATTGTAGCCGGGTTGTTGCCGACGGCGTTCGGGACGGGGTCCGGTGCGTCTCAGCGGTCTGCGATTGCGATTACGATCATCGGTGGGCAAACGCTGTGTTTGTTGCTGACGCTGCTGGTAGTGCCGGTGGGGTACGACATGGTGGAACGCGCTCGGGCTTGGATTGCCGGCCGTGGGTCGAAAGATGCGAACGTGCCGGCGGGAGCTACGGGCGACTGATTTTTTCATCGCGAATCTTTTTCTCCTGTCGATACGTCTGGTGAGATGTCAGGAGGAAATGGAAATGAAACTGAATAATGCTCTTCCAGTTGAGGCGCTGCCGGGGCGGGTGCACTGTTACCTGTGTACTCATAATGTGGCAGCCATCGTTCTTACGCGAGGTTCCGCCCGTCAGACTAAGCCGGGGCAGAGTTGCCCGCGCTGCAAGGCCAGTTTAGATTCGAGCTACGCGCTGGAAGTATTTTCAGAGTTAACAGCGGCATAAGCCAAGTGAGCTATCCTGAACGGAGAGACATGAAACGCAAGACGCCCGTAAAAGAAATACCTGTGGTCGATCCCGAAATTTTGGAATCGGCGCACCGGAGCCTAGGTTTGGAGAGCTTGAGCTTGGAGAAATCGAAACCGGCCCGGAGGTGTGAGGTGTGTGAGGGCGAAGTGACCCCAAACGCGGTGGAGCAGCTTTGCTGGGTCTGCCGTCGGTTGAAGATCAGCGCTTGGCGCGACTCCGACCTTCAGGCTTCAACGGGTGGCGAATAGGGATAGAGGGTTGGCCAAGCCTTGTTCCAGTGCCTGTTCGTAAACCCACGCCCCGACGGCGACGTCTTCGAGGCCGATACCGACCGATTTGAAAACGGTGATTTCGGCTGCGTTTTTTCTCTCCGGCTGATTTTGCAGTTGTTCGACGGTGTCCCATTCCCGCGGCGTTAGGCCGAGGATGAGGTCTCCGGCTTCGATTCGTGCCTGTTCGAGCGAGTCGACGACGATGCGGTGAGCTGCCTGGAGAACCTGGGTGGATAGCTCGCGTCGGTTCGCGGAGTTGGAGCCGACGGCGTTGATGTGGGTGCCCGGACGGACCATGTCGACGGAGAAGAGCGGGTCCTTAGCTTGGGTGGCGGTGATGATGATGTCGGCGTCGACTAGGGCGGCTTCAACGGTGGGCATGGGGGCGGCGTTGGGATAATGGCGGGCGAAGGCGCTGCGCTTTTCCGGGCTGCGGCTCCAGACGCTGATGGCGCGAATAGAACGGACGGCGAGGACGGCATCGAGTTGGCTGGCTGCTTGGAAGCCGCTGCCGAGAACGGCGACACTTTGGGCGTCGGGGCGAGCGAGCCATTTGGTGGCCAGGCCGGAGGCGGCCCCGGTGCGGATTTGGCCGAGCCAATTGGCGTCCATGAGGGCGAGGGGTTCGGCTGTTTCGGCGTCGTAAAGGAGGAAAACGAACCAGGCACCGTGTTTGGGGTGGGTCGAGTAGACTTTGGTGCCGAAGTAGGCGCCGTGGGCACCGGTCATTTGATGGAGAACTGCTCCCGTGGGCAGGGCAAGCCGGCGGCGAGGTTGGGATTGGGCTTGGCCGAGGCCGAGGTCGCGGAAGGTGTGGGCCAGTAGGTCGATCGCCTTCGACATGGGGAGGAGGCGGCGTACGGTTGCTTCGTCGATATGGACCATTTCCTTTCATTGTCGCCGGGATTTGGTCGAGAAGTGCAACGTGGGCCAGCAACTGATACTCGTGGCGATTTGTTTGGCGGTTGTCGTCTTCGAACGGGATGAATGGCCTGTGACATCGAGGCTGGAGCGGACGGCAGGCTGTTCGACGGCGGTGCTTCTGGTCGAACCCTCGCACGAGGACGCCGAGCAGGCGGTGGCGGCATTTGCCGCGATGAGAGATCGGTTGGGCGCGCGCGGACACGTGGTGGTTATGGCCGGGCACGGGTACCTGTCCGCTCGGCTCCTAGGCGCCTTCAGGGAACTGAGGGAGACCGAGGTTCACTTTGCGCAGGACCAGCAGGAAGCGGCGGCGTTTGGCGTGGTGAACGGAATCGGTTTGTACGCATTTGATGCGTGGGGACGGCTGCAAAGGCGACGCGGCCGAAGTGGTGAGACTCCGGCCGTTCTGGGTTCGTTTCGTTTGATTTAGGCGCGCGAGGGTTCGGGGCGCTCGGGGTTGAGACCAAGTTCCTGAATGGCGGACGCGGCGCGGGAGGGGTCGAACTTGCCGTCCCGCGCGAGGCGAGAAAGTGTGGCGGCGACGATGTTCTCCGCGTCCACTTCGAAGTGGCGGCGAAGCTGTTCTCGATTGTCAGAGCGACCAAAGCCGTCCGTGCCGAGGCTGACCAAGCGACCAGGCAGCCATGGGGCGATCTGGTCGGGGACGATCTTCATGTAGTCCGACGCGGCGATGATCGGCAAATCCGATCCGCCGAGGACGGTTTGGAGATAACCGACCCGGGGCAGTTCCACGGGATGAAGCCGGTTCCAACGTTCGGTTTCGAGCAGATCACGACGGAGCTCGTTGTAGCTGGTGACGCTGTAGACGTCAGTGGAGACCCCGTAACGATCCCGCAGGATCTGGTGGGCTTCGAGAACCTCGTTGAGTATCGCGCCGCTACCGAAGAGCAGAGCCTGGGGCGCTTCCGCGGTTCGGATCCGGTAGATACCCTTCAGGACGCCTTCGGCGATGTCTTCGGCCGGGAGCGGCGGATGCGCGTAATCATCGTTGCCGATGGTGATGTAGTAGAACCGATCCTCGTTCAACTCGTACATCCGCTTGATGCCGTCCTGGACGATGATGGCGATCTCGTAAGCAAAGGCCGGGTCGTAGCTGTGGCAGGTGGGTACGGTGGCGGCGAGCACTTGGCTGTGGCCGTCCTGATGCTGGAGCCCTTCTCCGGAGAGCGTGGTGCGTCCGGCGGTGGCGCCCATCAGGAAGCCTTTGCCCCGGCTGTCGGCGAAGGCCCAGATGAAGTCGGCGACGCGCTGGAAGCCGAACATCGAGTAGTAGGTGAAGAATGGAATCATCGGCGCGCCGTAGTTGGCGTAGGCCGTGCCGGCGGCGGTGAACGAGCCCATGGAGCCGGCTTCGGAGATGCCCTCTTCGAGAACCTGACCGTTTACCATCTCCTTGTAGAACAGGAAGATGTCGGAATCGTGCGGGGTGTAAAGCTGACCCATGGGAGCGTAAATACCCACCTGACGGAAAAGCGACTCCATGCCAAAGGTTCGCGCTTCGTCGGGCACGATGGGAACGATGTATTTGCCGAGCGCCGGATCCTTAATCAGGGCGGTGAGGATACGGACGAACGCCATCGTGGTGGAAACCGCGCGGGATCCGGAGCCGGTGAACGATTCTTTGAACAGTTCGAGAGCCGGAGCGGAAAGGGTGATTGGTTTGGGGCGACGGGCCGGGACGCTACCGCCAAGGGCTGCTCGACGCTCGCGCATGTAGACCATCTCCGGGGCATCGTCGGCGGGCTTGAGTAATTCGCAGGATTTCGCTTGTTCGTCGGTGAGCGGGAGCTTGAACCGATCGCGGAAGTGGAGCAGCGACTGCTCTTCGAGCTTTTTGGCCTGATGGGTAAAGTTGCGGCTTTCGCCGCCATCGCCCATGCCGTAGCCCTTGACGGTTTTGGCGAGGATGACGGTGGGCTTGCCGTTGCTTTCGTTGGCGCGGCGATAGGCGTTATAGACTTTCACCGGATCGTGGCCACCGCGCGAGAGCGAACCCAACTGCTCGTCCGTCATGTTTTCCACCATGGCGGCGGTTTCCGGATACTTGCCGAAGAAGTGCTCGCGGATGTACGCGCCTCCCTTGGCTTTGTAGGCCTGGAATTCGCCGTCGACGACTTCTGAGATCCGCTTGAGGAGCATGCCGGACTTGTCGGCAGCGAACAGGGCGTCCCAGGGTCCGCCCCACAGGAGTTTGATCACGTTCCAGCCGGCGCCGGCGAAGATGCCTTCGAGCTCCTTAACGATGTTGCTGTTACCGCGAACGGGGCCGTCGAGACGCTGCAGATTGCAGTTGACGATGAAGATGAGGTTGTCGAGTTTTTCCCGGACGGGCAGGCCGACTGCACCGAGCGATTCGGGTTCGTCCATTTCGCCGTCGCCGAGATAGGCGTAGACTTTACGGTCGGTTTTCGGGATGATGCCGCGGTTTTCAAGGTAGCGCATGAAGCGCGCCTGATAGATAGCGTTGAGGGGGCCGAGGCCCATCGAGACGGTGGGGAACTGCCAGAAGTCTGGCATCAGCCAGGGGTGGGGGTAGGAAGACAGGCCAGGGGTATCGCGGAGTTCGTGGCGGAAGTTCGCCAGATGCTGGGCCGTCAGGCGTCCTTCCAGAAATGCTCGGGAGTACTGTCCCGGAGAGGCGTGACCCTGAAAATAGATCAGATCGCCCGGTTCGCCATTGATGGAGCCGCGATAGAAATGGTTCTGCGCTACCTCAATCAGCGTCGCTTGGGACTGGAAGGTGGCGATGTGACCGCCGATGCCCGCGTCGTACTTGTTTGCTTTGACCACCATGGCCAAGGCATTCCAGCGTACGAGGCTTTTGAGGCGCCGTTCGATCTCGCGATCACCCGGGTAGGGAACCTCTTCCTCCACGCTGATCGTATTGACGTAGGGCGTCTGGTAGCGCGCGATCGGCGCTGCGCCATTATTGGCGGCTTTGTTCAGCAAACGCTCGAGGAGATATTTGGCCCGGTCGGGACCCTCGGCTTCGATAATCTGATCCAGCGCTTCCAGCCATTCGCTGGTTTCTACGGGGTTGAGGTCTGCGTGAGATTCTGCCTTGGGTTTCAGCATGGTAAGAAAAGGTGCGGTTACCCTTCTATTCTATCTGAAATCAGAAAAGCCCACTCACACTTTTGGCATGAGTAAACCTCTTTCGCTAGACCGCTGCGGAGGAGAGTGGTTTACAGGAGCCTAAAATTAACTTCCACGGTTGCGGCGACCGCAACTGGCTTGCCGTCTTTGAACCCGGGACGGAAGCGCCACTTCTGGACAGCTTCGATCGCCTTTTCATCGAGACCGAGACCAAGGGGTCGGACCACCCGCAGTTGCTGCGGTTGACCCTTCTCGTCGACCACTACGTAGAGAACGACAGTGCCCTGAAACTTCGCTTTCCGCGCTTCCTCAGAGTATTCGGGTTCCACCTTTGACAACAGCGAAGGGGCCGAGACGCCGCCTCCAATTCTGTACACACCGCCACCCATCCCGCCGCCCGATCCGGGGCCGACGCCAGCGCCCGAACCCGAGCCGACACCGCCGCCCTTGCCCGCGCCGATTCCGGCTTGCGAGCCGGGCCCGTTCGAAGGAATTTTACCCATGGCGAAGGGGTCGCCGATATTGGTGAGAGCGACCTGCGGAATCGGAGCGTTGGACTGGAGCACCACCGTGGGCTCCATGACGAGCTTGGGTTGATTCAAAATCGGTTCGGCCGTGGGCGGGACGTACTGCTTCGGCGCGATCTTGGGCAGTTTGCCCTTAGTCGGGGGCAACGGGTTCAAGTTGCCGCCACCACCGCCGCCGCCCATCGACACTTTTTGGGGAGCCGCTTTCGGGAGGTAGGGTGCCAAGTCGGTCGGCATGAACAACGCCGTATCTTTCACGGCCTGAATAACAGCCTTGTTAGTCCCGATATAGATCAAAAGAGCGAGGATGACGCCGTGGACCAAAACCGAGTAGGCCCCGGACTTTTTTTCATTGCCGCCTGTCTGGCCCCAGATGTCGCGAACGGCAACCGGCTTAGAAGTGACATCGAGCGGCGGGAGAACAGGAGGACGAACCAGCTCTTTTACGTTTTGGATGAACGCCAAATGCCACGGCGGCTCCGGTGGAGCCATTAAACGAGCCAAATGGCGCTCTTCCTCGATCTCGAGCTGCGAGGGAAGGGCGCGGTTATTTTCGGTCGGTGGTGGAGTTGGAAATGTTGCCATCGTTCTGCATCCTGTCCCCTGCACGTCTAGACGATTTGCCGGTCAACAAGGTTGCAGTTTTCCTGGACTTTAAGCTTGCTAACTATGCCAAATTGTATCATGCGCTAGGAGAGTAGCCCAGAACGCGCAAGAAGGGCATTGGGATCCGGGTCGCGGCCCATGAAATTGCGGTAGAGCTGAGCGGGGTCTTCGCTGTCGCCTTGCGAGAGAATGTGATTGCGGAAGTCGCGGCCGGCTTGGAGGTTGAACACGCCCTCGTTCCGGAAGCGGCTGAACGCGTCGGCGTCGAGTACTTCGGCCCATTTATAGGAGTAGTAGCCCGCGGCGTAACCTACTGGATTTGCAAACAGATGGGTGAAGCTGGCGATCATGGCGTGCGCGAGCGGCAGACCGGCCGGGGCGAACGGCAGCAGCAACCCGCGGCTATAGGCGATGACGTCGCCATCCGTAGCCGGGGAATAGGTTGTATGCAGGGCGAGGTCGACCATGCCGAAGCTGAGCTGGCGCATTTGCGCGTTGGCGGCGCGAAAGTTGCGGGCGCGTTTCATCTTGTTAAATAATTCGGCGGGGATGGCGGCGCTGGTCTCATAGTGCTCGGCGAACAAGGCGAGGGCTTCGCTTTCCCAGCACCAGTTTTCGAGGATCTGGCTGGGGAGTTCGACGAAGTCCCAGGCGACGTTAGTACCGGCCATGCCGCGCAGGGGGACGCGGCTGAGGCAGTGGTGGAGAAGATGGCCGAATTCGTGGAAGATCGTTTCGACGTCGCGATGGGTGAGCAGGGCGGGGAGGTCGCCGATGGGCGGCGTGAGGTTGCCGCAGACGAGGCCGAGGTGCGGGTCCCAGGATTCGCCGTTGGGAAGGCCAGTTAGGAAAGAATCCATCCAGGCGCCGCCACGCTTGTTTTCGCGGGGATAGAAGTCGGAGTAGAAGCTGCCAATGTGGGCGCCGGAGGCTTCGTCGCGAATTTCGTAGAAACGGACGTCGGCATGCCAAACGGGAGCGCCGGGCTTTTCGACGACGAGAATACCGAAGAGGCGCCGGGTGATTTCGAACAGGCCTTCCATGACTTTGGGAAGGGCGAAGTAGGGGCGGAGCTCTTCTTCGTCGAAGTCGAAAAGGGCGAGGCGTTGCTTTTCGGCCCAGTAGGCGATATCCCAGGGGGCGAGGGGCTGGCCGGCGAAGGCGATGAGCTGTTCGTTTTCGACGACGAAGAATGGCTTCGTTTTCTCGTAGAGATCGTCGAGAAAGGCGCGGGCGGCGGCGCCGGTTTTGGCCATACGCTCGACCAGGACGAGATCGGCGAAGGTGGCGAAGCCGAGGAGTGCGGCTTTTTCGCGGCGGAGTTCGATGAGGCGGGTGGTGAGGCTACGGTTATCGAGGTCGCCGGTGGAGGCGCGGGTGGAGAAGGCTTGGTAGAGGGTTTCGCGGGTGGCCGCGTCGTCGAGATAGGTCATCACGGCGAGGTAGCTGGGCTGTTGGAGGGTAAAGCGCCAGCCGGGTAGGCCCTTACTTTCGGCGCTTTGGCGGGCCGCGGCGCGGGCGCTGGGGGGGAGCCCCGAGAGTTGGGCTTCGTCGGTGAGATAGAGTTCGTAGGCGTTGGTCGCGTCGAGGACGTTTTCCGAGTATTTGGTGGAAACGTTGGCGAGTTCGACGTCGATGGCTTCCGAGCGTTTCTTGCCGGCCTCGTCGAGTTCGGCACCGGCGCGGCGGAAGGCGTCCATTGTCTTCGTGAAATTGCGGCTGTGGAGGCCCAAGAGCTGGGCAGCTTCCTCGGTGGCGGCGAAGGCTTTGAGGGCAGCCCAGAGGCCGGGATTGAGCGCGATCGAAGAGTAGAACGCGCTGGCTTCGGGCTGGATGGCGTTGAAGGCTTCGCGAAGTTCCTGGGTGGTGACGACGGTTTCCAGATGCCGGACGACGTTGAGGGCGACGTCGAGCGGTTCGGTGCAGCGGTCGAGGGCGAGGAGGGTGTTCGCGTAGGTCCGGGGGGCGGGGGCGTCGATGACGGCTTGGATGGCGGCTTGGGCTTGTGCGATCAACTCGCGGATGCCGGCGACGACATGGGGGGCTTCGATCTGGTCGAAGGGGATGGCGAAGGAAATGGACAGAAGAGGGTTCATCGGCACCATTTCAGGTTAGCGGAGAAAACCGGACTTGCCGCTGCCGGTGGTACTCAGGGCGTCGTTGCGGGGGTCGTCGAGGGCAAGAACGCGGCGCAGTTCCGGGCTTAATTGGGCGATTGTTTCCGGGCGGAGCAGGCGCTGCTGATACTGCTGCTGGGGTTGATCGCCGCGGACGAAGAAGCCGTGGAGGGAGCGGCGGGGATGGTCGGTGTGGTTAGCGGTCCCGCCGTGCCAGCAGTGGGAGTTCATCATGATGACGTCACCGGCGCTGCCGAGGATGATGGTTTCGTCCGGGTGAGAAGCGGGGGGAAGTTGGCCGGAGAGATGGGAGCCGGGTACGGCGCGGGTGGGGCCGTTGTGCGGGGTGAAGTCGTCGAGCATCCAGATGGAGTTGAAGACGGCGGAGCCTTTTTCGTCGGGGAGGAGGCCCATATCGCAATGCAGGGGTTGAGCGGAGTCGGAGCGGGGCTCGGCGGCGCGGTAGTTGAGGCTGGAGAGTTTGTAATCGGGGCCGAGTACGGCGGCGGCGGCTTCGAGCAAGGTGGGGTGGGCGATGACCCGGTGGAAGACCTCGCCTTTGTCGACCAGATTGGCGAGGCGCTGAGCGTTTGCTTCCTGGCGGAACTCGGCTCCGGCGTTTTCACCCTCGATGGTCATCCGTTCGGCGACGGCGGCGCGGAGCGCTTCGAGCCAGGTGTGGTCGATCATTTGGGGGATGATCGTGTACCCTTGTTCCTGCAACTCCTGAAAATGTTTCGGGTTCACGCTGCGATTGTAACGCAATGAACTTTAACCGCATCTTGATTCGCGCAACGAACTGGGTGGGCGACGCCGTGATGTCCGTGCCTGCTCTGGAGCAAATCCGTGCGCGCTTCCCGGATGCGCACATCGCAGTACTGGCGCGGCCCTGGGTGAGCGGGCTTTACGATAAGTCGCTGATCGACGAGATTATTCCCTATCAGGCGGGGAAGGGCTGGAGCGACCTGCGGGGGAAGTGGCATTTGGCGGGGCGGTTACGGCAGATGAACTTCGACGCCGCGATTTTGCTGCAGAATGCGTTTGAGGCGGCCGCGATTGTATGGTTGGCGCAGATTCCGGTAAGGATCGGGTACGCCCGCGACGGGCGGGGTTTGCTGCTGTCGGACCCGATTGTGGTGCCGAAGCCGGGCGAGATCGAAGACCATCAGCGCTACTACTATTTGGAGATGCTGCGGCGGGCGGGGTTGATCGAGAACCTGCCGGAGGTGCCCGCTGTGCGGTTGCCGGGGATTCCCTTTCTCCGGGAAGAAGGGCGGAAACGGCTGAACGGGCTTTGGATTGGCGTATCGCCGGGTGCGGCTTACGGGACGGCGAAGCGGTGGCTGCCGGAGCGATTTGCGGCGACGGCGGTGACGGTGGCGACGGCTTTGGGGGCGCAGGTGGCGGTGTTTGGGTCCCCGGATGAAAGGGCGTTGTGCGAGACGGTGGCGGGGCAGGTGCGGGAGGCGGGGTTGACGGCGGTCAACTTTGCGGGTGAGACGAGTTTGGCCGAGTTTGTCGAGATGGCGGCGGCGTGCCAGGCGTTTGTGACGAACGATTCCGGGGCGATGCATGTGGCGAGCGCCTTGGGGGTGCCGACGGTGGCGGTGTTCGGAGCGACCGACCACGTGGCGACCGGGCCGACCGGGCCGCTGGCGAAGATCATCCGGGAGCAGGTGGAGTGTAGCCCGTGTTTGCTGCGGGAGTGTCCGATTGATCACCGGTGTATGAAAGCGGTGACGGCGGAGCGGGTGGCGGGCGAAGTTTTGGAATTGGTACAGATCGCGCGACAATAGGCGGGTTACATGGTGGATACCCGAACCAAGATTGTCGACTTTGAAAGGTTTCGCGAACGGCTGTTGGCGCCGGTGCCTCCGCGGGCATTGGTGATTGGGCATTTCGACCCGGTCGTCTATTCGCACGTGGAACGGATGGGCGAGTTGGCGGCGGAGTATGGCCCGCTCGCTGTTTGCGTGACGAGCCCGGCGGATCCGCTGTTGCCGGTGCGGGCGCGGGCGGAGTTGGCGGCGGCGTTGGGGTGTACCGAGTTCGTCACGATCGCCGAACACGCCGAAGTGTCGCTGCTGAGCGGCATTGCGGGCCTAGTGGTGATCGACGAGACGCATGACGACCTGCGGCGCCGGGAGGCACTGATGACGCTCGTGCGCGAGCGGCAGAAAGCTTAGGAATTGAGCGCGATGCGGGTTCTCGTGATCAGACTCGGCGCGTTTGGCGATGTGTTGCACGCGATGCCGGCGGCGACGGCGTTGGCGCGGAGCGGAGCCGAGGTGACGTGGGTCGTGGACCGTAAATGGGCGCCGCTGCTCCGTGCCTGTCCGGTAAAGACGGTCGCGTTTGATCGGCGGAACGCGGGCGAGGTGATTACCGTGGCGCGGGAGTTGCGCGGGGCGGGGTTGGCGGTGGCCTATGATTTTCAGGGGCTTGTGAAGTCAGCGCTGGTGGGGCGGGTGAGCGGGGCGCCGCGGCGGATTGGGTTTGTTTCGTCGTATTTGCGGGAGCGGGTGGCGGGGTGGTTTTATACAGAACGGGTGACACCGCTTGGGACGCACGTGGTGGAACATAATTTGTCGCTCGTGGGATTGGCGGGGGCGGAGTTTCCTTTGCCGGTGGGAACGGTGGTGGAGAGGTTGCCGACGGGGCCGTTCGTGCTGGCCTCGGAACGGGCCGGATGGCGGGCGAAGGAGTGGCCAACGGAAAACTATGCGGCGCTCGAGAAGGGGTTGCCGGTGCCGCTTGTAATGAATCGGGCGGAGTGGGGTTTGGACCAACTGATCTATGCGACCCGGCGGGCAGCGGCGGTTTTGGGCCTCGACAGCGGGCCGATGCACTTGGCGGCGGCGTTGGGGAAGCCGGGGGTTGCGCTGTTTGGCCCGACCTCGCCCGAACGGAACGGGCCCTATGGCGGTACCATCACCGTGATGCGCGCGCCGGGCGCGGAAACGACTTACAAACGAAACCAGGAGATTGCGGCTTCCATGCGCGCCATTAGGGTGGACGCGGTGCGGGAAGCCTTGGAACGATGCCTCGATACTTCTTCCCCAAACCGTACGCCGATTTAGTCGCCCGCATGCGGGTGCCGAGTGGGTTCCTTCTAGTGCTGGCATTTGCCTGGTTCGCCCGGCCGACGGCGGAGACGTTGTTCTATGGCGTTCCGGTGTCGCTCGTGGGTTTGGCGCTGCGGGCTTGGGCGGCGGGGCACCTGGAAAAAAACCGGAAACTGGTGGCGACCGGGCCGTATCGGTTCCATCGGAATCCGCTGTACGCGGGGACTTTGTTGACGGCTTTAGGGCTGGCGGCGGCGGCGGGGCGGTGGGAGTTGGCGGTGCTGTTCGGGGCGGTTTTTGGATTGGTGTATCTGCCGGTGATGGAGCTTGAAGAGCAGCATTTGCGGGGGCTGTTTCCAGACTATGCGGCATATGCGGACCGGGTTCCGCTGCTGATTCCGCGGTGGCCGGGGTTGGAAAGTGCAACGCCGTTTCGCGGGTGGTTATATCGCAAGAACCAGGAGTATCAGGCGCTGCTGGGCTTCCTGTTGGGGTTGGCGTACCTGGCGTGGAAAGCTACTCTGGCTTGATGAGGGTGACGCGGGTATAGGCCACACGGAAGCCGAGTTTTTCGTAGTTGCGTTGGGAGATGCTGCCGGGTTCGGTATCGGCGGTGGCCATATCGCAACCGGCTTGAGCGGCGCGGGAGAGGCGGTCCTGGATCAACTTGGCTTGCAAGCCGGCGCGGCGATAGCGGCGAATTGTGCCGTCGCATTGGAAGAGGGCGAGGCCTTCGTGGAAGGCGAGTTGGGCCCCGGCGAAGGCCGTTTCGCCGTCGCGGATGAGCAGGCTTTGCGTGTTCGGCAGGTGATAGAGGGTGCGGCCGAGTTCGAGTCCGGCGGGGGTGACGACGTCGAAGAACGATTCCCCGACGGTGCGGGCCCATTCTTCAGCCTCTTCGGCGGAGGTGATGTCGGCATCAGGCGGTAAAATGTCGGCGGCGGAGAGGGGGCGAAAGAGGGTGTTTTCGAACGAGCCGATTTCGTAGCCGCGGCGGGAGAGGTAAGTGAAAAGTGCGGCGTCGGCGAAGGGGCAGAGGATGAAAGTAACCGGTGCCATGCGTTCTGCGTAGAAGGCTTCGGCGGCGTCGATGTCGGTTTCAAAGGTGGGGGCGATCATGCCGGCGCCTTTGATTTGGGTCAGGGGGGAGGACTCGTCGAGGAAGCAGGCGGTGCCGCTGCCACAGGGGATTGACGTGGCAGCGGACGCCAGGAAGAGGGTCGGATGGACTTCGGCGCTCCACCGGGCGAGCGCGGCGGAGGCGCTTTCGAGGCGGAGGGCGAGGGCAAGGTTAGCGTGCATCCGAGCTAAAAGATCAGCTTGGAGGCGATCGACTCGAGGGTAATTTTGAAGGTGAGGGCTTCGCCGGCGAGGGGATGGTTGCCGTCGAGCATGACCTTGTCGGGGGCGATGCCGATGACGCGAACCATGAAGGCTTGGCCTCCGCCGGAGAGTTGGAGTTCGAGACCTTCTTCGAGTTCCATATCTTCGGGGAAGCGATCGCGTTCGACTTCGAGGATCATCTCCGGGTTCGATTCGCCGTATGCTTCGGCAGGTTGAATGGTGGTGACGACCGATTCGCCAGGGGAGAGACCCGTGATGGCCGCATCGAAGCCGGGGATCACTTGTCCCGTGCCGAGGGTCAGTTCCAGGGGTTCGCGGCCCTCGGAGGAATCGAAAATGGTGCCGTCGGTGAGGGTGCCTTCGTAGTGAACCTTCACCTTGTCGCCTGCTCGCGCTTTAATCATCGTTCAAATTTTAGCATTGCGAGGCTAGTGATTTGAAAGCGAGACGAGGCCGGCAACAGTTTGGCAGAGGCTTCGGTTCGTGGATTGAAGGGCTTGAGCGGACTCATTGGTGGAGGATGCGGTAGCGGCGTTATTTTGGCTGATCTTGCTAGTTTCTTGAATCGCTAGCCGGACGCTGTGGAGTTGCTGGAGTTGGGATTGCGCTTTTGGGGCGAGAACGGCGATTTTGGAGGAGACTGCCTGGTCGAGGTGCTTGCGGACTTCCAGGCTGAGCGAACGGACGCTGGCGGTTTCGCGGAAGATCGAGATTGACGTGGTCTTCGGTCCGGCGGGCGGCTTCGACAGCGGCATTGAGGGCGAGCAGGTTGGTTTGGAAGGCGAAGGATTGTACGGTGCAGCGATCTTTTTAATCGCTTCACCGGCGATGACGAATTGGCTGATTCGCTGGTCTAAGGCGGGCATCTGCGAAGCGCTCTCACCGATGGATTCGACCGCGTTGGAGGAGTGGCGACCGGAGTGCTGAGCGGCGACCGAGATGTCACGGACATCGTCGACTTGCTGATGGAGTGAGGCGGTGCTCTGTTCGACGGCGGCGGTCTGTGCTTGAGAAGACTGCGAGAACTATTGGACGGATTGGTAGATGGTGTCGACGTGGGTGATGGAGCGTGTCCGCTTGACGAGAGAGTCGCGCCGTAGCGAGGGCTTCGGCCATGGTGGCGCGGGCCAGCATCCGGGCGGTGATCGCGGCGGGGATGGTTGCGGAAGCCACGAACGATGTTGCTTTCACGATCAACGACCGTGAAATAAATCGTATCCGAGGAGACGGGCGGGTTGTCGGCTTCGACTGCGCAGTGGACTTGGTCGGCTTTGATAAGCTTGGCGCGCTGGGCGGCATAGGGTTTGGCGATGATGTCTACGGTGGGGGCCCTGGTGACCCCAATGTCGGCGACGTACTTCAGGTCGGCGTAGCCGAGCTTCATGGCCTCGATTTGCGGTGGAGTTCGGTGGAGCTGAAGGGCGGGGCCGGGTCGAAGTTTTCGAGGATATTGAGCATCGACAAAGCGGCCAATCCCCGGCCGTTGGGGGTCAGTTCGTGCACCTGCGAACCGCGATAGGCGGTGGCGATGGGCGCGACCCATTCGGGTTCGACATCTCTAGAGAGCACGGGGAGACAGCAGGCCGCCGAGGTTCTGCGACTTCATGAGGATGGCTTTGGCGAGGTCTGGGTTGCGGTAGATGTCGCCGACCTGGGGCGCCTTGCCGTTGGCGTAGAAGACGCGGAGCCCTTCATGATCTTTGCAGACGAGTTCGGAGTCCCAAACGCGGCCGATCATCTCCTGCATCGGGAAGCCGGAGGCGGCGAAGCGGATGGCGGGGTCGAGGTGTTTGTTTAAGGAGCGCTTGCCGTGGCGGCGGTGCATGGCTTGCCAGCCGCGGATGCAGCCGGGGATGTCGACGGAGTGGAGGATGGTTGTCTTGCTGGTGACGGAGTGTTGGTGGCGCAGCCATACGCCGGGAAGGAGCCGAGATTGTAGCCAGCGCGACGCGGCGCGCAGCCTCCTTGCCACCTTTGGCCGCAGGGCCCGCTAAGAACCAGGCGGGGACCGCTGCGGACCCCGGTGACTTCTACCCGGAAGCCAGCGCGTTTCAACGGGGGAATGTACTCCAACCGGTAAGGTTGAGAGGGACGTTTTCGTGCCAATCGGGGTGGGCCCGACGGGCGATCAGATGGCGGTAGGCCGCAGCGGAGCAGTCGCAATCAGTTCGGAGGAGGTGGGTGGCCGTCCAATCCGATGTCTGAATCGGCATGGTCGCGGCTTGTAAAGGTAGCGTGTGTGGGACCATTCAGCCGACGAGAATCGCATGCGACGCGATCGCCCAAACAGTCACGCCGACAGCGATCCACGCTTTTGAATTATCCGATACCACGTCTCCCGTCCTCGATTCCCTTTTCGGCTGGGCCTCCGCGCCGTATAATGAAAATTACCCCATTTTCCTTAGGAGATTCATGGCAATTCAGCGTATCGGCATCCTGACGGGGGGCGGCGACGTCCCCGGCTTAAATTCGGTGATTAAGGGTGTCACCTACCGCGCTTCCGAACTCGGCATCGATGTTCTGGGCTTTCGGCGCGGTTGGGAAGGGCTCACGCACCTGAACCTTGACGACGAGGAGTCGAAGAAAAAATATCTGACTCCCTTGACCCGCGAGAACACGCGGACGATTGATCGCTTCGGCGGAACCCTCCTACACTCGAGCCGCACGAACCCGGCCCGGATGCGCAAGCTGCCAAGCTTCTTAAGCGCGGATAGCTTCACCCCGGAATCGGTGACGAAGAAAGGCGAGACCTTTCAGGCTTACGACATTTCGAAGCACGTGCTGGCGAACCTCGAAAAGCTGGGCGTGGATTGCCTCGTGGCCATTGGCGGCGACGACACGCTGAGCTACGCGCAGAAGCTCGACAAGCTGGGCTTCAAGGTCGTTGCGGTGCCGAAGACGATGGATAACGACGTGCGGAACACGGAGTATTGCATCGGTTTTTCGACGGCCATTTCCCGGGCGCATGACGCGATCCAACGGCAGCGGACGACCGTCGGTTCGCACGAGCGGGTGGGCGTGTTTCGGATTTTCGGCCGCGATGCCGGGTATACGGCGCTTTATACGGCTTACGTGACTTCGATCCGTTGTGGGATTCCAGAACATGCGTTCGACCTCGATCGGATGCTCGAACTGGTGTCTCGGGACAAGAAAAACAACCCGTCGAACTACGCTCTCGTGGTGCTGTCCGAGGGAGCGGCGTGGCAGGGGTACGAAGTGCAAGAGTACGGCGAGCCGGATGACTACGGCCATCGCAGAAAGATGAACGTCGGCGAACTGTTCGCCGAACAAGCCAAGAAGCGAGCGGGGCTGGAAGCGATCGTCAGCGATCTGACCTACGACCTCCGCGGCGGCAGCCCGGATTTCGTTGACAAGATGGTGGCGACAACGTTCGGCAACATGGCGTTCGACGCGATCCTGGAAGGCAAGAGCGGCCTGATGGCGGCGATCAACCATGGCTGCTACGCGATGGTCGAGATTCCGGATCCGAAGCTGGGACCGCGGAAGGTGGACATCGATACGATGTACAATCTGGACCGCTACCGGCCGAATTACAGCAATAAGCAGGGGATTCCGATCTTCCTAACGAAGGCGTAAGCGGGGCTTAAATGGGTCTTTTCGATCTGTTTTCGAAAAAAAAACCGGAGCTCACGGCGGATCTGCGAGAGCGGATCCGCCGTTCGTTTGAAGAAGCGGCGGCGGACGATGAGCATTTTCCTTCGACGATTGATCCGCGGATCTTGCACGTGAGGGTGTTGGTGGAGACGTTCGGCGATCTGAACGGGAAGCGGGTACTGGACGCCGGCTGCGGGAAGGGGCGGTTTGCCCGGGCACTTCTGGCCGAGTATCCAGCGGCGAAATTATGCGGGATGGATTTGGCCGTGGCGATGGTGCGGCACGTACAAGAGCCGCTGTGGCCGACGGCGGGGAGCCTGACGCAGTTACCGTTTCAGGCGGGTGCATTTGATGCCGCCTATGCGACCGAGTCCCTCGAACATGCCGTGGATATTGATACGGCGGTGGCGGAGTTGTGCCGCGTGGTGAAGTCGGGCGGGGCGATCGTCGTCATCGATAAAAATAAAGACCACTGGGGCCGGTTTGAGACCCCCGAGTGGGAACGTTGGTTCGGTCAGCAGGAGCTCGAAACGATGCTGCGGCGGCACTGCCGCGAGGTGACGAGCCGGCCAATTTCGTATTGGGAAGACGTGGACCCGGACGGGCTCTTCCTGGTTTGGATTGCGCGCAAGTAGAATGGGGCGTGCGTTGGTATTTACTCATCCTTGCGGCTAGTGCTTTCGCGCAGCCTGCGGCTAAGCTCTGGTGGAGCTTTACGCCGCTGCGTCCAGTGACGGGTTCGATCGATGCGCATGTGCGGGCGGGCCTTGGGAAAAAGCAGCTGGTGTCGAATCCGCGGGCCGATGGGCGGACTCTGTTACGGCGACTGCATTTTGACTTGACCGGGTTACCGCCGACCGAAGCCGAGGCGCAGACGTTTTTGGCGGATCCGAATGTCGAAAAGCTGGTGGACCGGTTGTTGGTTTCGCCGCAATTTGGGGAGCGCTGGGCGCGGCACTGGCTCGACGTGGCCCGTTATGGCGAGGACGATTTTCACGGTACCGCGCCGCATCCGTATGCGAACGCGTGGCGCTATCGTGACTGGGTAGTCGGCGCGCTGAACGATGATATGCCGTACGACGTTTTTGTGAAGGCGCAGATTGCGGGGGACCTGTTGCCGAACCGCGAGCGGTATCTGGGCGGGTTGGGTCTGTTCGGTTTGGGGCCTTGGTACTTCGGGATTTCGCAGCCGCCGCAGGCGCGGGCGGACGAACGGCACGACCGGGTGGATATGGTGACGCGCGGTTTCCTGGGGATTACGGCGGCGTGCGCCCGATGCCACGATCACAAGTACGACCCGATTTCGCAACGGGATTACTACGCGATGGCGGGGGTGTTTGCCAGCACAGCGTACAAGGAGTATCCGTTGGCGGCGGCGGAGGAGGTGGACCGTTACCAAGCGCACCAGAAGAAGATTGCCGCGCAGGAGAAAGCCATCGCCACGTTTGTGGAAAAGCAGCGGGTGCAGTTGGCGGAGATTCTGTCGTTTCGTCTTGCCGATCTGATGATGGGGACCGGCGCTGTCGACGCGAACCTGACCAAACGGTGGCAGGCGTATCTGGCGAAGCCGGACGAGGATCAGCCGTTTCGGGCGGCGTGGGACAAGACGCGGGATCGGGCGGCCGCCGAAGCGTTTGGCGCCTTGGTGCGGCAAGTGGCCGAGGAGAAGCGGACGCTGGATGCCGAGAACGCGAAGCGAGTGGCGAAGGCGGCACCTCCGCCCATGACGCGGCGGAAGGAGATTCTACCCGGCAACTATGACTCCGAGGCGGACTTCAATCCCGGGGCCGATATTCCGACCGAGTCGCTGGAGCGGGACCGCTATACGCTGTGGCGGAAGATGTTCAGCGGAGACACGGCTCTGCTGCGCGTGAGCAAGATTGACGACCATTTGAGCGGCGAATGGAAGCGGCATTTGGATACGCTGCGGGCGGAACTCGCGAGCTTGAAAAAGACGAGCCCGGCGGCGTATCCATTTCTGCATGGGGTGGCCGAGCACGAAGAGCCGATCGATATTGAATTGAACCTGCGGGGGAATCCGGAGCGGTTGGGGCCGAAGATCCCGCGGCAGTTTTTGACGGCATTGGGCGGCGCGGCACTGGGGCAGGGCAGCGGGCGGTTACAGTTGGCCGAGGCCGTAGTGGCGCATCCGCTGGCCGCGCGGGTGATGGCGAACCGGATTTGGGAACACCTGCTGGGCCATGGCGTCGTGCGGACGCCATCCAACTACGGACTGATGGGCGAGCGGCCGGCGAATCCGGAGTTGCTTGAATATTTGGCAGCACGATTTGTGGCGTTGCGATGGTCACCGAAGGCATTGATTCGGGAGATTGTGCTGAGTGAAACCTATCAGGCTTCGAGTGCGAATGCGGAGGTGGGCCAGAAGGTTGACCCTTCAAATCGTTTGTTCTGGCGGGCGCAGCGGCGGCGGATGGATGCCGAGTCGATGCGCGATGCGATTCTGGCCGTGAGCGGGGAACTCGATTGCACGGTGGGGGGCGAGTCGGCGCAATTGGATGATCACAACCTGCGGCGGACCGTGTACGCGCGGGTGGGGCGGTATCAGCAGAATGAGACGCTGGCGCTGTTTGACGTCCCGAGTGCGAGCGCGAGCGCCGAGCATCGGGCGGCCACGAACGTGCCGCTGCAGCGGCTGTACTTTTTGAATAGCGACTTCATTAAGCGACGGGCGAAAGCGTTGGGCGGGCGGATTACGAGTGTGGAACGGGCGTACGAACTCCTGTTTCAACGGGCTCCGTCGGCGCGCGAGAAAGAGCGCGGTGAGCAGTTTTTGCGCGAGGCGTCGAAGGCCGACTATGCGCAGGTTTTGTTGAGTGCGAACGAGTTTCTTTATGTGGACTAGACGAGAGCTATTAGCGCGGGTGGGGTGTGGATTCGGTGGCGTAGCGCTATCCGATTTAATGGCGGCGGACGCCTTCGCACCGAAGACGCCGCACTTTCCGGCCAAGGCGAAACACGTCATCTATCTCATACTGAATGGCGGCATGTCGCAGGTGGATACGTTCGATCCGAAACCGTCGCTGGCTAAGTACCACGGGCAACCGATGCCGGGCGGGAACCCAAAAACGGAGCGGGTGACCGGCAGCCTGATGCGGTCTCCGTTCGCGTTCAAGAAGCACGGGCAGAGCGGGATCGAGGTCAGCGAGATCTTCCCCAAGATCGGTTCGATGATCGATAAGTTCACGGTGGTGCGGTCGATGTACAACGATGTGCCGAACCATGAGCCGTCGCTGTTTATGACCAATTGCGGAGCGATTCAGCCGGGTCGGCCATCGCTGGGCAGTTGGCTGACCTATGGCTTGGGGACGGAGAATCGGAACCTGCCGGGCTTTGTGGTGATGTGCCCGGGGACGCCCGTGGTGGGGCCGCCGCTATGGGAGAGCGCGTTTTTGCCGGCGATTTACCAGGGAACGTTCATAGGGATAAACGAGACGGACCCGAAGAAGCTGATCAAGTACGTCGACCGGGGGAACACGACGTCGTCGGCGCAACGGAAGCAGCTGGATTTGTTGAAGGTACTGAACGAAGAGCACTTGGCGGCGCGTCCGGGCGACGGGCAGTTGGAGGCGACGATCGAATCGATGGAGGTGGCCTATCGAATGCAAACCGAGGGACCGGAAGTGTTTGACTTGGCCAAAGAGTCGCCGACGGTCCGGGCGCGGTACGGCGATTCGGCGTTTGGCCGGGGCTGTTTGATGGCCCGGCGGATGGTGGAAAAAGGCGTGCGGATGGTGCAGATCTACTTCGGGAATTCGCAGCCGTGGGATTCGCACGAGGACATTCAGGCGCACGGGCGGTTGGCGCGGCAGGCCGACCCGGCGATTGCGGCGCTGGTGCGGGATTTAGAAGAACGGGGGCTGCTGCACGAGACGCTGGTGGTGGTGGGGACGGAGTTTGGGCGGACGCCGGCGGTGGAGACCGGATCGACGACGAAGCTGCATAACGGGCGGGATCATAACTCGTTGGGGTACTCGATCTTGTTGGCCGGCGGCGGGGTGAAGGGCGGGCATGTGCATGGGGCGACCGATGAGTTTGGGTACAAGGCCGTGGAGCAGCCGGTACATCCACACGACTTGAATGCGACGCTGCTGCACCTGATGGGGCTGGATCACACGAAGCTGACGTACCTGTACAGCGGTCGGAATTTTCGACTGACGGACGTGCACGGGGAGCTACTGCGGGACATCTTGGCCTAGGCCCCCGCTTAAGCCAATGTGCAGCGGCCCGGCGCAGGAGCTGGCGTACCCGCAGGCGGTGGGGAGTAGGCGGGGGCGGGGCTTGGACTCGGAGCGGCCGGCCGGTTCGGTGATGTTGTGCAGGAGCACGGCGGGCGCGCCGAGGCGGGTAAGCACGGCGTCGAGTCGGCCGTCGTTGTCGAAGTCGGCGACGACGGCTCCGCGCCAGGCGCCCTTGGGGGTGACCGGCAGGGCCTGGAGGAAGACGCCGCGGGACTGGACGAAGACGGTGGAGGTCTCCTCATAGACCTCGTTCGAGACGGCCGCGATGTTGTCGGTGACGTGGCTATTGGCGGTGAGCAGGTCGGGCCAGCCGTCGTTGTTGAAATCCCCGAAGACGGCGCCCCAGCCGGAGCGGGTGAGGGTTAGGGGCCCGAGTTTGGCGGGGAAGGAGATGTCTTGAAAACGGCCGCCGCCGAGGTTGCGGAGGAGTGGGAAGGTCTCGCGGACGAGGGCGGTGAACAGGAGATCGGGGCGGCCGTCGCGATCGAAGTCGGCGGTGATGGCGCCCATCGAGGAGACCGGCTGGCCGCTTTCGCTGAGGGCGACGCCGGATTCGAGGCCGACCTCCGAGAACGTGCCGTCGCCGCGGTTACGGAATAGGAAATTGGGCAGGCCGTCGTTGGTCACGAATAGATCGAGCCAGCCATCGGCGTCGAAGTCGGCGGCGGCAACGCTCATGCCCTTGCCGAGGTGCTTGCTGATGCCGCTGCGGGCGGAGACGTCTTCAAACGTTCCGTCGTGACGGTTGCGATAGAGGCGGTTGGCTTGCGGGGCAAACTCCCGGGGGTTGCAGTAGACGCGGAGGCCCTTGGCTTGGTCGCCGCAAAATTTGTTATTGGCGGGTGACCAGGCGAGGTAGTTGACGACGAACAGGTCGAGCCAGCCGTCGCGATCGTAGTCGAACCAGACGGCGGCCACGGAGAAGGGCTCGTCGGCGATGGCGGAGGGGATCAGGGTCAACTTGCCGTGGTCGTTGCGATAGAGGAGGTTGCGGCCGGCTCCAGCGACGAACAGGTCGGGGTCGCCGTCGTTGTCGAAGTCGCCGACGGCGGTACCGATGGAGAAGCCGTCTCCGGCGACGGGGAGGGGCTTCCAGCCGGCGGGGCCTCGGTTGAGAAGCAGGACGTTGGCGTGCTGGGGGCCGTTCTTCTTGAGGGTGCGCGGGTCCGCTCCGTTGGGGAAGAAGAGGTCGACGAGGCCGTCGCCGTCGAAATCGGCGGCCGCCAGCCCGCCGGCCATGGTCGAGACGAGGTGCTTGGCGGCGGTGGGGGAATGAGCGAGGGTGAAGGGCAGATATTGGACGCTGAAGCGGGGGAGGACGACGGGGTCGGGGGAGATCAGGGAGGGCGCTTGGGCGATCTTTTTAAGAATTTGCTGCCCTTCGGCGTTTTGGGCGGCGAGCGCGGCGGTGCGGGCTTCGGGGTAGCGGCCGAGTTTATAGAGTACGCTGGCGAGGCCGGAGCGGCCCTCCGGCGAGGTGGCGCGGCCGTAGTGGGTGGCGGCGAGTTCGAGATTGCCGCGTTCTTCCTCGATGCGGCCGCGGAGTTGCCAGACGCGGTCGGCCGATTCGCCGCTGGCCAGGGCGTCGTCGGCGCTGGCGAGGGCTTCGGCGAAACGGCCGCGGAGGAATTGGACGCGGGCGAGGAAATAGGGGGCCCTGAGGCGGGTGAATTGGGCCTCGGCTTGCGGGAGTAGGCCGGATTGTTGCCAGGCGAGGCCGAGGAGAAGGGCGGCGGAGCGGTCATCGGGATGGGCTGCCATATGCTGCTCGTAGAGCGTGGCGGCCTCTTTGAACCGTTGTTGCTGATAAAATTGGAAGGCCTGCTCTTTGGCGGTCTGGGCGAATAGCCCGACGGCCAAGAGCGCGACTCCGATACGCATGAATCCATTCTACGGCGACGCGGCAGTTAGCGTCGGCGGTCCATATGTGCTATTCTCGATCGGAATAAGGGAGATTGGTTTTGTCTGATTTGAAACACCCCACACGTGAAGCTGCGGAAGCGGCATACGACGAGACTGTCCGCGAAGATATTGAGCGATTTCGGTCCGTGGCGGCCGACTTTACTGCGGGGAGTCTAACGGCCGATCAGTTTCGCGCGGAGCGACTTCGACGCGGGGTGTATTCTCAGCGTCAGGAAGGTGTTCACATGATCCGGACGAAGGTTCCGGGGGGCATCATGACGGCCGAGCAGATGGATTGCATGGCCGAGGTGGCCGACCAGTTTGCGGCGGGCAAAGGCCATTTGACGACGCGGCAGAATATGCAATATCACTTCATTCCGCTGCCGGAAGTGGCGGATTTGTTGCACAAACTGGCGTCTGTGCGGTTGACGACGCGAGAGGCCTGCTACAACACGGTGCGGAATATAACGGCGTCGCCGCTGGCGGGACTGTTGGCGAATGAAGTGTTCGACGTGCAGCCTTACGTGCGCAAAGTGGCGTTGGCGTTTTTGCATAACCCGTTGACCGACGCGATGCCGCGAAAGTTTAAGATCGCCTTTTTCGGTGGTGGCGAGCGCGACGATATGGCGTTGGCGATCCACGACCTCGGATTGACGGCAGTGATCCGCGATGGGCAGCGGGGCTTCCGGACGGTGTTGGGCGGTGGGCTTGGACCGCTGCCGAACGAAGCGGTTTTGCTCGATGAGTTTCTGCCCGAAGGCCACCTGATTCCGCGGACGGAGGCGGTGCTGCGGTTGTTCAATCAGCATGGCAATCGCGGGAACAAGAATAAGGCCCGTCTGAAGTTTGTGCTCCGCGAGCGAGGCATCGAGTGGGTGAGGCAGACGATTGAGGCTAATTTTGCCGACATCCTGGCTAACGGTGGAACTCCGGAACCGGAGTATGTCCCGGAGAATTTTGGTGGGTTCCGGTTGCAGCCGTTCGTCTTGGGTGAGGGCGGTCAGTTACCGGTGTTGGGTTCGGCCCCGGCCGACCCGACGTTTGATCGGTGGCTGGAAACGAACGTGCAGGAACAGAAGCACCCCGGCTATGCGATTGTGACGGTTCGTTGTCCGCAAGGTAACATGGTGAGCGCGCAGATGCGCGCCGCGGCGCAGATCGCTCGGGATACCGGCGACAGCTATGTGCGAGTGGGGATCGACCAGAATCTGATGATCGCGTGGATTCCAGTCCACAATTTGCGTCGAGTGCACGCGGCGTTGCAGGCCGTCGATTTGGCGGATGCCGGCGCGTACGAGATTACCGATACGGTCTCCTGCCCGGGCGGATACTCGTGCAATTTGGCTTTGACCAAATCGATGAACTTGGCGGCGGCAATTTCGGAGGCTGTTTCCGATTACCGTGATCCTCAGGTTCGGAAGATGAGTGTGAAGATCAGTGGTTGCCCGAACTCTTGCGGCCAGCATTGGATCTCCGACTTCGGTTTCTACGGAAACTCGCGCAAGATTAACGGTCGCGAAGTGCCATATTACCTGATGTTGCTGGGCGGCGGGCACGACAGGGAAGGAATGCTCCGTTTCGGGCTGGCCATTCAGAGTCTGCCAGCGCGGTTAGCGACGGTGGCCGTGCGACGCGTGATCGATCATTTCCAGACCGATCGGCAGGCGGGGGAATCGTTCCGTGAATACGTGTTGCGGCACAAAGTGGCGTTCTTCAAAGAGATGACGGCAGATCTGGCCAAACCGACCGAATTCACGCCTGAAATGTACATGGACTGGGGTGATGAAGTCGCCTTCTCGTTGCAGTTGGGTAGAGGGGAGTGTGCCTCCTAGGCATTGGTTGCGATAGAGTGTTTGGCGAGGAGAGATCGCCAAATGAATATTGAAGATATTGAAGGCATCGGATCGGTGTATGCGGTCCGATTGAAGGCGGCGGGCCTTACCACGGTCGAGGCGCTTCTGGAGCAGGGCGGCGCGGCGAAGGGTCGGGGCGGGATTGCGAGTTCGACCGGGATCAGCGAGAAGTTGATTTTGACTTGGGTGAACCATGCCGACCTGATCCGGCTGAACGGGGTCGGGCCGCAGTTCGCGGAACTGCTGGAGGCGGCTGGCGTAGATACGGTGAGGGAGCTTCGGACGCGAAACGCGGCGCATCTGTCCGTGCGGCTGATCGAGATCAACGAGGCGAAGAATATTGCGGGAACGACACCGAGCGAAATGCAGGTGACGGCTTGGATTGAAGAGGCGAAGACGCTCGACCCGAAGGTTTCCTATTAGCGCCTGGTAAAGCGGGCGGATGCAGTCCTCCCGGTCTCGACGTCGACCGCGGAGTGGGCGGCGGCCAACTGTTGGCTGAATGTGAGATCGCTGATCTGCGCCATCGTAACTGGGCTCATCCCTTCGGCCTCGCGCAAAAAGGTGAGCTGGCTTAGTTCGGCATCAAAGCCAATCCGGATAGAATCCCCTAGGCGGATCTGGTCGGTTGCGATCAGGTTTGAAAGCGGCTGAACCAGCGACCGTTCAATCGCCCGCTTCACGTGCCGCGCACCGTACTTAGCGTCGATGCCCTGCGAGAGCAGAAACTCTTTGGCCTCATCCGAACACTGAAACACGAAGGCCCGTTCGGGAGAGGATTGGAACACCCGATGCTGCACCTGTTTCAATTCGATCTCCAGGATCTTCCGAATCTGCTTCTCTCCGAGAGGATTAAATACGACCACTTTGTCCAAACGATTCATGAATTCGGGGGTAAACTTTTTCCGAGCGGCCTCTATGCCGGAGCGCGAGATTTTCTCCGTTGTCGTGGCATCGAGTTGGTCGGAGTTCACTGTTTCTTGCCGCTTGAGCCCGAAGCCGAGCCGAGGCTGCAGCAACGTCGACATCTCGGCGGCCCCCAGATTCGACGTCATGAAAATCATTGCTTTGGTGAAATCAACCTTCCGGTTGTCGCCCAGCGTTAGAGTGGCCTTGTCGAGGATGCCCAGCAGCAGGTTCCAAAGCGAGTCCGACGCTTTTTCGATCTCGTCGAAGAGGATGAAGCTGATCTTGGTTCGCTCGGTCTGGTGTTGGTTGATCGTCTCTTGGCTAAGGAGCGGGTGCGTCTCACGGTGACCGAGGTATCCGGGCGGAGAGCCGATGAGTTTTGCAATCTCGTGGCTATGCTGAAACTCGGCGCAGTCGATCTTAATGACCGCGCGAGGGTTACCGACCAAACTTTCCGCCATCGCTTCCACGATGCGCGTTTTGCCGGTGCCGGTCGGGCCCAGGAATAGAAAACTTCCAATCGGACGCCCGGGCGGGTTCAAACCCGTCAAATGCATCTGATATATGTTGACGATCTGATCGACGGCTTCGTCCTGGCCGATTACTAGTCGGCGCAGGTTTGCATCGAGGGCCTCGGCATCCCTCCCCGTGCGGGAGGGGTCGAGACGCACATTCGTGGGGATGTTTCTCGTGGAGGATTCAGATCCTGATAGTCCCAAGCTCGCTAGTCTCGTCATTCCACTACTCCTTTGCCAGTTCATAATGTGCCAACGTGGGGGATGTGAAGTGGCCTGCGCGTCTGTCGGAGTCAGACACGGAATATCTCGAAAGTTTCTGCCTAGCCCTTGAATCACCGAATACCTCACGTAGGGTACATGCAATTTAGTAACCGATTGAATTTACAGAATCTTCCGAGCCTATTTCCCTGGTTTTGCTGGCCGGATTTCCACCCGACTCACCAACGTCCGCGCCGGCATCTTCAATATCGCAAGAACCATATCGGCAACATCTCGCGGAGCAATCTTCCAATTCGCACTTTTCCCAGCGCTCCGGGGCGAAAAATCGGTGTCGACGCTCCCCGGCATAATGTAGGTGACGCGAATATCTTCCTGGCGGTGGTCCAGCATCATCGCCTCGCTGAAGCCGTTCATGCCGAATTTCGACGCATTGTAGGCCGCCCCGCCCGCAAATGGGTTCTTTCCCGCGAGGCTCGAAAGGTTCACGATATAGCCGCCTCCGTTGCCACACATCCGCGTCAACGCTTCGCGGGAACAGTAAAAGGTTCCACTCAGGTTAACGTCAAGGGTCTTGCGCCAATCTTCGATCGTCAATTCTGATGTTGGCTTGAAGATGCCGATGCCCGCGTTATTGATCAGGATGTCGAGCCCCCCCAATTTGGCATCGGCGAACTGGAACAATCCCGCGACGTGTTCCGGAATGGAGACGTCGCAGCCGGTGGCGTATACGTTTTGGAATCCGGCGGCCCGCAGTTCTGCTTCGGCCCAGTCCGAATCGCCTCGACCGCAGAACACAACATGCGCTCCGGCTTCGAGCAACTGTTCCACAATGGCGCGACCAATCCCGCGCGTGCCTCCGGTTACGAGGGCTCTCTTTCCGGCCAATGAAGTAGACATATCCTTACTCGATATACTGAAGAGGGAAACGGATGCAGGAGATCAGTATATTTTGGTTACGAATGGCCGCCGGGCTCTATGCGGTCGGCTTGGTCCACGCCCTGTTTTTTGTCTGGCTGCGATCGAATCGGCTCTTCCCGCTGGCGCTCCAGGCGTTTGCGGCGGGTGCCCTGCTTCATGCCGTCTCCATCGCTGAGCAATCGATTCAAAGCGGTAACCTGGCCCTCCAAACCTTTCATCAAACGATTAGCGGTTGTGCCCTATTGATCGCCGTCGCCTTCCTGATCGTTTACAAACTCTACGATTTCTCGAGTTTGGCGATCTTCATCTTTCCGATCACCTCCGTGATGACGTTTATCGGAACGACGGCGGTGCCGGTGGAGAGTTGGTCGCTGGCGGGGTTGCGCGACGCCTGGCTGTTGGCTCATGTGCTGCTCATTTTGGCCGGCTATGTGGCCATGCTCCTCATGGCGGTGAGTTCCATGTTTTATCTCGTCCAGGAACGCCATCTGAAACGAAAGTCGACCGGGAGTCTGTTCGACCGCCTGCCTCCGCTGGGTACCCTGGATTCGCTCAGTTCCCGGTCCATGGCGATTGGCTTTGTCTGCACCACGGCCGGGGTGATCACCGGAGGCACCTGGGCGTACATCGAATCCGGCACCCGTTGGATCAGCGAAGGGAAAGTGCATATCGCCCTGTTCACATGGGTCTTTTACCTCGTGCTCGTCTACCTTCGTTCGGGTGCCGGATGGCGCGGGCGGCGGGCGGCGTTCTTGTCCATCTACATGCTGCTGTTTAGCGCCTTGACCTGGGTTTCGCACTCCGATTTGCGACCGATTCTGGCACGATGAAGCTGCACGTTACAGGCCTGAACCATCGAACCGCCCCAGTCGAAGTGCGCGAACGCATCGCGTTTTCCGACGCCGCCTTGCCGGCCGCGTTGCGCGAACTGCGGGGCCGGGAAGGCTTCCACGAGGGTTTGATTCTGTCCACCTGTAACCGGGTAGAGATTGCGGTCACGACCGACGACCAGGTGGACGCGCAGCGCTCGCTCGAAGAGTTTCTTGGCCAGGCGCGGAATCTCGAACGCCGCAAACTCTCGGGCCACCTTTATCGCTACGACGACCGGGACGCCATCCGGCATCTGTTCCGCGTGGCGTCTTCGCTGGACTCGATGGTGCTGGGAGAACCGCAAATCCTGGGACAGTTGAAGCAGGCCTACGCCGTGGCGAAGCACGAAGGCGCGGTGGGCGGCTATCTCGATACGGTGCTGACCCGGGCTTTTTCGGTGGCGAAACGGGTACGGACAGAGACGATGATCGGCCAGAACGCCGTTTCGGTGAGCTTCGCCGCCGTCGAGTTGGCTCGCGAGATCTTTGGCAATTTGAAGGATTGCCGGGTGCTTTTGCTGGGCGCCGGAAAGATGAGTGAACTCGCGGCGCGGCACCTGCACCGGAGCGGCGTCGGCAAAATCCTGGTGACAAATCGAACCCGCTCCCGAGCCGAGGAAATGGCTTCGATCTTCGACGGTACGATTATCGATTACGACGCCTATCTGCGGAGCCTGCCGGAGATCGATATCCTGATCGCTTCGAGCGGTGCGCCGCACTACATCCTCACCCGCGACCAAGTTCAAAAAGCGATGGGCCAACGTCGCGGTCGACCGATGTTCCTGATCGATATCGCCGTGCCGCGAAATATCGAGCCGTCGACGAACCAACTAGAAAACGTTTTTCTTTACGATATCGACGACCTCGGCAGGGTGGTCGACCAGAATCGGAAAGAGCGCGAAGTGGAGGCGGCCACCGGGGAAGCCATCATTGCCGAAGAGGTGGAAAAGCTGGTCACCCGGCTGAAAACCCGAGCCGCGACGCCGGTGATTGTCGAGTTGCAGGAGCATCTGGACCATTTACGGCGAGGCGAACTGCAGCGGCTCCGATCAAAGTTCGGCGACCTGACTCCGCAGCAGGAAGAGGCTCTCGAAGCGCTGACGAGAGGGCTGATTAACAAGGTGGCGCACGGGGCGATCGCAGAGCTTCGCAAGAGCGCCGCCCAGGACGACGGCTGGCAGACCGTCAGCCTGGTGCGGCGGCTATTCCGGTTAGAAAACGATGACTAATTCGCTCACCATCGGGAGCCGTGGCTCCCAACTTGCGCTCTGGCAATCGAACTGGGTGAAGGCCCAACTCGAACAGCGGGGCTTTACCGTAACGATTGAGATCATTCAAACGACCGGCGACAAGATTACCGACGTCGCTCTGTCGAAGATCGGGTCGAAGGGCCTGTTCACGAAGGAGATCGAAGAGGCCCTTCTTGACGGGCGGGTGGATTTGGCCGTCCATTCGTGTAAAGACATGCCGACGGAACTGCCGGAGCGGCTGGTGCTCTCGGCGATTCCCGTGCGGGAAGATCCGCGGGATGTCGTCGTCGGGCGCCCGATTGCGGACCTGGGGCCGGGCGCCGTGGTCGGTACGAGTTCCCTGCGCCGGGCATCGCAACTGCATGCGCTGCGGCCGGATTTGAAGATCGAGAATATACGGGGCAATGTGGATACGCGCTTGCGAAAGCAGCGGGAAGGCCAGTACGACGCGATTATCCTCGCCGCGGCCGGCTTGCATCGACTCGGCTTGGGCGAGCACATCGCCGAGTATCTGGCACCAGAGGTGATGATGCCCGCCGTGGCGCAGGGGGCGTTGGCCATTGAAACGCTGCTCTCCGGCCCTGGATTCGCGGCGGCCCAGCAGCTCGACCATGCGCCGACGCGGCTTTGCGTGACGGCTGAGCGGGCGACGCTACGCGCGCTCGGTGGCGGCTGCCAAGTGCCGCTCGGAGCCCATGCCGTCCTCGCCGGTGGAGAACTCCGTTTGGCGGCCGTCTGTATCTCTCCCGATGGTTCGCTCGTGATCCGGGCCGACGCTCAGGGCACCGACCCAGAAACGCTCGGTGCGGCGTTGGGGGCCCGCTTGCTCGATGGCGGCGCACGCTTGATTCTCGATCAGGTCTACGCCCAGTGAAGGTGTACCTCGTCGGGGCTGGGCCGGGCGACCCCGGCTTGTTAACTCTGAAGGGGCGCGACGCCTTGGCCCGCGCCGACGTTGTCCTGCACGACCACCTAGCCAGCGATGCCATCCTCGGTTTTGCGCCGCCCACGGCGGAGCGCATCTACGTCGGAAAGAAGAAAGCCAATCACTCGATGCCGCAGGAAGAGATCGCCCGGTTAATGATCGGGCACGCTCGCGCAGGCCACGTTGTGGTTCGATTGAAGGGCGGGGATCCGCTGATCTTCGGGCGGGGCGGGGAAGAGATGGAGGCGTTGGTCGACGCCGGTATCCCTTACGAAATCGTACCCGGCGTCACGGCCGCGCTGGGCATTGCCGCCTACACCGGCGTGCCGCTGACCCACCGCGACCATACGAGTGCCGTCACGTTTGTGACGGGTCATGATCCTGCGCAGATCGATTGGTCCCGCATCGGCCATGCCGAAACGCTGGTGATCTATATGGGGCTCACGGCCATCGGCGAAATTTCGGCACGGCTGATCGCCGCGGGCCGCTCGCCAGCCACGCCCGCCATGGCGGTACGCTGGGGGACGCGGACCAACCAACGGACGATCGTGGCAACTTTGGCCGATCTGCCTGCTCAGGTCGCCGCGGCCCAAATGCGGCCACCCGCCTCGGTCATCATTGGCGAAGTGGTGGCCTTGCGGGAAAAGTTGAACTGGTTCGAAAAGTTGCCGCTGTTCGGGCAGCGCATCGTCACCACCCGCGTCGGCATGGCCGAACCGCTCCGCTCGCTCGGTGCCGAGGTGATCGAACTGCCGACGATTGCGATCGAGCCGCCGCTGGATCCGGCACCGCTGGCGGACGCTATCCGGCAACTCGCCGTTTACGATTGGCTCATTTTTACGAGCGTCAACGGAGTCAAGGGCTTCCTGCAAGCGCTGGATGATAGCTCGGCGGATCTGCGCCAACTGCGCGCTCGGCTCTGCGCCGTCGGCCCGGCCACGGCTGCCGCTCTGGCGGCACTCCATCTCAAAGTCGACGTGATTCCAAGAGAGTACGTCGCCGAAAGCCTCGTCGCCGCGATGGAGAAGTGCGACCTCGCCGGCCAACGGATCCTCCTGCCGCGGGCTGCTGTGGCTCGCGATGTGGTGCCCGATGCGCTGCGACAGCGCGGTGCACAGGTCGACATCGTCGAGGCCTATCGGACGGTCATCCCGCCCACCGATCTGTCCTCGATCCAAGCGGTCGATTGGGTCACCTTCACGAGCTCCAGCACCGTCAAGAACTTTCTGGCATTGGGGGGGGGGCGGCTGCTTGAGCAGAGCGCTCGGGTCGCCTCCATCGGCTCGGTGACCAGCGAGACCGCCCGCCAGCACGGGCTCACCGTTGCCGTCGAGGCCAAGGAATCTACGATTGCGGGATTAATTGCGTCGGTTGTCGAATATCGCCAAACTCATTCGGGATAGGTCAAGATTCAATATCTTCTCCTCCTTCACGAACCGACGGATTCTCCGTTCTTCTCGATGAGCCCTGCCGAGATGCAGGTGGTCATTGAACGCGGCCGGCCAGCTCGCGGCCGAAGGGCGCATGAAAGGCAGCAATAAGCTGCAAGATGGCACCGCCCGCCAACTGACTAAGCTCGGCGCGATCGAGGGCCCCTTCCCCGCAACCAAGGAGACCATCGGCGGCTACTTCGTCATCGAAGCAGCCGACTACGCCGAGGCTGTGGAGTTGGCCAGGAGCTGTCCGCATATCGATTTTGGTCGTATCGAAATCCGCCAAGTCGATGTGATGTAAGCCAGTGCGGGACCTTGTCGGCAAACTCTTTCGACGGGAGGCCGGCCGAATGGTGGCGTCGCTGACGCGGGCATTCGGCCAGGCTAACCTGGCCTTGGCTGAAGACGCGGTGCAAGGATCTCTCATTCGGGCGTTTCGCCTTTGGCGCTTCCAGGCCATCCCGCCGAACCCCGCCGCAACGCGAAGCAGCCCGGTATCGAACCGTTCCCTCTCGCAGCGCCGTCAGCGATCGATGACACGCTGCAGCTCATTCTCCTGTGCGAAAGCCACGTCGCCTTGATTCTGAAGACCGTCAGCGGCTCCCGCGTCGCAGAGATCGCCCGAGCCTTCCTGCTTCCTGTGGAAAGCATAACCCAGCGCCTTGTGAGCGCCAAACGCATCCTTCGCGAACAGGGCGTCACTTCGAGTGCGGACTGCCTGACGGCCGTGCACACCGCGCTCTACCTGCTCTTCAACGCGGGCTACCCCGCGGGCGGAAAACACTGCGAAGAGGCTATCCGACTCGTCGAATGTCTCCGCGAATCCGGCCGCGGGACTCCCGAAACCCAGACGCTCCGTGCGCTGTTCTATCTCCATGCCGTGCGGTTTTCAACGCCCGTGGTGCCGCATCGGCTTCGACACTCGCGAAGAATTGACGAGCCCTGCTCGCCAAAACCTTTCGACCAACCGGCCCCGACTGCGCTGCCTCTCCGACGAGCATGGGCTTGTTGGCGCTCGGTCTGGCCGCGCGGGCAAAACGTCGGTACCTAAATCTATTCAACGATATACGCGCCTGCGGCACGGATGATGAAGATCCCGCCCGTCGGCATGCCACGCGGCATGATCAGTTTGTGATCTGGTCCAGTCTATTCGAGCAGAGGTGGTCAACTTCTGGGGGGGCGCCGCGGCGCATCGGGTCGTGCTCGGCTACCATGCTCTGGATGCCGCGATGCGGGCGGCGGAGTTAAACCCTTGGCACCTGGAAGCCGACATCGCGGCGGCCCATCGACTGGCCTTACATCGTAATGCTCTATAGCAATGTGCGCGAGGTAAAGCCCACGTCCATCGTTCGCCTCAACTGGGCCGTGGCGCTCTCTCAGGCCAGACAGCGCCGCGAAGCGCAGGAGTTGCTGGCCGCTACTTTGCGCGCCGGCCTCTAACCTGCATCGATTTCGCCAACTTCTCGCGATCTTCTGGCTTCAGGTTCTCGCTACGCGAAATCTGCTGCAAGTCTCTCATCGCCTGGCGCATGGCCGTGCGGTCGACCGTCTCACCGGACTTCTTCTTCCCGCGCGCGCCGTCCAGCACTTTCCTCGCGGCGTCGTATTTCGCTCGCTCCTGTTCGTTCAGCGTGCCGTTGCGGACGGCCGAATCCAGATCCGAGCGCATCGCCTTCCGGCCGGTGCCCTGCTTCTTCGCGAAAGCCGGCGCCAGAACCAACGCCAGCATCAAGCCTGCGGACAAGAATAATTTATTCATATCTGGCTGAACCCGAGTTTTTGCCGCGGGTTGCGGTAGCTTTGTAACGATGTCTTCTGCGCATATCGAAATGACCGCCGCCCTTAGCGACTACCTTCGCGAGGTCTCCCTCCGCGACCACCCGCTCCTCGCCCGGCTCCGTGCTGAAACCGCCGCCCTCCCCCGCGCCCGCATGCAGATCACCCCGGAACAGGGGCAGTTCATGCAGTTGCTCCTCCGCATTCTCGGAGCCCGACGCACCATCGAAATCGGCGTCTTCACCGGCTACAGCGCTCTTTGTACGGCGCTCGCCCTGCCTGCCGATGGCCAGTTGATCGCCTGCGATGTCAGCGAAGAATGGACCGCCATCGGTCGCCGCTACTGGCTCGAAGCCGGGGTGGCGGCCAAGGTCGACCTGCGCCTCGGCCCCGCCGTTGCGACCCTCGACGGCCTGCTGGACGCCGGACAGGCCGGCCAGTTCGACTTCGCTTTCATCGACGCGGATAAAGACAACTACGACGCCTACTACGAACGCTGTCTCCAACTCGTCCGCCCCGGCGGGATCATCGCGGTCGATAACGTTCTATGGCACGGCGACGTCATCGACTCCTTGAAGCAAGACCCCGATACCGTCGCCATTCGAGCCTTGAATCGCAAGCTGCACGCCGATCTGCGCATCGAGCTTTCGATGCTGCCGATGGGGGACGGGCTTACCGTCGCCCGAAGACTTCTTTAAGCACGGAGGTCACCCGCGCGGACGGGTTCTTTCGCCTCTTCGCCTCTTCCTCCGCCACCATCTAGCACAGGCCGCCCAGCGCTTTGCGCACGAGGTAGTGTTCAATATTCACGCCGTCTTTGTTCGCAAACGGGAGCTTTTGCTACCGTTCGATCAGGTCATTGAACGGCTTGGTGGCTCCCGTCTGTCCTATCGCCTCCACTACCGGCAGGCGGAATACCACTGCCAGATAATCTTTCGTCTTGTTCTTGAACAAGTCCGTGATCGCCGTGTCGCCACCCGCAAACAACCCCCGGGCGTCGTTGCCGTTAAATGCTTTGCTGGAGTGTGCGAAGGTCGACGTAGCCAGCCGAGCAGCCTGTTCGGCGGCCGGCTCATCGTCATCACGAACGGGGCAATCTTTCCCCGCATGCCGATCATACCGAGCCCCTTCACGAGAGGCTTCAACTCAGCAGCTTGACGGCTTCGTTTCGAAAATACCCATCTATCTGAGCCGGGCCAATTCCGACGTAGAAAGTCCACAAAAAAGATCAGCCATGAATTACCAGATGAAATCCTTCGCCTCTTCCCGGCGCGCATAACTATCTAGGATATGCACGACCCGCAATCGTTTCACCTTATCGCTTGAAAGGGCGCCGATCGGGATGTAAATGATCGACCGATTCAACCGGCTGGCCATCGAACGGAACACACTGCGCGGCGGCTTCGCGGCTACATAAACCACGTGCCGCTCGACCGAGTAATCGAGCGCCGCCATGAGCAGTGTCTCCGATTTCGATTCGGCAAACGCATAGTCCGGGTCGCTCCAAACGTAGGCCATTCGCCGCGCCGGCAGCGTCATCAGAAAGCCTCCGTACTCTGCCCGGCCTATCCCGGGGCCGACGACGTGATCAGCCGGGTTGGTCGCATAGAAAGCCATATCGGACTCATTTTGATGCTCGCCCTGCCACGTTGCCAAGTACGTATACTTGTCGTCCAGATCCTCCTCGAAGATCACACACAGCGCCCCCACGTCGCCGTTGATCCGGTTGCCTTCGCGGACGAAGATCTTGCGCTTGTGCCAGTTCCGCAGGGTCTCGCGCAGGTCGATGCCGTCCAGCAACGAGGTCGTGAATTCCTGCACCCGCATGCGGTCTTCGCTCAACAGGCGCCGTGCCTTGTCCTTCAAGACTCGGCCATAAGTCTCAATCTCCAAATCCTCCGGTGGGTAACTGCAAATCGATTCGCCGTCCAGCCGGTGCTTCCAATCGCCGGGTTCCTTTTCCTTCTTCCGCTGCTTCAAGCCGCGGGGCATCAGCCTCTGCTTGGGCCTCGGCAGCCGCCGCCGCAATTGAATCTTCTTCGTGTTCAGCCAGACGTCGTCGGCCTGGATCCGCATCGTCTCTATATCCGGCGCGATCTGCTGGGCCGCGTACTTGTTAGCGAGTTCCCAGACCTCCCAGCCGTAGTTATCGTCGACGATCGAGCGCGCCGCCAGCGTCACGTCGAACAGCCCGGCCACGAGATCGTTTGCCGTCCTCGCCAAGTTGCGGGTGTACTTGGCTAACAAGCGCCGCTGCCAGTGGGTTACCGTGTCCCCGGTGCTCTTATGGTAAGTCGCCTCTGCCTCGCGCAACAGGTCGAAGTTGGCTCGCTGCCGATCAATCAACGCGTCATCTTTGCGCGCAATGCGCCACAACTCGTACCGCTGCTGCAGATACGGCATCTCGGTCGTGATCTCGGCTAGGCACTCAGGGTCTGGGTTCAGCAAGCGCACGCGGGACGCTTTCACGCGCTTGCTGGGTTCTTCCTGCGGAATCTGCATCGCGTCCAAAAGCGGGTCGAGCAGGTTGAACGAAACGAGAATCAGCGTCTCGGCAAACGGGTCCGCACCCTGCAGCCGCCATGCCATCCCGGCCGCATGCGCTTCCAGGTCTTCGTGCCGCGGTGGAGGATTCAGCCGGTACGCTTCGGTGTACTTTGCCAAGCCAATCCGCCGCACCGCGTATGGGTCCGGATAGCTGGCCGGGACATGGGGCCGGTCCTGCAAACTCGGTTCGATAAAGAGCACTTGGGCCCCGATTTCCCGCCCGGTCCGAACCGCTTCGATGAACGGGTCACACGGCTCCACCGGCACGTAGACGAACGAATCGTCGTCCAAGTCCCGCGTGTCCGGAGTAGGATACATCAGGGCGGAGAACTGCGGCAACCGATCGATTGCCCGCAGATAAAACTCTTCGCACGTCTGCGGCAACTCCACCGCTACTACCCTCGGCCGTTCGGCCAGGATGGTCTGCCGCACCGCGATGGCAAACTCCATCCGTCCCGGCACCACCGGGAAATAGCGCCATGCGCCGCGCCGCAAGCTACCGGCGTCGTCAGTCCCGGGGGACATACCGCAGGGCCTCTTCGCCTAGCGTTTCGAGAATCGCGGTCCGCATGGCATCGCCGGCCATCGCCGTGTCCTTGGCCATGTGCTTCAGCTTGCACGTGTACCGGGCGATGTTGATGCCGTCGCGGGCGGAGTAGCGTTCATCGGCCGCATGCGCGTGTTGCAGAAACTCGGTCACATATTCGAGAATGCTGTCGTCGGCAAACGGCAGGTTCTCTCGTAGAATGGCCAACTCTTCGTCGTAGTTCGGGAAGTCGATCAGGATTTGCGGCTGGAGACGCGAGTGGATGTACTCCGGCAGGTCAAACGTCGAACTGTCGTCGTTCATCGTCGAAACGATGCGAAATAGCGGATGAGCTTTGATCTTAATGCCGGCTATGATCGACTCCACATAGCGCCGATTGTCGAGCAGTGGCGCCAGCGACGCCCAGGACTTCTCGCTCATCCGGTTGCCTTCGTCCAAAATGCAAATGCCGCCCCGGATCATGGCTGTCACGAGCGCCGAAGCGACGTAGCGGAGTTGTCCCTCCCCTTCGATCACCGGTGTCACCAGCAGGTCTTCTGGACGCGTATCCGAGGTCGCCTGCATGATGTAGACCTCGCGACCCAACCGCTTCGCGGCGGCGTAGGCCAGCGTCGTCTTCCCCACTCCGGGCTTGCCCACCAGGCGCGGACTCATCGGCAGGTCGCGTTCATCAATCACGAGCCAGGCGGCCAGCAGCTGGCGCAGAACTTCATCCTGGCCTACCCATTCAATGTTCAGTTCATCAGGATGCGCCAGGTGCAGGCGGACCCCCTCCAATTCAACGACCATCTGCTCATTGTCGCAGTAAAATAGGGGCTTGTTATTCCGTGCTCTCCTCTGTCTCGTCTTGCCCTCCGTCGCCTGGGCCGATGTCGAACTGCACCTCGCCTTTCGCATGCTCGAAAAAGTGGTCAGTGAGCAGGTCTTTACCGTCGAAGGTCGCAAGTACGTTCGGGGCTCAAAAACGGATAAATGCACCTTCGCCTACCTGGAAGCACCACGCATTGGCGAGTCTGGCGGCCGCCTCATCGTCCGCGCCCGGTTCACGGGCCGCTCGGCCATGGACTTCCTCGGTCGTTGTGTCGGCCTCGGGGAGTCGTTCGACGTGATCATTCTCGCCACACCTTACGCCGACAAAACGCTGCTCCGTCTCAGGGACGTCGTCGTTGAACCGGCCGATGGCCGCCGCAGCCTCTACTCCCGCCGCGTTTGTGATGCGCTGACGGCCGAACTCCCCCGCCAGATGTCGTTTGACATCGCTCCCGAAGCCAAACGGATACTCGAGGTACCCATCCCGAACTTCCCGTTCGAACGCAGGCTCAGCGACTTGCAAGTCCCGTGGGTGACCATGACGCCGGAAGCCGTTGTGGTCGCCCTCTCGTTTCGCCTACGGGTGCAGTAGCTATTCGTATCGCAACGCTTCTACCGGGTCGAGCCGCGAGGCCTTAAATGCCGGCCAAACGCCGAAAAACAGTCCAATGCCGACGCTGACGCCGAAGCCAACTCCGATCGCCCATATCGGCACGACGCTAGGGAGTGCGGGCACGAGCTTGCCAATAATCAGCGTAATCAGCACCGAAACAATGATGCCCAGCAGTCCCCCCAGGCCGGTTAAGGTAACCGCCTCGGTCAGGAATTGCATCACAATATCCCCCCGTCGAGCCCCCAACGCTTTCCGCGTCCCGATCTCCTTCGTCCGCTCGGTCACGCTGACAAGCATGATGTTCATGACGCCGATCCCGCCGACAAGCAAACCCAACCCCGACAAAGCCGTCGAGACGAGAATGATCAGCCCGTTGATCGAATTGAACCGAGCGATGATCTGGTCTGCCGTCGTAATTGAAAAGTCGTCCTCGGCTGCGGTCGGCGTCTTCCGGAAACGGCGCAACACCCCACGGATTTCCTCAAATGCATCCTCCCGCCGGCCCGGTGTCGCCTTGGCGGTCACGCTGAATCGGTCGATCCCCGGGTACCGCAAACGCGCCACGGATAACGGAATCGTCACCTGCCGATCAATCGGGTTCTCTCCGAAAAAACTCCCTTTAGCCTCTTCGGTAATCCCGATAATCGCGTACTCCTGCCCCGCTACCGTCACGGATTGCCCCACGCCGCCGCCGGTCGGAAACAGCGCCGCAGCGAGCTTCGGACCGATGATGCAGACGCGCGCCGCACGCTGGTCTTCTTCCTGCGTAAACGGTCGCCCGGCGATAAAATTGCGCGGATTCGTTAGAAACACGCTCGCCGACGCGCCCAGCATGCTCACCTGATCCGATTCAAACCCCGGTACTTTTGCCGTGATCGGACTCCGGCCAATAATCCCCGGAAGGAACAGCGTTACGCTTGTCTCTTCCACCGACGGAACCAGCCGCTTGATGAGTTCCGCATACTCTGGCCCCACGACGCGTCGCCGTATCTCGTTCACCCGCGGTTCCTGGTTCGGGTCTCCCGAATAGCGCCCAATGAAAATATTGTCCGGCCCAAATTCCGAAAAAAACGTCGTAATACCCTGCTGCAAGCCCGTTAAAAGGCTCGACACCGTTACCACGGTCGTGATCCCGATCACGATGCCAAGAATCGTCAGCATCGATCGAAAACGGTTGGTCCAAACCGCGTCCAACGCCATTGCAATCGACTCACCCAAAGAAATAGTTCCGACTGTCATGGTTTACTCCGCCCGCAAGGCTTCTACCGGATCCAGCTTCGCCGCCTTCGAGGCCGGGTACCAACCCGAAATGATGCCTACCGTGCTCGATACAAAAATAGCCAAAAACACGTAGGTTCCTGTAATCTCGAGCGGCGCTTCGAAGGCAATGGACAGTACCAGGGTCAAAGCATAGGCCAAGCCAAGCCCAATGATGCCCCCCAACATCGACATCATCAGCGACTCGATCAGAAACTGCAAGAGTATGTCGCTCCGCCGCGCGCCCAGCGATTTGCGCACGCCAATCTCACGCGTTCGTTCCGTCACGCTCACGAGCATGATGTTCATAATCACAATGCCGCCGACCACGAGCGAGATCATGGTTACTGGCACGACGACAACCTTGATCAAACCCAAAATTTGAGCAGTAAATGCGCGGATCGAATCCGGTGTCAAAAAATCGAAATTGTCGGCCTGCGCGGGCCGAGTGCGGAATCGAGTCCGCAGCGCGACGCGGGTAACGTCCAGGCTCTGGTCCAGCGTCAGCCCCGATTCCTTCCGCGGTCTAGCGAAAATCGTAATGTTGTTCGCCGGTCCAATCAGTCGCGTGAAAACGTCCGACGCGATGTAGACCGTATTGTCCTGCGCCCGTCCGCCTGCGCTGCCCAGTTTCTCCTGCACTCCGAGCACCGTGAACTCAACTCCGCGCACCGTAATCTTTCGCCCCAGCGGAGACACGCCCACGAACAACTTCTCCCGCACCTCATCGCCAATCACGCAAACGCTTTGCCGCGTCGCCTCTTCCTGTTCGGTGAAAAATCGTCCGTCCGTCAGCACCACGTCGCGGATGTCCGGCAGATTCGCCGCCACACCGAGAATGGCCGCCCCTTCGTAGGTCACTTCGTTCCGCTTGATGTCCTCAATGCGGGTCCGGTAGGGCGAGTATAGAATCTGATCACCGGTCGTCAGTCGCAAGTAGCTGACGTCCTCGCCACGTATCTGCTTATTTACGCGCAGCTTTTCCGCTCGCTCCTTACGGGTCAAACGCCCGACGTTGGCGATCTGCGCGATCAGGTAGGTCTCACTACCAAACGCTTTAGAGGTCGTGATTTCAGCGTAGTTGCCCAGCCCTTCAATCGCGGCCCCCACCAGCACCACGCTGGTCACGCCGATGATGATGCCCAGCAGAGTAAGAAAGGTTCGCAGCTTATGCGCTCGTAACGAACTGGCCGCCAGTCCAATAGCCGTGATTAATTTGTAGCGAAAGGATGACACGAGATGTTCTTCCTAGAATGACAGCATTCCTATGGAGTGGCCACTATCACCACTTCCCGCGCCGCGTCGCCGCTTTCGGTCAGGTCCACTTCCACCGTCTGCGTCGTCTCGCCAATCGTCACCCGAACCCGATGCCGACCCAGAAACCCCCGCGTCGACCACTCGCCAGTATCTTCGGTCAACCCTTTCTCACGCGTCCACCATTCGCCCAGCACGAGCCGTTCGTAGGCCTCCGCCATCGGTCGCGGCGACCAGTCCCGCCGATACATCCCGCCGCCCTGCGCCGACAGCCAGTGGGCCCCGTCCCAAAATCCCCACAGTAGAAAACTCTTCATCTCCGGGTAAGAAAACGCGGCGGTCATATAATCGGCTAAGTACTTCCCTTGCGCCTCTTCGTCCCGAATCCCGCCTAGCACCACGTCGAACTCTGTGATCTCCAGCGGCAACCCGAACTGCCCGAGTTCATCCCACGTCTCCAGCACCCGCGCAATCGGCGTCAACGGAACATTCATGTGCCCCTGGTCGCCCAGCATGGTCAACGGTGCGCCGTTGTCGATCATCTCCCCAATCACCCGCATAATCCCCTGCCGCTGCGCATCACTCGACCCGCCCCGCACGTTCGAAATGTTGTAGTCGTTATAGACAAGACCCACCTCGGGGTCAATCTCCCTGGCCCATTGAAACGTCTTCCACAGCAGATCCCGGCCCCCATCGCGGATCACCTCCGTGTTCGTCACCGCTTCGTTGATCACGTCCCACAGCACGACACGCCCCCGCGTGCGCGAAGTCGCGTCCTTCACCCGCATCTCGATCGCGTCCCGTAACGCCTGCCCCCGCAAATCACGGACCGTCGTCGGCAGGTACTGATACGAAGGCCAAAATAAGTTGTGCCCCCGCACCGGCAACCCATTTTCGGCGCACCAATCCAGCATCCGCGAAGCCGTTGGCCATCCGTTACCGTTCTGAAAATTCCACTTGGTCGCGTTCTCCGGCACGGCGTAATTGAACAGTCTTCGAATCGTCGCCCGGTACTTCTCACCGTCCGAATTATTCGCAAACAATGGCCCGTCCGCAATCGCGGTCCCAAACCGGAAGCTATGCCGCAACTGTTCCACCTCCACCTTCGCCAAGTGGATCGGCAAACCTTCGGCATCGACCACCTTCACCCGCAACCCACCCATTCGAATCTGCTGAATCCGCTCCTGCGCGGACTCCCGCCAACTGTCGTCCACCGTTTGGCCCCCGTACGGATCAAAACCAATGCTCGGCGGCACCGTCGTCTGACCACTCCAATCTTCGAGGCGCCAACCAGTGAATTCCACTGTGCCGACCTCTAAGCCCAGCCTTACCCGCAGAGCGGCCGTCCGCACCCCAAACGCAAACGCCTCATAGGCCAGCGCATACTCCTTCCACTCTGGCGTCAGCCGCACCACCGTATCGAGCGCCTTAGTGTTCGGTGCCGCGTTCAACTCGTGGACCAGCCCGACCCGGCTCCCGTTCGCCGACCGCGCCCAAAACCGAAAACGAACCGACTGCCCCGCGCGCGTCTCACCCGGAATCACGAGCGATAGCTGCGGCGTCCACGGCTGGCTCGGCGTCACGGCCATCGTCGTCGCCCGCAACGCCGTCGCAAAGCCACCGGGACTTCCCTCCGCACTCACCGTCTGCAGATTCTGCGGCTGCGGATGGCTCCAACTCGCCCCCGAAATCAAATCCGGTTGCGCCCAAGCGCCCGCCGTCACCGCGCCAAATAGAAAAATCGTCCGCATCTCTCACAATTCTCGCAAATCCCTGCACGCCGATTCGTAAGGCGACGTCGTACCATAATGAAAGTGTATGAGACCCCTAGCCGCCCGTAACCGTCGAATCAGCCGCCGAGGCTTCACCCTGATGGAACTGATGATTGTCGTTGCCATCATCTTCGTCATCCTGGCGATCGCTGTGCCGAAATACAACCAGTCGAAAATGCTGGCCAACGAAATTTCCGCCACGCGCATGGTCGGCACCATCCACACGACCCAGGCTCAGTACCAGAGCCAGTTTGGCCGCTACGCGGTTACGTTACAGGAACTTGGCCCGCCCGCGAGCGGCCAGCCGAGCCCCGCCGCCGCTGACCTCATCCCCGGCGACCTCGCCATCGGCCGGAAAGGCGGATTTAACTTCCAAATGCAGGGTACGCCCGGTGGTTACACCCTCACGGTTACCCCGGAGTCCTACAACGGCAGCGGCCGCCGAAGCTTCTTCTCCGATCAAACAATGGTGATTCGCGAGAACTGGGGCCCCGAACCGGCCACCGCTTCGAGTAAAGAAATCAAGTAGCCACCATAGTTTACAAAACTTAAACTGACGGACCGAACGTTTGTCGTCATCCTACGTAGGAGTCTATGATGCAGCTTACGTTCCCATTCCTCATTTCCCTCGTTCTGGCCGCCGCGGCTTTTAGCCAACAAGCCCGCGTCCTCGGCACCGTCCAATCTGCCGTCCCCACCCTCGAAGTAAAAACCGATAAGGGTGAAGTCCTGAAAGTTGGGCTCACCGACAAAGCGACCATTCGCAAGGTCGCGCCCGGCGCTAAAGACTTGAGTGGCGCCCAAACGGTGTCCCTCGATGACCTCGCCGCCGGCGATCGTGTTCTTCTTCGCGGAGCCCAGACGGGTACCGACTTTTCCGCCGAAAGCATCATTTTGATGAGCTCCCGTGAGATCACCCAAAAGAACCAGGCCGAGACCGCTGAGTGGACCAAGCGGGGCATCTCCGGCCTCGTCGACAAGGTCGACCCGGCTACCAACTCGATCACGGTCATGGTTCGCGCCACCGAAGGCACGAAGCCGGTCAAGGTAACTGTCGCTGAAAAGACCGACGTCAAGCGCTACGCCAAGGACTCGGTAAAGTACTCCAGCGCTCAAGCCAGCAAGCTCACCGAAATCAAGAAAGGCGACCAACTCCGGGCCATGGGAGTTAAGAGTGAGGACGGGGCATCCGTCGCCGCCGAACGCATCATCTACGGCACGTTCCGCTCCGCCGCCGGCGTCATCACCGCCATCAACGCCGAAACCAAAGAAGTAACCGTCAAAGACTGGCAGAGCAGCAAACCCATGATGATTCAGCTCTCGGCCGATACGACCGTCAAGAAAATGCCGAACTTCGGTGGCATGGGCGGTGGAATGGGCGGTCCTCCCGGCGGCGGTCGGCCCCAGAGCATGCCCGCCGGCGGCCCCCCCGGAGGGATGGGTGGCATGCGTACTCCCGGCGGCTTCGATCCTTCGCAGATGATCGAACGCCTCCCCGCCGGCTCTTTCGCTGACCTCGCGGTCGGCGACACCCTCATGATTGCCAGCACCCCGACGGACAAACCAGACCGCCTCGTCGCGATCACCGTAGTCGGCGGTGCCGAACGGATTCTCGCCATGCTCGCCGCGCAAGCCCAAGCCGGTGCCGCCGGCGCTGCGGCCGGTGCCATGCGCGGTGGCATGGGCGGTATGGGCGGCGGTGCCGGTGGCCTCGACGCCATCATGGGCATGCCCGGCATCCAGTAATAACGAAACGAACCCGCTAACGAGGACCTCTTCATGACTCGCATACTATACGTGTGTCTATTTCTGCTCCAAGCGCTTTTCGCGCAAGTTTCCAACATCAAAGGCCGCGTTACCGACCCCTCTGATGCCACTGTCCCCGGCGCCATTGTTACTCTCCGCAAGGCAGGCGCTCGCGACCAACGCCAAGCCACCGACGAACAAGGCCTGTACGAATTTAAGGTCGTTCAAGCCGGAAACTACAACGTCCGCGTGCAAAAGCCCGGCTTTGCCCTCTACTCTACGGCCGGCGTCTCCATCTCCGGTCCGTCGTCGCTCGACATTCGCCTCACCTTGGCCACCGACGCGCAAACCCTGAAGGTCGAGGACGAGCAAGGTACTGTCACCACCGATGCCCAGCAAAACGCCGGTGCCCTCGTCCTCCGTGCCGAAGAGCTGAAAGCCCTCTCCGACGACCCCGACCAACTCGCGCAGGAGCTCCAAGCCCTCGCCGGCCCCGGTGCCGGACCCAACGGCGGTCAAATTTTCATCGACGGCTTCACCGGCGGCCGCATCCCGCCCAAATCGTCCATCCGCGAAATCCGCGTCAATCAGAACCCCTACTCCGCCGAGTTCGATCGCATCGGCTTCGGCCGCATCGAGATCCTCACGAAGCCCGGTACCGACAAGTTCCGCGGCGACGCATTCTTCAACTTCTCTGACCAGTCGTTCAACTCGCGCAACCCGTTTTCCACCAACAAAGCCCCCTACCAGTCCCGCCTCTTCGGCGGTCGACTCAGTGGGCCCATCAATAAACGCGCCTCTTTCGGCTTCGACATGGAAGGCCGCAACGTCGAAGAAAATGCCGTCATCAACGCCACTATCCTCGACTCTGCCCTGCAACCTCTCCGCATTCAGGAAGGTGTCGTCACCCCCCAAACCCGCTACAACTTCGGCGGCCGGGTCGACTACGCTCTGAGCGACAAAAATACTCTCGTTGGTCGCTATAACTTCTCGCCCATCAAAAACGATCGCAGCGGCATCGGCCAACTCGCCCTCGCCTCCCGCGCTTACTCAACCCAAGATACTGACCACACCGTCCAACTTACCGAAACGTCCATTCTCAGCCCGACCATGATCAACGAGACCCGTTTCCAATACAACCATTCCAATACCCGTCAAAACGGTAACAACGCCCTGCCCGCGCTCGAAGTCCTCGACGCCTTCAGCGGCGGCGGTGTCCAGGTCGGCCAAGCCAGCCAAGTCACCAAGCGCGCCGAAGTCCAGAATCTCACGACGATCGTCAAAGGTGCGCACAGCATCAAGTTCGGCGGCCGCGTCCGGTCCGGCTCCAACGCCGACACCTCCCCCAACAACTTCGGCGGCACCTTTACCTTCGGCGGCGGCGTCGTCAACGGCGTGCAGATCACCTCGCTCGAACGCTACCGCCGCACGTTGCTCTATCAGCAACAGGGCCTCAACGCGGCGCAGATCCGAGCCCTTGGCGGCGGCGCGACGCAGTTCACGATCAACGGCGGCAACCCTCTTGCATCAGTCAACCAAACCGACGTCGGCCTCTTCCTCGCCGACGATTGGCGCATCCGCCCCAATCTCACCCTCAGCTCCGGCATCCGTTGGGAAGATCAGACCAATATCTCCAACCACAACAACTTCGCCCCTCGCATCGGCCTCACCTGGGGCGTCGACGCCAAAGGATCCAAACCCGCCAAAAGCGTCCTCCGCATCGGCACCGGCATCTTTTACGATCGCCTCAACGACAGCCTAACGCTGCAAAGCCTCCGCTTCAACGGAACCAACCAAGTCAACTACATCGTTCGGGATCCGGATTTCTATCCCAACATTCCGTCGCTGTCCACCCTCAGCCAGTTCCAGACTCAGGCCACCATCCGCAATCTCTACCGCGATATCCGTACGCCCTACCAGCTTCAGACCTCCGTCGGCATCGACCGCCAGTTGCCCAAGAACACCTCGATCGCCGTCAACTACGTCTTCAGCCGCGGCGTCCATACCCTACGGACCCGCAATATCAATGCGCCCGTCGGTGGCGTGTTTCCCTACGGACCCATCGGCAATCTCTTCCAGTACGAGTCCACCGGCTTTTCGCGCCAGAATCAGTTGATTACCAACTTCAACACCCGCTTCAGCCGGAAGGTCAGCCTCTTCGGTGTCTACCTCCTCGGTCAGTCCAAGAGCGACGCTGACGGCACCGGCTCCTCCCCCGCCGACAACTACAACCTCCGCAACGAGTACAGCTATTCGGCCTTCGACGTTCGCCACCGCTTCATCATGGGCGGCAGCCTCACCGCTAAATGGGCCATTTCCTTGAACCCGTTCGTCATCGCCTCCACCGGGTCGCCGTTCAACATCACCACCGGTCGGGACAATAACCTCGACACCCAGTTCAACGATCGTCCGTCCTTCGCCTCGACCTCCAGCGGCCCCGGCCTCGTCTCCACCACCTACGGCAACTTCCTGCTCACCCCCGGCCCGAACGACACCATCATTCCCCGTAACTACGGTCGCGGTCCCGGGTCGTTCACCATCAACCTCCGCGCCAGCAAAAGCTTCGGCTTCGGCAAAACTGGCGAATCCGGCATCAGCGACGGCGGCATGCCCCCGGGTATGGGCGGCGGCGGTGGACGCGGCGGTCCTGGCGGCGGCGGACCTCCTCCGGGAATGGGCGGCGGTGGACGCGGTGGCCCCGGTGGCATGTTCGGCGGTGCCTCCTCCGGCAAACGCTACAACATGACCGTCTCCGTCCAGGCGCGCAATCTTCTGAACCACGTCAACCCCTCGCAGCCGGGCGGCAACCTCGGCTCGCCCTTGTTCGGCATCTCCACCCAACTCGGCGGAGGCTTCGGCCCTCGGCCCGGCGGTGGCGGCGGTGGCCCAGGCGGCGGTGGCGCCGCAGCCAACCGCCTCGTCGAACTCCAACTCCGCTTCTCCTTTTAGCGCAGCGCTTCGTGTGATACGATCTCCCTAGATTTGCTGGGGGATCCTATCCATGAAGACTTTTCTCACCCTTGTTGCCGCGCTGTCGTTCTCCGCGCTCTCTTTCGCCCAGGGCCTAACCGGCTCCATCTCGGGCAACGTAAGTGACCAGTCCGGAAGCTCCATAGCAGGCGTTCCCGTCAAGGTTACCAACATCAGCACCAATCAGGTGCGTCAAACCGCCACAGAGGCCAACGGCGACTTCGTGTTTACGCAGTTGCTCCCCGGCACCTTCCGCCTCGAAGTTGCGGCCAAAGGCTTCAAACGTTACGAACAGAACGATATCATTCTGTCCGCTACCGAACGTGTCGTCCTCAAACGTGTAGAACTCCAATTGGGCGAGATCACCCAGACCATCGAAGTCAAAGCGGAGACCGCCCGCCTCCAAACCCAGTCCGCCGAACGCAGCGGCCTCATCTCCCTCGAACAAACCCAAAACGTCCCCCTCAAAGGCCGTGACTACCTCGGCCTCGTCAAGCTCCTCCCCGGCGTCATTGATACCGCCAACCGCAACGCCCCCGGCTGGAATAACCTCGGCGGCATCGTCATCAACGGCAACCGCGCCGGTACCATCAACCTCACCCTCGACGGCATCTCCTCGCTCGACACCGGCTCCATGGGCGGCCCTTATCTCGCCCCTTCCGTCGACGCCGTCGCCGAAGTAAAGGTCCTCCTCACCAACTATCAAGCCGAATACGGCCGCTCCTCCGGCGGCACCATCAACACTATAATCAAGTCCGGAACCAAAGAATTCCACGGCGGCGCGTACTACTTCGTCCGCAACGAAGCCCTCAACGCCAACGAGTTCTTTCGCAACCGCGACGGCCTCCGGCGCCCCCAGTATCGCTTCAACTACCCCGGCTACTTCATCGGCGGCCCCGTCACCATCGGCAAGTTCAATAAGAATCGCGACAAGCTCTTCTTCTTCTGGTCGCAAGAGTTCCTACCCCGGAAATACCCCACCTCGCTCCAACGCCGCACCTTCCCCACCGCCGGCGAACGCATCGGTGACTACTCCGATTCCCGCGACCAAAACAACTCCCTCATCCCCATCTGGGACCCGCTCAACAACCGCGTCCCGTTCCCTGGCAACCGCGTCCCCACCAACCGTATCGATCGCAACGGCCAGGCACTCCTCAACATCTTCCCGTTGCCCAACAACCCCGACCCCTCCCGCGCGTTCAACTCCCTGATCCAAGCCACCGTCGATCAACCCCGCCGAGACTCCATCCTCCGCATCGACTACAACATCGGCAACAAAACCCAGTTCTACTGGCGCGGCATCAACGATTACGAAGCCTTCAAAGGCGAATTCGATTTCGTCCTCGCCTCGTCCAGTTGGCCCCAACTCCCCATCAACTACCAAATCCGCTCCGCCGGCATGGTCTCCACGTTGATCCACACGTTTTCTCCCACCCTCGTCAACGAGTTCACCTTCGGTGTCAACCGCGCCAAGCAAACCGTCGACCCCCTCACCGACGCCGGCCTCGCTCGCAATGTTCGTGCCAACGTCACCCCCAACCTGCCGCAGTTCTTCCCCAGCGCCAATGCCCGCAATCTAATCCCCCAAGCCAACTTCGGCGGCGTGCCGAACGCCGGTGTTCTCAACATCGAACAACGCTTCCCGTTCTTCGGCACCAATAATATTTGGAACTGGTCCAACAACCTATCCAAAATCTACAGCGGCCACAACGTCAAGGCCGGCATCTACGTCGAACGCACGACGCGCAACGCCGCCCGCGGCTCTGCCTTCAACGGCACCTTCAACTTCAACCGCGACGTCAACAACCCCTTCGATACCAACTACGCATACTCAAACGCCCTCCTCGGCAGCGTCCAAAGCTATTCGGAAGCCAACAATAAGCCCGATGGCCACGCTCGCTACCTGAACGTCGAATGGTTCATTCAGGACGCCTGGAAAGTCACCCGCCGCTTCACCATCGATGCTGGCCTCCGCTTCTATTTCATCCAGCCCACCTGGAGCGCTGGTGACCAACTCGCCGCCTTCGATTTGGCTGGTTACGACCGCACCAAACAACCGGCTCTCATTCAACCATTCCGCAACGCCGCCGGCGCCCGCGTCGGTCGTGATCCCGTCACCGGCCTCGAACTCTCTCCCGCCTCCATCGGTCAGTTCGCCTCCGGCGTCGCTCCCTTCCAAGGCATGACCGTCTACAACGAGCACCTCCAAAACACCCCCGGCATCCAAGTCGCCCCCCGGCTCGGTTTCGCCTGGGACGTCTTCGGCAGCGCCCGCACCGCCGTTCGCGGCGGCGTCGGCGTCTTCTACGATCGCTTCAACGACGATCAAGTCCTCATTCATCGTGAACTCCCTCCGAATACGGTTACCCGCCAAGCGTTCAACACGACGATCGCTGACCTCCTCGCCAGCCCCTTCCGCGTCAGCCCTCCCGGAGTCACCTCCATCCAACGCGATTTCCGACCGCCCACGGTCTATAACTGGAGCCTCGGCATCCAACAGAACGTCGGCTTCGGTACCGTGCTCGATGTCGCTTACGTCGGCAACGTCGGTCGCCGCCTCATGCAGCGCCGCAGCCTCAACGCGCTGCCCTACGGCACCCGCTTCCTGCCCGGTTCAATCGACTCCACCTCGGGCAGCCCGCTCCCCGATAACTTCCTCCGGCCCAACCCCGGCTACGCCGACATCCAGTACATCGAACTCGCCGGCAGCTCCAACTATCACTCCCTCCAAAGCCAGATCACCAAGCGGTTCTCCAAAGGCCTCCAGTTCGGCGCTTCCTGGACTTGGTCGAAAGCGATGACCATCGTCAATGGGAACGGAGACGCGGTCAACCCCTATCTCAACTATCGGGTCCGCAACTACGGCAAGGCCAGCTTCGACCGTACCCATAACTTCGTTCTCAACTATCTCTACGACGTACCCAAGCTCTCGAACGTCTGGAAGAATCAGGTTTCCAAAGCGGTCTTCGATAACTGGCAAGTCTCGGGTCTGACGACCTTCACAAGCGGTGCGCCCCTCGGCATCGGCTACTCCCTCGTCAGCGGAGCCGATCTGGTCGGCGCTTCCGGCGCCGGCATCGATAGCCGCATCAATTTGCTCTCGAACCCGGTCCTCCCCAAGGGCGACCGGACCGAACTGCGCCACTTCGATACCAGCGTCTTCGCCCCTCCCACCCGCGCCGAATTCGGCATCGGCAACGCGCCGAAAGATGTTCTCCGCGGACCCGGCATCAACGCCTTCGATGTCTCGGTCTTTAAGAACATCCCCTTCGATCCGGACGGCAAACGCCGCCTCCAACTCCGTTTCGAGTTCTACAACTTCTTCAACCACGCCAGCTTCCAAGGCGTCGATACCACCGCCCGATTTGACGCGCTAAACCGTCAGATCAGCACCACTTTCGGCCAGTACACCTCCACCCTCGATGGCCGCCGTATCGTCCTGGGTGCCAAGTTCTACTTCTAAACCGCTCAGCACCGCCGCTCCCGCAATCCTCTCGGGAGCGGCGCCCACCAGCCTCGGCTTCATCGGCCAATCGCCGCCACCTGCCCCGCCCCGCTCGCCGCCCCGGTTTCCGCCCTCCGCTCCAGTAACGAACTGTCGTGCGAACGAAACACAGTCGTCATTTCCGTTCGGTACAGTAGAAGGGTGTTCATTCGCCTTTTTCTTTCGTTTACCCTAGCCTTTGCCGCCTTCGCCCAATACACCACCGGTCGCATCGAAGGCAATATTGCCGATCCCGCCAATGCGCCGGTCGGCTCTGCCACCCTTACCCTCACCAACCTCGAGAACAACCAAGCTCGAAAGACCGTATCGATCAACAACGGCGCTTATTTTTTTGCCGCCCTCAACCCCGGCCTCTACCGCCTCGAAGTCTCCAAAGATAACTTCGCTCCTGTCGCGGTCCAACTCTCCGTCCTCACGAGCCAAACCATCTCCCAAAACTTCTCCCTCTCCCTCGCCTCCCAATCCTCCGTCGTCCAGGTCATCGAATCCGCCGCCGCCCTCCTCAATACGTTTGAGCCCCTCCGCTCGGTCACCCGCTCCGCCCTCGAAATTCAAACCCTCCCCAACGCCAGCCGAAACGTCGTCAATATGATCACGCTCGTCCCCGGCGTCACCCCCACCTTCAATCCCCGCGGCGGCTCCCTCACCACCCTCAACATCGCCCAGGCCGGCCAACTCAACTCGAACGGAGGCCGCTCCAAAGCCACCGCCCACCAACTCGATTCCACCGATGCCAACGACTGGGAGTTCGGCGGCATCGCCCTCTCGACGCAACCCACCCCCGACATGCTCCAGGAGTTCAAAGTCCTCGCCGCCAACTGGGCCGCCGAATACGGTGTCAAGTCCAACGCCCAAGTCCTCATGGTCACCCGCTCCGGTACCAACACCCTCCATGGCTCGGCGTATAACTTCCTCCAGAATTCCGCCCTCAACGCCCGCGACTATTTCGACCCCACCGGTAAAGCCACCCCCCTGCGCCAAAACTTCTTCGGCCTCACCGCCGGGGGCCCCCTTCGCAAAGATAAAACCTTCCTCTTCGGCGGTTGGGAGTCCCGCCGCTCCCGTGGTTCCAGCCCTATTTCCCTCCTCGCCGTGCCCACCGAAGCCGCCCGCGCCACCGTCACGGACCCCAGCGTGCGCGCCATCCTCCCCCTCCTGCCCCTTCCCTCCGCCGCCACCTCCAACCCCCGCATCGGCACCGTCGCCGCCTCGCTCCCGTCCCCCTCCGATAGTGACCAGTTCCTCCTCCGTGGCGACCAATACTTCGGTGCCCACAACCTCACCGCCCGCTACTTCCAAAACTCCGGCTCCAGCTTCAATCGCACCGCAGGCTCTCTCCCCCAGTTCGACGCGACGTTCGACCCCCAGGGCAAAAACGCCATGCTTGCCGATACCTGGGTCGTCAACCCCACCACCACCAACGAACTCCGCCTCTCCTACGGCCGCGCCAACGCCCTCTTTAATCCCGCCAACGAACCAGTCACCCCCCGGTTCATCGTCGCCGGGCTCGCCGGCTTCGGTACCGTCCAGTTCTGGCCCCAGGGACGTATCTTCAACGTCTATCAAATCGCCGACGTCGTCTCTCACGTCCGCGGTCGTCACATTCTCAAGGCTGGCGTAGACCTCCGCCGCATTCAAGACAACTCCATCAACGATTCCTCCCGCCGCGGCGTCTACAACTTCGCCTCCCTCGATACCTTCCTCGCCGGCACCCCCGCCGCCTTCTCCCAAGTCTTCGGCAATACCTATCGCGGCTTCCGCATGGACTACCACGGCCTCTTCGTCCAGGACGATTTCAAAGTCTCTCGCAACCTGACTCTCAACCTCGGCCTTCGCTGGGAGTTCCAGGGCGGCCTCGCCGAAGTCAACCAACTTCAGTCCGTCCTCGATCCCCGCCTTACCGGAGCCATCGGCCAGGCCGGAACCGGTGTCCTCGGCGGCTTCCGCAACGAAAAGCCCGTCATCGAGGGCCGCTACAATCTCGCCGCCCCCCGCCTCGGCTTCGCCTGGAACCCCGGCGCCGGTCGCTTCTCCGTCCGCGGCGGTTACGGAATTTACTACGATTCCCAACTCTTCAACGGCCTCCAAGCCGGCCGCACCACCCCGCCCACCAACTACACCGGCAGCCTCGCCGCCGCCCAAATCACCGGTGCCAACAGCTTCGCCAACCTCCTCGCTGGCTCGGCCCAGGTCCAGCGCGAATTCTCCACCCAAATCGGTGGCTTCGGCGCTCTCCGCAATCTCGGCGGCATCACCTCCCAGATTCCCCAACTCCGCAACCCCTACTCCCAACACTACTCACTCGGCGTCCAAACCCGCCTCTCCCCCACCATGGTCGTCGACGTCGCCTACGTCGCCACCAAAGGCACCGCCCTCACGACGCTCGGACCCGGCAATGCCACCGACCCCGCCCAGCGCCCCGCCCCTGCCTCCAGTCTCGCCGACGAACAAGCCCGTCTCACCCAGTTCCAACAGTTCGCCGCCCGCGCCAATGGCACCGCCGCCGCCCCCGCCGCCGTCCGCATCGACCCCCGCTTCAACACCGTCAACCTCATCCGCGACAACGGCAGCTCCATCTACCACTCCCTCCAAACCGAGTTCCGCAAAACCCTCTCC